>Ga0197142_1000380_pt1 | contig 40653 bp, 37 predicted proteins | sample GBS60_MetaG_FD_148614 | JGI IMG/M metagenome (GOLD analysis project Ga0197142, IMG submission 148614) | Sediment microbial communities from Great Boiling Springs, Gerlach, Nevada, United States - GBS 60_MetaG | ecosystem: Environmental > Aquatic > Thermal springs > Hot (42-90C) > Sediment...
TGAATAGAGAGCCGATAAGGAAGTTATCCATGGCCTGGAGAAGACCAATGGCCAGAGGGCCTCTCCCTAAACCGAGCAGGAATGTGGGAAGAAAGCCTTCTCATATCCCCTCGCCATGCCCTTTAACCTACCACCCCGGGTACACCTACAGTGCTTCGCTTGAGCTCTAGAAAGCATTCAAGGGAGCTGCTTTCCGGGCCTTTTTTCTCCAGGCGCTGAGGCCACCACCGCTGGCAGGCTCCCTTTCCGATGGGATCTCCTTTCTTCCCTGAGGCCTTCTCCGATTCCAGGGATCACCCTTATCTTATCCTGGGTTCTGGTGGCTCCACATGCATGGCCTCGGTCAGGCAACGGGGTCGGACTGTCCAGGTCAATGGAATGTGTGAGGTGGAGTTTGTCTGTTGCGACCACAGAGGAGCTGCTCAAAAGACGAGGCCCTAGGGGGCCCTCTGCCTCGGAACATAGCCCTCGCTCGGGATCGGCCCCCCTTGCTTGTCAGGGCCAGCTCTCGCGAGCATTCCCTGGGTCTCAAAGGGCTCGTGCGCGATACTAGTGGAGGAAGTGCCTTTGGATTCTGCCTCGGGATTATCTGGGAGAACGACTTCCTCCGAGTCCTCCGACGCCCGAGCCCCCATTGGGCCGCCTTTTTGAGGGGCGGACCCGGGAGAAGGGATCAGTCCGGTCCCTCGGGAGCATATTCTCTGTAAAGCTCGTTCAACCTCCTCAAGGTCTCATCTATTCTATCGTTTATGGTTCCAGGCTCAAATGTGCCGTCTTCCTGAAGCTCTCCAGCCTTGACACCCGTCAGTATCTCCATGGCCTGGTCCACATGGTCTACGGCGAATACGTGAAACTTCCCCTTCCTCACTGCCTCTAGCACTTCCCTATCCAGCATCAAATCCTTTATGTTTCCAGCTGGGATTATTACCCCTTGGGAGCCCGAAAGCCCTTGGAGCTTGCATATCTGGTAGAAACCTTCCACTTTTCTCGTCACATCACCCACAGGCAGCACCTCTCCGTGTTGGCTCACCGCACCTGTGACGGCTATTCCTTGATCCACTGGGAGATCCGCCAAGGCCGACAGAAGGGCACAGAGTTCGGCGCACGAGGCACTATCTCCCTCCACATCCTCGTAGCTCTGTTCAAAACACAAGCTGGCCGAAAGAGAAAGGGGCTTGTCTTGGGCAAAACGCCATTTGAGGAAGCCCGTCAGGATCAAAATCCCCTTGGTATGGATATTTCCCCCTAGCTTGGCCTCCCTCTCTATATCCAGAACGCCATCCCTTCCCAGAGAAATGCTCCCAGTGACCCTAGTGGGCCTTGCGAACACATGATCCCCCAGGTCATATACAGAGAGCCCATTGACCACCCCAACTGCTCTGCCCCTTGTTGCAATTACAAGAACTCCTTGTTGGATCAGCTCCTGGATCTTCTCCTCAGGAAGATTGGACCTTTTGGTCTTCTCCTTTATGGCCTTCTCCACGTGGGCAGCGCTTATGGTCTTGGCTCCCTCCTCTTTGGCCCAGATATGGGATTCCCGAACAATGTCCTCGACTTCCGAAAGCTGAAGGGTCAGTTTCTCCTGATGTCCCGCAAGCTCCGAGCCATATTCCACAAGCCTTGCCATGCCTGTTCTGTCTATGGGGAGGAGGTTCCACTTGCGGCAAACCGTTGCGAGATACGAGCAGTAAGCCCTTACCTCTTCCGGACCCCTGTCCATTTCGTCATCCAGATCGGCCTTCACTTTGAATATCTTTCGGAATTGGTCGTCATACATGTACAACATCTGATGGAGAGCTGGGCTTCCTATCAGGATCACACGGCACTGAAGCGGGATTGGCTCCGGAGAAAGGCCCTTCGCTGTCACCACCCCCATCTGCTCGCCCGTGTCCTCTATGCGCACCTCTCCGAATCGGAGTGCCCTCTTCAGGGCCTCCCAAGCCAAGGGCCATTGAAGAACATCCTCCGCCTGGAGGATGAGAAACCCACCATTGGCCCTATGGATGGCCCCAGGCCGGATTAGCCTTATGTCCGTGGTCAGCACACCCATCTCCGCCCTTCTTTCCACCTTACCGAAGAGATTTGAGTAAGTGGGATTGGGCTCCATGATCACAGGGGCTCCCCCATCTTGGGCATGCTCGACAAACAGGTTCACCTGATACCTGTCCCAAGGGGACTCCCCTATCTGGGAAAATTCCTCCTCCTCCTCTTCCTCCCACGGAGCCAGTTCCTCAATCCTCGTGAGGATGTCCTCCTTCATCTCCCGGAAGAATCTCTGCACACCAGGAACATCCCCATATTTCTCTTCCATCCGCTCGAAGAGAGGGTCCAAGGTCTCTTCTGCAACTTGTTTCCTCAAAGCGGCTTCCCTATCCCGGAAGGCCCTATCCATAGCCTGCATTTCCCTGGCCACTCGGTTGAGCTCAGCATGGAGGGCCTCGCCCACAGACTGTAAGCGTGCTCTCTCCTCATCATTCAGAGCCCTTATCTCCTCCTCGGTCATGCTCCTTCCATTCTTAGCGGCCGAGATAGACATTCCTTCACCAGTTATATGGAGGATGAAACCCCGGCTTTCCACCTTCTTCTCCAGCTCCCTGAGGAGAGCTGCCTTCTCCTTGTCCAAATTCGACTGTAGAGCATCCCTTCTCAGCTGATACCCATCAGCTCTGAAAGCCTTGGAAAGCTCTGTCTGTATCTCCTTGACCAAGAATTCGACATCGTTTCTGAAGACTCGGCCCATGCCAGCGGGCAAGGAAAAGGCCCTCGGTTTATCAAGGTCATTGAAGTCGTTCACATACACCCAGTCATTGGGTGCAGGAAGGGTCTTGGCGACTCTTCCTAGATACGAGGTAACGAGAAAGGTTTTTCCTGTCCTTGCTGGGCCCGAGACAAAAACATTGTAATCCCGTTCTGCCACTCTAGTGGCCAGCTCCAGTGCCCTCAAGGCCCTTTCTTGACCTATTATTCGGCCATCCAGTGGGGGAATCTGGTCAGTTGTATCTGCTGGAATTTCCGACAGCCTGCATGTGCCCCTGAGGAGCTTCCATGGCACCCTGGGTCCCTGTGTAGATGGATCCCAGGCCAGTCTTTTTCCCCTTCTCAAACCAACCTTGTGTTTTTTGGGCATGGGAAAGAACTCTCTCTCTTTCTGGTTGCAATTTTAGGGCCTCAGGGCAATGGGGGTCAAGGATCCCTGGAAGCTACATACTCAGTGGAGCTCAAGGACGTGTCTTTGGACCAGTTTCTTTACCGCTTCCGACTTTTCGAGGCTACATATGAGTGTTTTCTTTCCACACCTCACAACAATTATATTCTCTACCCCGACTAGGGCTACTAGCTCCTCTGGGTCCTCGCAGAAGACCAGATTCTCCTTGGACTCCTCGCAAAAGATTCTGGCCCTGTGGGCATTTCCCTGTCCGTCTTTGGGCAAGAAGTCTTTTAGGGCAGCCCATCCTCCCACATCGCTCCACTGAAATCTTCCCACAGCACACATCACCCTCGAGGCCTTCTCCATCACTCCATAATCGATGGAAATGGGCTCTAAAGCGGCAAATGCCTTCTCCAATTCTCTGGGCCACTGTTCCGTCCCAAAGCTTTTCATGGCCTGGGAAAGAAGCTCCAGATGGATGGGGAGATGAAGCTCCATTTCCCTGAGAATGGCCTCCGTGGTCCACACGAACATCCCGGAATTCCACATAAATCTGCCAGAGGCAAGCATTTCCAAGGCTTTCTTTGCGTCGGGTTTCTCCGTAAATTTAACTACCCGGAAGTGGTCTATGCCGTCTTCCTCCTTGATCTTCTCTCCTAGCTCCAGATAGCCATAGCCCGTAGCAGGATAGGTGGGCGGAATGCCAAAAGTGTAAAGGACTTCCGTATCCCTAGCCGCCATAGCCGCTGAAAGTAGTGTTTTCTGGAAGGAGTCCAGGGGCCATATCAAGTGGTCTGATGTGAGGACGGCCATCACTGGATTTCCGAATCTCTCCTTACATACGAGAGCGGCCAAGCAGATAGCTGCCGCTGTGTCTCTCCTCATGGGCTCTCCGAATATATTCTCCTTTGGAACCTCTGGAAGCTCCTTTTGGACCTTTTCCACGTAGGCCTCACTTGTCAGGACAAGCACCTTTCTTGGATCCACAATACCCGCGGTCCTCTCGAGGCTCATGCGAAGGAGGCTTTTGTCCCCCAGGAGTCGAAGGAACTGTTTTGGGCTGTCCTGAGTGCTGAGGGGCCAGAACCTGGTCCCAGCGCCTCCTGCCATTATTACAGAGACGAGCTCCACACTTGCCATGATCTCTCCCCTCAAATACCCAAAGGCGATCTCGGATTTTCCAGACAGAGCCTCACCAGCTCCTCCACCTTGGCCTCGCCCGCGCAGATGACTGTGTCGGCACCGCCCCAATATAGTTTGAGGGACCCATCGGCCTCCTCAACAGCTCCGCAGGGGAAGACCACGTTGTGGACATAACCCGTGATTTCCCACGGATCCTCTGGTTGAAGGATCCACTGGTCGGCAACCCCTAGTACCACAGAAGGATCCTGAAGATCGAGTAGCGCCACGCCTGCCCTGTACACTGCTCCGTCCATGGTTCTGAATACTCCGTGATAGATGAGTAGCCATCCTCTCTCCGTCTTTATGGGTGTTGGACCTGGCCCCACCTTCATTTCGTCCCAATGATATTGCATGGGCTTTATGAGAATCCTCGAGTCGCCCCAGTAGACGAGGTCTGGGGAATAGGATATCCATATGGACCAAGGGGTCAGCTCTGTGTGGGGCCGATCAAGCCTCGCGTAGCGCCCGGAGAATTTCTCAGGAAACAGGACCACATTCCTACAATCCGACTGGGTTATGAGGGCAACCCTCTCCACCTCCCGGAAATCAGGAGTTCGCGCGAGCCCTATCCTCACCCCCCATCGAGAATAAGCGCTGTAAGTGATCCAATAGAAGCCTTCCAGGTGGCATATGCGTGGATCCTCGATCCCGAATTCCTCGTACTGAGAAAATATCCCTTCCCTGGCTGGCACCATGAATGGCTCTGGCCTTACACGGAAGCGGAACCCGTCCTCGCTTTCCGCTATCCCAAGTATTGAGCGGCCATTTCTGAGGTGAGAGCGGAAGATCATCACGTAGGTATCATTATGGCGTACAACGGCCGCGTTGTGCACGGTTTCAACTGGGTAAGGGACGTCTTTTTTGGTGAGGATGGGATTACCTGGGTAGCGTCTCACCAGTTGTTCATCATGCCCTCCCATAATCATCCTCCATCCTCTCTATATCGTCCTCTCCAAAGTAGTCTCCCGTCTGCACTTCTATGAAAACAAGCGGCCCTTGACCACAGTTTGCTATTCGATGCCAAGCGCCTCTTGGGATATCCACACTTTGGTTGGCCTCCAAGGATATTTGGGCAGAATCTATGGTGACGAGCGCTCTGCCAGAGACAATGTACCAGTGTTCCGCCCTCATCTTATGCCTCTGGAGACTCAATCTATGCCCAGGAAGGATGAAGATCCTCTTCACCTTGTGGTGAGGGTCATCCAATAGAACCTCGTAATGACCCCATGGCCTGTGGTCCTCTCGCTTGTGGAGAGAAAGGATCTTCTTGTATACGGAGAGATATTCATCCACCATTCTCTCAGAACTGAATCTTTCTTCCACCCATTTCCTACAGTCCCTCCTGTCCAATTCGGGTATCTTCCTTAAAGCCCTCACCGCCTCCTCGACGCCCTCCACCAGGAATCCCGTCATCCCTTCTCGGATCACTTCCGGCATACTCCCTCTCCTATAAGCTACGACAGGGGTTCCACAGGCCATCGCCTCCACCACCGAAAGGCCAAAAGGTTCTTGGAAGTGTATAGGATGGACTAAAGCATATGCTCCACCCAAAAGCTCGTCCCTTTCTCTGGGGCCTGCGCTTCCCACATACTTGATTTGCTTCCCATCCAGATGGGGGGCTACCTCCTCCTCAAAGCATCGCTTGTCCTGAATTATTCCCGCCATGATGAGCTTCATTCCGAATGCCTTGGCAATGGCAATGGCATCTGCAGGTCCCTTGTCGGGATGGATCCTGCCGAAGAAAAGTAGATACTCCCCCGGTTTGTCCTTGAATGTGAAGAGGCTCAGATCGATCCCGTGGTAGATTGTTGCCATGTAGTCCAGCTCGGGGCTTCTGTCGGCGTTGCTTATGGCAACGTAATACGTTCGACGGTTGTACTTTTTGTACACCGGAAGGATCTTATGGGAGGAAAAACCGTGAATAGTGGTGAGGAGGGGAGTGCTTGTCATGGCAGAATATGTCAGGGGATGAAAGTCAAAGTGATTGTGTATGAGGTCGAATTCATTTGCCCTTTCGAACACCTCTGAGATGTGCAGGCACTCCCAGACCTTGGGATCTATCTCTGGATCTTCCTCGTAGCCCCTGGGGCAGACGGCAATTAGTTTGCCCGCTGTCTGAGAGTCTTTGGTGGCAAAGAGGGTCACGTCAACTCCCCTTCTCACGAGACCTTCCGTGAGGAGAGAGACAACATTCTCCCATGGGCCATAATGCCTGGGAGGAGTCCTCCATGCGATGGGAGCCAACATGGCTATCCTCATTTTTCCCTCTCCCGATAGAGATTGTGCTCGTGGAGCCATTCCAGCAGCTCCTTGAGGCTTGCTGTGGCCATGGCAATGCAGGTATCGGCCCCCCCATAGTAGAGCCTCACTGTGTCTCCTTCGAGTATCCACCCGCAAGGGAACACGACCTTGTCCACATCTCCGAACCTCTCATATTCGGCCTCCGGGGCGAAGACCCATCTGTCTGACCGGGCAAGCACCCTCCTGGGATCTTCGAGATCCAGGAGAGCGAGTCCGAGCCTATAAATGCAACCGCTCGCTGTGGTCCTGACTCCGTGGTACAGGATGAGCCATCCCTGGTCTGTTCGCAGCGGTGGAGGTGACAATCCTATCTTATTGGCATCCCACCATCCTCCTCTCCTGGCTTTGAGGAGTATCCTATGGTCGCCCCAGTGCTTTAGGTCCGGAGAAAAGGAAATCCACATATGAGCCCCTGAAACGTAGGGCCCTGGCACAGGCCTGTGGATCATTGCCCATCTTCCGTTGAAACGTACTGGAAAAAGGGCAGCGTCCTTGTCCTCGGGCGGCATTACCGGCCCAAGCCTCTTGAAGGTCCTGAAATCTTCTGTGGTGGCCAGGGCCACGAGGGGACCGCCCACGGAATAGGCTGTATAGGCTATCACCCATTGGCCTAGCTCTTCCACATAAGTTATTCTGGGGTCTTCTATACCCCATATCTCCTCGGGATGTTCTTTGGGCTCGGGCATCAAGGTCGGCCTCTCGTCTATCCGCCAGTTGGTGATCCCGTCCTTGCTCCTGGCCAAAGTGAGATGAGAGATGCCTCTTCGGTCCTCCACTCTCATGAGAAGATAAATCTCGTCTCCCACCTTTGTAGCTCCTGCATTGAAGACCGAGTTGGCCCCATAAGGAAGATCCTTGGTCGTGATTATGGGGTTTCCCCGGTAACGCCTGAAGACTTCCAGAATTTTCGGATCGTCCATCAACTCCCGACACCTCCTAGTGGGATCTTTGCGCGAGGATTTATGATAAGTTCAAAGATTCTCGGCTTTGGCCTGTTCCAGGGCCGACTCGACGAGTCTCCTTATCTCGGAAAGGCGTTCTTGGGTTTCGGCTTCGAATCTCAGAACCAAAACAGGACTTGTATTGGAGGCCCTTATGAGACCCCACCCATCGGGGAATAAGACCCTCACCCCATCTATGTCTATGATGTCGTGATCCTGCCCGAGGATCTCCTTGGCCCTTTGGACTATCTGGAACTTTCTATCCTCAGGGCATGGCACCCTTATCTCTGGCGTGACCCACCCTGGGGGAAGACCTTTCAGATACGAGGAAAGGGGCCTTGTGTCCGCAGAGAGTATCTCAAGGAGCCTGCACGCTGCGTAAATGGCGTCGTCGTATCCGAAGTACCTGTCCGCGAAAAAGAGATGCCCGCTCATTTCACCTGCCAAAGCCGCCCTTTCCTCCTTCATCTTGTTTTTTATCAGGGAATGGCCAGTCTTCCACATAATTGCCCTTCCCCCAAGTTTCTCGATCTCCCGATACATCCTCTGGGAGCACTTGACCTCGCCAATGAAGGTGGCCCCCGGTCTATATCTCAGAATCTCTCTGGCAAATATGACCATCAACATATCCCCAGGGATCAAATCTCCCCTCTCATCCACGACCCCCAACCTGTCCCCGTCCCCATCGAAGGCTACCCCCAGCTCCAGTCCCTGACCAAGCACTGTATTCCTGAGGACTTCCATGTTTTCCGGAACTGTTGGATCTGGCTCGTGATTAGGAAAACGACCATCGGGCTCGAAAAAGAGCTCGACAATATCGCATCCCAGTCTCTTGAGGAGAGGGCCAGCAGCGAGCCCCCCTGTGCCGTTTCCTGCGTCCACTGCAAGCCTCACCGGCCTTCGGATCCTTACATCATTGCTGATGTGGGTCCAGTACGGCTCCAGGATATAGTAGGTGGTCACTTTTCCCTCTGCCTTCTTGAACACGCCCGATTCTATCACCTCTCTCAGTCTCTGGAGTTCTTCGCCGAAGATAGTATCCGGCCCCACACAGACCTTGAACCCATTGTATTCGGGCGGGTTGTGGCTGGCTGTTATCATGAGACCACCATCTGCATCGAGATGCCTTATGGCGAAGTAAAGGACAGGTGTGGGACAAACTCCCACATCCACAACGTCGATGCCCGTCTTGACGAGCCCCTTGACCAGATTATCCCTTATGGCCTGCGAACTCAGCCTGCAGTCTCGGCCCACAACTACTTTTTTTCCCCTGCCCTTTGTCATGAGGTAGGTCCCGTACCCCATCCCGAAGAGCTCCATCTCCTCGGGCTCAAAATCCTTCCCGACTATTCCCCTTACATCGTACTCTCTGAATATTCCAGGGTTCACTTCCCATCCTCCTCGCAAATCGGTTTCCGAGAACTAGTGCGCAGATCTCAGAATTCAGGCGGCAAAACCACTGGCTTGCCCGTGCGGACTGCTCTTCTTGCGAGCTTATAGGCCTCGTTGTACTGGCCAGCAACCACTTCCCATGATACGACTTCCTCCAGGTACCTCCTCAGCTTCTCTCCCAGCTCCAACCTCAGATTCTCGTCGCATGCGAGCCTCACCACCTTCCTCCTGAGCATCTCCTTGGTAGTGAAAAGAAGTCCCCCTTCACTCTCCAGTGTCTGAGCTGTAAGGCCTTCCATGGGAGCGGTGGTGAGATATGGCTTGTTGAGGGCTATTACCCTGGCAAGAGTGCCCGATTGGGTCTCGTCCACTGAGGGGATGACCACGAAGTCGCATACGGCCATAACTTTATAGTAAACTTCGCCCCTGGGTATAAACTCGTAATAATGGGCCAGTCCTTTCCGCTCCAATTCCAAAGCAGCTCCCTTCCACTCCTCGTAGTATCGCGCGTCATTGGGATCTCTCATGGCCCCAGCAGCTAGGAGGTCCCAGTCCTGTCCTGTGGTCTCGAAGATCTCCTTGTGGATGTCCTCCCACATGGAGAGGAGTATGTCCCACCTTTTGTTAGCCTGGATCCAGCCGACCATTCCCACAACATGCTCGGAAAGTCCCATTGCGTCCATGCCCAGCTCTTTTCTCAGGAGAGGGATCTGGTCGATGCCCCACCGGCGATCCGGCCTTGCCCCGTGGGGGATCACCATCAGGTTCTGTGGGATCTTCCAGCCGAGGCCCGAGAATGTCCAGTCCAGTCGCCACTTCTGATAATGGCATTTGAGGATCACCACATGGCTCCTCATGGCCATCTGGTGAATGAAATTGGCTTCAAAATCACGCAGTCTTCCATGCACAGTATGGGGCTCAACAACTATTGGGAAATCAGCTAGTGCCTCGAGGAGGGTCAAGAAACCCTGGTTTCCGTCTCCGAAGCCCCGATAGTCCCTGTACTCGTAGAGCCCATATTCGTGTTGTATGTGGATCACATACGGCCTCAGGTCTCTTATTTTCTCAGCTACAGGCCTCCACCAGTCATGCCTTGTGGTATCGATTATGGGGAAAACCCCCTCTCCTCTTCCGTCCGTATGGCTCACCACCAGCACGTCCCTTCCTGGATTCGCCTTCTGGATAAACTCTCGAGCCTCTTCGGCGAAGGTCCCGATTCCACAGAGCCTTGGGGGATAAGAGCTCACCATCACTATGGGGTCCATATTGGCCTCCTTGTCGCCTCTCCTTTGAGCCTCAGGCCATGGTCATCTCCTCTCCGGTCGCCTGCGCACCAGCCAGAGCATACATGCTCATCAAGGAGAGGAGCCACGCGAGGGTAGATTCAGCCCCTTGATTGAGATTCACCCCGTCTGCTGTAAGACCGTCAAAGCAGCCCCCTGTCCTGTAGTCCAGAAGCCTGGCATTGAGGTCGTTCCTGCCCAGGAACCACTCGAAACACTTCCGGGCCTCATTTATCCATCTACTCTCACTTGTAACATTATAAGCCTCCATACACGCCTGAATCATGTTCTGGGCCTCTATGGGCTGCTGGTCAAACCTGGCCCTGGCCCCTCCTTTCGGGTACCATCCTCTGTTCCCTATAGGCACGAAATGTCCTCTGGGGTCAGTCTGAATCTTGAGGAGCCACTCAAGTGACTTGAGACCCGCTTGGACCATGTCTCCCCTCTGGAGCCATTGACCGGACATGAGAAGGGCTTGGGGAATTTTCCCATTGGCATAGGTGACTGTTGACTCTATCCATGGCCAGTCGTCAGTAGCGTTTTCACGCCAAAGATTCATGAGCTTCTCTGCCAGCACAGCCCTCACCCTTCTCACTTCACTATCCCCACTGAACCTGGCAAGATAAGCGTGGATCCCAACCAAGGTAAAGGCCCACGCCCTGGGAGAAGTAAACTCAAGGACAGCAGGAAGCGCTCTTTGGAACAGGTAAAGGGCCATTGCCGTGAGATCCTCGGTGGGAGAGATGCTCACGGTCACCCCTAGGCTCCATAGGGCCCTGGCATGGCTGTCCTCGGTTCCTTCATCCTCCAGCCATCTTCGATCGTAAGCCATGAAGTTCCTGAACCGACCCTTCTCCTCATTGAAGGCATAGTGGAGGAAGCTCAGATATCTGCAAGCCAGAGGGATCATTTTTTCCCCCTCTGGAAGGAGGTTGGAGGCCATCATCACCGCAATCAAGGCTCTGGCATTATCGTCGGTGCAGTAGCCGTGATGCCTGTCTGGGACCGTATACTTCGCATGCTGTAGGACCCCAACATCGTCCGTCAGAAGCATGAGATGGTCCAGTTTCACCTCTGGGAGTTCCAGGGGAGTGTTCTCGAGGGTCCTTGCCTGAAATGCCACCCTAGGATATCTCTGCCTCTCTTCTCGCACCACAGAGAACACCTCCAAGTAACGCCTAGCCACCTCCTTCCATATCATTTCCCTACAAAAGGTGTACGCCCTTTTTCGAATAGCATGGCGCTCCGTCTCGTTCTCCAGAAGCTCGATGATGCGTTCGGCAATTGCATCTGAGTCCCTGAAGGGAACTATTCTACCCCTTCCGTCAGCAAGCATCTCCTCGGCGTACCAATAAGGAGTCGAGACAGTGGCTTTCCCGCATCCGAGGGCATATGCCAGGGTGCCTGATACGATTTGCTCCTGATTCAGATAGGGAGTCACATATATATCTGCTGCTCCGAGAAATTCGCAGAGTTCCTGGAGACTCACGAACCTGTTGTGGAAGACCAGGTGATTCTCGACCCCATTCTCCCTGGCTTTTCGCTGCAGGAAGATCCTGTATGACTCCCCTTGTTGTTTCTTGATATGGGGATGTGTAGCACCTAGGACTACGTAAATGACCTCGGGATGGTGTGCCACGATCCTGGGCAAGGCATCTATCATGTACTCTATGCCTTTGCCCGGTGAGAGAAGGCCAAAGGTCAGGATCACCTGCCTGCCTTCTAAACCGAATTGGTCCTTGTAAAAGTTTGGATCCACAAAGGGAACGTCAGGAATCCCATGGTGAATCATCACGATCTTGGATCTAGGTACCCCGTACACAGTGGTCAGAAGCTCAACGGCCTTGTTACTCATCACCACGACCCTATCCGATAGCCTTGAAATTTCTTGGATTGTGGCCTTCTGGCCAGGATCGGGCACGGCAAGAACCGTATGGAGTGTTGTGACTACGGGCATTCTGAGGTTTCGAAGGAGCTCCAAAAGGTGTCTTCCGTATTGACCGCCGAAAATACCGAATTCGTGCTGGACGCATACCACATCCACTTGGTTGATATTGAGGAAATCAGCCGCCAGACGATAGTCCGAAAGATCCCTTTGGGCCAACTCAAAGCGCACCTTTGGAGGATACTGGTAGCCCTCGGGCACGTCGTTCATGACCACAGCCCAGCAATCGGCCTCAGTGAGCTCATTGGAAAGGGCTTCCACTAAATCCGCAGTGAATGTTGCAATACCACATTGCCTGGGGGGGTAGTTGCCTACTACCACTACGTTCTGGAAACCTAACAGATTTGATCCTCTGAGGGTCATGGATTACCTCCTCGAGAACGGGATTCTAATCCTGTAATGATTCAGGCAAAGATAGATACAAACCTCTTCGTTTTTCTGCACCGGGAAGGTAAGAGAGACAAAACCTGGAATTAGTGCCAGTTGACAGATACACCAAAAACATAAGAATCCCAATCTGTTGGGTCAAGACCCCGGATGTGGAAGGAGGATCATCCTTGACCAAAAGCGTGGAAGCTCTAAGCTGAGGCAGAAAGCGGGGATTCAAATGAAGAGAGGTTTGAGGACTTTCGGATGCGGAGAGGGAGGAGCCCTTATTGCTACTTGGTGGAAGAAGGGGGAGAAGTTCGTCATAGATTTCACATGTATGGCGTCCTCCAAAAAAGGCAGGCCAAAAGGAAATGGGTGCGTACCAGAAGGGGGTTCCAAGTATATGTTCTGCGCAACGCATGAGTGCCCAGAGGGGTATGTCCCCTGGATATCTATCCTAGAGGACCGAGTGACCGGAAAGGCAGGGGCCGGTTTCCATTGCGTTGAGGGCAAGGGAATGAGGGAGCGAAGGTCCCTTTGGGACAAGCTCTTCCCACATTGGGATTCACTCCCGGGATAAAAAACGGGCGGGAAGATCTCGAGAATTAGAAGACTCTGGGTCCCTATAAAAAGGGCAAGGCCTGTGGTCTTGCCCTTGCGAAAGGTATTGACAATCGGGGGGGTATGAGTACAATTATGAAAGGACATGAGCCCGTGATAGTATTAGGTGCGGGTTCTTTTTTTGTACCTTCGCATTGCCAGGAGCCGTCTCAAGGGCGGCTCTTGGGGCAAAGAATATCAGGGATAAGGGAGGAAAGATCCCATGAGATGCAACACCATCAAGGACGGAGTCGAGTGCGTGTTCATGAAGAAGAACGGCTGCTCCTACAATGGAGGCCACTGCCACCCGATAGTGGAACAGTGCGGCGACTGTCAGCGAATAATGGAGTTCCCAACGGGAAAATACTGTATTTCGTTCCCTGAGCCCCGCCTCAAGTGGGCCAAAGGAGCTATATGCCCCTTAGCTACTCATGTGAAGAGGGAATATCAGGTAAGCGGCCGGAAGCTAAACCCCCTCAAAGCCTCCAAGAGGGCAATGGCCAACAGGGGAGGACACCTATAACCCAAAGGCTTTCTTTTTGCAACAAGGACCCGTGGGGTCCTTTTTTACTTTGATGCCTTGGGAAGGAGGATTGATCCCCAGGCGCGGATAGATGGGAGCCTTGATCCTCGTCACGAGGTTTGAGACCCAGCATAAGCGGGATATGTGGGTGCCCTTCTCCCCAGAGACCCACCCGACTCTGGATCTTCCCTGTCCTTCTCGAGTGCGGAAACCACAATCCAAGATACGCGCCGCGATCTCCCTCAGCGAGGAGATCCTCCATGGACTTTGGGAGCCGGAATCTCTCGAGCTCATTGAATATGAGAATAGCCAGGCTCAGGCCCATGGGGTGACCTCCTTTACAATCTTGAATCCCTGAGGCTTCACAGGAGATACTTTGGTGGAGGGCTCTGCTCAAGCAAAGTCGCCTGGCGAAAGGGCTCTCATTGGTCTCGACCGGTTTTTCCGGCGGAAATCATAAGGAAATGGGACATGGGTCTCTTGATCTTTAGGAATGAACGGGTTACTTTCCTCGAGCTGCATCTGACAGAATTTCTAAATGGAGGCCGATTATGGATTTCTTTTGTGAGCTGAAAGACTCCAACCTCGAGACCATAGCCCCAGGTATAAGGCGACTCGTTTTCACTTTGGACAAAGTCATGTTGGCCTATTTTGAGCTTTCCCCAGGGGTCAGGATCTCCAAACACTCTCATCCCCACGAACAGGCCGGAGTCCTGATAAGCGGCCGGCTCCTCTGGACAGTTGGGGGTGAGAAAAGGGTTCTCGAGGCCCCAGCCCTTTACAGAATTCCATCGGGACATGATCACGAAGTGGAAGTGATGGGAGATGAGAAGGCCATAGTGGTGGATGCCTTCTCACCTATAAGGGAGGATTTCCTGAACAGCACCACTCCGTCTTACATGGAATGAGGCACCGAGAGTGTTGTTGGAGAGGTGGGCCGAATGCTCGAGGAAGGTGGCCACTTCTATTCTTCCCTCGAAGGACTGTTGGGATACGAGTTCCGGAACCTGGATCTTCTGGAGACAGCTTTGACCCACAAGTCCTATTCCCATGAGCATGCGTGCGATGGTATCGATAGCAACGAGAGGCTCGAGTTTCTGGGGGACGCGGTCCTGGAACTAGTTGTGAGCCATCTCCTGATGACCTATTATCCTGACCAGCCTGAGGGGACCCTTTCCCGATGGAGAGCAGCCTTGGTGAACGAGAAGACCTTGGCAGAAAAGGCCAGGGCCCTCGGCCTCGGGAGTCACCTAAGGCTGGGCAAGGGGGAAGAGAAGAACCAGGGAAGGGAGAAGGATTCTCTTTTGGCAGACGCGTACGAGGCCCTTCTTGGAGCCGTTTATCTGGACGGGGGATTCGAGGCCGCCTTTCAGGTAGTGAAAAGGCATTTTGAGATGGATCTTGAGGACATAGAGAGGGCTCCTTCGGGAATGGATTTCAAGTCCAAGTTGCAAGAGCTCACCCAGTCGATCTTCAAATCCGCACCGAGGTATGTCTTGGTGGCAGAGGAAGGGCCTGATCACGACAAGGTATTCCACGTGAGGGCAGAGGCTGGGCAGACCTGGGTTGGCTTCGGGTCCGGGAAGAACAAGAAGGAGGCCGAGCAACAGGCAGCCAAGGACCTTTTGGCAAGGCTTGCGGACCTCTTTTCCACGGATACCAAGGTTTGAGGGAAGTCGATGGATAGAGAGGGGTTTAAATCCGGCTTCATAGCCATAGTTGGGAAACCCAATGTGGGCAAGTCCACCCTTCTCAATAGATTGGTGGCCCACAAGATAGCAGCGATCTCTCCCAAGCCCCAGACCACCAGGAACCGCATTCTGGGAATCAAGACCACTGACAAATCTCAGATGATCTTTGTCGACACACCTGGTCTCCACGAACCCAGGGGTCCCTTCCACAAATACATGGTGGGAGAGGCCCTCAAGGCCATGAGGGAGGTAGATGTTGTAGTGCTTCTTGTGGATGCATCATCTCAAAACATGACGGATGACGAGAACATTGCTATGGGCCTCAAGGATTTCAAAGCTCCTTCCATACTGGCTCTGAACAAGATAGATTTGGTCCCAAAACCATCCCTTCTTCCCCTCATGGACAAATTCAGCAAGTTACACCCTTTCCATGCCATTGTTCCCATAAGCGCTTTGGTAGGAGATGGGGTGGATGAGCTCGAGATGGAGATCCTGAAAATCCTTCCCGAAGGGCCTCAATACTTCCCAGAGGACCAGATCACAGATCTCCCTCAAAGGTTTCTGGCCTCCGAGTTGATAAGGGAAAAGGTCTTCAATCTTTACGGGGAAGAAATCCCCTACTCGGTAGCTGTAGTGGTTGAGGAGTTCCAGGAAAGGGAACCGCCCAAACCCATCTTCATCAGGGCGACCATTTATGTGGAGAAGGAATCCCAGAAGGCAATAGTGATAGGCCAAGGAGGCAGGATGCTCAAGAAGATAGGTTCCTTGGCAAGGGAAGAACTGGAACATCAATTGGGGAGAAAAGTCTTCCTCGAGCTATGGGTGAAGGTGGAGAAGAACTGGTCCAGGGACACCAAGAGCTTGAAGAAGTTGGGATACAGGTGAGGGGAAGAACGGCTTCTTAGACATCGCTTGTCTTTTCTTTGGAAACACCCAAAGAAGGCAGAAAATGGCTCCAGTTGTCGCGATAGTTGGGAGGCCCAACGTAGGTAAGTCTACCCTCTTCAACAGGATCTGCGGAGAAAGAAAAGCGCTAGTTGACGACACTCCGGGTGTGACGAGGGACAGGCTGTATGCCAGAGCCAAATGGAACGGCAAACCCTTTGTGCTCGTGGACACAGGAGGACTAGAGCCCGGCTCCAAGGAGCCACTTCTGGCTCAAATCAGGAGGCAGACGGAGATGGCTCTTCAAGAGGCCGACGTCCTGGTCTTCGTGCTGGATGCATCTACTGGGGTCATGCCATCTGACCGCGACGCCGCAGAGCTCCTCAGACGATCTGGAAAGCCCATCTATTACGTGGTCAATAAAGTTGATGGCCCTAAACAGGAAGTGTTGGCAACCGAATTCTTCCTTCTTGGCGCCTCTCGCCTTTATCCCATCTCAGCCCTCCACGGAAGAGGGATATCAGAGCTCCTGGACGATCTCACCCAGGGATTCCCCGAGGAGACGGGCGATCCACCTCTCGCCATTGGAGAGCCCATCAAGGTAGCTGTTCTGGGCAGGCCCAATGTTGGAAAGTCCTCACTGCTTAATAGACTTTGTGGGCAAGAAAGGGCTCTGGTGAGCCCGGTTCCGGGGACAACCCGGGACACAGTGGACACAGTGGTGAGGTGGCACGGAAAGCCCTTTATGTTGGTTGACACGGCCGGCATCAGGAGAAGGTCCAAAGTTGAAGCATCAATTGAGAGATTCAGTATCCTGAAGGCCTTGAGAAGCCTAGAAAGATGTCACGTGGCCCTCCTCGTGATGGACGCTGTGGAAGGACCTACCGATCAGGACGCTGCGATAGGCCGGCAAATTCTCGATGCTTCCAAAGGATGTGTTTTGCTTCTGAATAAGTGGGATGTTGTTCCTAAGGAGAAAAGGGTCCATGAAGAGATGATTGGAAGGGTCAGGCAGAAGCTTCCCCATTTGGAGTTTGCCCCTGTATTGACAATCTCGGCCCTCACAGGACTCAGGGTGGACAGGATATTCCGTCTTGTGGAGGAGGTCTTTTCGGCCTGCGGAAAAAGGATCCCCACATCCGAGCTTAATAAGAGATTCAGGGAGTGGATCGAGAGTTATAGCCCTCCTGCTCCAAAGGGAAGACGGGTAAAGCTTTTCTACATAACGCAGGTGGGGGTTCATCCACCGACATTTGTCGTCTTCACCAATCACCCAGAGGGCTTGACCGAAGCATATAAGCGCTATCTTGTGAGAAAAATGAGAGAGGAGTTCGATTTCTCAGGAGCCACGATTAGGATTCACTTCAAGGAGAGGGGAAGGAAACGTTGAGGTGAAGCCCGGCCTTCGAAACAATGGCTAAGATTCGGGGGAACGCAAAATGAGCTGTTCGCTCATGGTGAGGTAAACGTCTGTGTCACAGATGGGTCAGTCATTTCGAGTGGAAAATCTCCGCCTATCTCCACAAGATAGTCGAACAGAGCGGCCCATACGGGAAAATGTTCTGATTCACCATTTGAGACTCGCTCTGAGTTTCACCCGGAAGAGGCCCCGTGTGTCGGGAAACGGAGAACCGAGCTCCCAAAGTCATGGCCTTTGGGGAACGATCCGGTCTCGGCATCGCTTGGAGGTCTTCCTTGCGGGCTCACAGGGGGAGTTGTAAAATCTCCTCTGTCTGAGGGCCGAGTTCATTCGACTCAATGGGCATGAGTCCTCGAGATTCCCAGAGAATCCTATTGAGGTTGTTGATCCATGCATCTTTCTGAGACTTCCAGGTGGCCCAAGGACAATGGGGCCCAGATCACTGAGGTTGAGTGGGATTGTGCGGTCAGCTTCCTCCTCCATCGGATGGACATGGAGATGTGGCTTGAAATAGGGCAAAAGATGGCGGAAAAAGGGGCTAGGTGGTATGTGGGAGAGGCTCAGACGATAGGCCGCACGGTGAGAAGCCTTCTAGGGACAGGAGGCTTCCATTGGGGGGCTGTGTGCATTCAGGCCAATTGGTTCAAGTTACTAGAGGACTGCGTCAGGCGGATCTATCTAGCTCAAGTTAGAATCGTTGACTAATGGCGGATTTGCCATATCTGTTCGAGGCCAGAGTTTGTGAAGAAGGCGCTAACTTGACTTGAAGCCATGATGGACGGAGAATAAGGAGGTCTTGCCCCCGTAGCTCAGGAGGATAGAGCGACGGATTCCTAATCCGTAGGCCGCCCGTTCGAATCGGGCCGGGGGTATTGATCTTGCATCTTGATCCGACTCCGGAAAAAGAGATCCAGGCCATCCATGGATGGCCCAGAAACATGAGCCGGGGTAAGGTCCGCCCAAGGGCCCAAAAGGCGAATCCGGGAAAACAAACCAGTTACGCAATTAGGATCCTTCAGGGATTCCCCTGGAGCATTGGTCCCACGCATACCCCGTGCGGTCTCTTCCACCTGGAAAAGCTGGCTGCGACTTTCTTCCCATTCATAAATTCTCAACAACCGCCCTTACTTTTGGCTTCAAGATTTGGAGCTGGCTCAATGGGCGTGCCAAAGCTCATCACCGTGGCCTTGTCTTCCACAACAAAGCCACAGGCTTTGAAAAATAATCCAGTTTAGACGGGAAGGGCTTATTCAGTTCCCTAGGAGGCTCTAACTATGGACCCTCACTTTTTTCTGGATCCCCGCTCCCAAGGCGGACTTACTCCCTTCCCCGCCCATACACCTTTTGATGAGGCCTTGGCCTCTTCCTGGGCCTTGATGAGGGAGTCGCACTCTGACAGGATGCAGCCCCTCGGGACAACCCAGGCCATCCCTCTTCGGACCATCTCCTCGTTCAGGTTCAGTCCATCGAGAAAAATAAGAGCATACCTCCTTTTTGATCGTCCAGCAGAAATTGGCCTAACTCGGACCCTCTTCCCGAAGGTGGCCTCCTCGAGAAAGACCCTGGAACCTTTGGAAATACCCCTGGCCTCTTTGGGAAAAACGATTCCGTAGAAGTGAAAGACGTAGGTCTTACCTCCTTCCTGAACCACCAGAGAATGGTCCTTATTGATCCCCGTGACCTTCCCATGGATGACTGTCTCCTCACCCCTCCCGGCTAGAGCCTCGCCCACTCCCAAAGAGCACAACCACAAGAGAGGAGCCAAGGCCGCAAGGAAACCATTTCTCCACTGAAGGACAGCACCCATGGTGATTCGCCTCCTTTCCCTGGGCTTAGCTTTGGAAACCCGCCCCCTTTATATTCCTCTCATCCCACTCGAGTTTGTAAAGGCCCAATCATTGGAGCCCGGAGCCCATAAGTGAGAAAGCTCTTCCATTGTACCACGACTCCCTTTAGCCTTAGCCTGAAAAGATTCCCGCTTCCCCCTGGCGTCTTTTTCAACCTCAAACCCTTGAGTGAGGTGAACCGAGAACTGTTTCTATCTTTTCTCCTGGGTGAGTTTTTGGTCCTCAAGGCAATGCAACGCCCCTTGACTCGCCGCTCAACTTTTCTCCCGAACCTTCGTCTAAATTTGTGGAATTTGTGGAAAGGAGGCGATTGAGCCATGAACCCAAAGAGATCTTTGAAGCTCAGCGTCTTCGCCTTGGGGACCCTATTGTTGTTCTTGGGTCTTTGGGACCGAGGAGAAGCAGCTCAGGTCCTTGGGGAAAAAGCAACACCTCAGGCCCTCCGCCATGATTCGGTAACTGGTCCTCGCCCAGCAGCAGAGCTTGTCTACTATGAAAGATCTCCTAGGAGTCACCCTTCCTACCGTCATCGAGGTGAACGTCATCGGTGGTATCCCAGGGAGCGCCATTGGCACCACCATCATCGCTGGCACTATTGGGGATGGTATTGGTATCCGGGGTGGTGGTACTTCTGGGGCGGTTACTACTATCCATGGGGTTACTGGTATCCTTGGTGGTGGTACTGGGACCCATGATCCTCCTGCCCCATGAGCCAGAACGCTGGGTTAGAGAAAAGACGTGAGACCCGGGGGCCTTACAGTCACTTTTGGGCTCGAGGATAGGCCCATTTTCATGGCTGGGGGTTTTGGGAAGGGATTCTCACCCTCGGAGCATCTTCCTCTTCCAGTATCTCCAATTCGTAAATGGAGTTTCTTGTCTGGAGCACGTTTCCCGTTATCTTGGTGAGGGAGGATGTACGGATGAACCTGCCGTTTTCCTGAAGCACTACGTAGCTTTTACCCAATACCGGGGGATGCTGTTCCCACCCTTCGATTACGGCATCCGTCCTTGCCGAGCCACCTGCGCGCCTCAATAGTCTGACTTTTCTTCTGGGAGTAACTGTTGACTCTGACCGTTTTGAGCCGCCCACTATGTTCGATGCTATGGATCCCAATGTCACGCAGAGCGCTTCTCCCAGCTCCCTATCCTCCTTTCGCCTGCCAAGCTGGTCCTTAAGACCTACCAGGTCTGCGTAGGATTCAGTGAAGTCGATATCTTCGCCTCTTGAGAGGCGTTCCACCACCCGCAGTACTTCAAGAATCTTCCTGAGGACCTTGTCCGAGTTTCTTCTCGGTTGCTGTCTCCTCTCCATCTCCACCGAACCCCAAAACCCGGCACCCCACTTACTCGTACCTGAGGATCTCAACCGGGTCCATACTAGCAGCTTTCCAGGAGGGATACAGGCTCGCCATGGCGCTGATTCCCAGTGTTGTCGCGACTATTATCACTAAGTCAAGAGGTTCCACCCTAGAGGTCAATTGGCCAATATAATATACCTCCTCTGGAAGAAAGTTCACCCTGAAGGTCCTTTCGACGAACCTCACGATCCACTCCAGGTTCCACGAGATGAGGATTCCCCCAAGACATCCTAGAAAAGTCCCGGTCAGCGAGATCATGAGACCGTGTATGGCGAAAAGGCGCATAACACTCCAAGACCTAGCACCCATGGCTTTGAGAATGGCTATGTCCTTTTTTTTCTCGATCACCATCATCACTAGGATGCTTATTATCAAGAGAGCGGCCACTCCCACTATGCACAGGAGAATGATGAAGATGACTCTTTTTTGAGTCGCGAGAGCCACCATCAAACTCCTATTCGTTTGGGTCCAATCCTGCGCGAGGTAATTGTTCCCCAGTTCCGATTCTTGAATCCTTTTTCTGACCTCCGGCGCCTGATAGGGATCGGCCACCCTGAGGTCGATCCCGGTCACTCGACCTTGTATCTCGAAGAGTTGCTGAGCTGCAGCCAAAGACATGAGCGCCACCCTGGAGTCGAACTCCCAATATCCAGCGTCGAAGAAGCCCGCTACCTTTACCTTCTTCCACTTGGGAAGGTTGCCCCACGGGGTCAAAGTGCCCTCTGGTGAGACGAGAACGACATATTCTCCCACACCCACCTTGAGCTCTTTCAAAACCCCCCTTCCAACAACTATTGGAATGGGATCCCCTTTCTTATTTTCCAGCAGCTCCTGTATGCTTCCTCCCCTGACAATCTCCGCCAGGGGTACGCTCGTATCTCCAAAAAGAGGATCTATCGCCCTCACCATTACCTGAATGCTTTTGCTCGCACTTTGCAGGATCACTTCCCTCACAATGAAGGGAGTTGCAGCCTTGACCCCTTCCACCTTCATCAATTGGCCCCGCACTTCTTCGTACGCTGGCATCTCCTGACCCCTCTGAAAAACCACGACGTGGGGTGTGAGCCCGAGTATCTTCTCCATCAGGCCTGTCGTGAACCCATTAATCACCGACAAGACGACTATGAGGGCCATAACACCTACAGCAACTCCGATCACGGACAAGAAGGTAACGAGCGATATTGCACCGTGCTTCTTTTTGCTATGAAGGTACTTCACACTGAGCCATATCTCATAAAACATGGCCTAACACGACCTGATAGCAGCGCTTCATCAATATATTACCATCTTCTTTATAACCCACCCCCCCGTGTGTCTCATCATGGAGAATTTGATGGGATAGGCGTTATCCTCAAATCTGGAAATAACTTCCATAACGGCCTTGTTGCCTGAATCCAAGGTCAAGAACACAGTCGGCTCCCCTAATATGATCTTGGGAAATCTTTTCATTGCAAGAGAGAGGGCCACCTCCACTTCCTCTTTTCCCACCATTTCCCCAGGTGGCAATATCCCAGGAATGTCGACCTCCAGAATGGGGAAGGCATCGAAGCAAGCAGTTAGAGAATCCAGGTCCTTATCATTGTAAGCCTTCTCGAAGGTGAGCAAGAGGTTCTTTGCCTCCTTTTCTGGACCGTCCTTCACAGGGTAATCTTTGAGGCTCCTATAACACCCAGGCAGTGAAGCAGCGAAGAGGAGAAACAGTATCGGGGCAACCCTGCAGGTTCTCATTTAAGACCTCCCTTTCTTGGGCAATGGACTGGTACATACCCACCCATGGTACCCCACCTGGAGGGTTGAGCCAAGCCCCCTAACGTTACCCGATAACTTTGGCAGCAATCAAACAGAGGACCCCTCCCCGGCGCCCCTCAGCCTTTGCCGCCTATGTTATCCTTGCCGCCAAAATTGATGGGAGGAGAAAGTTGGAAAAAGGAAAAAGGGCCTTTGAGGCCCTCTTCCAATAGGCGGTGGAGGAGTCGAACCTCCGACCTCTGGTATGTGAGACCAGCGCTCTGGCCTGCTGAGCTAACCGCCCACCTGACCTCATACTATATGCCATGGCTTTCCCGTTTTCAACCCCCTCGGAGGCCCTCCTTACCCGAAAGCATACCAGGGGCCGTGTGCAGGGTCATCCACAAAAGAAAGTCTCCTTTTCCGGGGGCTCTCCCACCCTCTGGCAATGAGGAAAATGGATGTGTAATTGCCTATCCTTTTCGGCAACCATGATTACTAGCTTCGCTTGGGGTCTTTTCAGGGGAGACCCTCAATGAGGAGACAGCAGTCGATATGGAGGGAAGGAACGGGGTTGTCGGGAGGGTTTGCCCCTCTTTACATCGAGGGCCAGTCCTAACTCACTAGAATTTCCTTCCTTGTACTTAGGCCCGGTTCGCTGATGGAGCACTGTGCCCCTGGACCGGAGCTCTTCGGGATGATTTGCTAGCTCTTGTTTTTCCCCGTGAGAGCCTCCCTTAGAACGGGACCACTGGAATTTGGAGCATCGGGATGTATTTTAGTTATAGAAGCCTGTTCCTATGGGGCTTGGATCAGTGTGAAGGAGGTAGGTGCGATGATACTGGAGATGCTCCGGGAGGTCATATCCAAGATAGCGAAGAGCACACGGCGTCCCAAAAGGACGTTGGATCCTGAAAGGTGGAGGTATTACGAGTACCTCAAGTGATTGGAGGAAGCCTTGGCCCCGAGTTCGTTAACTGAAGCTCGGGCCGGGAGTTGATGGTGTGCCTCCAAAGAGGGCGGTCCCCAAAAATGGGAATCGCCCTCATTTTCTTAACTCAGCACCGTGTTTCGGACTTCCTCAAAGAAGATCCGAAATGGGCTAGAGGCTCCCTCATGGTCGTACCGTCTCCGGAATATTCCAGGAAATGGAAATGCGAGCCTTGGAGGGGCCGACCTTACCTCTGTAAACCCGGACATGGCATGCACGCTCTTGGTGTCAATAAGATAATGTCCAGGATCGTGTAGAGGACTCACTGGCTCCGAACCCAGAGCGCTAGGGTCTGTGGCTTTTGTCCATGAAGTAAAAACGGGTGACGCGGGGAAAAGGCCGCATCAGGCAACTGGAGAAAGAATGAGCTTCCAGGGTGAGTGAATCCAAAAGGAAGAAGGCGGAGCGTTTGGGATATCCGAATCGTGGGGAAGGGGCTTTCCAGGAGACAGAGAACATGAGATCAGAAGATCTGATGGCCCTCTATAGGTCCTGTCAGCTCTGCCCTAGGCGCTGTAGGGTCAATAGAGTAGAGGGAGAGAGGGGCTATTGCCGCGAGGCGGCTGAGATGAGAGTTGCTCTAGTGGAACCGCATTTTGGTGAGGAACCGCCTTTTACCGGGACCAAAGGATCAGGAACTGTCTTCTTCTCTGGCTGCTCCCTCAGGTGCAGGTATTGTCAGAACTACCAGATCTCAATGGAGGGACTGGGACGGGATTGGAGTGTTGAGGAGTTGTCGGTCAAGATCCTGGAGCTCAAGGAATGGGCCGGAATACATAATGTCAATTTTGTGACTCCAGATCATTTCTTTCCCCACACAGTCATGGTTGTGAGTCGACTCAGGGAATCGGGATTCCAGGAGCCGGTCATTTATAACCTCTCAGGTTACCAGGCTAAGAAATCTCTGGCCCTGATAGAACCCTGTGCAGACATCTACCTCCCAGATTTCAAGTACGGGGATTCTGCCTTGGCTGAAGCTCTTTCCAGAGCAGCCGACTATCCGGAAGTGGCCCTCGAGGCCATCTCTGAGATGGTGAGACAAAAAGGTTTTCTGGATCCATGGCCGGATTGTGCCGACCAGATTGAGCCCTTTCCTGAAACAGCCAAAAGCGGGGTATTGGTGAGGCATTTGGTCCTTCCCGGACACATCGCTAATTCCAGGAAGGCCCTCACCATGCTCTACGCGGAGTTCGGTCCCGGTCTTCCCCTGAGCTTGATGTCTCAATACACCCCCCCCAAACCGGGCTTGCCCGGAGAGCTTTCCAGACCTGTGAAGAAAGAGGAATTCCTCGCTGTTCTGGAATATGCCATGGAGCTGGGATTCAGGAGGATCCTTTACCAGCCCCTGGACTCCGAGTGGCCAGGTGAGCCCGAAAGGCCGTTTCTCCCCGATTTCACTCGTGAAAGACCATTTGCCGGCAATGTGAGGAATCGTGCTCAGAGATGAGGCCGTCTTTGTTTGAGCGACGTCGGATAGAATCAATTCCCTCCCATAGCGGTCCGTTCCCAGTCTTTTTTTCTTCGACTGGAGAGAGGCCTTTTCTCGAAGACATAGGGCTCTTCCCGCTCTCAGGGCCAATAGAAGCCTTCTTCGGAGTCCATCGTCGTCCCTATCTTCTGGCCGTTAACCTTCCAAGTGAACCTGGGTGAGAAACTTGCCGACCTGATCCGGAGCAGAGGCTCTCAAGACCACCTCACATCGGCCCCGGCAGGGCTGGCCGAGAGCCCCAAAGCCTCTCCGAGGGCCACAGGACCTCTTCCAACAAGGCCGAACCGCGAAGGACCAAATATCTCTATATACTTCGTACCGGGGAATTGCCTTTCACGAATATGGGAACGGTTATGGGCATCCTACTGACTAACCTTGCGGAGACGGATCCCCAAGGTCCCAGCATCCAGCCTCCGAAGGGAATTTGGAAGAGTCTTACTACGGGGCCCCACGGCTCCCTCCCAGCCGCCATAGCGGAACCGGCCTCACAATACACGATCAATTGCTCATGTCTTTCAGCGGACGGGACCCTCCAGCTATTCTCCCTCGTCGCTGATATCGTTCGATTGCGGAGACAAGGTTTCCACCAGCCGGGGAATGCCCATCGTAACCGTGGCGACTGTTGGGTGAGGCATTTGGCAGGCGCAGTTAATCCCCTTGAGCTCCTTCCCTCCCTCCTCTAAACTTAGGGCAGCTTGCCATGCCCTGGAGGCAACTGTAAAACGGGGCAGAATGGTTTTTTGGACGGGACACCAGTAGGACCTATGGTTGATTTCCTTGACACGGAGCTGGAGCCCTCGAAGGCGCCTCCTGGGGACAGACTGCCTTCACAGTCCGCCTCAGGCGGATATCCTGGGTCGAGGGTTCGGTTGACTTTCCACACCGGTATTCTCCGCCTCCGCAGGGGAAGTGCCGATTCATTCCCATCGCCTCATCACCGAGGGACATCTGAGCTCGGTATTGTGACACGGTGGCGATAGCGACCCTTTCGGGTCTATACCCAAAGAGCTTGGAGGTGCAACCATGGACATCGACCAAATCAGGACCATAGCGGTAATAGGGGCGGGCAACATGGGCCACCAGATCTCCCTTCTCTGCGCCATAAAGGGATTCAGAACCTTTTGCACGGATATAAGCCATGACGCACTGAAGAAGGCAGCTGAGTTCGCCGATTCCTACCTCCCCAGGCAGGTGCAAAAGGGAAGGTTCACAGAGCAGGAGGCCAGGGACGCGAGGGCTAGACTGACTTTCACCTCGGACCTTTCCGAGGCAGTAGCTGAGGCCGACTATGTCATAGAGGCTGTCGTCGAGGTGCTCGATGTGAAGAGGAGGGTCTTTGCGGAGCTCGACCGTCTGGCGCCACCTCACGCGATACTAGCCACGAACAGCTCGTACATCGTGAGTTCCAAAATAGCGGATGCCACCAAGAGGCCAGACAAGGTGCTCAATCTCCACTTCTTCAACCCGGCTCTCGTCATGAAACTTGTCGAGGTGGTCCAAGGGCCCCATGTGTCTGAAGAGACGGCTCGACTTTCGGTGGCCCTATCGGAGCGCCTCGAGAAGGTGCCCGTGTGGATAAAGAAGGAGGTCGAGGGCTTCCTGCTCAACAGGATAATCCGGGCCATAAGACAGGAAGCCCTCTGGCTCCTTGAAATGGGGGTGGCCTCATTCGAGGACATCGACAAGGCCTGCGTTTATGGAGCCGGCCACCCCATGGGCCCCTTCCGTCTCATGGATCTCACGGGAATAGACCTTCACTACACCATGGCAATGGAGAGATTCAGGTCAACCGGCAACCCAGCAGACCTACCTCCCCCTAGTGTCGTCGAGCTCTACCTCAAAGGCCACTACGGTCAAAAGACCGGGAAAGGCTGGTACGACTACCGGGCGAAAGGGGAAGCCTAACTCTCCGTGGGGTGTCGGCGTGCCGACACCCCCCAACTCCCTCACCCAATGGGCCACTGACCCTAATCCGCCCACCACCCCTCACCGGGCAACGAGTCTCCGGTATCCCAAAGCACACCCACGTCACCACACATCGCTTCCTCTCCTCAGACCCCCCGCGCCAAGCCCCCCTTCCTCTGGAACCGCCAAAAAGCACTCCTCCTTCCTTGCCCTTCCCCCCAACGCACAACAACGCACCCCACCCTCACACCTAATCACCGCCCAACATTAGGCCTCCCAAAGGGGGACCCCTCGGCCCACGACTCTTTGCGCGATCTTGCGCGACAACTCGGACCTTCTCCCGTCTCGCTCGCTGTTTGCGTGATTCGCGCTAACAAAATTTACGCCCTCTGCACCGCGCAATCACAGGAGGCGGGAATCTGGCATCCCTTGCTATCGGCATGTGAAACCTCTTTCCTCAAACGTACTTAGCCCCTAGAGGATTAGACGCTACCTTCTATTTCGTTGCGAGTTTCTTCTTGGGGAGGGGTCCGGGCTAGCGGGGACCGGGCCCGCGCCTCAGCCGTCTCGGAGATAGCGGCTCGTCCTCTTCCTCCCCGGAGGCGTGCCTCTCAGCTCCTGAGGCCACCCGTCCCGAGCCTAGGTTGGCCTCAGTGAATTTTTCTCAACCAGTGATCCCAGGCCTGGGGCCGTGGGTCTAGCCTCCGCCATCGCCGAACCCACAATCTCACCCCGCTTCGTCCGAGGTAGGCCCGGGCAGAGCTTGTGGATGGCCTCCCTTTCATGACATATTTCCCGAACGACGCTTCCTTCCCCTAATACTGGCTCCAGGGACACCGCCACCGTCCCCCCTCGCTCTAAGACAACCGGTAGCTCCGTCCTCCTTTGGATACCATCCCAGTTGCGGGCCTGCCTCACACCTCAGACCAGGACGGCAACCGACCGGTCGCCTTCCCTCTCATCGGGGGTCTCATCTGCAACAAAAAAGGCCGAAAAGTCGCGAAGACAAGCCCCTTGGATTCCCTCTCGCACGAGTCTCTCTTCTGTGCAGGACGATTCAAGCCCCCGGAGCGCCTCACCAGGAGAGGGCCTCCCACTTCAACCACCGGTCCAGTTCCCCAGCGACGTAGGTGTTGCCTAAGCCCCCTTCTGATTGGGATGGGCACCGGCCCGTTCTTTGCTCTGGGCCCACAGTCTTGTGGGGCCCTTGCACCATTCCTTGGAGTCCGCCAAGTGGTCGGCGCCTGGGTCTCCCCTCGTTTTTAAAGCTGTGGGGGGAAGGCTTTTCCTGCGGAGATACCTCGTGTCCAGCATCCGACATGAGCCGCCCCGTCTCCTCAGGGATCGGCTCATTTCTTTTCTCTCGCAGTTTGGCCGCTTGCGGTCATCTGTTGATATATGTAGGAGCGGATCTACACTGGGACAGGAAAGACGGGACCTTGATTTCAGGTCCCCTTGCGGATTCCAAACTAGAACTAGTCCCCTGTTGGAGCAGGGGAATGCGGTATATCTGGACGGGATGTCGGCGCGCCGACATCCCTCAGAATGGCCTCCAAAATCTCCCTCAGCCTCCCTATCTCCTCCAACACCTCCGCCTTCTGTCCATCCGGCAACCCGTTCAGGCTCAAGCGCTCAAGTCTCCTTCTCATCTTCCTCAGCACAAGCACCATCTCGGATTCCTGGGAGCTCCTTCGCCTGCCCCGGCTCCTCGAGATCTTCCTCACAGACTCACTATCCAGTTTTCCCTCCTTCACCTGCCTGAATACTTCCAGCATCTCCTCTTCCGTGTCTAGCTTTGCTATCTCCACAAGGAGCCTTCTCGGGTATGTGTCTTTGCCCCTACACTCCTCCTTTATGCTCTCTGGAAGCCTGCACAGGCTCAAGGTCTCGGTGACTGTGCTCCTCGCCTTTCCGAGGACCCTCGCAAGCCCTTCATGGGTGTACCCGTATTCCTCTATCATACGCCGCAAGGCCTCCGCCTCTTCCACGGGCCTAAGGTCCTCCCTCTGAAGGTTCTCGATGAGGGCTATCTCCGCCTGGTTCCCCCTAGTCACCACCGCAGGGATCCTATCCAGCCCGGCCATGCGCGCAGCTCGCACGCGCCTCTCCCCTGCAACCAGAATTACCCCACCATCCTCTCCCCGCCTCACTATGACTGGTTGCAGCACCCCTTTCTCCTTTATTGACTCAGCGAGCTCGGCTAGCGACCCCGGATCGAAGTATTGTCTGGGTTGGTCCGGATTAGGCCTGATCTCCGAGATGGGCACGTACAAGAATGTCCCCTCCTCAAACCCGTTCACGCCAGCCGGCCGGTCCTCTGGCCCGTGCCCTGCAGTCGCGAGTTTAGTCTTCTTGTCAGCCAGCTTGTCCCTCAGGGAAGGCATAGTCTGAGAAACTCCTCCGTTAAGTGGGCATAATCCTCTGCCCCAAAGCTGTTGGGCTTGAAGGTGAAGATCGGTTCCATCGCCATATGAGCCTGGTTCAGGGCCTCATTCTGCCTTATCCTAGTCTCAAACAACAGCCCTCTGAAAGGCTCTAGCTGCCTCATCACCCACTCCACCGAGACGCTCTTTCTCGCATCATACTTGGTCAGAAGTATCCTCAGCTGCCTTTCCAGATCGAACTCCTCAGCGGACTTCACCGTCTGAATGGTCTCCATGAGATCGGCGAACCCCTCGAGGGAGTATCTCGCTATCTCACACGGCACTATTATGAAATTGCAGGCCTTCAGCGCATTGACCGTGAGTATTCCCAATGTCGGCCGGCAATCGATAAGGACGAACTGGAAGTCCACCCCGTCCAGCGCGCGCTGCAAGATGCTCTCCCTGTACATCTCAGGTATGAGCTGTTGCTCGGCCCTGTCCAACCTTATGTGGGAGGGCAGGAGATAGAGACCGCTCACCTGGGTCCTCACTATCACCTCCTCCACTCTCATCTTGTTGACCAACACGTCGTGCACAGCCAGTTTATAGCTGCCGGGCTCGAGCCCCAGGCCAATGGTGGCGTGGGCCTGCGGGTCTAGGTCTACAAGGAGCACCTTAAATCCCTTCCTCGCGAGGCCACACGAGAAGTTGATGGCAGTTGTGGTCTTGCCCACACCACCCTTCTGATTGGTGATGGCTATGATCCTGGGACCCATCGCCTCCTCCCGAAACCCTACGCGAATGAGGATGCTGGCTAAAGTTTGCGCGATTTTTGCGTGAAAGGAGCAGTTGGAAATCGCGCTTTATCTTTCCCATCACAGGCCCATGCGACTTGGATCACGCATGGTTCTCGCCAGATGGAGAGTAACTTGCCAGAAGCTGCTTGAATCGCCCCCAACCCTTCCTTCCTGCCTTCTTTTCCCTATTCAAAAATAAGTAAATCCCCTCCCTTATTCCCCCTTCCACCTGTCTAGCTATTACCCTCTCCTCCACTAACAATTCAACAGCGTTCCTGTATAACACCTGTGAGAGTGCCTCAGGCGCTAGCACAGTACCCTTTGCAAGGAGCCGGTGACCCTGTATCCTCACCCTCCAGAGAAATGCCCTTTGCGAGAGCCTTCTTCTAGCCAAATACTTCAGGGATTTGGCCACCACGAAGTACCCCTCCAAGATGCCCTGGATAAGTCTGGCAATTCCAAGGAGCTCCCCTCTCTTACCTCTGGGCACTATTAGACCGTCACCAACCCCCCAGACAAGCCCCATCTCCCTCAGATCTGCCAAGGCCTCTGCCACCCTCAGCCGCGTTGGCACCTCCATGGGGACGACGAACTCTTTTCTCAGTATATTCAGCAGAAAATCCACATCCCCAACAATCCGATCCACACGTATGACACCGTTTCTCCACCTCAGCAGCGAGAGAGCGCACAGACAATGAAATAGAAGGAAGTGCACTATGGAGTTCTTGTAGTAGTCAAGTCTTCTCCGACCCCTGTCGCTCACCTCGAGACGCCCCTCCGGGGCCTCGTCTCCCTCCTCTTCGAGAGGGATATCCTTCAATATGCCCTCCTTTTTGAAGGCGTCCAGGACACGCTCCACGGTTCGCTCCAGCTTGGCCCCATCCTCCAACTCCCCAACAATCCTCGCATCCCTTTTTCTGAGAAGTTCCACCAGGGCCCACGCCATTTTAACGATGCCCCCCATGGTGCATATCCTGAGGCCGGCGCCCATTATCGCAGCGGCCACCAAGGAGCTGGGCACAACTTGGACACCCTTGTTTATTCTTCTGACCAACTCCACACCAAGGCAATCGGCCACGTTCTGCCTACTAATTCTGCTCCTCTCCTTCCCCTTCTCCTCCATTCCCCTAAGGTAATCCCTCAACAGCACCGGTTCCTCGAAGTTCACGAATATCCTCCCCCACCTTTTCCTAACCACCCTCCCACTTCGGATCAACTCCCAAAAGTTCTCTCTTCTCTTTTCTCCCCCCTCTTTCTCCTTGAGGTAAGCAGCCTCCTCCATGACCTTTTCATAGGTTATGGCAACGGGCACGAACGCCACATCCTCGCACGCCCCTTTTCTGAATGCCTCAATTATCATAGCCAGGAACCCTGGCTTGGGCATCATCATTTTGCCGGTCCGACTTCTCCCACCTTCAATGAAAAACTCTATAGGGTAACCTTCGGACAAAAGATAATGTAGGTATCTCGAGAAGATGGAGGGATAGAGGACCGACCCCCTGAAGTCCCTCCTTATGAAGAAGGCCCCGGATTTCCTGAACAGGAACCCCATGGGCCAGAAGGCCAGATTCAGTCCCGCAGCAGTAAGGGGCGGGTAGAGCTGATTGTGATAAAAGATGTATCCCAGGATCATGTAATCCATGTGGCTACGATGGCACGGCACGAGTACCAAATTTGCCCTCCTAGCCACCTCCCTCACCCTCTCGAGCCCCTCCTTGTCCACCACCAGACCATCGAAAAGGTGCTTAAGAGCCCATCTCATTACCCAATCCCAAAACCGGAGGAAAGTTGGATCGTAATCCGCTGCTATTTCCTTGAGGAGGCGGTATGCCTCCTTTCTCACACTCTGGGGCGAACGCCCCTTGTTCCTCACCCTCCTCTCGATGGCCTGCTGGACCCTCGGATCCTTGAGAACTGTCTCCCACACATCTTGCCTGGGCTTCACAACGGGGCCAGTAACTACCTTCCGTTCCCTTCTCAACCTTTCCCAGAGCTCGAGTCTCAGCGCCCTGACGAGTCCCGACGCATCCTCCTCTGGTCTGGAGCCGATAAAGGTTCTCAGGTCTATTGGGTCCGCGTGAAATATATGAGAATCCTTCCGATAAAAACGGAGGAAATTGATCAGAACCCTGACCTCGGACGGATGAGCCCTACGGCCCAAAAGAAGCTCGTCAAGCCGGGGCTTGATACGCTCTCTCGCCCTGTCCCACACCACTATCTGGGGAACCAGGAACACAGGGCCATCAAGCTCCTTTTGGAGCATCACTACCTCCAGAAGGGGATCCAGCGAACCCTTCATGAACCTATCTTGGAACGCATCCTGGTCTTCCAAGTAAACTATTACGGAGTGGCCGCTCCTGACCACCTCCCTCACGGCCCTCGACAGGTCCGGGGCCCCCCCTCTTGTGAATCTGCCTCTTATCCGACCGAGCACTACCCTCAGTGGTTGAAACAGAGTAGTCCGGGCCTCGCAGGCCAAGACAGGGACCGGCAATCCATTCATCCGACATTGGTAGTGCCAGAGAAGGGCCTCCATAACGGATCTGCTTCTCAACACGTAGACCACTCTGCCCTGGGAGGCCAGAAACCTTATCTCCTCCACCCTTGACTCCAAGGGCCTTACTCTGGAGAAGAAAAGCTTCATAAAAGTCCTCAGGAGAGGACCAAATTCGCTGCCCATGGCCCAGGGATGGAAAAGCACCGACGCCCCATCTGGAGATCGATGGTGCTCGGCCAGCTCTCCTGGGGCTTCGACCTTCGAATCCAATTGCTCCTGAAATCCCATTTCCCTTCGATCTCCCCGCATCTTCCTTCAGGAAAGGCCGGTCAATGACCTCCTTATTGGGCCCTGACGGCCAAACCATCAATCGCTGCCCTTCACAGCCACCCCTCCGCCTCTCCCCTTTGCCAAATAAAGCCTCTGATCGGCAGCTCTCAGAAGATCCTCTGCACCCTTTATCCCATCCTCAAGGGCGCTCGCGATCCCGATACTCACCCTGATCCTAATAGGCTCACCTCCTAGCTCCAGAGGGATCGAAGCGATCCTGTTGATCAACTTCTCCGCTACTTTGATCCCACCATCCAAATCCAGATGAGGAAGCATGATAGCAAATTCATCTCCACCGTACCTGGCCACCAGGTCATATCTTCTCGTAGAATCCTTGAGCAACCTGGCTACAGCCTTCAGGGCCTCGTCCCCTAGCCAATGGCCGGCCCTGTCGTTTATTTCCTTGAACCCGTCTATATCGAGCATCATCAGGACCAGAGGTGTTCCATGCCTTCTGGACCTCTCTAATTCCCGGATCAAGGCAGATTCTAACTGCCTTCTGTTGGCCACGCCAGTCAGGGGATCGGTAACAGCCATTGCAAGGAGCCTTTGGTGCGAGAGGATGTTGTCCATCACCAGAGAGATCTTTCTCCCAAGCCTGCTCAAGAAATCTGTCCCTTGGCCTTCAACATATTTCTCCGGATCTCTGCTTCCCAGGTTCAAGGTGCCTATAATTCTTCCTCCCAGAAGCAGGGGCACAATGGCTCTCGATCGCACATGACAGAAGGCCTCCTCCCCGAACAACATCTCGTCAAGTTCTGAGGGCTTGCCCAGCAGCACCTCCCCAGGAAGGCGTTGACTCCACAGGCTCGAGAGCTGATCCGGATCCACCACTCTTATGAAGCCTGGTAGGCCCTGGATATTCCTATTCCCGGGCCTGCTCAGCACGTCCTCTGGATCGAGGCCAACGCAAAGGGTTACCCAATCTATGTTGAATCTCCTCTTTATTTCCTGCGCAATCACCCTAGCCATGTCCTTGATGGAGCGGCTCTTGAGGATCTTCTGCTCCAAGGCATCGAAGTGTTCGTGGATTGCCTGATTCTCCCTAGCGATGGAGATCATCTTGGATATCTGTGAGGAGAGGAGTTCGTTTTCCCTGAGTACCTTCTCCAAATGGCGCTTGCTGAAGGATATGACTCCTGAGGTCCTAGAGCCCTTGCCCACTTCCTCTCACCCTTCTTCCCGAATCAATCGATCCTGCCTTGGTCCTTCAATGTCTCGAGGATCCTCTTTATCCTTTCAGATTGCGGTCCCTGGGGCACAAGCGCCAAAAATTCTTTCCATGCCCTCGCTGCTCCCTGCACGTCGTTCAGGTCGTGAAGGAGCACGACCCCTTCGTTGTAGAGGCTATTGAAGTGTCTGGGATCCACTCTATGAGCCTCCCTGAAAAGCTCCACTGCCTTCTCGGGCTGACCTAGAGCCCTGTACATGGTTCCCATGTCAGTGAGAACGTCGGGATTGCCGGGCTTCAAAGCTAAGGCCTTCTCGTATGCCCTTATGGCCTCTGCCGGTCTTCCAAGATCATAGTTCAAATTACCCAACTCTATCCACCCATCCACGTCGTTGGGATCGCTGTTCACCCTCGCCTCCAAGGCCGCAAGAGCAGATCTCTCCTCGCTTGTGAGACCCCTCTGTTGGCCGGTTGCCGGGACAATCGTCTCGGAGGAAAGAGGCGATGAAGTTCTTTTCTCGCCCTCAATAGCTCTGTGCTCGAAGATGGCCCCCAAAACAAACCCAACACCAAAGGCCAGCAGCACACTTACAATAAAAGCCCCTTTTCCTGGCCCCCTATGGGAGATGCCTTCCTTGTCTGGAGACCTTTTCTCACCCTCCAATTTCAAAGCCCCCACCTCTCTCTTCATCTGACTCCCCGTTGAAATGGGCGCTAACTCTCGCAAGCCGAAGTTGGCTGGACCTTCTCGTGCACTGGGCCGTCTCTCGGATCCAAAGATGGTTATTCCCCAGTCACCCTGAGAACTTCCTCTATTGTCGTGATTCCCATTCTGACCTTTCGGATCCCGTCCTCTCTGAGGGTTCTCATGCCCGATTTCATTGCTGCTCGCTTGATGGTCGCTGCGTCCGAGGTTTGAAGGACCAGCCCTCTCAGGGTGTCGTCCACCACGAGGAACTCGAAAATTCCAGTCCTACCCCTGTAACCTGTGTTCAGGCACGCGTCACACCCCTTTCCTCGATACAGAATCACCTCCTCATCCTCCCCATGCACACCCAATTCTTTCAGGGTCCTCAGATTGGGCTTGTAAGGCTCTTTGCATTTAGGGCATATGACTCTCACCAGTCTTTGGGCCAGAATGGCATTGACCGAGGATGACACGAGGAATGGCTCTATCCCCATGTCTATGAGCCGAGTAATGGCACCCGCCGCATCATTGGTGTGAAGGGTGCTAAAGACCAAGTGGCCAGTGAGGGCAGCGTGAATTGATATCTCTGCGGTCTCGGTATCTCTTATCTCACCTACTAAGATTACGTCGGGATCCTGTCTCACTATGGAACGCAATCCCTTGGCGAAGGTCAGGCCTATTTTGTTGTTCACTTGGATCTGTCCAATACCAGGAAGCTGATATTCCACGGGATCTTCTATGGTTATTATGTTCTTGTCAGGAGAGTTTATCCTGTTGAGGGCAGCATACAGCGTGGTTGTCTTCCCACTTCCAGTCGGGCCGGTAACCAGTATGATGCCATTGGGAGCGGTTATGAGTTTCTCGAACAACTCCATCTGTTCAGGAGAAAGGCCCACTTCCTCCAGTCCCAATAGGACACTTGTCTTGTCCAGTAATCTCAGAACCACCCTTTCACCGAAGGAGGTGGGCAAAGTTGAAACTCTTATGTCGAAGTCCCTGTCCGCTACCTTGAGCCTGATTCTGCCGTCCTGGGGGAGCCTCTTCTCAGCTATATTCATCTTCGCCATCACTTTTATGCGTGATACGATGGCCGAATGGAGATGTCTTGATGGCGTGATGCTGTTATATAGGACCCCGTCGACTCTGTAACGGATTTTTAGCTCCTTTTGATAAGGTTCTATGTGGATGTCGCTCGCCCTCACCCGCACGGCCTCGCTCAAAATAGTGTTGACGAGCTTTATCACAGGGGCATCTGCCGAGGACTCCAGCAAGTCCTCCGACTCCTCTAGTTCGGCGAGTGACCTTCCAGCTCCTACTTCTTCTAAATCAGCCAATACCTGTTCGGCGCTGTCCGCTGACTCATGGTAAACCCGATTGATGGTGCGAAGGATTTCCTCCTTGAGGCTTATTACGGGCCTTATCTTCATCCCAGTTCGCACTCTCACAGCATCCAAGGGCTCGAGTCCGAGAGGATCCGCTATAGCCACCCAGAGATCTCCGTTTTCTTGCTTCACTGGAACCAAATGGTGCTTTCGCGCAAAATGGATGGGTATTTGCGAGATAATCTGACCATCTACTCCCCGCGCTTCTAGCCGGGGCCAGAAAGGGATGGCCATAAGCTCAGCCCATGCGCGGGCCAAATCCTCCCTCGTGAGAATCCCCCTCTGGACGAGTGCCTCTCCGAAAGCCCTATCGTCCTCCTTGCTCAAAAGACGAAGATCCTCCTCCAGACTGGCTTCATCCAAACGGCCCTCATCCATTAGGACATCTAGCAAACGTCTTGGCCTTAACCCGGATGAAGGATCCCTGAGCATCGGAGGACTGGGAGTGAAATCCCAATTTCCCCTGTTGGGCTCAAAAACACCAAGCTCCTCTTCCGAGCCCGGAGCGCCCATCTCCATCTGACCTCCCGCTCACCTCAATATCATTTCCAAGGTCTCCTCCAAATCCTTGCCCTTCCATTCGTGGAACTTCTTGGTATCCGACTCCCTCTCTTTTACCTTTTGCTCGGTTATCTCCGCCATCATCTCCGGTGTATTGATGATCCTGGGGGTAATGAAGATGAGAAGGTTCCTCTTCTCGTTGGGCCCTATGGACTGAGACCTGAACAGATTTCCCAACAGGGGGACACTGGCCAAGCAGGGCACCCCAGTGACGGACTCCCTATTGCTGTCCTGTATGAGCCCTCCTATGACCACTGTCTGTCCGTCTTCCACGACAACTACCGTCTTGGCCTGCCTTTTGAAGGTCGTGGGGGTAGCGGTCAATCTCTCCTGGGCGCCTACATCCGACACCTCCTGGAAGATATTGAGCCGCACGTATTTGCCTCTGCTTATCTGGGGAGTGATCCTCAGTATTATCCCCACATCTTTGAACTCGAAGGTCTGGAGCACAGCGGTCACTGGAGTTATTGTGCCTGGAGTTGTACTCTCCGCCGTACCTGTCTGGGATTTGAGAAAAGGAATATTCTGAGCAACTACTATCTCCGCCTCCTCATTATTCAGGGTCAATATGTGGGGAGTCGACAAGATGTTGACATCCTGGGCTGTCTGAAGGGCTCTGAGGAGAGCCTTCACGTCGAACAACTCCTTTCCCCCTATGATAGCAGGCCCCTTGAACACCCCAAGGGCCAGCTGTCCGGCAGTGCTGAAGAGCTTGTCTAGATCCACTGGACCTGTTCCGCCCTCCACCGCTGAGTCCGACTTGAGTTCCTTTGCAAATTGCCATTCTATCCCCAGGCTCTTGGTCTTGGTGAGAGAAACCTCAGCTATCAGAGCCTCGACCAGGACCTGAGGCCTCCACACATCAAGCTTCTCTATCAACTCCTTTATGGTCTCGTAATGCTCAGGGGGGGCCATCACTATAATCGCATTGGTTCCCCTGTCAGCCACTACCACGACATCCTCTCCCAGGATCGCCGCCCTGGGTCCCCCCTCAATACCCCTAGAGAACAATGCACCACCAGCCCCCAGAACTCCAGCCGTTCTGGCACCGGATCCGAGTCCTGCAGTTGTGGATGTCCCGAGGCTTGATGTGAGGCCACCGGTTGTCCCGCGACCCCCTGTACCCAGGCCCCCCGTGCCCAGACCGCCACCGAGTCCACCCGCCCCTGTCCTGGTCGTGCCTAGCGCCGTGGTGCCATAGCCCACTGTCCCTGCTCCCCTTCCCGAAAGCTGGCTCAGAACCTGTAGGACTTCCTCAGCCTTGGCATTTTCTAAGTAGTATACGTTTATCTTCTTTCTTCCCGGTGGCAAAGGCACATCCAATTTCTCCACAAGCTCCAGGATCTTCTTGGTCTCGGCCTCACTCGCAATGATGATGAGGGAGTTTGTCCTCTCATCCGGAACGAGTTTCGACACACTTAGGGCAGCTTGCTGCTCTTGCTGCGCCGGTGCTCCAGGCGGGGTGGGCGCACCAGGAGTTGGAGTCCTAGGAGCCGGAGTAGAAGGGGCAGTCCTGGACACAGCCCTAGAGGTAACCCTATCCATGAGGGCCAAAAGCTCCGTTGCGAGAAAGGTGGCGGGCGCATATTTTAGCTGGTGGACCGTGATGATCTCCTCCTTGGACTCCACGTCCAATTCCCTGATCAATCCCTCGAGCCTCCTTATATTGGATGCGTAATCGGTAATGATCAGGGTGTTGGTGGGGGTATAGGCAACTATTTGGCTGTCTTTGGACACCAGGGGAGTGAGAATTCCCTTTAGATCATTTGCGCTAGCGTAAGTGAGGGGGATTAGCTGCGTCACCATCCTCTCCTCTCTCCCTACCCTCCCAATCTCCCCAGGCCTCAGGGTCTCTATGTCCCTATAACGCGCTTCAGCCGAAGGCACAATTTTGAAGACTTTCCCGGCCTTCACAACAGTAAATCCCTTCATTTCCAATACCGAGAGGAACACGTGGTAGGCCTCATCGACAGTTATGTCCGTGGGAGAGATTATCGTGACTGTACCCTTAACCTTGTCATCCACAACAAAGTTCTTTCCAGTGAGCTCGCTTATGAACTTTATGACTGTTCTTATGTCCGCATTGTCGAAATTTATGGTTATCCTGTCAGACGGGGAAGGCCTCGTTCCGAGGGGTTTCTCCTGACCTTTCTCCCTTTGCTCTGAGCCAGAGGATTGGACAGGAGTAGAAACCGAAGGCTCTTGGCTTTGTCCTCTCCATTTGATGGCTGGGAGAGGGCCTCTTTTAGGAGCCTCTTCTTTGTCCCTTTCCATGGACTGCACTTGCTCGATCAGCCTTGCAGAAAAGGCATCCTCCACGTGGTAAAGTCCGGCCAAAGACCACATAAAGAGAAACAGGATAAACCCTTTGTCTCTTCTTTTGGTCCTCATGAAGCGATCCCCTTTATCCTTAGGCTCCCCCTTTTTTGCCAATCATAGCAGCCCTCAACTTTTTTTCCAAGGCTTGCTGATCAGGCACCAAAAAAGAAAACTCGTCTCCTTCAAGCACCCCTCATCAAAATTCAGCAAAACTGGACAACCCAGGCCAAGCCGCAAACGATGACCTGAGAATGAAGACCATTGGGTCTTCCCCCCGCTTGCGCAAGATACCTCGGATGATTTCGCATAGGCTTCTATTCTGCGGGCCACACCCCCAGCCTCTCTGTGCGATTCGACATCTGCCAGCTTAGATCCCGCCCAGATTTAAATAGCGAGGGCCAGGTCTGTTTCCATATGAAGCCGTCTGTCCAACATTGCGATAAAGCTGCCTTGGGGACATCCAGCGCCCGCAAGTCGGAGGCGAACATGCCGCATTGTTCGCACTTCCCTTGGGATCAAACCCCATTGAATACCGGGCGAAATATGGCGAGCCACAGCTTCCTTGAAGGAACCGTATATGTTTGGAATAGTCCCTGGGCGTTCATTTCCTTCGGGAAATCTCGCCCCAAAGGGTGGCGAGATCCGGGTCGGCTTTGGCCCATTCTAGGGCCTCCCTATTGATTTCCACTGCCCTTTGTAAACTGCTCCAGGCTTTCTCCACTTCCCCTTTCAAGCTCTTGACGCAGGCCATGTTGTAATGGGCCTCCACCAGGTCGGGCTCCAGCTTCAAGGCCGCAGCAAGCATATCTTCTGCTTCCCCAAGTCGTCCCCCTTTCAGAAAGGCCACACCAAGGTTCACCATCAAAGAGACATTCTGGGGGTCCTTTTGCAACGCCTCCTTATACAACTCCACGGCTAAATGGGGCTTATTGAGTTCCTTCACGTAGAGACCAGCCAGTAGTGAGATCACTTCCCTGGTTCTTACCCCGGACTCCAACAGACTGAGAAGCTCCCTTTCAGCCCCCCTCGCATCCTGGGCCTTTGCCATGCCAATTGCCCTTTGAATTCTCTCCTCCTTTTCCCAAGGATGAGGACTGAGTTGTTGAGCCTCGTGAAACCTAAAGAGTGCTATGTCGGCCGAGCTAGCGGGAACTCCGCTTGGTGGGGCCCAATCCCTTGGCACAAACCCCAGAGTCAGTTTTCCTGTCCCTCTGAACCTCTCACTTAATGGTCCCAATCCCCCCAAGAAAAACCCCGATGCCATACCAAGGAAGACGATACCCATAGCGAATAATCGAAAATTGACCTTCCTCGGCTTCGGCCCCTCAAATGCTTCCCAAGTTTTGGGCGCCCACCGGGAGCGTTCCCTCTCCCTTCTTGCCCTCTCCAAAGCTTCCTGGATGGCGCTCAAAGTCCTACCTCTTCACCCAAGAATTGCACCATCATGGCAAGAGTTTGGGGGCCCACCTTTCCGTCTTCCTCTAGACCTGACAGCCTCTGGAAGTCTTTCACCGCTCTTCTCGTCCTCCAATCATAGATGCCAGTTG
>Ga0197142_1000381_pt1 | contig 40635 bp, 38 predicted proteins | sample GBS60_MetaG_FD_148614 | JGI IMG/M metagenome (GOLD analysis project Ga0197142, IMG submission 148614) | Sediment microbial communities from Great Boiling Springs, Gerlach, Nevada, United States - GBS 60_MetaG | ecosystem: Environmental > Aquatic > Thermal springs > Hot (42-90C) > Sediment...
TCGGAAGGAAAGTATCGGGTGCCTGATATTTCTTTTTTCACAAAGGCTCAAATTGATGAGGGGCGTGAGGGCAAGTTGCCAGTGGCATCATTTATCATTGAGCTTGTCTCTGAAACCGATACGATAACCTACTACGACCAAAAGTTAGACGAATACTTTTCGGCGGGGGTGAAGTGCGTTTGGCTGATTTTTCCAGACAGTCGGAAAGTGTGGGTGTTTTCGTCGCCGAAGGATGTGAAAATCTGCGCGGGCGATGATGTTTGCTCGGCTTTGCCTGCCTTGCCTGATTTTCAGCTTTCTGTCAATCAAATTTTCAGTCAGTCATGATGGTGTTGGTTAGTGCGGTTCAAGCTCGTGTCAGGAAGCGTCTTGCTCCAAAGCCTTTGCACGATGGCAAAGCGATGCCGCTTGATGAGTTCCACAAATGGTCGCCAGAAGACGGCTTCAAATACGAGTGGGATAATGGCGTTCTCAAAGCCGTTTCAGGTATGAAAAACACCGAACGCATGATTGTAGCTCGCTTGCTGCGGCGATTTAGCGAAACAACCGCCTACAAAAGCGGCGACGCACTTCTGCCTGAAGCGGAAACATTTTTTCAAGCCCTAAATAAACTTCGCATTCCAGATTTAGCGTATTTTACAAAAGATGAGTTGCTTCGTTCCGAGCAAGGCGAAGAACCGATTCCAAAATTCATCATTGAAATCATTTCGCCGACCAACACCGTGGATGAACTACAAGCCAAACTGCAAGACTACTTCACAAGCGGCGTTCAAGTGGTGTGGGAGATTTTTCCAAAGTATCAACTTGTGCGTGTGTATGCGTCGCTCAAAGAGCTTAAAATTTGTACCGATGAAGATGTCTGTTCTGCCGCGCCAGTCGTGCCCGATTTTGCACTCAAAGTTAAGGATATTTTTCAATCGTAACTTTTCTCAACTCATCATTTCAAGCTATGCCGAACAAAGTCGCCTTCAACGAAACGTATCCGACCATCACGGAATCTGAAAAACTCTACGCACGCGCCACAGGCTTAATTCCTGCCTACACGCAAACGCTCGCCAAAGGACCGGGGCAGTATGTCAGAGGCGTTGCGCCGATTTATCTCAAACGCGGCAAAGGCTCTCATGTGTGGGACGTTGACGGCAATGAATACATCGACTACCAAATGGCCATTGGACCGATTTCGCTGGGCTACTGCTACGAAAGGGTCGATGAAGCCATCAAAGCACAGTTGGCTGATGGTATCACCTTTTCCCTTGTGCATCCGCTCGAAGTGGAAGTTGCTGAGCTTATTCGTGAAGTGGTGCCGAATGTGGAATCGGTGCGATACAGCAAAACTGGGTGCGATGTTACTTCGGCTGCCGTGCGCTTGGCACGCGCATTTACAGGGCGCGAAAAAGTACTGTGCTGTGGCTATCACGGCTGGCACGATTGGTATATCGCCGTAACCGACCGCAATAAAGGCATTCCCGAAGCCGTCAAAGATTTATCCTATACATTTAACTACAACGACATTCAATCCGTTATTGATAGCATTGATGAAAATACGGCATGCATCATCTTGGAGCCGATGGTCTTTGAATTTCCGAAAGATAACTTCCTGCAAAAATTGCGTGAAGTCTGCGACCAAAACGGCACGCTTCTCATTTTTGATGAAATGTGGACGGGCTTTCGTTTTGCACTGGGCGGCGCACAAGAACTGTTCAACGTGCGTGCCGATTTGATGTGCTTTTCAAAAGCCGTTGCCAACGGTATGCCAATTAGCATTCTTTGCGGGCGCGCTGATGTGATGAAACTCTGCGAGAAAGATGTGTTTTTCTTTACCACTTTCGGCGGCGAAGCCCTTTCGCTTGCGGCGGCAAAAGCCACGATTGAAGAACTACGCGAAAAAAATGTGCCTGCTTATCTCGCCGCACAAGGCAAAAAATTGCGCGAAGGCTACAACCAAATCGCCAAAGAACTCGACATGGACTACACGGCTTGCATCGGACACGACGCACGCACCATCGTTACCTTCACCTCAAAAGACGGAAGCAATCCGCTTGAGATGAAATCGCTCGTGCAGCAAGAAATGATTAAGCGCGGCGTGCTTTGGGGCGGTTTCCACAACATGAGTTTTTCGCACACCGATGCTGATATTGAACACACGCTCGCCGCTTACCGCGAAGTGCTTCCCATTCTCAAAAAAGCAATGGACGAGAAGAATGTTAAAGGCTACTTGAAGGGCGAATGCGTGGAGCCTGTGTTCCGCAAAACAAGTAACTTCAATATGAAACCTGCCAAGAAAAAGAAATTTAATCTTTCTTTTGAGGTGAAGATTTAACTTCCCTTACTGCTGTAACTTTCTTCAAGTTCAAGGCGACCCGTAAAGAGTCGCCTTTTTGTTTTATGTTACGCAGAATTCGAAACAAGTCTTATTTTTAGCGACGATAAACAAATCCACATCATCTCGACATCTAACTCAATGAAGGTTCTTATTTCCGTTTTTAGCGACCAACATTTTCTTCCTGTTCATCAAGGTTTCAAATTTCTTGCGCCTGAAAAGCATATTCTTCTACACACGCAAACCTCTATCAACCTTTCCAAGCGTTTTACGGGTAATGTATTGTTTCAAGTTGTCGATAACACTTCGGATTCCCTTGTCAAGGCGTTCAATCAGATTTTTGAGCAACATCAAAACGATGAACTGCTTTTGAACCTTTCAGGGGGAAGTGAATTGATGCAATTAGTTGGGTTGGATTTTGCACGCCGCAAGAAACTCAATGCCTATCGCTTTGAGCCAAACGCAGTGATGTGTTTTAGCGAAAACGGCATTGAGCGAAGCGAATTACCTACACTTTTCACGATTGAAGAATATATCAAACTTCATGGGTTTAGAGTGATTAAGAACTCGGAAGAGATGGCGGCGGCACAAAAACTCTTGGGCGCGCTCAGCGGCTACCTTACCGCAAGCCATATTCAAAAATTGAGCACTGCCGCGGATAAAGAGTTTTTGGTCAGAATGCCCGGTCGGCTTGAAATTCAAGTTGATGCACCCGAAGGCGGAGAACGTAAAGTCGCCATTAAAACCAGCGGCTTTCAGAAACTCGTTTCTGCTGAATCGCTTGCGGAGCTGTTTATGTATCAGCAACTTTCGCCGAAATACAAAGGCTCGATTCAACTTGCGCTTCGTGTGGTGAAAGAAGGAGGTAGCCCGCGTGATATTGACATTGCTTTCCTTAAAGATGGCTTGCTACACATCATTATCTCGCGTGGCAATCCGAACATTCGCGGCGGCATCTTCGAGCAACTCTTCGCCATTCATCAACGCTTTGACGGCTTGGCGGCAAAAATTTACTTTTTGATGAAAGAAAGTTCAGCCAAAAATCCCAACAATCTCAAACGCGCGAAACTCTTCAACATTCACCTCATTTCCATTGACCAAATCGGCTCTTTGTAATCGTGTGCCGATTTTTTTTTTTGACGCGGCGATTGACTACATTCACGCCGTCTATCAACTCAATGTTTCGGTAGTATGACGAAGGCAGATTCATCACTCCAACAAGGGATTCTCTCCAATCTTCGCTACGATTTACCTGCGAGTTTAGTCGTCTTTCTTGTCGCCGTTCCGCTTTGCTTGGGCATTGCGTTGGCTTCGGGTGCGCCGCTTTTTGCAGGCATTGTGGCGGGCATTGTTGGCGGAATTGTGGTCGGGATTTTATCCGGCTCGGAAATCAGCGTGAGCGGTCCTGCCGCTGGTCTTGCCGTGATTGTCGCAACCTCTATTGAGAAACTTGGCTCGTTTGAAGTGTTTTTAGTTGCTGTGTGCTTGTCGGGCGTGATTCAACTTGTTTTAGGCTATCTGCGGGCGGGCATCATCGGAAACTACTTTCCAAGTAGCGTCATTACGGGCATGCTCACGGCGATTGGCATTGTGATTATTCTCAAACAAGTGCCGCACGCAGTTGGGTGGGATAAAGATTACGAAGGTGACTTTGGCTTCTTTGAAAGCGACAGCAACACGTTTCTCACACTCTTTAATTCGCTCCGCGCGGTTCAGCCTGCTGCTTTGGTCATTATGGTTTTTTCTCTCTCGTTGTTAGCGGCTTGGGAAATACCCAAAATCAAAAAGCACAAAGTTCTCAAACTGATTCCTGCACCGCTTTTGGTGGTAATGTTAGGCATTTTCATCAATGAACTTTTTAAGTCCTTCGCGCCAGACCTTGCGCTCACCAGCACCGAAGGACACTTGGTTACGCTTCCCACCGTTCCGATTTCAGAACTGCCCAATCACCTTTCCTCGCCTGACTTTTCAGCCTTGCTTAAAAAAGATGTCTATATTGTCGCGCTCACCCTTGCTGTTGTGGGCAGTTTGGAAACCTTGCTCTCGATTGAAGCGGCAGATAAATTAGATCCGTTCAAGCGCATCTCCGACACCCATCGCGAATTAAAGGCGCAAGGCATCGGTAATTTTATTTCAGGCTTGCTTGGCGGCTTGCCGCTTACGGCCGTTATCGTGCGCTCATCGGCAAATGTGTATGCGGGCGCAAGAACACGAACCTCCACAATTGTTCACGGGTTGCTTCTCCTGTTCTCTGTCCTGCTCATGCCCAACCTGCTTAATCTTATTCCGCTTGCCAGTCTAGCATGCGTTCTGATTATGGTGGGCTACAAGTTGGCGCACTACGCCTTGTTTGTGAGAATGTATCAATCAGGACGAGATGTCTTTTTGCCATTTATTGTTACTGTGATTGCGGTTGTTTTTACCGATTTGCTCATCGGCATTGCGATTGGCTCAATGGTCGGGCTCTTTTTCGTCTTGCGTGCAAATCACCACTCTGCCACAATTCTGGTTAATGATGGCGATATGTATCTACTCAAATTCAACAAGGATATGTCGTTTGTGAATAAGGCGGAACTCAAAACGGCATTAGCGCACATTCCTGACAACGCTCGGCTCTACATCGATGGCACACGCGCCATGTTCATTGACCATGATATTTACGACATCATCAACGATTTTCAATCGTCTGCTCCTCTGCGCGGGATTCAAGTGGAGTTGAAGAATTTTCACGGTAAGAAATTGCCGATTTTCAACATCTCGTCGGTTGCCACGCCGATTACATCACTTTCACCAACAACTGAAAAAAATAGGGAGATAACCGATGACCGAACTGAAAACCGCCAAAGACGCGCCACATCAGTCGAACCAATCGGAAATGGACGGCTACCGAAAACTTCTACTCGCCAATAAAGCGTGGGTTCAAGAGTGTTTGCAAATTCGCCCGGATTACTTTGAGCGTCTGAAAAGCGACCAAAAGCCCGACTACCTTTGGATTGGGTGTGCCGATAGCCGCGTGCCTGCGGATAGAATCGTCGGCACCGACCCCGGCGAGCTCTTCGTTCAGCGCAACATTGCTAACCTCGTCATTCATACCGACTTCAATATGCTCAGCGTGCTTCAATACGCCGTTGAAGTCTTGCGCGTCAAACACGTGATTGTCTGCGGGCATTACAACTGCGGCGGCATTAAAGCGGCAATGTCGCACCAAAATTTCGGGCTTATCAATAAATGGCTACGCCACATCAAAGACATCTACCGCTTCTACAAACACGAACTTCTTACCATTCAAGACGAAACCGCGCGACTCAATCGCTTGGTTGAGATTAATGTCTATGAACAGCTCCGCAATATCTCTGAAACAACGATTGTTCAACGCATGTGGAAGAAGCACCAGCAACCCTATCTTCACGGCTGGGTCTATGATTTGGAATCGGGATACATCAAACAACTTTACCTTTTCACCCCAGAAACCGAAATCGAAGATATTTATCGCTACGATTTTGACGAGTTGAAGGAATAATGCCCAAACTGCCGCCGTTGTTTTATGAGCAACCCACGCTTTCGGTTGCCACATCACTGCTCGGAAAAATTTTAGTTCGACGCCTTGCGTTGCCTGAACGCACCTTGACTTTGAAAGGTAGAATTGTAGAAACCGAGGCCTATCTTGCCGACCCCCGCTACGGCGATGAATCCTGTCATGCATATCGCGGCATGACGGCGCGCAATAAGGCGATGTTCGGCGAGCCAGGTACAGTGTATGTGTATTTTACCTATGGCAATCACTTCATGCTCAACATTGTCACTGAACCAAAAGGCGAAGCCGCCGCAGTTTTAATTCGTGCCCTTGAACCTCTTACCGAACTTGACTTCATTCAATCGTGCCGCAATACCAAAATCGTTACTGAACTTACGAATGGACCGGGCAAACTTACCCAAGCCTTTCAGATTGACCGCACGCTCAATGGCATCAGTTTGCAAAGTGATGTGCTGTATGTAGAAGATGCTCCTCCTGTATCTCCCGACGCTATCGGTATTTCCACACGAATTGGTATTACAAAAGGGGTCGACCTACCCTGGCGATATTTCATCAAAGGTAATCCATTTGTCTCAAAAGGTAAACCGTCAGGACATCTGCTTGAACGCTCTACCCATGCGCAACCTTAAACTCACCATTGAGTATGACGGCACTGACTATGCTGGTTGGCAACGCCAACCGCAAAACCCACATCAGCGCACCATTCAGGGCGAACTTGAAAAACTTTTCTCACAACTCTTACAAGAGCCGATTGAAATTATCGGCGCTGGCAGAACGGACACGGGCGTTCATGCAGTTGGGCAAATTGCGAACTTCAAAACCCAGAACAACACTTTCCCGCTTGAAAAACTGCGCTATGCATGCTCGCGTATGCTTCCTGCTGGCATTGTCGTAAAAAAAATTGAAGAAGCACCGCTTGAATTTCATGCGCGCTTCGATGCACTTTCCCGCACTTACCGCTATTTTATCATCACGGAGCAATCGGCCATCAAGCAACGCTTTACTTACTACATCAATCCTCGCTTCTATGGTGTTTCTCGTTTTGATTTAGACGCTATGCGTGCCGCCAGCCAAAGGCTTTTGGGCACACACGATTTTACGACATTCTCGAAAGTCGGAGCGTCTCGACATTCACACCTTTGCACAGTCTACCAAGCCCGTTGGGTTGAGCGAAAAAATCAATTGATGTTTGAAATCACTGCCAATCGATTTTTGCACTCCATGGTGCGCTTGATTGTTGGCACATTGCTTGAGGTTGGTGGCAAGAAGCGTACTGTCTCGGAATTCGAGCAAGCCTTGCAGGCTAAAAATGTCTGTTGCGCTGGCGCCGCCGCCAATCCTGCTGGACTCTTCCTGTGGTCGGTTCAGTATCCAAATCACAGCTGATGGCTTTCGGGCTGTAAGACAAGCTCACCCAAAACAAGATGGCTTGGCTGTGTTGCGCTTAGCAACACCATCTCCGCCGCTTGTTGCACGGTGAGCATCTTATCGCGCTGAACGCGCATCGTGATTTTATCCCAAAACGAAGTATCCACACCACCAAAATGCAAGAGCGTTATCTTCACGCCATCGCGCATTAAATCTTGCGTCATGGCTTTCGATAAGCCTGTTACGCCATACTTTGAAGCAGAATAGCCCGACGACATTCGCATCACTGCTTTGCCTAAAATTCCTGGCAGGTTGATAATGTGCCCGCTCTTCTGCTTCGCCATCACTTCTGCCGCAAATTTTGATGCATAAAATGTGCCCTTCAAATTCACATCAATCATTTCATCAAATTCTTCTACCGAGAGTTCCGTAACAGGCTTCAAGTATCCGACGCCTGCAGCATTTAAGAGAATATCGATTCGTCCGAACGTCTCAACGGTTTTCTCCATGAGGGCTTTGACTTCACTTGACTTGGTTACATCACATGGAAACACCAGTGCATCGGCATCGTGATAATCCAACAGTTCTTTGGCCAGAGTTTCCAATTCGGACTGTGTTCGGCTGGCTAAAACGAGTTTTGCGCCCTCACGAGCGAAAAGCCGTGCCGATTCTCGGCCGATTCCTCGCCCTGCACCCGTAACAACGGCGACTTTGTTGAGTAATTTCATTGGAATTGATTGATAGGATTTTGCATTGAATTAACTGCACTTCATAACCCAAAACGGTTTTGTCAGCGTTTCAATTGAATTCCAATTATGAAACTCACACTCCAAGAACTGATTGTGCAGTTGGAAAACATTTACGGCGAACCGACGCGCACCCAGTGCCATGCCGAAGGCGATTTTCAACCTGATTTGCTCGATGAACTTATTGGCACAATTCTTTCACAACACACCACCGACCGAAATTCCTCTCGTGCATTCGAATCGCTTAAAACAACTTTTCCGACTTGGGAAAGTGTGCTTTCTGCTCCGACACAAAAACTTGCAGGTGCAATCAAAATCGGGGGGCTTGCCAACCTCAAAGCCAAACGCATCAAAACCATTCTTGCCGAACTCAAAAAGCAAACAGGACAACTCTCACTTGCTCACTTGAACGAGATGACTACCGAAGACGCCATGGCTTATTTGCAAGCCTTTAAGGGCGTTGGCTTCAAAACTGCCGCGTGTGTCTTGATGTTCGGGCTGGGGCGCGACCTTTGTCCCGTCGATACGCACATTCATCGCATACTCAACCGCTTGGGACTGCTTTCCACCCAGCATGCCGACGAGACCTTCCTTCAACTTCAACCACTTATTCCAAAGGGCAAATCGTATTCGCTTCACATCAATCTGATTCGGCACGGCAAGCAAGTTTGCACAGCGCCAACACCAAATTGCCCGCAATGCTTCTTAGCAGAAGTTTGCAATTTCGCACGCCTGCACGATTAAGCACTTAAGATTTGCTCCCTACAAACTCGATAATCTTTTCGGCAATGTAAGCGATTTGTTCTTCGTCCAGCTCTGTATGCATAGGGAGCGATAGCACGCGCTCGGCGATGCTTTCTGCAATCGGTAGAGCACCTTTTGGGTAGGCTTCATTCACGAACGCCTTTTGCAAATGGAGCGGCATGGGATAATGCACAGAACTTGGAATGCCGTGTGCGTTCAAAAATTTTTGCAGTTCGTCTCGCTCTCCTGTTTTGCTTAGCAGAATGGTGTATTGGTGGAAAATGTGCATACCGTTTGGGTCGCGATAGGGCGTTTGCACGTTGGCGTCAGATAAGTATTTGTCGTAAAGGTCGGCGGCAGCGCGGCGGCGAGCGTTGAATTCATCGAGATAGTTGAGTTTCACTTTCAGCACAGCGGCTTGAATAGAATCGAGTCGTGAATTCATGCCCAAGTATTCGTGCGTGTATCGGATTTTTGCACCGTGTTGCGCAATCATTTTTAGTTTCCAGAAAAGCTCCTCATCGTTGGTAAACATTGCGCCTGCATCACCAAATGCTCCAAGATTTTTCGCTGGGAAGAAACTTGTCGTGCTAATGCGCCCGAATGTGCCGACCTTCTTGCCCTTGTAGGTTGCGCCAAACGATTGTGCGTTGTCTTCAATCACATCCAAGCCATGTTCACAAGCTATATGCGTGATGCGGTCAATTTCCGCCGCTTGTCCGTAGAGATGAACCGGCATAATGGCTTTCGTTTTTGGCGTAATCGCCTCTTCGAGTAAATCCGCATTCATATTGAATGTGCGTTCATCAATATCCACATAGCGCGGCGTTGCGCCAACCAGCATAATAGCTTCAACCGTTGCGGCGAAGCTGAACGGCGTGGTAATCACTTCATCGCCCCTGCCAATGCCCAGTGCCATCAAAGCAATTTGCAAAGCATCCGTTCCGTTTGCACAGCCAACTGCAAAGCGAATGCCAAGATACTTTGAGAGTGCACACTCCAATTCCCCAACCACTGCACCGTTGATGAAACTTGCACTTGCAATCACTTTCTCGATTTCTGCATCCAGTTCAGGCTTCAAGCGACGGTGAAGTGAAACTAGGTCGACGAGTTGAATCCTTTTTGAGAGCGTTGGCGCCATGAGTTTGGTCTGGTCTAATGGTTTAGCCTTGTGTGCAATTTACACTGCCTGCAAAAAGATTCAAGGCTTGAACAGGCGATTTAGCCGATTTTCATTTCTCTAACTTCAATGATTATCGACATTTACAGCCGTCTTGAATCCTAAAAAAGGCTTGCTTTTAAGCGCCTTGCAGGCGTAAATTGAACCTGAAAGTTAGGCGTTCGTTATTAGCCATGAAAATTTCGACAGTCAGTTTTCAGTAACAGTAACTTCAAACGTAGTTTCATTTCGCTCAACCACAATTTTCAGAGGAGAATCAAACTATGCCAGACTCAACCGCAATGGCACCGACGGCAGGCGACGCAATTCGCGTGCTTCCAACTGCATTTTTCTATCACTTCACGCTGCCGCACACGATTGACTTTCTTCCCGAAGTTACCGAGTCGCTGGGCATGCGTGTCAATTTCAGAGACACAGGAAAAAATGTTTTTGAAACCTTCGGTGACTACATCAAAGGCGATTTGAAGTGGGAGCACATTGATGATGATGAACGTCGACGCATGAACGACTGGCTGACGGCTTGGATTGTGCTTAGCACCAGTTGGCCTTATATCCCCATTCTTGGCATTTACCGAGGGTTCAAACTGGGCGCTGATTTGGTCAAAGGCGACGAATCGCAGAAGTGGATGGCGGGGTTACTTTCATTACTTCTGACTGCGCCGCTCAATGTGCTTATCGGCTTGTATGAGGCTGCGAACTTTACATCGGCGCGAATTCGGGAAAAAGAAATTGACAAAGCCTTCCTTGAAATGACGGAGAAGATTCCAGTTACTTTGAGCGCAGGTTTTTCGGAAGAAGAGAAGCAATATCCCGTTAATGCCTTCGCCGATGGCGCCACCAAGGCGATTACCAACATCATGTTGGCACCGTTCATACCCTTGATGGGCACTTATCGGGTTACGACCTTCATTGGCGACCTTACGCATCGCAATCGCGTTGTGCAATACATTGCTATGCTGATTGGTGCGCCCATTTTGGCAACCATTGGGCTTCCGTATTTTGCCTTAGTCCAATCAGGTGATGTCGCCAGAAAAATTGCGACCGAAAGCAAACTCGTCAACTGGGTTTCTAAACTCATCGGCGACGCAGGTGATGCCATTAAATCGGTTGGCAAGCAATAATTGCGCATAGAGCCACAAAAAGCCTCGCTCACTGCGAGGCTTTTGCTTTTTTATGACAAAAGTTGGATAGAATCCTGAACGCCAAGCGATTCATAGATTTTGAGCGTCGCTCGTGAGTTGTTTAGAGTGTAGAAATGAATGCCTCTGACACCATTGCTGACCAAATCGCTAACCTGTTCTGTTGCCCAATGCACTCCAACTTTCTCGACATCTTCATCTGTTTTTGTGCGATAAATTGACTTCAACAATCGTGCAGGAAAGCGCGTGCCGGGTGAAAGTTCAGCCATTCGGTTCATTCCGCTCTTGCTGACAATCGGCATGATGCCTGCAATAATGGGCACTCGAATTCCTGCCAATTCGCATCGATCGACAAAGTCATAAAACTCGTGATTGTCAAAGAAGAGTTGGGTTACAATGTAGTCCGCACCTGCATCCACTTTCATTTTGAGATACTCAATTTCTTTCAGGCGGTTTGGCGTTTGTGGATGTCCTTCGGGAAACCCGGCTACGCCAATACACATGTGGGGAAAGTGTTTGCGAATAAACGCAACCAATTCGGCGGCATATTTGAAGTCTTGATGCAGCGGATTCCAATTGGGCACATTTCTGGGCGGGTCACCTCGAAGCGCCAAAATGTTGAACACGCCGTTTTCGTTGTAGCGCCTCAAAATGTCATAGATTTCTTCTCGGCTTGACCCCACCGTGGTCAGGTGTGAAACTACCGTCAAATCCGTTTCCTTTTGGATTCTGACCACCAAGTTGTGCGTACGCTCGCGTGTTGTTCCCCCTGCACCGTAGGTTACGCTGACATACGAAGGTTTCAGCGGTATCAGTTCTTTGATGGTTTGAAACAATTTCTCCCAATCGGCTTCCTGCTTAGGTGGGAAAAATTCAAAACTGAACGTGGTTTTCTGTTGCGCCAATAAATCTCTGACCAGCATAGTTTTCAAGGATAAGGATTGTTTAGAGATTTCGCACAGGCTTATCTTGCAAAATGTCAAAAAAGCGCTTGGTGTATTGAAGAAACGAGATGATAAACAGTATGCTTGCTATGTAAATTGCTATGTCCACCGCTGTCTTTAAGCCTTCTGATTGATACGGGTAAATAGTGCCGCCGATTGCGCCCGCTAAAAACCCCACCGCCCACTTGCCCGCTGGCAATGCCGTTGTAATGATATGCTTTTTTTGTCTGACATAAATGCCCCCCAGAAAAATCACAATATCTCGCACTACAACCAGCGCCACAAACCACAACGGTAACTCTTCCCGATACAATAAATACAACCCAACACATGCCGCACTTACTTTATCAGCAAGCGGGTCTAAGACTTTGCCTAGTTCTGAAACCGTGTTTGTCCACCGCGCCACTCTGCCATCAAACCAATCAGTTGAGATGCCCAACAACACAATCGCAAACGCTATGGCTCTTTCGCCATGTTCATAAAAGTACAGGAATGGCAGAAACAGCATAATCCGCAACAGCGACAACAGATTCGCCAGCGTTAGAATTCTCGTTTCTGTTCTTGTTTCCGATGAAGACACTGTTGAACCTTTAGCTTGTTAAGTTGGTTCAGTTCTTTGCTGGTTCTCATTCACGAAACTCCAAGCATAATTTATGATTCCGAATAAATATACGGCATTAGAGCGATTACAACTCTTCAAGCCTGTTGCCACTTGGGGTGTGCTTAAAGCCGCATTGATTGAAGAGTGTATCCTTTCAGGCGAACCGCTTCCTGAGGCGCCGACCGACGAGCAAATCCTCGAGTTTGCAGACCTTGTGGGCTTCAAGGCATGCGAGAACGAAAATTGCGACTTGTGGTATAACGCCGCCAAAGGCTGGTTTGTACACTATGCTGGGAAAAACATCTGCCGCATGTGTGCCATTGAAGAGGGGCTTGATGTTGACTTTTGAGTTGCTTGTAGTGCAGACCTTACAAATCTTTGCGAGTTTGTGATTTTCACAAACGGTTGAATTCTTGTCAAAGAGTTTTTAACTTCTGCTCAACTTAACCTTTTCGTTCAACCGTTTTTGAGAGAGTGCTATGATGATGCAATGGCTTTCGTTCAGGCTTGCTGTTCTGTTTGCTTTGCTTCTTGCCATAGTTGGTTGCCGCTCGTCAGAACCGACTGCAACCTCTCCAAGCTTACAGCCTGAGGTTTCCGAGCTGGTTAAACAACGCGTGGTGAATCTGCTGGTTTCAGGCGAACTTTATGCAGCCAAAGAACAGCACGCTCAAGCGATTTTAGAATTTCAAGATGCCCTGAAACTCATGCCGCATGAGGCAGCTATTCACTTTGCGATTGCCAAATCGTATCGTGCTTTGCACAAGCCCGAATCGGCACTCTTTTATGCCAAACGCGCCGTCGAACTTGACTCGACGAACAAATGGTATAATGAACTTTTAGGAAACCTATACTTTGACTTACAGAACTATGCCGCCGCCGCTGAACAGTTTGAGCTCTTTGCTCTCAAAGATCCGCAAAACCCTGCCGCACTTCATCAACTTGCCGCTGCACAAGTTGCAGGCGGACAGTTGCAAGAAGCCCTCAACACTTACACGCGCCTTTTGGGACTTGTTGGATTAGACCTCGATGTGCTCTATAAGAAATTGCTTCTGCAGATGCAACTCAAAATGGACCACGAAGCGACGCTGACCTTGATTGAGATGATTGTTTCAGACCCTGAAAATTTAGACCTGTATCAGATGCTTGGCGAACTTTACATTAAGCTTGGCCGCTACGACGATGCTCTGCAGGCTTACCAAGACTTGCTCGATCGCAATTCGAATGACCTGCGCGCTCTGGTTGCCTTCTTTGAAATTTATGCCAAGCAAAAAGATTGGCACAACTTCGAAGCCACCGTCAATAACTTATTCAACAATCCTCATTTCACTAAGGAAGACAAGCTCAATATTGGCTATCTCTACATTGAGCGCGCTGAAAGAGATACCAGCATGCTCAAGCCGACTGAAATTGTTATGCTTCGCTTGCAAAAAGCCTATCCCAACGAGTGGCAACCTTATTGGTTTCTGAGCATCATCTACTTGCGCGAGCGTAACTACACCGCCGCCATCCCTCATCTGAAACGCCTTACCTCCATAAGGCCTGATTTCGCTCCCGCATGGGAGAACTTGGGCATTGCCTACCTCTCGATTGATGAAGCTACTCTGGCCATCAACACTTTCAAATCGGCTCTGGAAAAGATCTCAAAGCCTTCGTTCCGAATGAAAGTTTTGCTCGGCACTTCACTCAATCAAGCTTATCGCGATGAGGAATGCATACGCGTCTTGACCGAAGCCCTCTCGGACATGGACACTGAAGATACCAGCATCATTGTTCAGGCTTATAGTGTACTGGCTTTGAGCTACGAGCGCTTAAAGCGATACGATGAAAGCGAACGCAGCTACGAAACCGCTCTATACTACGACCCTGAAAATGCCCTAGTGCTCAACAACCTTGCATATGCTTACTCGGAGCGAGATAAAGAGTTGTCCCGTGCTTTAGACATGGCGAAAATCGCCGTTGCCAAAGAACCTAACAATGGCGCTTACTTGGACACCATGGGCTGGATTTATTTCAAGATGGGGAATTATGAAGAAGCTAAGCATTGGATAGAAAAAGCCGTTCAGGCTGGGCGCGAAAGCCCTGCAGTTTTAGAGCACTTAGGCGATGTGTATCTTAAACTTGGCGACCGAGAAAACGCACAACGCTATTACGAAAAAGCCTTGCGCATCAATCAAACCAGCGTGTCGTTGCAACAAAAATTGAACGCTATTAAGTAATTATCACAGCATTCTTCAAGACCAATGGATACCTCTCATGCACCTTCTCAAGCAATTGAACGCAAGTTCGTGGATTTGCACATGCATACCACTTGCTCTGACGGTGCGCTTTCCCCACAGGAGTTGGTCAAAAAGGCCAAACAAGTTGGACTTAGTGCAATTAGCATCACCGACCACGATAATCTTGCCGCCGTTGAAGAAGCAAGACCGATTGCCGAAGCACTCGGCATCGAGCTCATCGCTGGGGTCGAAGTCAGCACCGCTTATGAAGAGCACGATATTCACATTTTAGGCTATTTTGTCAAAACAACCCATTCGGCTTTGAGCGATTATCTTGCTCACTGTCGCAAGCAACGCCTCGAACGAACGGCACGTATGATTGAACGCCTCAACAAACAAGGCGTGAAAATTCGCATAGAGCAAGTGCTTAAAAAAGCCAGTGGAGGCTCTGTGGGACGCCCGCATATTGCCGCTGTCTTGCAAGAACACGGCTACGTGCAATCCTACAATGAAGCCTTCTTGAAATATATTGGCACCAATTGCCCTGCCTACGAAAAAAGCGTCGAAATTCAACCTGCCGAAGTCATTTCCCTCATTAACGAAGCCGGAGGCTTGTCCTTTCTGGCACATCCAGGACGACAAGTTCCTGACCATACCGTCCGATACCTCATCGATCATGGCATTGACGGTCTGGAAGTCGTTCATCCCTCGCACGATGAGCTTCATCAAGAATACTATCGCAACATTGCTAACGAATACTTCCTGCTCATGTCAGGGGGCTCGGATTATCACGGCGTCAAACCACAAGACGAAGAGCACTTCGGCAAAGTGCACATCAGTTACTCATGGCTTCAAAAGATGAAAAACCGTCTATGCCTTTGCTGAAGAGATTCCTGTGCATTTAAGATGATTCTGGTTTTGGATTACGGCACCGGCAATTTGCGCTCCGTCCAAAAGGCTTTCGACTACCTGCGTATTCCTACAACCATTTCTGACCAGGCTCGCCTGATTGCCAAAGCCGATAAAGTTGTTCTTCCAGGCGTTGGGGCTTTTGGACACGGCATTAACGCCATACGCTCGCGAGGTTTAGATAGCGCCCTTACTGAACATCTCGCTAAAGAGAAACCCCTTCTTGGCATTTGCCTTGGCATGCAGTTGCTTCTTTCAGAAAGCCAAGAAATGGGCGTTCACCAAGGGCTGAATTTGATTGCCGGAAAAGTCCAACCCTTTAATTCACAAATCGCCAAAGTGCCCCAAGTAGGCTGGAATCGCCTTCGCAACCTTCGACGCGATAGCCTCCTCTTCAAAGGCCTTGACGAGGGGATACACTTTTATTTTGTTCATTCGTATTACTGTTGTGTTGAGGATGCTTCTGCTGTGAGCGCAAGCGCGACTTACGCAGGAGAAAATTTTGCCGTTGCCATTGAAAAAAATGGTATCTTTGCAGTTCAGTTTCACCCTGAAAAGTCGGGAACTGCAGGATTGAAGGTTTTGGAAAATTTCGCAAAACAATAAGCTCATGCTTATCATTCCTGCTATTGATATTCGCGGTGGAAAGTGCGTGCGCCTCTCACAAGGCGATTACAACCGCGAGAAAATTTATCTGGATTGCCCGTGCGACATGGCGGTCATCTGGCGCAAGCAAAACGCAAAGATGCTTCACTTGGTAGATTTAGATGCCGCAAAGTCAGGCAAGCCTGAAAACTTCAAAGAAATCAAACGCATTGTTGAAATACTCGACATTCCCGTTGAAGTCGGTGGCGGCATTCGCACCTTGGACAGCGCCAAAGCTTATTTCGATATCGGCGTCTATCGCGTGGTGATTGGCTCTGCGGCTGTAACTAACCCCAAATTTGTTGAAGATCTGTTATCGCTCTATGGACCTCGGAAGGTTGTCGTCGGTATCGACGCCATGAACGGCGTTCCAAGAGTGCATGGATGGCTTGAAGAGGCCCACATGAGCGATGCTGAACTCGGCTTGAAAATGAAAGCGCTCGGCATAGAGCGCGTCATTTACACGGATATTTCCAAAGATGGTACGCTCTTAGGCGCAGGCTACGACGCCATCAAACGCTTCGCTGATACCACACAGTTGCGCATCACCGCTTCTGGCGGCGTAGCTTCATACCAAGACTTAATGAAACTCACTGAACTTTCACCTTGCGTGGACTCCGTCATTATTGGCAAAGCCCTATACGAAGAGACCTTCCCGTGCCAAAAGCTTTGGCACTTGTTCGAAAAAGACTTGACGATTGATACGAATTTTTCTACAGCAACGCTTCGCCCTTGAAATGGCACAGCATTTTTGAAATTCTGTTAGTTTGAGTATTTTTACTTCCTGATTTATACCGAATAGGGGCAATTAGCTCAGTTGGTTAGAGCGTTCGCTTCACACGCGAAAGGTCACTAGTTCGAATCTAGTATTGCCCACCAGCCTCTCTGCTTCCTATCTTCCATCTAACTTCAATTTGACTGCCATGAAACTTCTTTTGCTCTTGCTTGCTTGGCTTTTTTGTTCTTCGTGTGCCGAACGTTCAAACAAGCCTGCCTTTACAGGCCGCTTTGTAACAGGCAAGTTAGTTGAATACAAAGCCTTTCCGTCAAAATATGTCTCTCCACGTCAAGTTGATGTGTGGCTTCCAAGCGATTATGATTCAAGCCAGCGTTATGCTGTGCTCTACATGCACGATGGTCAAAATTGTTTTGACTCGGCAACTTCTTACACACGCCTGGATTGGGGCACTGATGAGACCCTTACGCGCTTGCGCTCCGAAGGCAAAATTTGCAATGTGATTGCTGTCGGCATTTGGAACACGCCCAATCGCTACGGCGAATACATGCCGCAGAAAGCCTACGACATGCTTCCACGCTCCGTGCGCGATTCTATGCAAGCGCGCTATCCAATGGCATACATGGCTTCCGACAACTACCTCAAATTCATTGTCGAAGAGCTGAAACCTTTCATTGATTCTGCTTATTCGACCGATTCTTCACCTCAAGCAACCGCTATTATGGGTTCAAGCATGGGTGGCTTAATTTCGCTCTATGCCATCTGCGAGTATCCGTCGGTCTTCGGTAGTGCCGCTTGTCTTTCCACGCACTTTCCTGCTGGCAACGGCATTATGATTGAATACCTTAAAGACCATCTCCCCGAGCCGCACTCGCACAAAATCTATTTTGATTTCGGCACAGAAACGCTCGACAAAGACTATGCGCCATTCCAGCAACGCGTCGATAGCTTAATGCTCGCTAAAGGCTATAGGCTTGGCAAAAATTGGCTTACTCAAAAATTTGAAGGCGATGACCACTCGGAACGCTCATGGCGAAAACGATTGCACATTCCGATAATGTTTTTGTTCGGACTGTCCATTTAATTAGACTTTGCATATGGGGCTTATCAAAAAGTTGCCTGATGTGGTTGCCAATAAAATTGCGGCTGGCGAAGTTGTTCAACGACCAGCCTCGGCGGTTAAAGAACTGCTCGAGAACGCCATCGATGCAGGCGCAGATGAAATTACACTGATTATTAAAGACGCTGGCAAGACTCTCATTCAAGTCATCGACAACGGAATGGGCATGAGTGAAGACGACGCTATGCTTGCCTTTGAACGCTTTGCCACCAGCAAAATTTCATCGGTAGAAGATTTAGCGCATTTGCATACGCTCGGCTTTCGTGGCGAAGCGCTTGCCAGCATTGCTTCCATTGCACAAGTTGAACTCAAAACCAAACGCCGTGAAGACTCACTTGCCTCGCTTGTTCGCATCGCTGGTGGCGTCTTTCAAGAGTGCTCGAAAACTCACGCTCCTGCTGGCACGTCTATTGCCGTGCGAAACCTCTTTTACAACGTGCCAGCCCGCCGTAAGTTCCTCAAATCTGATACTACCGAGTTCAAGCATATCTATGAGATTATTCTGGCACAAGCACTTGCTCACCCGGAAATCCAATGGAAATTTATCAGCGACGATGAAGTGGTGTTTCATCTAACCTCGAACAGCCTTACCGAGCGGCTCAATCATTTCTTCGGAAACGCTTTTTCAAGCGGCTTAATTGAATTTCGAGAGCTTAACGACTTTGCCAATGTGCATGGCTTTCTTGGAAAGCCTGCAATGATGAAGCGCACCAAGAACGACCAGTTTCTTTTTCTCAACCAGCGCTTAGTACAAAGCCGCCTCCTGCACCATGCGATTATACAGGGCTACGGCGAACTCTTAGGCGAGCGCGAACAGCCTTTTTATCTCATCTACCTTGAAATGGAACCGCACCGTTTCGATGTCAACGTCCATCCTAGCAAAATGGAAGTTCGTTTCGAAGATGAGCGGAATGTCTATAACCTCATGCTTTCGATTGTCAAAAGGCACATCAACGGCATTGATTTTTCGCCTAGCATTGCGATTGAAGAAAAGCCCCAAGTGCAACGGACTCATCATGCCGATGCATCCTCGAAGTTTCATGTTTCTTCTTCGGACTTTCCGCATGTCCAAAAGCGGCTTTCTTACAGTGAACCTGACACCGAAGTGCGCAGTAGCAACGCATTATACGCTGACTTCAAGTGTGAAATCGCCCAAAGCCCTCCAGCACGGCCGTCTCATGCCTCTGCGCCTGAATCGCCTTTGTTCCATGACACTTCGCCCGACATGCCGACTCATGCGCCCAAACTGCGCGAGTATCAACTCATTTTTCAATCGTCTGATAAAGACTCCGACACTTCCACAGGGGTCTATCCCGTTCAACTGCACAACCGCTACATTCTCACGCAAATCAAATCAGGCTTGATGATTATCGACCAACATGTTGCCCATGAACGCATCTTGTATGAACGTGCCTTAACCGTGATGGATGCGGGCATTTCCAACTCGCAACAACTGCTCTTTCCACATCGCATTGAGCTCAAGCCTTGGGATATGAAGGTGTTGGAAGAGCTGCGCCCTGATTTAGAAAAGTTAGGTTTCTCGTTTCGTCAGTTCAGCCAAAATTCTGTTGTAGTTGAAGGTGTGCCTTCTGATGTCAAACCAGGTGCTGAAGAGAGAATTTTGTTTGAACTAATTGAGCAGTATTTGGACTACCAACGGTCGCTTAAACTTGAAAAGCGCGACAACATTGCCAAGTCATATGCCTGTCGAAACGCAATTATGGCTGGCGATAAACTCTCGCAACGCGAAATGTCGCTTCTTATTGACCAACTTTTTGCGACCTCAATGCCATATGTCTGTCCGCATGGCCGCCCGATTATCATCAAACTTTCGCTTAGCGAGTTAGATAAAATGTTTGGGAGAACTTGACCATGCAGCGGCGGCAGTTTCTTCGGACTCTGTTGCACACAGCGGCGGCGGTGATGCTTTCTCCGCTTGCCAACCAATCAGCTTCAGCGTTTGAATTGCGCAAGTCGGATTTTGTCTTCACACGCCTTGCTTACACTTCGGGAAACTGGAACACCGATGAACGCATGCCCGCTAATGTGCTTCACTCACTTGTGCAATACACCACCATCAACATCGCACACAAAGAAAAAGTCGTTGCCCTCGATTCACCTGAAATTTTTGATTCACCCTTCTGCTACTTGAGCGGACACAAGTTGGTTCAGTTCACCGCAAAAGAGCGCGAGAACTTCGAGCGATATGTGCGCAACGGCGGCTTTGTATTTGTCGATGATTGCAACCACGATATTGACGGACTTTTTGCCAAGTCGTTTGAAGCGCAAATGGCTGACATTTTCGGCGCAAGTGCCCTCAAAAAAATTCCTAACTCGCACCCAATTTACCACTGCTTTTTTGATTTCCCCAGCGGGCCACCCACCACCTCGTTCGAACTCAACGGTTGGGGCGACGACTTAGTCCACGACTATCTTCAAGCGATTGAGATTGATGGACGGCTTGGCATCTTATACAGCAATAAAGACTACGGCTGTGAGTGGGATTACGACTATCGAAACAAACGATGGCTTCTGGAAGACAACACGAAGTTTGCGGTCAATCTCATTCTTTATGCCCTGACGCAGTGAGTGCGGCACTGTCGCTATTATGCAACGCAGTGTTGCTAAAATGCAACAGTTACTTCTCCTTGGTTGCCATTTTTGACGCTTTTGGATAGGATTTTATCGGCACAAACTTTGATGTTTTAGTTTTATCAATTTCTCACTATAATGAAGGAGCATATTCTCATCATTGATAGCGATTTGCAAGAGCTTCGGCGATTGCGCGAAATTCTGGCACGTGAGGGCTACAACATCATGACCGCCAGCGATAATAAAACAGCGCAAGAATTATGCGCACGAATTCCGATTAAACTTGTGCTTGCCGACGTGAAATTACTTAGTTTTGACCCCTACCAAACAACGCCGCGCCAACAGCACTAATACGGAATGCCTAACTGTGCGAGCAACTTGTAGAAGTACGTGCGATTGATACCCAACTGTTTTGCCGCTTCGGTGATTGATGTAGCCTTTTGTAAGGTTTTGGTCAGATACATTTTCCGAAACTCGTTTTCGGCATCGGCAAGGGTTTTGCCAAGTTGGATTGGCATGGCAGAATCCACTGTTTCGGTGATTTCGCGCGGCAGGTCTTCTTTCCTGATAGTTTTTTCTGTAGCCAGCACGGCACATCGGAGCATCACATTTTCCAACTCGCGCACATTGCCATACCACGCATAGCTTTCTAGCATAGCTACGGCCTCATGGGAAAGTTCACAGACCTTTCCATCAACGGCGTGTTTCTTCAAGAAGTGCTTGGCAAGTTCTTCGATATCTTCGGGTCGCTCGCGCAGGGGTGGCAGAGTCAGTTCAACTACTTTTAAGCGATAGTATAAATCTTGTCGGAACTTGCCCTGCTCAACCAAGTCTTTGAGATCTCGATTGGTAGCACAGATGAGTCGGATATCGAGTTTTTGCTTTTTAATGCTTCCCAGTCGTTCAAATTCACGTTCTTGCAACACACGCAAGAGTTTGGCTTGCAACGACAACGGCATTTCTCCGATTTCATCAAGGAAGAGCGTGCCTGTGTGCGCCATTTCGATTTTGCCCTGCTTGGATTTCAATGCGCCTGTAAATGCACCTTGCTCATGGCCGAAGAGTTCGGATTCGAACAAATCGTTTGGAATAGCGGCGCAGTTAATGGCTATAAACGGCTTGTCTTTACGGCGGCTGTTTTGATGAATGGCTCTGGCGAAAAGTTCTTTGCCCGTTCCGCTTTCTCCAGAAATCAGCACGGTGGCATCCGTTGCCGAAATGCGAGAGGCTACTTTTAGAACTTCAAACAGAGCGGCACTGGAGCCAATAATTTCCTCGGACTTGAAGACCTTTCTGAGGTCGCTCATTTTTGTTGTTTCAGTAGAGATGAGCGTTTTCTCTAAGGTTCGGATTTCGTCAGAGACTTTCAGGCTACGCACGATTTGGTCGGCAAAGGCGGCAAGATACGACAGGTCGTTTGCAGTAAATGGATTGTCCTTGTTTCGTCGGTCTAAATATACAGCCCCAAAGACCCTTTTTTCGTGTATCAGCGGCACACACAGCACAGCGGAAATGCCCAACCGAATGATGCTGTTTTGTTGCGCCAATTCAATGTCAGGTTTGACCTGCTCGGCTGTTGGCTTCGAGCTTTGAATGGTTGCGCGAATCACCGAGAGGCTCATTTCTTTGACATCGGGTTGCTTTTCAGGCTCAATACTGTGCGAGTAGATGGATTCAATCTCGCCGTGTGCATTGACCAGCACCACGAACCCTGCGTCAGCATTGAGTTCTCGCACCATGATATCGAGCGCAGTCTCTACCAGCAGCTCTTTTTGTGTCTGTCCGGTCAGTGCAACGCTTGTAGCATAGAGCGTTTGTAATCGGCGATTCTCAGCTTTGAGCCGTTGAATTTCTTGCAGCGCTGATGATTCTACCTCACCTCCAAGTGTTGTTGCCCTTAGCGTTTCTAAAACAAATTCAAAGAGCCGATTTAATTTCTTTTGTGTTTCAGGTAGATTGGCGTGTTTCAGGTCGGCTGAAATCTCCATAAAGCGCGCCGCAAGGGCGGGTGTTACATCGCTCATGTTCAAGGCTTTACTCATTCTTCAAGCTTTTAATGTTTGTTCTTTTACGAAGATAACTTAATCTTCTCGTTGAAGCCAGCGGGTAAAGAAAACTTTTTGCTCTTGATGTGCGTATTTTTGCACGGTGTTTTTTCAGAAACCCAAACCCAATCTGCTATGAAACGCTTCGTTTCGCGCGCCAAAGAAACGCCGCGCATGTTCAAGAACGACTTTTTTGAGTTCTTTTCAAAGGTTCATTGGACCGTTCCGCTTTGGCTCTATGTTCCGCTTGTGGGTTACCTTGTTTGGTATTCACTTGCGGTTCTTCGTGTTTCGGTTGTATCTGCAATTGGGCTATTTGTGTCAGGTATGTTTTTATGGACGTTGGTTGAATATCTGATGCATCAGTTTGTATTTCACTATCATCCGAAGTCAGCCCTAGGTAAGCGGATTTTTTGGATTTTGCATGGGGTTCATCATGATTATCCAAACGACCCGCTTCGGTTGGTAATGCCTCCGATTGTCAGCCTGCCGCTTGCGATTTTCTTTTACAGTCTTTTTGTCTGGACGCTTGGTCAGTCGCTTGCACCGGCGTTTATGGCGGGTTTCACATTTGGCTACCTTATTTACGACATCTCTCACTATGCCATTCATCACTTCAACATCAAGGGTAGTTATTTTGGTTGGATTCGCGAGCATCACATGCGGCATCATTTCAGCGACCCCGAGCGAGGTTTCGGCGTCAGTTCGCCGCTTTGGGACATGGTGTTCAGGACAGACTTTCAGCCAGAATCCTCACGGTCTGAAAAGTAAAACAGACCGATGGTGCTTGAATCGGTGATGACACCTGTAAAGTCGTTATCTTTGAAGAGAGCGCCGCTGAACTTTGTGCCGCGCAGGTCAGCATGTGTAAATTTTGCGCCGCGCAGGTAGGTGTTGGTTAAATCGGCATTGCGCAAATTCGCTCCCGTTAAGTTTGCATCGTGCAAATATGCTCCAAAGAGTAAAGCGTTCTCAAGATTTGCATTTGTCAGGTTTGTGTCCGTCAAGTTTGCATGGTTCAGAAAAGCATGTTTCAAATCCGCGCCGGTAAGGTCTAAGCCTTGCAAATTGAGCGGACGGTAATGCTCGCCGATGGAAGCCAGCGCAATCAGCATGCGCAAATCTCGGTCGGAAAGGTATCGCATTGGCGTTTCGGGTTGCTGTTTCTTTGCAATTTACTCAAATGAGAAAATACTTTTTCGTCTATCGAATTTCGCTCCGACGTTTTTTGGAATATCGCGGCGAAATTTTGATGGACGTTTCAGGCAAAATTCTGCTTCCGATTTTTGTTCAGTCTATCCTGTGGCGCGCGGTGATTGACTCCACGCCCAATGGACATATTGCTGGCTACTCCTACGAAGGCATGCTTCAATATGTGATTTTAAGCATTTTGATTGCGAATGTTGTCAAGGTCGATTCCGTCGAGCGTCAAATCTCAACGGCTATCAAAGATGGCACGCTGAACAAATTTTTAGCACAACCGATTGACTTCGTTCTCTACAACCTCATGACCTTCTTTGCTGACTCTACGCCTGTTTTGCTTGGGGGTCTTGTTGTCTATGGCGCTATGCTCTGCATGGGCTTTGTTTCGGCCACAGCGGTTCAAATTATTTCAGGCGCTCTTGTGATTTTGTTTGGACTCTTCATTTCATACCTTTTAGCCTTCATGATTGCAGCGCTGGCATTTTATATGGATGAAGTTTGGACGCTCTTTGTGATGAAGAACTTGTCAATGTGGTTCCTCACTGGGCAAGTTGTCCCGCTGGACTTGTTTCCTGAATCGGTTGCGCATGTTTTGAAATTTTTACCGTTTGGCTACTTGGCGTTTGTTCCGACCAAAATTCTCACGGGTGCCTTTTCAGCCGAGGCGATTCTTTTTGCGCTTTTGGTTGTTTTTTGTTGGACGCTTGGGTTATATTTTCTCTCCAAATTTTTTTGGACCTTTTCACTGCGCCGATACAGTGCCTTTGGCGGATGAACTCTATGACACTTGCCTTTTCCCTTGCTCTGGTTATTGCGACGCTCTATGGGTGCGGGGGCTCAAAGCCGGCTGCTCTGACCCAACCTCTTGAGCCGCAATGGTTTAGGACAGCCATAGAGAAATCCACGTCGTTCTATGCCTATCACAACCTTCCTGCGCCCGATAGTTTGCGTCAGCGCACCTTAACGATTTCGCTCAAAAGCGGGATTCAAGAGCAACTTGATGTCGGCGACGTGCTCGAGCTGGCCTACTACTCAAAGAAACTTTTGCGGAACGATTCGGAAATGCTTGCCGATGCACTCTCTTCTTCACTGCAAGGCATTCAGGCTGGTCAGTTTTCGCCTGAACTTTCGGAATATAGTCTGCGCTTGCGTCCTGTTTATGCTGGGCTTGCCATGAGCCTTGCACACCGCGCTGATTCGCTTGCACTTGCTACACATCGCCAAATCGATAGCCTCGATAAGGCTTACCGCACCGCACTTCAAACCGTGTCGTCAGCCGATACACGCACGGCAATCTTCTTCGCTGGTCATTACGAAAAAATGAAACGTCTGCTCTCTATTGAACTCGAGCTTGCTGAATTTGCGTTAAAAGAGTATAAACGCAGTGCTGAACGGTTACGACTTATCGGCATGAGCGATGAACAGGTCTTGCAATCTCGCCAAAAATTTCTTAGAGATGTTGCTGAATCTATGGTAACTCGCATGCGTTCCATGGAGACGGCACTGGCAGACTTCAGAGCACGCGCTCATGCGGCGCCTTCGAGCTCGTGGTATGCTGATGCCGTCAATCACTATGACACGCTCTTACGACTTTCAACGGACGCATTTGCTCAACTCGAAAAACTTGATGCACAATGAGACTTGCAATTGGCAGCGATGAGCGCACACATCTTACCGACTTTGTTTGCCGCGAGTTAGAATCGCTTGGGCACACGCTGGTGAAGTTTGGAGCGCTTCGCGAGGGTGCTTCTCGTGAAGAACAACGCTGGACGGCTGTCGCTTGCAACGTAGCCGAAAGCGTTGCTTCAGGCCATTGCGAACAGGGGATTTTGTTCTGTTGGACTGGCACTGGGGTTACGATTGCGGCCAATAAAGTTCCGAACATTCGCGCTGCGCTCTGCACCGATGCCGAAACTGCCAAAGGTGCCCGCCGCTGGAACAACGCTAACATTTTAGCCATGAGTCTTCGGCTCACTTCCGAAGCCGTCGCAAAAGAAATGCTCCGTGAATGGTTTTCTACCATGCCTGACACGGACGAAGAAAATCAAGCCTGCCTTGCTTTGCTTGAACAACATGAGCGCAAGTATCTTGGCACTACCTCAATTGACGCTAGCGCATTGTGAACGCCTTGTCTTTCTCAACCCAAACTTTTTCGCTCAATGAAATACCGCATTCTCTGGGCTGATGATGAAATTGATTACCTGCGCCCACACATCTTGTTTCTTTCTGAAAAAGGCTACGAAGTTACCACTGTTACAAACGGCGAAGATGCTGTTCAACTCTCGTGCAAGCACGCTTTTGATATTGTTTTTCTCGATGAACAAATGCCCGGTATCGGCGGCTTAGATGCACTCTCCGCAATTAAAGCCGCAAAGCCATCCCTGCCAGTGGTCATGATTACCAAGAACGAACAAGAGTCCATCATGGAGCAAGCCATCGGTAAGAAAATTTCGGAGTATCTTATCAAGCCTGTTAATCCTACACAAATTTTGCTTGCTTGCAAGAAACTGCTCGACGCAGAGCGCATTAAAAACGACGCCGCCACTCAGAACTACATCTCGGAGTTCAATCGCATCTCGTGCGAACTTCTTGAACCGCTCAACGAAACACGCTGGAAGGATATTTTCTTTCGCCTCGTTCAATGGGAAGTCGAACTCGATGACTACCCCAATGTTGACTTGCGACAAACGCTTTTAGACCAAAAGCGGGAGTGCAACGCTGAGTTTAGCAAGTTCGTTGAGAAAAATTACCCCACTTGGATTCACTCCGATAAAGACAAACGCCCAATGCTCTCGGTCGATGTATTGGAGCGCAAGGTCTTGCCTGAACTTAGCGGAAGCCATCCTGTCTTCCTTTTTGTCGTCGATTGTCTTCGCTACGACCAATGGCTTGTGATGGAAAAAATCCTAGGAACGCTGTTCAATGTGGAGCGCGATGCGTATTTTTCCATTCTTCCCACTGCAACGCCATATGCACGAAACGCCATTTTCAGCGGCTATTTCCCGCTCGAGATGGAAAAACGCTATCCTGAACTTTGGAAAGACAGCCAAGAAGACGAGCACACTAAGAACCGCTATGAGCCGGACTTTATGCAGGATTTCTTTTCCCGCCGGCGTCTTGCTATCCAGGCTAAGTATGCTAAACTTACCTCGACCGATGAGAGCAAGCAGTATGAGCAAAACATCACTTCGCAACTGAAAAATCAGTTCAACGCGGTTGTGGTTAATTTCGTGGACATCTTGGCGCACAGCCGTTCCGATATGCAGGTTATTCGCGAACTTTCGCCCGATGAATCCGCCTATCGCTCGCTCACACAAACCTGGTTCGAGCATTCGGCTTTCCTTAGAATGCTTCGCACGCTTTCTAAGTATCAATGTACGATTTTCATTACCACTGACCATGGTGCAATTCGCTGTCTGCGACATACCAAAGTTATTGCCGACCGCGAAGCTTCGACCAACTTGCGCTATAAGTTCGGGCGTAACCTGCAATGCGAACCCAAACACGCTGTCTACATCAAAAATCCCAACGATTGGCGCTTGCCCCAACACGGCCTCAATGTCAATTACATCATTGCCAAAGAGGATTATTACTTTGTCTATCCGACCAACTTCCATAAGTTCGTCAATCAATACAAAGATTCGTTTCAGCACGGGGGCATCTCGCTCGATGAAGTCATTGTGCCCATGATTCGCCTTTCACCGAAGGGCTAATGAAAAACACACTCTTCTAACTCAACTTGTTGCCGCATGAGACAGACAATTGCTGTTGTATTTGCCTTGCTTTTATACGCCACGAGCGGCCTTGCGCAAAGCCGTAGCCAAATGCTTCAGCCGAGAAGTGACGAGCATCTTCCGCCTCGCCCACTCTCCAAGATTGATAGCGTGATTACCCAACACCAAAGCGTGCTTGAAGCCTGTTATCGCGAAACCAGAAACTTGGATTTTCATTTCAAAGGCAAATTGACTGTGCGGCTTGCAATTTCACCCGAAGGCAATGTGGAAGATGTAACGATTTTGGATAAAACGATTGCAAGTTCTAAGCTCGGCGATTGTTTAACCCAAAAATTGAAACGCCTGATTTTTACACGCACCAATCCGAAGCAAGGGTTGCAAACCGTTGATTTGCCGCTCAAGTTTGCTGATACTGACCATGAATAAGCCACATGCCCTCGTTCTGATTCATGGCATTTTTGATTCCAGTTCGGTGATGAAGCCCTTGCACTGTGCTCTGGAGGCACAAGGTTTTGCGTTTATTCTCCAGACCTTGTGCCGTGTGATGGCTCGGTTTCGATTGCCACACTGGCCCATCAACTTGATGCGTTCATTCAAACGCACCTTGCCAATCAAGGCTTTTCCATCATTGCGTTTAGCATGGGCGGGTTAGTTGCACGCTACTTTCTTCAATGCTTGAACCGTGCGGCTTGTGTTCAGACCTTCATCACACTGGGCACACCCCATCACGGAAGCGCATTAGCCTTTTTCAGAACGGGCGATGGCTTCAGAGACCTGCGCCAAGGCAGTGCTTTGCTTCGGATGTTGGAACGGACTGAAACGCATCTTCTTGCGCTCAAGCCTCTTTCGATTTATACGCCGTTTGACTTGATGATTGTGCCTTGCACCAGTTCCATTTGGCGCGTCGCAACCAATGTTTCCGTGCCACTTCTGACGCATTGCCGTTTGCTTTCTTCGCCCAAAGTTCATCGCTTGATTTTTTCTCACCTATCACAACAGCATTAAACCCAAATGTACTCAACTTTTAAGTCTGCGGTTCAATCTTACCTTGAATCTTTACAAGACCACATTTCATCGTCCATTGAGAAAGCCGATGGCAAGGCCAAGTTTGTTGAGGAAGTTTGGCCACACGCATCGGGCGGCGGCGGCAGGACGCGTGTCATTCAAGACGGCGCGATTTTTGAAAAAGGCGGTGTGAATTTTTCCGCTGTGTCAGGAATCTTGCCCGAACGCATGGCGGCGAAAATGAACACCGAGCCTACGCCCTATTTTGCAACTGGCGTTTCCGTTGTGATTCACCCTTACTCGCCGATGATTCCGACAGTGCATTGCAATTACCGATATTTTGAGCAATACGACGCACAAGGCCAAGTGATAAAAGCATGGTTTGGTGGCGGCGCAGACCTTACGCCCTATTATCCATTTCTTGACGACATTCAGCACTTTCATCGTGTTCATAAAGCTGCCTGCGACAAACATAATCCTGACTACTATCCGAAGTTCAAAGCCTGGTGCGATGAATACTTTTTCCTTCCGCATCGTGGCGAGACGCGTGGCGTTGGCGGTATTTTCTTTGACTATCTTTCTGAAAACCTTCAAGCCACGTTTGAGTTTGTTCAATCCTGTGGCAATGCGTTTATCGAAGCCTACTTGCCGATTGTTGAGCGGCGCAAGCATGAGCCCTTTGGAGAAAAGGAAAAACGCTTTCATCGCTTGCGGCGCGGTAGATATGTTGAGTTTAATTTGATTTATGACCGCGGCACATTGTTTGGGTTAGAAACGCGCGGCCGAACGGAATCGATTTTGATGTCGCTCCCCAAAGAAGCTAGCTGGGAGTATAACTACGCGCCTGAGCCAAATTCACGCGAAGCCTTGCTCTACAAGTGCCTTCGTCCAAGAGACTGGCTGAACGAGACGGCAATCTGATTTCAAATCCGTATATTAGGGCTCTTTTGTTCAACGCAGATTTACACTCGGATATGCTCGATGTGGTTTCACACGAACACACGACTTCTCGCGGCGTTGCACCGTCTGCGCAGTATCGCACACACTTTTGCGGCGACCTTCGCAAGTCCAATCTTTCTGAAACGGTCAAACTTGCGGGCTGGATTCATCGCAAGCGCGACCATGGGGGATTGATTTTTATTGACCTGCGCGACCACACTGGGATTGTGCAAATTGTCGTCGAGCCGCACCATCAAGAGATTTTTCATCAAGTTGAGCACTTGCGCGTCGAGTCCGTCATTTGTATTGAGGGTTTGGTGATTGCACGCACACCCGAAACCATCAATCCGAACTTGCCGACTGGCGAAATTGAAGTTGTGGTTAAATCGCTAAGGGTTGAAAGCGCCGCCGAGCCTCTGCCCTTCCCAATTGCTGATGAGGTTCCAACTTCGGAAGAATTGCGCCTGAAATATCGCTTTCTGGACTTGCGCCGTGAAAGGCTTCATCGGAACATTCTCTATCGCTCCAAAATCATTTCGGAAATTCGCCGATACCTTTCCGAACTCGGTTTTAATGAAATTCAAACGCCAATTTTGACGAACTCTTCGCCCGAAGGCGCACGCGATTACCTTGTGCCCTCACGCCTGCATCCGGGCAAGTTCTATGCGCTTCCGCAAGCCCCGCAACAGTTCAAGCAACTCTTGATGGTGGCCGGCTTCGATAAGTATTTCCAAATCGCGCCGTGCTTTCGTGATGAAGACGCACGCGCCGACCGCAGTCCGGGCGAGTTCTACCAACTCGACATGGAAATGTCGTTCATCACGCAGGAAGATTTGTTCAAGGTGCTGGAAGGACTCTTTGAGCATATCACGCTGAAACTCTCGCACAAGCGCATCATGCAACTGCCCTTCCCACGCATCAAGTATTTAGACGCGATGAACCGTTACGGAACTGATAAGCCTGACCTTCGCAACCCGCTGGTAATTGAAGACGTAACAGAGATTTTTAAGCACTCCTCGTTCAAAGTTTTTGCGGCGAATACGGAAAAAGGCAAGTGCGTCAAAGCCTTGAAACTTAAAGGCAGAGCCAATGAACCCCGCCTTTTTTATGACAAAGCTGAAGAGTTTGCCAAAAAAGAACTGGGACTTCCTGGTCTGGCTTATATTCGCTATAAAGATGGCGGCGAAGTTCAAAGTCCAATCTATAAGTTTCTTTCCGATACCGAAAAAGATGCCCTTATCAAGGCGCTGAACATTGAAACTGGCGATGTGGTCTTTTTTGCCGCTGGTTCGTGGGAAAAAACGTGCAAAGCGATGGGCGCCATTCGCAACTACTTTGCCCCACTTTTCGAGCTCGATAAAGACTTGCTCGCCTATTGCTGGATTGTTGATTTTCCAATGTTTGAATACAACGAAGAAGAAAAGAAAATTGACTTCTCGCACAACCCCTTTTCTATGCCCCAAGGCGGAATGGAAGCCCTGCTGACCAAGCACCCGCTTGAGATTTATGCCTATCAATACGACATTGTTTGCAACGGCATTGAACTTTCATCAGGCGCCATCCGCAATCACAAGCCCGAAGTGATGTATAAAGCGTTTGAAATTGCTGGCTACACCAAAGAAGAGGTGGATAAGAAGTTCGGACACATGATTCGTGCCTTCCAGCACGGTGCGCCACCACACGGCGGCATTGCGCCGGGCATAGACCGCCTCGTTATGCTCTATACCGATGAACAGAACATTCGTGAAGTCATTGCCTTCCCAATGAACCAAAAAGCGCAAGACCTCATGACCGGTGCCCCGTCGGAAGTAACGCCAAAACAACTGCGCGAACTGCACATCAGAATCGAATTGCCTGACAAGAAGTCCTAAACATGTGTCAATCCTCATGGCATTGCTAAACCACACTCGTCCAAAACGGTTTCAAATCGCCATGCTTCCATGCGCTGGGTTTTTTCTTTTCAACCATGCCGTCGTAACTTCATTCGAGAAATCGAACACTAAACTTTAACATTTCCAGCCATGCCGATTACCAAATCTGGAAACGCCGTTCATAAGTTAGACAAGTATTTCATCACGCAAGCACGTCGTGATGAACGAGGCCGATTGAAACTGACCATTTCGTCAGCGGCAGGATACGGACGGCTTACCAACACCGAAGAAATCAAACGCAAGTTGGCAGATAAACAAATCCAACTCGTTGTGCTGTCCAGCAACGAAGACATTAAATACCCTATTGATGACTGGGTCAAACTCAACGAAGAACGCTACAATATGAACTTTGACGGGCGCGGTGTGCAATGGACGGTGCGCGAAATCCAAGTCTTCGTGAATCCGAACAACAACGAAATGTCCGTTGAAATCAACGGCAAAGTCATACCGCTTGATGAATTCTTCAAGTAAGCCTTTGAGCAATCTAAGTATGCACAAAAGCAACTCGCAGTCGGGTTGCTTTTTTTGTTTGAAAATCCATGTCCTTGTTTGTGCCTTGAAAACAAGCCCCAATCGCTCTAACTTGCATTCCAAACTTCCGCAACTTTCAATCAACGAGAATGCGATTTATCACGCTTGCAAGTTTGCTTATCATCGCGTCAAGTCTTTCGCTTCTTGCACAGCCCGAAGCCGAGCGATTCAAAACCAATCCTGCGCTTTACACGCCCCGCAATCCGAATCCGTTTTATGCCGAGCGAACCGTGCAACGCGAACTCAACATCAAGTTCAAAGAGCGTTCAACGCTCGATGCCCAACTGCGCCAAAGCGCACAAACACAAGGCACCCTCAAAACCTTGCGCATTGGCACAACACAAATCCGATATGAAACGTCAAAATTCTTGTTCGAGAAAGCCAAAGAAAAATCGCGCCTCGGCAAAGTCTATGCGCTCCGCTTGGATTCCACCTATTCTGAATCAGAAATCGCCTCAATTCTTTCCGCACTTCGAAGCAATCCCGATATCGACTACGCCGAACCCGTCAGGCTTTACGAGTTAGATGATTGGACAACGCCAAACGATTCTGCGTTTTCATCGCAATGGAATTTAGAAAAAGTCAAAGCCCTTGAAGCGTGGGCAATCACGAAGGGAAGCCCGCAAGTGCGCATCGGCATTGTGGATACAGGCATCGACTACACGCACCCCGACTTAATTCCAAACCTTTGGATTAACCCCGCCGAAGACCGCAACCAAAACGGCACTTTTGAGCCTTGGGACTTTCGCGAGCGGCGCAATCCTATCACCTTTCAATTAGACCCGAACGGTATCACGGGCGACTTCGACGGCATCGACCAAGACAATAACGGCTACGCAGACGACGTGATTGGCTACGACTTCACCGACCAACCGTTCAATGTCGACCATCTCAACGGCGCATCGGATTATCAATTTCGCGACCCTGACCCCTTCGATGACAATTCGCATGGCACGGCTTGCGCAGGCATTGTGGCGGCGGCAACGAACAACACGATTGGCATTGCAGGCATTGCGCCAAATTGTAAACTCGTTGCGCTCCGCGTTTTTACGGCGTGGGGCGGCTACGGCGGCGACTTTGCGGCAGATAGAGACATCGCCACCGCTCTTATTTACGCCGCCGATAACAACATTCGCATTTTGAACATGAGCTTCGGCGATGTGGTGCTTTCGCCTGTGGTGCGCGATGCCGTGCAGTATGCGTATGCACAAGGCGTGGTGATGTGTGCCTCGTCAGGCAACGCAGGCGGCGACCAACAACGCTATCCCGCCGGCTACGATGAAGTGATTGCCGTCGGCGCAACCACGCAATTCGACACGCGCACGCCCTTTACGACCTTCGGCATTCGCTTGGATTTATGCGCACCGGGCGTCGGCATTAGCACTACTTTCCCTTTTTATCGCGGCTTTTACACGCCAAACTTCGGCGGAACATCAGCCGCCGCGCCCCACGTCGCAGGCACTGCCGCATTGCTTCTTTCACTTCGACCAAACCTCACCGCCGAACAAGTGCGCGGCATTCTCGTTTCCACCACAGACGACATCGAACTCGAAGGCTGGGACCACTTCACCGGAAGCGGACGGCTCAATATGCTTCAAGCCTTGCAAAGCGACGGCGCACCCATCGCCAAAATTCTTTCCCCGCAAACCGATGAAGGCAGAACCGCACAAACGCCGATTGTCGTAACAGGCACAGCCATTTCACCGCGCTTTCACTCCTTCACGGTTGATTATCGGCGCGGCATTGGCAATGAAAACGAATGGAGAACATTAGCAACCTCAAACCGCCCGCTCATTCGCGATACACTCGCGATTTGGAACATCGTTCAACCTGATTCGCTCTTGCCCGATGGCGATTACACGCTTCGACTTGCGGTGCGCGAAAACACCGGACGCACGATTGAAAATCGAATCCGCGTGGTGATTGACCGAACCCCGCCCGTGATTACTTCGCTCGCCGCGCTTGATGTGATGGTCAATGATAGGCACGGCGTTCTCGTTGAGTTTCGCACCGATGACCCATGCGACGCAATCGTCTTTTATCGCCGACGCAATTCTTCACAACCGTTTTCAGCCTTTCGCTTTGATGGGATTCGGCACCGACATTCCGCACTTCTCCGCGAAAGCGAACTTCAACCCGAAACCGATTATGAATTTTTCGTTCAAGCCAAAAACCTTGCAGGGCTTATCACGCATAGCGATACAAGCACCTTTCGGCTCAACGGCTTCGTGAGCCAAATTCCAACATTCGGACAAACTTACTTGCGAGAGCGGCGCGACTTGCGTTTGCCCAAAGGCTATTTCCTGAAAACCATGCAAGATTTCAATCGCAATGGACGCAAAGAAGTCTTGATGAACGAAAGCCGACCGTTTGAAGGCAGAAAGTTCGGCGACCTGCGCCGCTACGAATACAACGCCGATAGCGCGAAGTTCATTTTGCTCGATACGCTCCCGCAAATTCAAATCCCGCGCAGTGTGGCTGACCTCGATGGCGACGGACGCTTGGAACTGCTCACCAGCGCAGGCGGAAAAACGATTGTCTTTTCGCAATCCACGCCACAAGGCTCGCCGTTTGGTTCAATCAAATTTGTGGATACCACACGCGGCGATTTTTGGGGCGCAACCTTCGCCGACACCAAAAACAACGGCGAACTCCAACTGCTTGCACGCCGCGATACCAATTACCTCATCTATAACAGTGCTTTTCAACCCATTGCTTCATTACCGAATCCCTTTCGCAGTCGTGAGAATCCGCGTGTTGCGCCGCTCTTCGAACAACCTCGCGCCATTGTTGATGACTTCGACGGCGATGGCAAACGCGAAATCGTGGTCGGCGATTACGACGCAAACTTTTTCGCTTACGAGTATTCAGGAAGCGGAAACGCTTACGCATTGAATTGGCGGTATCAAGCAGGCGCAGGATTTATCGGCGGCAGTCAAGGCATTACAAGCGGCAATTATCTCGGCAACGGCAAACGCCAACTCATCATCGGCTATCACAGCGAAGAACTCTTTGATTCCTTGCGCAATTACGCCACACCCATTTGGGTTTATGAATGTTGGCAAGCCAACGAGCAAGATAGCCTCGTGCGAATTTGGAAACAGGCGTTCTTCAATTATCGATTCAAACGCTTTTTTGAAAGTGCCGTCACCACAAGCGATTTGGATAAAGATGGCATTGATGAACTCATCATCGTGGCGTATCCGAACCTCTACATTTTCAAATGGGACGCGGCAGGCGAGCGATTTACGCCCGTGTGGAATTATCCGTTGGCGCAAGCTCAGGAAGTCATGGTCGGCGATGCTGATGGCAACGGCTTAAATGAGATTTACTTCTGCGATGACCTTTTCAGTTATGCGTGGGAGTATCAAAATTTTCAAGGCATTTTAGCACCAGTGGGCGTATCGGGCGAGCCGTTGAGCACAACTCAAATTCGCCTTTCGTGGCGCAGGGTGCAAGGCGCAACGCAGTATAAAATTTATCGCCAAGCCTCGAGCGCATTTCCAACTTATCCGTTTAGCGTCTCGCTTCTTGCGACCACAACCAACACGGAGTTTATTGATAACAGCGTGAATCCGAATCTCTTTTATGTCTATGCGGTAACGGCAAGCGATGGCATAAGCGAGAGCGATACGAGTGCGTATTTGATTGGGCGAGCGGTGTCGTTGCCGCGTGTGCTGTCGGCAAGTTATGCGAATCAAAGTGTGAGAGTGCGATTTAGTCGAGCGATGCAGTCGCCGTTTCAGGCGGGCATGTTTGCGATTGAAAAAGGCGGGGAAGTGCGTTATGCGCAATCGGTTGCGGTTGCGCGTGATGGCGAAGAGGCGGTGCTATTGTTCCGCTATCTGCCGTTGGATACAGGGCAATACACGGTGCGCGTTTCAGGATTGCGCGACGTGTTTAACGCTCGACTTGACACGAATTTCAACACGGCTTCTTTCACGGTAACAGAGGAATCGCAAAGTGCATTTTACATTGTGGGACGTGAGATTCTTTCGCCGTATCGCATCTCGCTCACGATGAATCGCCCGATTGACCCTGCCACTGCCTTGCCTGAACATTTCACCTTGAAGCCTGATGGGCGCGTCAAATCGGTGCGCGTAGAAACGGATAAACTCTTCCTCGACCTTGAAGGCAGACCCGTTGGCGCCCTCGGCTTTAATGTGAGTTTAATTGTTCGAAACCTCCGAAGCATTGATGGACTTTTGATTGATACTGCCAATAGCGGCAATGTCGCAACCTTTTCCGCCACAAAAGAAACGCTGGCTGATGTTTTCACTTATCCGAATCCATACAGCAAAGCAAGTGGTGTGGATTATGTGATGTTTGCGAATCTGACGCGCAAAGCCACGATTCACATCTACACGCTCAACGGCAAAGCCATCAAGACGATTGAACATGAAGGCGAGACTGGCGGCGTGCGTTGGCACTTGGATACCAACAGCGGCGAAAAGGTTGCAAGTGGCATTTACATCTACCGCATCACTGCCGAAGGCGTTGCCGAAAAAATAGGCAAACTTGTAGTCATCAGATAAAGTTTGGTTGTCCCTAATGGTTGGTTTGGGCTTGCTCATTTGTGAGGATTTCGTTGAGTGCGCTTAAAAATCGCTCGTTCTCTTCTCTTGTGCCAACATTAACGCGTAAGCATTTTTCCATCAGTGGGTAACTTGATACATTGCGCACCAAAATTCCTTTGGCTTTTAGTTCATTAAAAATTCTTGTTGGGTTATCCACTTCAAAAATCAAGAAGTTGGTATCGCTTTCGTGCGTTTTAATTCCTTTAATTTTTTTGAGTTCGGCGTAGAGCCGCTCCCGCTCTCGCAGTATGGCTGAAACAGTTTCTTGAACGAGATGATAATTTTCCAACATTTTCACAACAGCAATTTCTGAAAGGCGATTGCTTGCGAAAGGAATTTTCGGCTTCAAGAGTTCGGCAGTTAGTGGCGCTTGTGCAATCGCAAATCCGATTCTGATGCCTGCAAGTCCAAAGGCTTTTGAGAAGGTGCGCAAGACTATCAAGTTTGAGTATCGAGTCAGCAATTTGAGTGCGGATTGCTGTTTTGAAAACTCAATGTAGGCTTCATCAACCAAGACGAGTGCGCGTGTACTCGCAAGCACTCCCTCGATATCATCAATCGTCATAGATTTTGAGGTTGGATTATTGGCGGTTGAAAGCACAATTACGTTTGGTCTTGAGCGCTCGGCTTCTTCAATGATTTCTTGAACTTGAAATTCCAGCTCGGCTGTCATTGCGACTTTGAGCACATCGGCTTCAAGCAGTGTGGCGACTTTTTCGTAGAGCGAAAACGATGGCGAGGGAATCAATACCGACGCGCCTCGACGCAAGGTTGCCATGAAAATCGTGTAAATCAGTTCGTTTGAGCCATTGCCCATCATGACGCACTCTTTTGGCACGCCCAGAAACTTTGCATAGTGTTCAACTGCTTGGCTTGGAAATACATCGGGATAGCGATTCCACGCCTCGTTGCAAAATGCGTTCAGAATTTCACGTTTCAGATGTGCAGGCAGGTCGTAAGGACTTTCGTTTTGATTGAGTTTGATTTCCGCTGTCTGTCCACCGCCAACGCTGTAAGGCGACATCTTGCGCACTGCAGGATTGATGTTCTCTAAAAATTCTTGCTCTATTGATGGGTTTCGTTTCATTTCGCTCCGTTGTAGAAGGCTTTGATGTTTGGGCTAACTTCGGTTTTAACAATAACTTAACGCAAAAAGCCCCTCGTGCATCCTAAATTTGCGGCTAATTGAGATATTCACACAACATTAAATGTCTCAACGCCAAACGATTCGTTGCGTTACCATTAACACGCATCGAGGCAGAGGTCCAAAACTTCCTTACTTACTTGCACAGGCTTCAGTTGATGAAGCTGAACGCATTGAACTTCTCCACGACACACGCGCCTACACCTACTACATTGCCGATTGGCTCCATAAACACCGCGAACAGTTTGATGTGGTTGGCTTACAGGAAGTCTTTAATGGCATTTTAGGCATTGGCGACCGGCTTTTTCGCAAGTATCGTCAGCGCGACCATTATCGTGTTATTGCAGGCTACCGCTCGGTGATTGCGCATGGAGTTGGCTTCGCCGGCTTTCGCTATGAAAATTTGATGCTCTCGCAACTGCAAAAAATCGGACAGGTTCAAATCAATTATCTTTTGCCTGGCAGAATTGCTTTTCTTGCCGCCTGTGGCTTTACGCTGGTGCCGTTTGTTTTTAATGGTCAGGTGATTTGGGTTGGCAACACGCATCTGCACCCCTTCAATCCACGCGACCGCGAACAACAGGCTAAAAGTATCGCTCGTGAGTTGAAAAAACACGGTGATGTGCCTGTTATTTTTATGGGCGATTTTAATACCGTGCCGCCCGGCTGTCGCATGACCGGATTTCCCGCCGGCGATCACGATGTCAATAGTTACAAAAATGATAAAACCTTTGAGATTCTTTGCGACGCTGGATTGCAACTTGTCAAACACGAAGATTCCGAAGCCTTCTACACCTACCCCACAGGTTTGCCGAACCGCACCTTAGACTATATTCTCTACTCTCACCACTGGGAAGTCGAAGACTACCGCGTGCTCAAAGACTTTCTCTTTTCCGACCACTACCCTGTTTTCGGCGAATTTCGCTTGAAGGATTAACTTGCTGACATGTTACCCTTCCCGAAATAATTTTCTCTATCAATTCGCTGATTTTGTCATTGCAAAATTGTGTCTTAAAATGAATCTTCACACCTCCCCCAAATAACTTTTCTGCATATTGAATCTTCTTAATCTCCTCTTGACTTAACCCGCTTTCATTGGAATAGTCTTTTGTTTCCACAATAAAATGCAACTTTTGTTCGCCATTTTTTAATCTCACTACATATGCAAAGTCAGGCGAATAAGACCTTCCACTCGCAACAGGAATTCTAATGGAACTTTTGGGAATCTTGGTAAAAACAATTACCTCTTGAATATCCGTTGTTATATTTTCCCGTTCTAATTCAGAGTCGTAATAGAGTTCATTAAATAAGTATGAATCGGCAACTTTCTCTTCTGAAAACAACACGCCCACATCCGTTGCCGAAATCTCTTTGAGCACATTGCCCTTCTCATCAGTTAGTTTAGTCGGATGAATACAGTTAGAAACTTTTTTATACGCTATGGAATACTTATCAAAGGCTTGTGTCATAAGGTAGTCATCAAATTGTTGCTTGATTCTGCGAAGCGTGGCTTGATTGAGATAGTTGTTGATATCTATTTGCGCCTCACAAATAGACTCATGAAGTGTGCGCATATTTACATTCAGTTCCTCTGCAAGTTTCTTCAAAAAGTCGCTATACTTCATCGTTGAAATTGTCTCGGGCGCTCCGCTACGGATAGTTTCCTTTTCTTGCTTAACTGCCTTATTTTCTTGAATTTGAACTTCTGAAAGCCTCTCCCTAATTCCATCTTTTACAAAACTATCTTTCTGCGTCTTCAGAAATTCTGTTAGCAAATGCTTAAACCCACCCTCATTTTCAAACTTGTATTCAAGAATTACCTTCTCATTGAGTTTCTCCCAAAGCTCTCTCAACTCATCATACTTCGAAGTTCTAACCGTTACTTTCTTTTTCTCGTCATCGGCTTTGCGCACTTTGTTAGAATTTACCACATCAAAAATTAGCGGAAAACGCTGTTTAATAAACTCTAAACCACCTTCCTTAAAATCATTATTTCGCTTGATAACACCTTTTTCATCTAAATACTTTAATAACTCTTCCTCATCGGCAAATTCAGGATATTTTTGAAGAATAATTTTCAACAAAGGATTGACACTCGTATAAGACGTTTCTATGGATACTGCTCCCGATTTATCATTGATTTCATTGACCAACTTATCTACAAAATCACTTTCTGTAAAATCTACAAAATAATGCAAGTAAAACTGTTCATCTTTTACACGGTTGCCATATTCATTGACAGGCAACCGCAACCCTCGCCCCACTTCCTGCAATTTGGATATTTCACTCCCACTGCTCCGCAACTTGCAAATCTGAAAGACATTCGGATTGTCCCAACCCTCCCGTAACGTCCATTTAGAAAAAATAAATCTCCTCGGATTTTCTAAATCCAACATCGCTTGCTTATCATGCAAAATTTCGTTGATTTCCTTCTCAACCGCTTCATCTTTTTCCGTGTTGTCTTTTGAAAAATACCCTGCATGCGTGGCTGAAAGATCTCCCAGCGTCTTTTCAAGATAGGCTCTGTAAAAAGCATTCGTCTCCGTTTTGAGCAACTTTTCAGCTTCAACTTTGACACATTTTTCAACCGTTCTTCGGATGTATCCTTCCTTGCTTCGGTATTCCTCTATGTTGTCAATAAAAAATAGCGTCAAAGGCTTAATTCTCACTTCCCTTGTAAGAAGTTGCCTCTCAATTTCAAAATGATGCTCAACTGCTCTTTTTATCA
>Ga0197142_1000382_pt1:0-22500 | contig 40620 bp, 34 predicted proteins | sample GBS60_MetaG_FD_148614 | JGI IMG/M metagenome (GOLD analysis project Ga0197142, IMG submission 148614) | Sediment microbial communities from Great Boiling Springs, Gerlach, Nevada, United States - GBS 60_MetaG | ecosystem: Environmental > Aquatic > Thermal springs > Hot (42-90C) >...
GTGGATGTGGGCGGCTCTTCGGTGGGGACAGGCGTGGATGTGGGCGGCTCTTCGGTGGGGACGGGCGTGGGTGTGGCCGTAGGCGCTTCGATGACGACCCGGTCGGCCAGAACGACTCCGTCCGCCCGCAGGCGACCGCTCACCCGGGCGAACGCGCCGATCACGGGGGTACCCTCCACAACCGCGCGACGGATATCGACAATCTGCCCACCGATGACCAGGCGGTGGTCGCTAATGCTTGTAATGATGCCATCAAAGGCCACACGCGGCAAGTCAATCACCTCGATGCGATCGGCGATGAGGATCCCATCCTCTTCATGGCCGGTAACGACGGCCTCGACACCCTCGCTCAGATCGCCGATGATTTCCGTGCGGGTCGTTATCCGAAAGCGCACACCGTTGACGACGAGGGCGGTGGCGGAAAGGGCTGTGACTTCGCCGCGGACGACGATCACCACCGGTTGTGGGGTTGGCGCCGGCGTGCTCAGCAGGTCCACACCGATGGCCACGCGGGTGCCGTCGGCGGCGACGAAATAGCGCACACGGACCTGGCTACCCAGCGGTATGGCGGTCGGTTCCCATCCCGGCGCCGGCACGAACTCAAGGCCGCCGACGACCAGGCGGTGACTTTCGAGGACGGTGAGGGTGCCCGTATGGGCCAGGATGACGGCTGTGGCCGTCAGCGTCGGCGTGGTCGTCGGCGTCGCCGTGGGCAGACGCCGGGTCGCCGTCGGTGGTCGGGTAGGCACAGGGGTGGGTGTACGCCGAGGCGGGAGAACAACCCTTCGGGTCGGCGTGGGAGTTGCCTCCGGACCGCTGCCGGCCGGCAGCAGGGTGGCCGTGGGCGTGGCCGTGGGAAGCGGCGTAGGCGTGAAGATAGGGATGGGCGGAGGAACCCGGACCTGGCTCCAACGGCTGACACGAATGATGCCGTCGCCGCCGGTAGTACCGACCACATGCAGCCAGGTGCCGGCCGGCACCTGGGCCAAATCGGTATCAGACACTTCCAGCAGATAAGGTCCCACCCGCCAGTAGGCGCCCTCGCGACCGATCAACGGCGCTTCGTAATCCACCTGAACCTGCCAGCCGCGTTCCAGTACGGCTTCGATCTCGCGCAGACGTCGCTCGCGTAGAAGGGCCAGCCGTTCGGCTCTGGCGGCCGGATCCAAAGTCAACAAGAGACCGACGGTCTCGGAAGCCCGTTTGAGGGGATAGAGCGGCTCGCCGGGCAAGGCCGCCGCCGCCACGCGTACCCCGCCGAAGGTCATAAGACCCAGGAGGACCACCACAAGGAGGGCCAATGCCCAGGCAGGCTGCAGCACCCGTGGGAACAGCTCTTGCCAGGCCGGCCACCGCCGTCGCGCCGGACCCGGAACGGCCTTCGGTTTCACCGGGACCGCCGCCGGAGCCGGTTCGACGGCCGCCAGGACCCGTTGCCGGGCACGCGCCAACGCCGCCGTGGGATCCGGAGGCGGGGTGGCCGTCGCCCGAAGCTGATGCACCAGCTCAAGCAGGGCGATCAGTTCCGCCGGTTCCCCGGCGCGCCATTCCTCCAGGGTCCCCTCACCGCGTTCCAGGCGTTCCAGCAACTGTTGAAAACGTTCAAAGACCGGTTCCTGACTCATACCGGTTCCTCTCCCATCAGCAAACGGCGCAGGTTATTGACCGCGCGGTACTGGAGCGCTTTGATGGCGCCTTCGGACTTCGCCATGAGGGTGGCCACTTCCTGGATGCTGTACCCCTCGAGAAAACGCAGCGTAATCACCTGGGCCTGGTCTTCGGTCAATTGATGGAGGGCTTCAAGCAGGGCCCTGCTCTCAAGGTGAGCCACGGCAACCTGATACGGATCGGCGTTATGAGCAGGCAAATGCGGCGTGTCCTCAATGTCCACGAATCCGGCCTGACTGCGCCGACGATAGTGATCGATGAGCAGATTATGGGCAATGCGAAACAGCCATCCGGAAAAGGAACTGTGCCAGCCCCGCTCCGAGCGCAGGGCTTCGAGCATGCGCAAAAAGACCTGACCGGTCAGGTCCTCGGCCAACAGCGGGTCGTTGAGACGGTGGTAAATGTAGCTGTAGATTTTGGGCGCGTAACGATCGTAGAGGGAAGCAATGGCATCGGGATCGCTTTGGGCGGCCCGCTCTACCAGTGTTACCTCGTCTGCGGGGGAAGACGACATCACTGTCTGAAGCATCAAGACGAGGCCAGAAGCCAACAGCTACGGGCTAATGACAGAAAAATCCTATTCTTTCCGCGTTTGCAGCCAAATATCGGTGATGCGCTGGATAACGGTGACACCGGCCATCAAGGCAATCAAGGCCAGAGCGACTACAGGGCGTTCGAGGAGAAGCCCTATGACCATAATGATAAACCGTTCCACCCGGGTGCCAATGCCTACTTTGGTAGTCAGGCCCAGGCCTTCAGCACGGGCACGGGTGTAGCTGACCAGATAGCTGGTCACCAGGGCGGCAAAGGCAATGAGCACGCCGTTGGTATCGCCTTGTCGGGCCAACCCATAGCCCAGGCTGGCAATGACGATGGCTTCGCCCAGACGATCGAGGGTGCTATCCCAAAAGGCGCCGAAGCGGTTGCGCACGCCCAGCAGACGTGCCAGAGTCCCGTCAATGGCATCGGAGCCGGCGGCGATGATGTACAGCAAACCGGCCGCCAGCAAACGATCGGTGGTGATCAGATAGGCCACGATCAGGTTACCCAATAAACCGAGAAAGGTCACGACGTTGGGAGTGATGTGCAGCGCCACCAGCACCCGTGCAATGGGATCGAAAACGACTTTGAGATTGCGACGGCCCCATTCGGTGAGCATAAACATTCCTTCATCTGGCAAAAACGGTCGGTCATTTCGACGATCTGCACAAAACAGTGTACAATAGCCGCAGTAGGGGTGTCAAAGCCTCCTCCTATTCTCGCCTCTTTGCGGCACTCCTGTGTTAAGTCGTTCTCGTCTCGATCGCACTCAACTCGAAGCGGCCATCCGTTTACTGCGTGCTGCCCGACGGATCGTGGCGCTTACAGGCGCGGGGATTTCCACACCGTCGGGCATTCCCGATTTCCGCTCACCCGGCACAGGGCTATGGAGCCATTGGGAACCGCTGGACATCGCCTCGATCTGGAGCTTCCGCGAGAAGCCGCAACGCTTTTATGAGTGGATACGGCCCCTGGCCCAGAAAATCGTCCAGGCCCGGCCCAATCCGGCCCATTTTGCCCTGGCCGAACTGGAACGGCTGGGCAAGCTCCACCTTCTGATCACCCAAAACATCGATGCGCTGCACCACAAGGCCGGCTCCCAACGGATTGTCGAGCTGCATGGCCATCTGCGCACGCTGACCTGCCTGCGGTGCCGGTTTCAGGATGCTATGGAGGGCTATCTCGCCTCGTTCCTCGACCGCGGCGAGCTTCCCACCTGCACCCACTGCGGAGCCGTGCTGAAACCCGATGTGGTGCTTTTCGGCGAGCCGCTACCCGATCACGAGATACGTCTGGCCCAGGAGGAGGCCCTCCGCTGCGATCTGATGCTTGTGGTCGGATCCTCGCTGGAGGTCATGCCGGCAGCCGATCTGCCGGCGCTGGCCGTGCGACGCGGGGCCCGCTTGATCATTCTCAATCTCGAACCCACACCCTACGATCACCTGGCCGATGTCGTGCTCCATGCCGATGTGGCCAAAGCCATGCCCCGGATTGTCCGCGCCCTGCAAATGACCGATCCAGCGGCCTCGTGAACCGACCCCGGAATAGGACCTTTGCCCGAGGTGTTCGGGGCTCCCTCCTCATGGCGAGGGATGGCAGAAGGCAATGCCCTCTGCCATCCCTTTGGAGCGAGGTCAGGGCAGGTTTCCGCCACCCCGAACCCCCTTGGGCGATCAGTGCTTGCGAATCAGAGGCAGCCAGGCGCCACCGTTGTTGACATTGACCCGGACATCCACCCCCTGGAAGCGGCCGGGCGTGCCGGGGCCGCCGTCCACCAGGATGGTGACCCGCGTCTCACCCAGGGGGGCCTGGGCCACATCAAGGGTCACCTGGAACGAGCCGGGGGTGTAGCCGTTGTTGGGGGTCAGGATGACCCAGGGCACGGTGCTGAGCGGGGTCACGGTGCCGTCGGGGCCGGTAAGAAGCAGCTGGCCCTTGTCGGTGGCGACCTGCCATGCTCCGCCGTGCGGGACCCTATCCCACCAATCACCGGAGAGCACGGCATAGGCATACCAGTGGATGGCCCCCTGGCCCGGCACGGCCTGATCCACGTTGATCAGCGCCCGCGGGGAAGGTAGGCTCTTGTCGGCGACGATAATCAGGCTGGTGGGGGTCACGACCATACCCGTTGCCGCGATCCGCAGGGTCACCGGGATGTCCACGGGGCTGCCGCGGATGGCGCCGGCATCCACTCGGATGCGGCCGCTGTACTCGCCGGGCCGCAGCTGGGTCGGATTGATGGAAACGGAAACCGTGTCATCGGTGCGGCCGGCGGTTTTATCCGTACGCAGCCAGTTGCCGCCATCGGTGGTCGTCACCGTCAGCCGATAGTTCTGGGCGCCGCCGTCACCGACATTGCGGATGCTGAGGGTTTGGGCCGCGGGCAGGACGCCCCCGTAGTTATAATCAAACCGGAGGCTACTCGGTTGCACGCCCAGTTCGGGGCCGGTGGGTGTCACCGTCAGCGTGACGGGGATGCGCCGGGGGCTGTCCTGGACGTTTTGGGTGACGGCCGTGATGATGATGGTGTCGGTATACGTGCCGGGGGGCAGGTTTTGGCCGTCGATGGTGACGGTGTGGGTCATCGGCGTCGTCCCTTCAAACGGCGTCACCTGGAGCCAGGCGCTGCCGCGCTCTTTGGCCACCTCGTAGGCAATGGCGCCACCACCGCCGGCGTTCGTCACCCGAAAGGTCTGAGACGGCGGATTGACGCCCCCGCGCAACATGCCGAAGGTCATGCTGGTTTTATCCACGGCCAGACGCGGCGGCTCGAAGCTGATGCCGTCGGCATCGAAATTGCCCGTCCGCAGGACGATGGGGGATTGGAATGAGGCGCTGATCCAGCCGGTCGAATTGGTCAGGCTGGAGGCCGGCTCCAACCAGATGCGATAGCTGCCCGGTTGCGCCACGACCACCTCGGCGCGGCCGTCGCCGTCCACATCCCCCATAGCCACGGCCTGAAGATTGCGTCCCAACTGCACGCCGTTCTCCCACTCGGCCGGGAAGGGGTCACTGCCGTGGTTGATGCCGATCAGCGAGATCCCCGTACCCCCTTCCAGAGGATCGCGGATGAGGAAGACCTCGGCATCGCCGCTGGCGTTGGTATCGCCCAGAGCAATATCGAAGAAAGGCGGATAGAACTTGCGCTCGCCCGTCGGGGCATCGGCGATGAGCACGGGCGGCGCATACTGAAAGACGAGATAGGAGGGGAAAACACCCAACACCTGGTCGCGGGTCAGGACGATCTCGGCCAGATTGCCGTTGTTCGTATGGGTATTGCCCACGGCCAGGTCAATCCAGGGGAAGTTGTAGGTCTGTTCGGCGAAGGTCTGGAAAGTCCCGGCCGGGGTACGGGCCAGGATTTTGATGCGACGATCCAGGCGGTCGGGCGGCAGGCCGTTGCGCACCAGAATCAACTCTTCGCCCTCCAGGCCGTTGTAATCGCCGGTTTCCATACGGATCCAGGGCACGGCGAAGAACTCTTCGTGCACGAGCTGCCAGGTGGTGCCGCTGCTGTCGCCATCGTAAATCTGCAGGCTATAGCTGCCGCCCCCGCGATTGTCGGTACGATGGAGGACGATCTCATCACGACCGCCATCACCGGGGATGAGGTCGCCTGCCGCCGCACGGGTATAGGTGAAGCCGGCCGGCAACTGGTTGGTCCAACTCGGCGGCACGATGCCGGAAGGCGTATAAGGGGCAAACAGGCGCGCCGTGCCGCCGCCGATGGCGAGGATTTCGGGAATACGGTCGCCGTTGCTATCGAGCACCACAAAATCGGTCCAGCCACCCACGGGCGAAATCCAGTTGAAAGGTGTGCGACCGCTGGGCGTAAAGGGGTCGACGATCTGGATGAAACTGTTGGCGTTGATGAACGCAATCTCGTCGTCCGGAAACGTTTGCTGGGCCGTAACGGCGGGTAAGGCGGCAGACCCCAGGCCTGCCACACTCAGGGCCAGGACCAGGAACGCGAAGAGAAGGCGAGATAACGTACGCATAGGGTGTACTCCTTGCTAAAGGTAGGTTCGAAAACGCCGTGAAACAGGAGCGGAGACGACACAGCCGGCCCTCCGGTTCCCGGAGACGGCGCTGCCGGCCGTATCGCACGGCAAGCGCCGCATTATAACACGGCCGATAGCACTCTGGGCTACTACGGCGCCCATGTCAAGAGACGACCGGATCGGTTCGGTCGTCTCCAACAAGACGTGTGCTCGCTTTCAGGCCACAGCCGGGCGCTGTTTGTTGCCGCCTCGCCAACGTCGCCAGAACGACAACTCACCCCGATCCCAGGACACCAACAACGGCGTGGCATTGAAGATAGACGAATAGGTGCCGCTGAGCAGACCCACCAACAGGGTGGCGATGAACTGGCGGATGGTCACACCACCGAACAACAAGAGCGCCACCATGACGAACATGGCGTTGATCTGCGTGGCCAGCGAGCGATGAATGGTTTCAAGCAACGAGCGATTGACGATGGTCTCGAAATCCTCCCCCCGTCGGCGCCGGCTGTTCTCGCGGATGCGGTCAAACACGACGATGGTGTCCTGGACCGAGAAACCGATGACCGTGAGCAATGCCGTCAGGGTGAGGGCATCGGCCTGCCAGCCCGCCACCCAACCCATGATCGAGACAAAGCCCACGGTGACGAGCACATCGTGCAACATGGCGATAATGGCACACATCCCAAAGCGGAAGGGATGCGAGACATTCCGAAAGGCCCAAAGGATGAAACCCAAAATGGCCAGCGAAGCAAAAAAGACGGCAATAATGGCCGCACGGGTGACCTCAGCACCGATCAGCGGACCGACCAGGGCGAATTGGATCTCTTCCGGGATCTCACCGAAGGCGGCCGCCATGGCTTCCAGCAGGCTCTGTTTCTGCGCGGGGGTCATCTCGGTGGTGCGAATTTCCAACGTTTGCTCGTCGCCGATGGTATTGATATTGACATCGGGAAAGCCGTTCTCTTGAAACACCCGCACCGCCTCACCGGGCAAGACGGGTTTGCTAAAACGCACTTCCCATAGCGTACCGCCGGTGAATTCAATCGAAAGCCGTACCGGCGAGCGAAAACTGATGACCGAGATGATCATCGCAAGCAGCCCCGGCAAAATGACCAGAGCCGAGAGCAGGTAGTACCAACGTCGATAGCGAGTGAGGTTCATGGTTCAGATTCCCTCAAGGTCTCAGGCGCCGAGCAAGAGCGGCCGCGTCTGCAAACGCTCGCCGACCAGGGCGACCAGGGTGCGCATGAAAGTGCGGGTCACCAGCACGGCCGTGAACATGGAGATAAGCACGCCGATGCCCAGCGTCACGGCAAAGCCCTGGACGATGGAAGCGCCAAAACTGGAACCGAAATAGTAAAGGATGACGCAGGTGATCAGGGTGGAAAGATTCGAATCGAGGATAGAGGTCCAGGCCCGGGCAAAACCGGCCTCGACGGCATTGGCCAGGCTACGTCCCCCCCGCAGCTCCTCCTTCATCCGTTCGAAGATGAGGATGTTGGCGTCCACGGCCATGCCCGTCGAGAGTAAGAAACCGGCAATACCGGGCAGGGTCAGCACCACCGGCACCAGCTTATAGACGCTGAGATTGAGCGCGGCATAGAGCATCAGCGCCAGGCTGGCCAGAAAACCGGGCACCCGATAGTAGGTGATCATGAACAGCAACACGACGATGACGCCGATAGTCCCCGCCGTAATGCTGAAGCGAATCGAATCCTGCCCCAACCGTGGGCCCACCGTCCGCACGGCCGCCACCTCCAGAGGCACCGGCAGGGCGCCGTAGCGCATCTGCACGGCCAGATTTTGCGCCTCTTCCAGAGTGAAATTCCCCTCGATGATCCCGCTATCGCTGATGGCCGCCCGCACCACCGGTGCCGACAACACCGTCTTATCGAGAACGATGCCCAGGAACTTGCCGATGTTCTGGCTGGTATACTCTTGGAAAAGCCGGGCGCCTTCGGGTTTGAAGCGGAAAGCGATGAAGACGGCCTGTGTGGTGGGATCGCGGCTCACATCCACCGATTCCAATTTGTCCCCGGTCACCACCGTGCGATAGACCACGGTCGTCGTGGTCACCTCGGTGGCATCGAGCGAGGTGACCACCCGGGTGCCGACGGGGACCGGGGTATCGCCCATGTCCACGAACTCGAGCTGGCCGGTGCTGGCCAGCGTGGCAATAGCCGCGTCGGGATTGCGAATGCCGGGCAGAGCAACGATCACGCGATCGCCGCTGACCTGGACTTCGGGTTCGGCCACACCCAGGCCGTTGACACGGCGTTCGATGATGGTACGGGCCGTATTCATATCGTCGGCCGTGGCCTGGCCGCCGGCCGGAGGTTTGGCCTGGAGCACGACCTGGGTACCCCCTTGCAGGTCCAGGCCCAGTTTGAGGTCCAAACCGGCGTCATCGGGCTGATGGGGCGCCACGATGCGCACAAACCAGCCCGGTTTGGTCACCGGCAAAGCCAAAAAGGCCGCCAAAGCCGCCAGGAGCAGGATAAAAACGAGAACGATCAGGGTGCGTGAGCTCATGAGCAGAAAGTCGAGCGTGAGATAGAAAAGGGCGGCCGCAGGCCACCCTCTGGGAAAGTACGCTGCAAACGGAGGGATTATAGGAGCCTGGGGAAAGACGTGTCAAAAACCGGGCCCCTTGCGGGCATCCCTTTCGGGATCAGGGTACCAAACCCTGGCGCCGGAGGCAATCGAGCACCTGCGCCAAGACCTCGTCCGGCGTCAGCCCATCGGTGAGCACATAGCAATCGGCATGGGCACGCGCATGGGCCAGTCGTCGCCGTTGCTCGGCCAGATAGGCATCGTGCAGATCGAGATGAGGGTAGCGCGCCCGCACCACCGGTCCGCTGGCATCGAGATAGACCAGGACATCGGCGGGGTTCCGCCGCCGCCACAAGTCGGGTACGCCCGAATGCTCCTGGGAGACCTGCCAGGCCTGATAACCCAGAGCCGTCAACCGTTGGGCCAGCGTGGTCTTACCGCTGCCGCAGATGCCGGCAATTTTGATGCGGAGGGGACGCGTCGCCGCCAAAGGACTGTTTTCATCCGTCATGCGGCCGTTCGGGCCTGGCTCCAGGCGCCGCTAATCCGTTCGGGAATGGGTAGGCTCATCTGCAACCGCCGCACCGTATCCTGGGCCGGGGCCGTCACCCGCATCACCACTACCGTCAGGTCGTCGCCGGGGCGGCCTTGTTCGCGTTGCCAGGCCTGGGCCAGGATGTCATCGGCATAGCTGCGGGCGGCCAGGGTTGGGGGCAGAGTTTGGACCCATTCGGCCAGGGCCAGCGGTTGGCCGTAACGCCGGCCTGCCGTCCACACCCCATCGCTGACGGCAACGATCACCAGACCGGGTCGCAGCGGGAACTCGGTGATGACGGGACGGGTACGGGCGTAAATACCCACAGCCTCGCTGGGTCGGTCGAGCAGCGACCATTGACCCTCGGCATAGACCAGCACCGGCGCCCGGCTGTTGCGCGAGATCACGGCCGTGCCGGTCTCGAAATCGGCCGAGAGGATGATCAGCTCGGCGCTGACCTGCCCGCGGCGCTGGGTGCGCAGGTAATCGTGGGCCGCACGGGCGGCGGCGCCATCGCGCACGCCCTCGGCCAGCAGAGCGATCGCCTTACGCGCCACCAGATTGCTGATAGCTTTGGCCGCCTGGCCGCTATGCTGACCGTCTACCAGCACGACCGAAATGCCCCCACGCGGACGCTCGATGACCTCGACCGTGTCACCCGCTTCCCCGACGGCGTATTTTTCGACTTTGGCAACGGCTACCTGCACTTCCATAAGCCCTAACGGCGCACGCTCACAGGGATGGTCAATCGGAAGGAGCCATCGCGCAACGACCAGGCCTGCACACTGACCCGCGCCGTGACGCCGTTGGCCTCCGGTGGGATGGTAAAGCGAACCGTAATCGCTTCGGCCAGCCCCGGCGGCAAAAACGCCGTATGCACCTGGAGCGGATCGCAGCCCCCGCCGCCGTTGCAGATCACCACCTGCCAGCCCGACGGCAGCTCCTGAACCCACAAACGCACACCCATCCCGTCGTCTAGATTGCCGCGATTGGTCAGAACGATGGTGACATCGGGGCCGGGACCGTCATAGGATTCGGGTGCTGCGCTCCAATCCACGAAGACCCGGGTTGGGGTGGGCGTGGGGATCAAAGTGGCCGTGGGCGTAGGCGTGGGCGTCCGCGTGGGTGTGGGGGTCGGGGTTTTGGTGAGGGTGGGTGTGGCCGTGGGCGTGGGCGTAGCCGTGGGCCAGGGCGTAGGCGAAACGGTGAAGGTAGGGGTAGGCGAAGGGGTACCCGACACAACGGTGACGGTCAGGGTACGTTTTTCCGTCACACCGGCCAGGCTGACCACCAGCAATTCGTAGATGGTGGTTTTGGTCGGGCAATCCTGACGGCTGCCCAGAGCGGCCACCGCCACACTGTCCAATCGCACCTCGCGGGCATTGCGCACATCCCAGGCCAGGACCACACATTGCCCCACTTCGATGGTCGTTTTGGAGACGACAAAGTTGATGATGAGGCCGCTAGGGGTGAAGGTCGGCGTGACGGTGGGGGTGAAGGTAGGCGTCCCGATCTCCGGGGTGAAGGTGGGTGACGGCCGACGGGTGGGCGTGGCCAAAGGCGGCATCTCCGGCTCAGGCGTATCCGTGGGGATGAACGGCGGGGTGGGTGTATCGATGGGCAAGGGTATATCGGTCGGCGGCGGAGTCGGTGTTTCCAATACAGGCGGAGGGGTCAACTCGGCCGGCCACGGTGTGGCGGTCGGCGTCGGTGTGGCCGTCACGACGATGATGACGGCGGTTGTGGGGGTAGGCGTGGTCATCCCACCCACGATCGGCACCGTTGTCGGCGTGGGTGGCAGCGCCGTAGCAAGCAGGGCGCGCCAGCTCAGATAGACGGCGAATAGACCGCTGCACAAGAAGATACCCAGCAAAATGCCGCCGAGGATGATGGCCAGGGAGCGGTCGCGGCCCTGTCCGACCATGCCATAGGCCGGGACGACCCCGCCGGGCCCGACCTGGGGTGGGACGGCGGCGAGAGGGGGCGGCAGCGGTGCGGTAGCAGCCGTCGGCGCGCCGTGGAGGGCCATGTAGCGCGGGCAATGGGTATGTTGGCCTCCCAGACAGAAAACGGCCTGTTCGGAAAGGGGGATGGCTTCGCGTGCCACCGTAGCGTAGCAACGGTTCTCAAAGCTGGGATAGTTGAGATGGATGGCCGGGTCATCCAGCAGACCCAAATAAGGACAGACGGTGGCACTCATAAAGGCATTATAAAGCAAAGACGAGGACATCGCGTAGCAATAAGAGCCTTATCGCCTGCCGCTACCTGATAGGACGATGGAGGCGGACGGTCAGGGCGCCCGGTCTGTCCCTTCCGAGCCTTTCGGGTTTTGGGCTTCGGCCCTTGGGTGGAGCATATCCCCCCCATTGAGGTGGGGAAGGAACGCGGGGGAAAGCCGCCAAACATCGGTGGCTTTTGGCAAAGCAAGGGCGGGGATGCTACGATGGCGACTTCGATCGCGATCGATCTCGGTAAAAGAGGAGACAACCATAACGAAACCATGAACGAAACCAGATTGGCCTCTCCAGGCGACATCGTCCTTCCGGCCTCCCATCATGCCGTTTCCCTGGGTTTCGGCTTGCTCACCGGGATCGCAGCCGGGCTCATCGGTGTCGGAGGCGGCGAATTCCGGTTGCCGCTCTTGCTCCACTACTTCAAGCAATGGCCGAAAACAGCCGCAGCGGTCAATCTTGTGGTCGGTCTGTTCACGGTGACGTTGTCGGTGCTCCGACGCTGGGGCCTCCATGCATGGCGCCTGGACGATATGGCGTTTGCGGCAGTGCTGGCTGCCGCCTCTATCGGGGGCGCTCTTACCGGCGCCCGCTATGCCCATCGCCTGGCCTCGCCGTTGCTCCGGCGTCTTATCGTCCTCTACCTGCTCCTCGTCGGGCTGTGGATGCTTTTTGAAGCCTTCACCGGGACCGAACACGTCCTTTGGGCGCCTGCGGGTTGGATCAGACCTGTGGTGGGATTCGTCCTGGGCTTTGTCATTGCCTTTATCAGTGCGACCTTCGGCGTGGCCGGCGGCGAAATGCGCATCCCGGCCCTGCTTTATCTCTTCGCCATTCCCATCAAAGAAGCCGGCACCATCAGCCTGGTCGCCTCGGTGCCGACGGTGGCGATGGGAGCCCTCAGCTATCGCTTATTAGGGCATCTACCACGGCCGACCGTGGTCGTGGCCGTGGTCATGGCGGCCGGTTCCCTCCTCGGTGTGCTCATCGGCACGGCGCTCTTGCCGCAGGTGGACCGGCACACCCTCAAAGGCATTCTGGGCCTCATCCTGTTGCTGGCCACGTTGGCGCTGTGGCGTGGGCACAAAGACCGGGAATGAGTGCGCGACATCGGTGCTCAACTTGTGACCGCAGTGATGACTTTCGGCACTGGTGTCTATGACCTCCGGGCCCTATCCTGGAAGATGAACGATGGACTGTGTGGAAAGCCCATCGGACACCATCTCGACTCACTCGGAGGCACTCATGGACTCGCAAACCCTTCCTTCCCATACCCCGAAGCGTCGCCCGGCCCTGATCGGTGGGATTATCCTTATCGCTATCGGCGTTCTGGCCCTGCTGGCCCAGCTTGGGCTTCTGGAAAACCTTGGCGTGCTCTTCTTGCCCGTCCTCGGCGTTTTGTTCCTGATCTGGGGATTGAGCACCCGCACTTTTGGTCTGGTCATCCCCGGTGGCATTCTCAGCGGCATCGGCCTGGGCATCTGGCTGCTGCAAGGACCCCTGGCCGATGCGGCCGAACCGGTGCAGGGCGCCGTCTTCATGCTCGCCTTTGCCGCAGGTTGGGGTCTCATCGCCCTGCTTTCCCGGATCACGGCCGACACGCCCCAGTGGTGGCCGCTCATCCCCGGTGGCATCCTGGCCGCGATCGGCGGACTCCTCTTGGCCGGTGAGACCGGTATCCGCGTCCTGCAGCTCAGCGGCTACGCCTGGCCTGTGCTCCTCATTGCTCTGGGGCTTTGGATCCTCTGGCGGCGCCGCTCCTGAGCCACAGCTCGTTCTGCCTTGAGAACCGGGCGGCCAACAGCCGCCCGGTTTTTTAGGCTTGCGTGCTCGTCGTATGGTGCAAAATGGATTATCATAGCCTTATGCCCGCCACGACTGCCTCATCTCGAGGGCCGGAGCCGGCCTTGCTCAGCGCCTATGTCGTCATTGCGGCCATCACGGTGCTGGGGCTGATCGTATTCCTGGAACCCGGACAACCCCCGCGTTGGGCAGGTCTGGCGCTGCTGGCCGCCTTCGATCTCCTCGTCCTGCTGCCCGATCGCGCTCTGGGCGGGTTCAAAGAACGGGTACCCCACCTGTATCTGGCCCTGGCCACCATCCTGGCCGGCGCTCTCATCGTCCTCCCTCCGATCAATCCCTGGTTTGCCGTGCTCTTTTTCGTCCTCAGTCCGGAGGTCATGCTCCGTTTTCCCCGGCAGATCGGCTATGCCTGGATCGGCGCCTTTGCCGCCATCACCGTCGCGCTCTTTTGGCTTGCCGGCCGGGGGGATCTGGGTCTCCTGGTCACAGCCCTCATCTACATCGCCGGGTACTTTTTCTTCGCCGCCTTCGCCACCCAGACGGCCCGGGCCGAAGCGGCCCAGGCCGAAAGTCGGCGGCTCCTGCAAGAACTGCGGGAGGCCCATACCCGTCTGCAGGCCTACACCGCCCAGGCCGAGGCCCTGGCCGTGGCCGAAGAACGCAATCGCCTGGCCCGTGAGATGCACGACACCCTGGGCCATCGTCTGACGGTGGTGGCCGTGCAGTTGGAAGCCATCGCCCGTCTGGCCGGCACCGACCCGGAACGGGCCACGGCGATGGCCGGGGCCGCCCGCCAGGAAGTGCGCACGGCCCTGGCCGAATTGCGCCAGACCGTGGCGGCGCTGCGGGCGCCGTTAGAAGCCGACCTGCCCCTGGAGCCAGCCTTGCGCCATCTGGCCGCCGAGTTTGAAACGGCCACCGGCCTGCCTGTAACCCTGGATTTGCCGGCCGCCCTGCCGGCCCTGCCGGCCACCCATCGGCTGGCCCTGTACCGGGCCGCGCAGGAAGGTCTGACCAACGTGCAAAAGCACGCCGCGGCCACCCATGCCTGGCTTCGCCTGACCGTTGCCGACGGCCGGGTGCATCTAAGCATTGCCGATAACGGCCGGGGACCGAGAACCGATGCCACCGGCGGTTTCGGCCTGCGCGGGCTGCGCGAGCGCGCCGATTACCTGGGTGGCACCGTCAGCCTGCACCCACGCCCCCAGGACGGCGCCGAGTTGGTGATGACCTTGCCCCTGCCGCCGGAGGTGAACCATGACTGAGACCGTGTGCGTGCTGTTGGTGGACGATCAGCGGCTCATGCGCGAGGGTTTGCGCACCCTGCTGGAGCTGGAACCGGGGATTGAGGTCGTCGGCGAGGCCGGTAACGGCGAAGAGGCTCTGGCCGCCTACGAGCGTCTACGGCCCGATGTCGTCCTGATGGACGTGCGTATGCCGGTCATGGACGGCGTCGAGGCCACCCGCCGGCTGCGCGCCCGGTTTCCGGACGCACGCGTCATTATCCTGACCACTTTCGATGATGATGAGTACGTCTTCGAAGGGCTGCGCGGGGGCGCCCTGGGCTACCTGCTCAAGGATGTTTCGGTCCACGATTTGGTCGAGGCCATCCACACCGTTATGGCCGGCGGTGTCCTGATCGAACCCTCGGTCGCCCGCAAGGTCGTGGCCGAGCTGGCCCGCCTGCGTCCACCGGCACCCACCCCCATCCGCCTGCCCGAGCCCCTCTCGGAACGCGAACGGGAGGTGCTGCAGTTGCTGGCCGAGGGCCTGACCAACCGCGAGATCGCCGAACGGCTCTTCCTGGCCGAGGGGACGGTCAAGAATTACGTGACCACCATCCTGGGCAAGATCGGCGCCCGCGACCGCACCCAGGCTGCCCTCCGCGCCCATGAACTGGGCCTGTTAGCCAGGGAGTGACGCCGACCATGCCTTTCGTCGCCGACCTCCACATCCATTCCCACTACTCCCGGGCGACCAGCAAAGACCTGACCCTGCCGGAGCTGGCCCGTTGGGCCCAACGCAAGGGGGTCCACGTGGTCGGTACCGGCGATATCACCCATCCCGGCTGGTTGGCAGAACTGAAAGAGCAGCTCGAACCGGCCGAACCGGGGCTGTATCGGCTCAAACCGGATCTGGCGCAGGCCGTGGCCGCGCAGGTGCCGCCGGCCTGTCGGGGTGAGGTGCGCTTCCTGCTGGCCGGCGAGATCAGCACCATCTACAAAAAGGCCGGCAAAACCCGCAAAATCCACCATCTCGTCTTTGCTCCCGATCTGGTCACGGTCGAACGGCTCCAGGCCCGTCTGGAACGCATCGGCAACATCCGCAGCGATGGCCGTCCCATCCTGGGCCTGCCCTCGCGCGACCTGTTGGAGCTCCTCCTCGATCTGAGCCCGCGCTGTCATCTTATCCCGGCCCACATCTGGACGCCCTGGTTCGCCCTTCTCGGTTCGATGTCGGGTTACGACAGTGTGGAAGCCTGCTTTGAGGACCTCACCCCTTACATCTTTGCCCTGGAGACGGGCCTCAGCTCCGACCCGCCCATGAACTGGCGTGTGTCCGCGCTGGACCGTTACACCCTCATCTCCAGTTCGGATGCCCACTCACCCGCCAAACTCGGCCGGGAAGCCACCCTGTTCGCCGGTGAATTGAGTTACGATGCCCTTTTCGCGGCCATCCGCAGCGCCGACCCGGCCTGTTTCGGCGGGACCATCGAGTTCTTCCCCGAGGAAGGCAAATACCACTACGACGGCCATCGCCGCTGCGGCATCCGCTGGAAGCCGGCCACGACCCTGGCCCATAACGGCCTGTGCAGTGTGTGCGGCAAACCGGTCACGGTAGGCGTTTATCACCGGGTGGAAACCCTGGCCGACCGCCGGGAAGGCGAAGCCAAGCCGCAGGCGCCGCCCTTCTATCGCCTGATCCCGTTACCCGAAGTCCTGGCCGAGCTGCACGGCGTCGGCAGCGGCAAGGTGGTAGCCCAGGCCTACGACCATCTCCTGGCCACCCTGGGGCCCGAATTGACCATCCTCCTCGATCTGCCCCTGGAGACCATCGCCACCGTCGGGGGCGAACGACTGGCGGCCGGCATCGGCCGCATGCGGCGAGGGGAGGTCAGCGCCATCCCCGGTTACGACGGCGAATACGGAGTTATTCGGGTCTTCGCCGAGACCCAGGCCGCAACGTGGCAACCCGACCTGTTCGGCGAGATGGCCCCACCGGCGGCGCCGACGGCCCCGGCGATGCGACCACCGCTCGCCGAGCCGCCGCCCGTCTTCGCCGCGGCCCCGCCTCATCCCGCAACGCCGCCCGTCGCCACTGCTCCCACCCCCTCATCCTCGGCCTCTGGCCTGCTGGCCGGGCTGAATGAAGTCCAACGGCAGGCCGTGCTTTGCACCGACCGGCCGCTCCTGATCGTCGCCGGCCCCGGCACCGGCAAGACTCACACTCTCACCACACGCATCGCCTATCTGGTACAGGTCCTGGGCGTGGCGCCCGAGAGCATCCTGGCCATCACCTTTACGAACAAGGCGGCCGCCGAGATGGCCGCACGGCTCACGGCCCTGCTCGGGGCCGAGACGGTGGCCCGTCTGACGATCAAAACCTTTCATGCTTTCGGCACCATGGTCCTGCGCCAATGGGCCGAGTTGATCGGTTTGAACCCCGATTTTGTCATTCTGGCCGATGCCGAGCGTCGAGCCTGGCTCCGGCGCAGCCAACCCGAACTGAGCGAAGGGCAGGTGACGCTGCTGCTGGAGCAGATCAGCCTGGCCAAGAACCGGCTCCTCGCCCCCGAGGCCGAGAGCGCGCCGGAGCAGGAGCCCTGGGCGAACGACCCGGTCTTCAGAGCCGCCTATCGGAGCTATCAGGCTGAGCTGCGCCGCCATCAGGCGGTGGATTTCGACGATTTGGTCTTCCTGGTCGTGGGTTTGCTGGAAACGCATCCGCATGTGCTGGCCACGTTGCATACGCGCTACCGGTGGATTGCCGTGGACGAATACCAGGATATCAATCTGGCCCAATATCGGCTGTTGCGCTTGCTGACGGCGAACGGCGCCAATCTGTGCGTCATCGGCGACCCCAACCAGGCCATCTACGGCTTTCGCGGGGCCGACTATCGCTATTTTCTGCGTTTTGGCGAGGATTATCCCGATGCGCAGCGACTCGTGCTCGCGCAGAACTATCGCTCCCTCCAACCCATTCTGGATGCGGCCACGCAGGTCATCGCCCGCGAGGCGCCTCACCAGACCCCACGCCTGTGGTCGCAATGGACCGATAACGTCAAGATCACCGTCCAGGCGACGGCCACGGATAAGGGCGAGGCCGAATTCGTTATCCGCCAGATCGAGGCGCTGTTGGGCGGAAGCAGCTATTTTGCCCTGGATACCGGCCGCGCTACCGGCCATGAGATGACCATCCAGGGCTTTGCCGATTTCGCCGTACTCTATCGTCTGCACGGACAAAGCCAGGTTCTGGTGGATGCTTTCGAACGCGCCGGCTATCCCTACCAGGTCATCGGTAAGACGCCTCTCACCGCTTACCGGGTTGTCCAGGAAGCGTTGACCGCGCTCCGGCATCTGGCACGGGCGCCGACGGACCCCGTTCAGGGCGAGCTACCACCCGAGCTGGCCTCGTTACGAGGCCGCAATGAGATGACCGTGGCCGAATGGATAACCCGGCTGATGACCGCATGGGAACGACGGTTGCACGCGGCCGACCAGGAACGGTTGCAGCAGCTCTACCGTCGCAGTCTGGATTTCGGCGCTGATATGCGGGCTTTTCTCGAGGCCATGGCCCTGTACACCGAAGCCGACGAATACGACCCGCGGGCCGACCGTATCACCTTGATGACCCTTCATGCCGCCAAGGGTCTGGAGTTCCCCGTCGTCTTCATCGTCGGCTGCGAAGAGGGGTTGTTACCCTACATGCGGGCAGGCGAAGCCACGGACATCGCCGAAGAACGACGGCTGTTTTATGTAGGCATGACACGCGCCCGTCGGCGGCTCATCCTCTCCTATGCCCGCAGCCGTTTTCTCTTCGGCCAATATCATCGATATCCCCCCAGCCGTTTTCTGGATGACATCGCCCCGGTGCTTAAGGACCTGCCACGCGAGGAACGCCGCCCTCGTTCGCCCTCAGCACCGGCTTTTAACCAGTTGTCGTTGTTCGATGGCTAAGAAATCGCCGAGATAAGGGCTTGCCCGGCGACGGGGCATGGCTCAATGGTCCGGCTGGCGATAGAGCTCGCCTGACCACTCATAGGGCGTGCGGTCCGCCATGCGAAAGACCACCTGGGCGGGAAGCGAGGGGAGCGATTCCCAACCACCCCACAAGGCAATGGGCAAACCGTCCAGGCCCGCAGGTGTCGGTATGCCCAGAACGGCAGCGCCCCCTGCGCCGTAGGTGGTAAAGACCCACTGCGTTTTGTATTCCTGGGGCCAGGTCGGCGCCGTCGTGTTGACCCATTGGGTCTGTAAGGTTTCTGGCTCGACCTCATGGGTGAGGATAACCAGCGGTTCCAGAGCGATATCCCCCTCCCGATCGGCTTCTTCCACAGGTCGGCCGATGACGGCCAGAGCGTCGCCTACTGCCAGCGGGGTTGCCTCGGTAGGCCAGGGTCCGCGCAGGGTCAAAAGGTAGCGATAGGGACGGCCTTCCCGATCGCGGCGGGCTATGCCCAGGTGCAAGCCCTCATTGCTGGTCTGCAGAGAGGTCACAACTCCATCCACGAAGACGACGTAGCGGTCGGGTAATGGGCGGCCCACGATAACCGTATCGGTCTCTTGGGGGCTGCCAAAAGGGCTGTCCATGGCTGCCATCGCCTCAGGAGGGACGGCAATGGCGGCGATCCAGACCGGGTCGGCCGGGGGAAGGGAAAGGGCCGGCGTCGGCGAGGTTGGCGAGGGTTCGCGACGGCCCAGGCCCAAAAGGACGGCCGGGGTCGGCGTGGCGGGAATGGGACGGTTCCAGCGGACCTGATAGAGGGCGAGACCCAGCAGGAGGAGGGCCAACATCGTTGCCAGGACCAGCTTGCGGCGACGGTTGACCCGTTTCTTGACCTGATGGAACTGGACCAACACCAGGGTCACATTGTCGGGGGCTCCGCGCTCAAGGGCGCGTTCGAGCATTTGCGTGGCAGCCTGATCGAGAGGGTAGGTGGCCAGGAAGGCCGCCATCTCCTCGGCGCTGAGCAGATTGCTCAGCCCATCGCTGCAGAGCAGGAGCCTGTCGCCGGGCTGCGTTGTCAGATGGAACAGGTCGGGTTCGGCGTTGCGTTGCGGTCCCAGGGAGTGGGTGATGATGTTCCGATAGGGGTGATGGGCGGCCTCGGCCGGGCTGAGCAAACCGGCGGCCACCTGTTCGGCCACCCAGGAGTGGTCACGGGTCACCTGATACAGGCGTCCCTCGTGGAAGAGGTAGGCCCGACTATCGCCCACATTGGCTATCAGCAGGTCTTCACCCAGCCACAATGCCGCCAGAAGCGTGGTCCCCATATCGGCCTGTCCGCTCTGGGCCGCGGCCTGTTGGCAAACGGCCTCATGGGCGGCGGCGATGGCCGCGATCAGGGCGGCTGCCGGCGGTTTTTGGCGCTCGGCATAGTAGGCGCGAAACAGGGTCGCCACGGCCAGATGACTGGCAATTTCTCCGGCCGCATGCCCGCCCATGCCGTCGGCCACGGCAAACAGGTGGCCCCGCTCGTCCAGCAGGGAATCGTCTACATGGAGCGTTTTGCGCCAATCGAGCACCGTGCCGACGGCATCCTCGTTGCGCTCGCGGACATTGCCGCGATCGGTGCGGACCTGGACTTCGTAGAGGACGGTCATGGTCCGATTGTAGCACCCCTCTGCCCGCAGACGAAGGGCGTAAGCTGTGGGTGGCGACGAACCGGCCAAACGCCGGACCCACTCCAGCCGATTGGCTTGCCGCGTTCGGCGCGGCCGAGGCGGATGGGGCGGATGCCGCTTGCCCAAAGGAGGCCCCTTGCGCGAAAATCGTCTTGCCTAACCCGGCCGCGGGCGCGTTCGGCGCCGGTAGCCGGCGTGGCCCGGTCCCGGCCCGTGGCCGCCGGCGGGTGGGGCCGGCGAACTATCGTTGCCGCCGAGCCCCACGGGGTGATCCCCCTCGGGCCGTAGCCCCGCGGCTCGAGGCCGATGGTCAGGTGGCGCCCCGGCGGGGCCGTGACCGCCGGCGACAGGCCTGCCAGCGGTTGAACTTCTGCTGTTAGGCGTTTCCTCGTAAAACGTAAAGTGAGAAAGTAAAGCAATGGGCTTCTATAATCAAGGCGTGAATATAACTGCCGATTTATGGAAAGAGATTTTGCAAGATAAAGAACTCTGTACCGACCAAGTTTTGCAAATTCTTTCTTTTCTATATCGGTCAGAAGGCTATGGCGCACCGGCTGGTGTAATCGCTATGGCGCTCAATTACGTCCATCATGCCCCGCTCAACAGGATTATTCCCGATTTTTCAAAACGCATTCTCAAGAAATATCCCTTTATCAACCCACCAATCAGAAAAAATGGCAAAATTCGCTATTGGAATGTGCCGTTTTTAGGGACTTATGGGGAAAGTAATTTTATTTGGATTTTGCGTCCCGAATTGGTTGAAGCATTAAATCACGTTCTTCCAAATGCCAAAACCCATCAGAGCGCATTATTTCAAGAAATAGAGCAATTCAAAGAAACATCAACTTCTCTTCAAGAGACTACTCGTGAAGCAATTATTCAAAGCCGAATAGGTCAAGGTCAGTTTAGGTTATCTCTTATTGCATACTGGCAAGGATGTTCTGTGACAGGTTGTTCACAAATAGAAGTTTTGCGAGCCTCGCATATCAAGCCTTGGAAAGATTGCACAAATGACGAAAGGCTAAATGTTTATAATGGCTTGCTTCTTTTGCCAAATCTCGACGCATGTTTTGATATAGGTCTTATCAGTTTCAGCGATGAAGGGAATATCCTTATTTCAAGCCAAATAGGCGAAACCGCTTTAGCACAATTAGGTATAAAAAAAGGCATGAAGTTGTCGAAAATTGAGCCAGAGCATAAAGTCTTCTTGGAGTATCATCGGCAAAAGGTCTTTCAAACATAAAAATGCCCAACATTGCATGCAGCGGACGGGCGGGGGCTGTCGCCCCGCCCAAAGGAACTCAGCCCCGAAAAGCGGATTCTATCTTTGGCTTTTATCCGCCAAATCCCCCGCCCGCCGCTAACGCAAGCTGTTGATGCGCACTTTCAGATAGGCGCTATGTGTATGGTAGCGAGATATAGAGGAAAGCTCTATGAAGATCCTTCAAGAGATTGAACAACTTCTTGCCAAGATCACACGCGCAGAAAAAGCCCAAGTTTTGCAATGGATCGTGCGTGATCTGGGTGATGCTTTTCCTGGAGTCGAGAGCATACCGAATGTCTGTGGTGGTGAACCGTGCATTGTGCGCACACGAATCCCCGTGGGGGTGTTAGTGCAAGCCAGACGACTGGGAGCGAGTGAGGCGGATTTATTGCGTAGTTATCCCAGCCTGCGGTCAGAAGATTTGGTGAACGCCTGGGCTTATTACCGCCTCCATCGAGAAGAGATTGAACAACAGATTGTTGAGAACGAAGCGGCATAAACGATGGCACGCTTATACGCCTATGAGAATTTTCCTCTTCCAGCCGTTGAGGAATTGCGGCGGTTAGGACATGATGTGCTAACCAGCTATGAAAGCGGTCGGGCGGGGCAGGCAATCCCCGATGAAGATGTACTGGCATTTGCCGGAGCGGAAGCGCGCATCTTGATAACGCTCAATCGTAAGCATTTTGTTCGTTTGCATCAAACGCATGCGGACCACACAGGTATCATTGTCTGTACCTTTGATCCAGATTTTAAGGCTTTGGCACAACGTGTTCACGCTGCGCTTATGGCTCAACCGCAAATGGCTGGGCGACTGGTGCGCATCAATCGTCCTGGGTAACCCGCAAGATGTGCGCCCAACCTGCGCTTCCCGCCGATGCCGCTCCGCTGCGCGGCGCGGCGCAGGTGAAGCGCGGGCCGTTAGGCGGCATTACGGAAACGCATTATGCCAGCGTAGAATAACTGTGATAGAATTCGGGTGGAGTAGAAATTATGGAAGCAAAAATACGACAGACTCACGCAGCGTTGATAAAGGCCATCGCGGACATCGCTGCCA
>Ga0197142_1000382_pt1:27500-40620 | contig 40620 bp, 34 predicted proteins | sample GBS60_MetaG_FD_148614 | JGI IMG/M metagenome (GOLD analysis project Ga0197142, IMG submission 148614) | Sediment microbial communities from Great Boiling Springs, Gerlach, Nevada, United States - GBS 60_MetaG | ecosystem: Environmental > Aquatic > Thermal springs > Hot (42-90C) >...
CCTGAATAACCATGTCGTCCTGAAAGGCGCCACGGTGTACGGCATCGTCGGCCGCGAGCTATGGGCCACCTGGTATCGCATGCGCGGGCTCCTGGCAGGGGATACCATTGACCTGCGTCGTGTCATCACCCATCGCTTTGCCCTGGCTGATTACGAAAAAGCCCTCCGCGTGATGCAAAGCGGTCAGAGCGGTAAGGTGGTGATGTTCCCGGAGGGCGTACCGACCGGATGAAGGCGTTCCCGGCTTCGCAGCCCCTGAGCCCCGGAACCAGGGCCCCTTGTATGCGTAAAGACTCCAGAAGCGCACGTGTGCGGGCGAGAGGATTCCTTCCGTCTCCTCGCCCTGGAGTATAATCGACCCGTTCGTCTCCTGTTTCTCTCGTTGCTATGGGAGGTCTTTTCCATGGATGTCGGCAAATCCTTGAGCTTTGTCTTCGAAGACAGACGGTGGCTGGAGAAAACGCTTATCGGAGGCCTGATCCTGCTGGGCACCCTGGCCCTGAGTTGGACCATCGTCGGCCTTTTCGTCGGTGCCGGGCTGCTCTACGGCTACATGGTCGAGGTCGTACGCAATGTGCGCCGTCATGAGCCTTATCCCCTGCCGGAATGGGACAACTGGGGCGACAAAATCGTCCTCGGCCTCAAGTACCTGGTCGTCTATCTCGCCTGGAGTCTGCCCCTGCTGCTCATCTGGATTCCGTTCATCATGTTGACCATCCTTGTCGGCGAGTCCGGTTCCGATACGGCGTCCGGGATTTTCGCCGTCGTCGCGGTTTGTGTGACCTGTGTGGTCCTGCTGTACAGCCTCCTTTTGTTGCTGGTCAGCCCCGGCATCACCATCCGCTTTGCCGAACGCGGCAACATCGCCGACGGCCTTGCCGTCTCCGCCATTTTGAGCTTTACCCGCGAGCATTTGGGCGACGTCATCCTGGCCGTCATCGTCATCCTGGCCGTTAATCTGCTCGCCGCCATCGTCGGTCTGATCCTCTGCGGCATCGGTCTGTTGTTCACCAACTTCTGGGCGATGGTGGTTATGGGCCATGTCTACGGTCAGATCGGTCTCGGCAAGGGGACGGGCTTGACCTCGACCCCTGGGCCGCGCTATGACCTCAGCCCGGACGACATCATGCCGGGCGTGGGTGAACTGCCCGCCGAAGGCGAACGCCCCGCCGGCGCCTGAACCGCCCTCGCGGCATCTTTGGGTCCCCTTGTGCTATTGTGTCCAGCGTCCCTGCGCCCAAAGCAGGGGCGCCTCTGTTTTTGTACCATGAGCGAGTCTTCTCCCCAAGACACCCCCTCCCGCAAGCCGGCCGAGCAAAGCTGGGCGAGCTGGGTGGAGGAACGCATCCGCCAGGCCCAGGAGGACGGGCTGTTCGACCATCTCCCCGGCGCCGGTCGGCCCTTATCATGGCATACGAATCCCTTCGCCCCGGCCGATCAACGCCTGACTTTTGACCTCATCCAGAATGCCGGGTACACTCTACCCTGGATCGAAGAAGCGCAGGAGATCGATGCCCGCATCGCCCAGGCCCGTGCCCGACTGCGTCGGGATTACACCTGGTATCGGCGGGCGATCGAGCGGGCCACGGCAGCCGATCTCCCCGCCGTCGAGGCCGTCTGGCAGCGACGGCGCCGGGCTTTCGCCGAAGAAGTGGCCGCCATCAACCGCGCTGTTGACCTTTACAACCTCAAAGCCCCTTCGGTCCAGGTCCACAAGCTCCGGCTGATCCTGGCCGATGAGTTCGCCCGCCTGAACGAAACAGCCTGACTATGCATCCCTTGCATCGCCGCGCCTTTGTCTTCGATGCCCACTGCGATACCCTGGCCTGGACCTTACCCGGTCCGCAGCAGCGTGACCTGCGCCTTTGGGGCCAGGTGGGGCATCTGGACTTGCCCCGGATGGCGGCAGGGGGCATCAACTGCCAGGTCTTTGCCTGTTTTCCCGGCGAAGCCAATCTGACGGCCGCACCTACGGCGGCCGCTTTACGGCGTCTGGAGGGCTTATATCGCCTGCTGGAGCAGGCCCCCGACCGTCTGACCCTGGTGCGCACCGCCGCCGATCTCAGGGCGTTGACGAGCGAAGGCCCTATCGGCGCCATCCTCGGTCTGGAAGGCGCCGAAGCTCTGGACGGTTCCCTGGCTTTGTTGTCCACCTTCTTTCGTCTCGGCGTGCGGGTGCTCGGCCTGGCCTGGAATGGCCGCAACGCCGCCTGTGATGGCGTCGCCGTTGGCGACGCCTACGGCCTCACCCCGTTCGGTCGTGAGCTGGTGGCCGCCTGTCAGCAACTGGGCATCGTCATCGACGTTTCCCATCTCAATGCCGCCGGTCTGGAGGACGTCCTGGCCTTGAGCACCCAACCGGTCATCGCCAGCCACTCGCTGGCCCGGCGCCTCTGCAATCATCGGCGCAACCTGGACGACGACCAGCTACGCGGGATCGCAGCCACCGGCGGTGTCATCGGCGCCACTTTCGTGGCCGAATTTCTGACCGCGCCGGCCTCCGAGGCCACCCTGAACCATCTTCTGGACCATATCGAGCATATGCTGGCCGTCGTCGGCCCGGATCATGTCGGTCTGGGTTCCGATTTTGACGGCGCCGTGGTCTGCCGGGGCCTGGAAAGCGGCGACAAGTACCCTGCCCTCACCGAGGCCATGCTGGCCCGGGGCTATCCGGAAGCGGTCATTTGCGGCATCCTGGGCGAAAACTGGCGTCGGGTTTTCGGCCAGGTGCTGCCTGCTTGAGTGGTTTTGCCATGCGCGAACGCACCATTTATCTCGATCACGCCGCCACAACGCCCGTCTCGCCGACGGCGTTGGCGGCGATGATGCCTTATTTCACCGAGATTTACGGCAATGCCTCCGGCATTTATCGCCAGGGGCGCCTGGCCAAACAGGGCCTGGAAGAGGCGCGACGCACCGTGGCCGAGGTTCTCCATGCCCATCCTTCCGAAATCGTCTTCACCTCGTGCGGCAGCGAAAGCGATAACCTGGTCCTGCGCGGGGTCATGTGGGCTGCCCATCGCGCCGGCCGCGGCCGCCATCTCATCATCAGCGCCGTCGAACACAAGGCCGTGCTGGAGACCGCCCACCAACTGGCCGAGCTCTTCGATTGCGAGGTGACCGAGCTGCCGGTGGACGGTTACGGCCGCGTGGATCCGGACGATCTGCGGCGCGCCATTCGGCCGGATACGGTCCTCATCAGCATCATGACGGCCAACAACGAAGTGGGCACCCTGCAACCCATCGCCGCTCTGGCCGCCATTGCCCACGAATACGGCATCCCCTTTCATACCGATGCCGTCCAGGCGCCGGGACACTTGCCCCTGGATGTGCAGGCGCTGGGTGTGGATGCCCTGGCCCTGTCGGGCCACAAGTTCTATGGGCCCAAGGGCGTCGGCGTAGCCTGGCTGCGCGGCGGTCTCAGCCTGATCCCGGTCCAGACCGGCGGCAGCCATGAGGGCAAACGCCGCGCCGGTACCGAAAATGTGGCCGGGATCGTGGGCCTGGCCGCGGCCCTGCGCGAAGCCGAGACGCTGCGCCCCACCGAAACCGCACGCTTGCTCGAACTGCGCAATCGCCTGCTCAATGCCATCCCGGCCCTTATCCCCAACACCCGCATCAGCGGCCATCCCCATGAGCGCCTGCCCAACCATGCCAGCTTCCTCTTCGCCGGCATCGAGATCCAGGGCGTGTTGATGGGCCTCGATATGGCCGGCATCGCCGCCAGCAGTGGCTCGGCCTGTACCAGCGCCGCCCAGACGCCCTCGCATGTGCTGACGGCCATGGGCGTGAGCGCCGCCGAGGCCGTGGGCCATCTGCGGCTGACCCTGGGTCGCAGCACCACGGCCGAGGATATCGAAGAGGTGCTGCGGGTGTTGCCGCCCCTGGTGCAGCGATTGCGCCGCCTTCTGGTCTGAAATCCGAGCATGGGCCTGCGCTATGGGATCCTCCGGCCGATGGACTTCCCCGGCGTAAGGCTTGCCGGGATCGATAGCGGCGACCTTGCCGGCCCGGTTACCACGTCCTCTTTGTTACGGGGTTCTTCCCTATCATGGTCAATCCTCAGGCATTCTCTCCCTCCCATGCGGATGGCAATACGCCCCGGCGCCCGCGCGTCTGGGTCATCGGGCTGGACGGTGTCCCCTGGACTTTGCTCCAGCCCTGGATGGATGCGGGCTATTTGCCCACCCTGGCCCGGATCCAGGCCGGTGGGGCCTGGGGAAGCCTCAGCTCCACCCTCCAGTTCCTGACGGCCGTGGCCTGGTCGAGCTTTATCACCGGGCTCAATCCGGGCAAGCATGGCATTTTCGATTTTGCCCGTCGCATCCCCGGCTCTTACGAACAGGAGCTGACCAACGCCGCCCAGCGCAGCGGTCGCAGCCTGTGGCGTCTGCTCTCCGATGCCGGCCGTCGCGTGGGGGTGGTCAATGTGCCGATGACCTTCCCACCGGAACCGGTCAACGGTTTTCTTATCTCCGGCCTGGATACGCCCGGTCTCGATTCGGCCTATACCTACCCACCGGAACTGAAGGCCGAGGTGCGGGATGTCCATTTCATTGCCATCAGCACCATCGGCAAATCCCACACCGCCTATCTGGCCGAGACCCTGGAGGGGATTGACAGGCGCTTCGAGCTGTTATGGCGTACCCTCGACCGGGAGCCGCTCGACTTCTACATGTGGGTGGAGATGGAGACGGATGCCATTCAGCACTGCTCATGGCATCTGCTGGCGGATCCCACCCGGCCCGGTCACGATGCCATCTTGCAGGTCTACCGGCGTATTGACCGCCATCTGGAGCGCCTGGTGGCGACGCTGCCGGCGGATGTGACGTTGATCGTGATGTCCGACCACGGGGCCGGGCCCATCGCCAAAACGGTTTACCTGGATCGCTGGCTGGCGCAGCAGGGCTGGCTGCGCTACCGTCGGGCCACCGGCCTGGCCGACCGTGTGCGCCATCTGGCGCGGGTGGGGGTGCGCCAGAGCCTCTATCTGGCCCAACGGTTTCTGCCGGTGGGGGTGAAAGGCTTCCTCAAGCGCTTTCGCGGAGCCCATGCCGCGGTCGAGACCTTTATCGACAAAGCCGAGGTGGATTGGGCGCACACGGTGGCCTATGCCGTCGGCAATTTGGGGAACATCAACCTCAATATCCGGGGTCGCGACCCCCAAGGCGTCATTCCTCCGGACCAGGTCGAGGAGGTCATCGCCGCCATCAGCCGGGCGTTGTATGCCCTGCGCGATCCCGATACCGGCGAACCGATGGTGGCTCAGGTCCTGCGCCGGGAAGAGGTTTATACCGGGGATATGGTGGACCGCGCCCCCGATCTGCTCATTCGTTGGACCGAGGACAAATACCTGGCGGTGAAAGACTACGAGGGCCGGCCTGACGGCCCCCTCTTCGGTCACAAGCAAAAGTTCGGCCGCCACGGCGCCGCCTATGCGCTGGATCAAACCGGGACCCACATTCGGGAGGGCATCTGTATGTTCTACGGTTACGGCGTGCGACCGGGCGCCCGCCTTCACGAAGCGCAACTCCTTGACCTCACGCCCACCATCCTCTATCTCCTCGATGTGCCTATCCCGCGGGCCATGGACGGCCGCATCCTCACCGAGGTTCTGGACCCGACCGTGATCACCTGGCCCCCACGCTACGAGAGCGAAGACCGCGAGCTGCGCCGTGGCGGTGATTTCGAGTGGACCGCCGCCGAGGAAGAAGCGCTGCGGGCACGGCTCCAGAGCCTGGGCTATGTGGCCTGAGGTCCAACCGCTTTCTCGTCTCTGTTCCGCCTCATGCCCGACCCTGCCGCTCCCGACCCGGCCGATCTGGCCGTTATCATCGTCAACTGGAACGCGGCGGCCTATTTGCCGGAAGCCCTGGCATCCCTGTTCGCCGCGCAGGGCGGGTTGAGCATGCAGGTGTGGTTGATCGACAACGCTTCGAGCGACGGTTCGCCGGCGCTGGTGCAGGCGCAGTTTCCCCAGGTTCGGGTGGTGCTCAACAGCACCAACGTGGGCTTTGCGGCCGCCAACAACCAGGGCCTGCGCCTGGCGCGGGCGCGCTACGTGTTGTTGCTCAACCCCGATACCCGCCTCCCTGAAGGGGCCCTGATGCAGCTCCTGGCCTTTTTGGAGGCGCATCCCGAGGTGGGCGTCGTGGGGCCGCGGCTGGTCGGCGGCCGCGGCAAAATCCAGGGCGGCGCCGCCGGTTATGACCCCTCGCCGGTCACCCTGTTCAACTACGCCACCTTTCTCTATCGCCTGTTCCCGCGCCGCTTCCGGGGCCTGTGGTTGGCCGAAGCCCATTATCGCCAGGATCGCCCTATTGCGGTGGACTGGGTCTCGGGCGCCTGTATGCTCGTCCGTCGCGAGGCGATCCAGGCGGCCGGCCTGCTGGACGAACGCTATTTCATGTACGCGGAAGATGTGGAATGGTGCCGTCGCATCCGGGCGGCGGGTTATCGGGTGGTCTGTTATCCGGCGGTGAGCGTCGTCCATTACATCGGCGGCAGCACCCGCCAACGCGGCAACGCCTTTTATGCCCACCATATCGACTCCCTCGACCGTGATCTGCGGCGGCGTTACAACCGTGCTCAGGTAGCCCTCATGCACCTGTTCGGGGCTTTCGGCGCTTTGTTGCGCTTTGCGTTATACGAAATCCAGTGGCGCCGCTGGCATAACCCCGTCTTTGCCGAACGCCGCGATCTGTGGGCGGCCTGTCTCAAAACCAGCCTGGTTCGCATCTTCATCCCGGCTCCGGCTGTCCATGAGGTTGCGGTTCCGACCTCGCACTTACCGGTCATCGGCAGCTAACCCCATGCCCTCCCCGACCCTGTCTGCCACCCACTCCGTTGCCCGCAACACCTTCTACCTCAGCCTGGCCCAGGGCATACGGATGCTCGTGGGGTTTGGGCTTATCCTCGCCATTGCCAACGGCTTCGGTGTCGGCTGGCAAGGCAAGTTCAGCATCCTGCTGGCTTTTCTCAACGTCTTTCAGGTGTTGGCCTCGCTGGGTTTGCCGCGGCTGATCATCCGTGAGGTAGCACGGCAACCGGAGGAAAGCAATCGCTACTTTTGGGCCGGCTTGCTCGGCCAGGGTATCGGTACGGTGGTGATGGCTCTGGCCATGATGGCCGTGGTGGCGGTCATGCCCTACCCGGCCGATACCAAGGCCATGCTGACCCTGGCCATTGTGGCCCTGCCCGTGTTCACGGTCTATTCGGTGGCGGCGGCGCTGCTGCGGGCACGCGAGCAGATGCATTATCTGCTCTATGCCGAAGTGCTGAGTTCATTGGCCCAGATCGCCCTGGCCGTGACCGTTCTGCTGCGCTGGCAGAGTGTCATGGCTCTGGCCCTGATCCGCGTGGGTGGACTGGGGATGGCGGCAGGCCTGGTCGTCATCGCCGCGCGACGGCTGGACCTGTGGGGAAAGCCGTTGCTCGATGGGCGCTTTACCGGCCGTCTGTTGCGCCGGTCGGCTTCCTTTTTCGGCATGGGCGGCCTCGATGCCTTGCTGCAACGCATGGACGTGCTCATCCTCTCCGTGGTGGCCGGAGAGGCAGCCGCAGGTCTATACGATGCAGCCTTTCAGTTGATCAAGGTCATCATGACCCTGGTCATGGCCTTTACCGATGCGCTGTACCCTGTGCTCTCGCGGCTGTTTGTCCAGGCGCGCGCCCGTTTCAGCCTGGCCGTGGGTAAGGCGCTGCACTATGGCCTGGTCATCTTGCTGCCCACGGCCGCCGGGATGAGTGTTTTGAGCCCGCAACTGATCGGTCTGCTCTACCGTCGGCCCGAATACGCGGCGGCCGCGCCTGTCCTGGCCGTGGCAGCCTGGGCCATGGTGGCCTATTTCCTGCAGATGGTGCTGACCCGGGCATTGCTGGCCGGCAATCGGGCGCGTGGGGCCCTGGCCGCCACGGGGCTGATGATCACGGTCGGGGCGCCGGCCATCGCCGCAGGCAGCCGGTGGTTCGGTGCCGTAGGCGCTGCCGCCAGCCTGGGCGTCATGTACGGGGTGGGCAGCCTGCTGGCCTGGCGCGCCAGCCGCGATTGGGAACCCGCTTTCGGTTTCTCGTCCCTGGTGCGGTCGGCCCTGGCCGCCGGCCTGATGGCCGCTTTTCTCGCCTTCGTCCCGACATGGCCCCTGGCGCTCCTGCTCCCTCTCGGCGCCGGCCTCTATCTGGTCCTGGCCCTGAGCCTGGGGGCCCTGGCCCGCCAGGACCTTCGTCTCTGGCGCATCCTCTGGGGTCATCGATGACCTGGATGGCCGTTATCAATGCCGAGGTCTTTACACCGACCGCGCGGCTGGCCCAGGGCCTGATCCTGATGGCGGGAGAACGAATCCTGGCCGTGGGCCGCAGCCATGAAATCCCCTTGCCGCCGGGTACCCGGCTGCTCGATGCCGAAGGGGCCCAGATCGTACCTGCCCTGCTCGACCTGGCCTGGCACGAAGCGACACCGCCGCCACCCGCCACGGGCATCGCCCGCTTTGCCCGCACGGTGCTCATCCAGAGTGAGGCCGATCTGGCCGTCCTCGCCCAAACGGCGGCGGCCTTGTCCGCCCCGCCGACGACGGCGCAGCCTCTGGGCCTTCACCTCCTCCTGCGCGACGCTTTCCCCGCCTGGGAAGCCATCCGGGCGGCAGCCGGCGAGGCGATCGCCCTGGTCACCCTCCCGGCCGGGCATCCCCACACGCCGGCGCTGGCGCGACGGTTGTGGCAAGAGCGGCGGCGCTTCATCCTGGCCGGTCCGGCGCCGACCGACCCTTTCCTGCGCGAGCTGATTCTCTGCGGGCTGGCGGCGACGACCGACCCGGAGGCCCCCTGTTCCGCCCGTTCCTGGCTGGTGACACCCGCTCCCGGCCCAGCGGGCACGGCGCAGCCTTTGCTCATGAGCCACCGGGGACAAACGCTCACCGCCGCCGTGTTGGGCGCGCCCACGCCCGATCCGACGCTGCTGTTGGCAACCACCCGGCATCCGGCCGGCTTTCTGCGCCTGCCTTCGGGGCAACTGGCGCCCGGCGCCAGGGCCGATCTGCTGTGTCGCAATCGCGCAGGCGAGGTGTTATGGCTCCTGGTGGGCGGACGGTTTCTTTCCTGAAGCCCTCAGACCCTGGCCAGGGCCTGCTCCAGATCGGCAATGAGGTCTTCGCTGTCCTCGATGCCGACGGCAAACCGGATCAACTCGTCGCGGATCCCCAGGCTGAGACGGACTTCGGGGTCGGTGTCATAATACGACATGAGGGCCGGCTGTTCGATAAGGCTATCCACCCCGCCCAGGGAAGGGGCGATGTGGGGCAGGTGAAGGGCATCGATGAACCGCGCCGCCGCCTCGCCATCGCCTTCGATCTCAAAACTGATGACGCCGCCGAAACCGCGCATTTGCCGGCAGGCCACGGCGTGGTCGGGATGGGAAGGCAGACCGGGATACCAGACCCGACGCACCTTGGGATGCCCTTCCAGATAACGGGCAATGGCCAGGCCGTTGGCGTTCTGGCGCTCGATGCGCAGGCCCAGGGTTTGCAGACCGCGACCGATGGCGAAAGCGGTGGTGGGGTCCACGACGGCCCCGAACATGGATTGGCTCTCGCGCAACGGTACGGTGAGGTCTCCCCGACCGATGATGACCCCGGCCATGAGGTCGTTATGGCCGGCCAGGTACTTGGTCACGCTGTGGATGACCAGATCGATGCCGAAATCGAGGGGCCGCTGGTTGAGGGGCGTGGCAAAGGTGCTGTCAATGACGGTCCGCACGCCGTGACGGCGGGCGATGGCAGCCAGACCCTCCAGGTCCAGACAGCGCAGGAAGGGGTTCGTGGGCGTTTCCGAGAGGATCAGCCGGGTGCGCGGGCCGATGTGGGCGGCAATGGCGTCCAGATCGCCGGGCGGCACCACGGTGCAGGCGATGCCAAAGCGTCGCAGAACCCGCTGCACAAAGGTGCGGGTGCGATGGTAGCAATCGCCGGTCATGATGAGGTGGTCGCCTGCGCTGAGGAGGATGAGAAGGGTGGTCGTCACGGCGGCCATGCCCGAACTGACCAGGATGGCCTCGTCGCCGCCCTCCAGGGCTGCCAGCCGCGCTTCCACCGCCTGCACGGTGGGATTGCCGTAACGGCCGTATTCCTGACGGAGCGGCTTGCTCATGAACATGCGCTCCTCCATAAAGGCCACCAGATCGGCGGTATCGGTGAAGGTGTAGGTAGCCGTCTGGATAATGGGCGGGGTCAGGCTGTGATAAGGGTGATGACGCGAAGCGCCGGCATGAAGGGCCAGCGTGCTCGTTCCTCGCCAAGGAGGCGCCGTGGTGCGACAGGGAGGTTCAGATAGAGTGGTGTGGGACATAGGTCATCTCGGCGGTGAGGAGATAAAAAAACGGGCCTCGTGAGAGGCCCGTCAACCATAGCGGAACAACCTCTCATCGTCCAGAATTCCTTCTGCCGGCATTGGCACCTGGGGATGATTCCCTGGTTGCCGAGGCTTCATCGGGCCGGTTCCCTCCGCCTCTCTGGATAAGAGGATTGGATCAGTACGTCTGGAATTGTTGGCAAGCGAGATTAGCACAAAGCCGGTCGGGATGCAAATGGCGCAAGAGGGGTCGGGTGTCCGTCCTATTTTGGCGTCCCATGTCATGCCGAGGAGCGAAGGCCGCGAAGCGGCCGCAGCGACCCTGAGCGCCGTCGCAGGGAATCCCGTTTTTTCGCCGGAACTGCCCGGCGAGGCTGCGCTTCAACCTGACCGGGGAAGAGGACACGGATAAACACAGGCTGCGCCCACGGATTTTTGTCCGTTCCTGTCCGTGGGATCGGTGTCATCCGTGGCATCCGTGTCCACCCTTTGGCCCTGTCTGGGCAGCATGGTATCCCTGCCGGCTTCGCTTCGCCGCCTTCGGCGGCTCGCTCCGAAGGACAGGTGGGTCAAGGCGAGGGTAAACCCCATGCGCCTGGAACCTGAGCCACTTCCCCTCCTCGCGCAAAAAAAGGACGGACACCCAGAGGGGTCCGACGGACGCACAAGCGTTCTAATCCTATTATCCTCCGGAGTCGTCTTTGTGGTAAAATGATGGTCATGACCATGGCAACGCAAACCCAAAGCAAGCCCCTGGGGGTCATCGACGCCATCCAGCGCGGGTTCGATCTCATCAACCATCGGCTCTGGTTGTTGCTTATTCCGGTGCTGCTGGACCTGTTCCTGTGGCAAGGCCCGCGCCTGTCCCCGGCGCCCTGGCTCCATGCCTATCTTGATGCCTGGCTGGCCCAACTAGGGCCGGACATGGAGCTGCCGACGGAGATGGTCCTGGCCCTGGACCAGACCCGTCTGCTGGTCAACGAGCTGAACCTGTTCACCCTCCTGACCGGACTGGTCACCGGTTTGCCGTCCTTTATGGCCCGGTTGGAGGTCAATGCCCCTGCCCCTGCGGTCTTGACGGCCACAGAGGCATGGCAGGTGCTCCTGGCCGTGGTGGTGCTTATCCCTATCGGCCTGTTCGTCGCCAGCGTGTGGCTGGCCCTGATCGCGCGGGCCATGGCGACCGAAGCCGCAAGCCGGGCGGGGATGTGGCGCCATGCGGGTTGGCTCTGGCTCAATCTGGGTCTGTATCTGGCCGGGTTAACCGCGGCGCTGATCGCAGGCAGCGGCTTTGTGGTCATGTTCCTGACCCTGCTCCTGCTCGTGCTGGGGACAGGCGGGTTGACCCTGCTGAGCTGGGCATCGTTGTTCTTCTTCTGGCTCATCCTGTGGGTGGGTATCGGCCTCCGTTTTGTGGTCAGCGCCATCGCCGTGGACGGGGTCAATGTGGCGCGGGCCGTGTGGCGCAGCCTGAATGTGGTCACCCGCAATTTTCCGGCTACCATGGGATTGCTCCTGCTCGGTTTGCTGCTCACCGAAGGTTTCGCCCGCATCTGGCTGCGCCTTAGCAGCCACACCTGGGGTATTCCCGTGGGCATCGTGGGCTACGCTTATATCGGCACGGCGCTGGTGGCGGCCGGCTTCTATTTCTACCAGGCGCGCTATCACCACTGGATAGGCAGCACAAAGCGACGCCAGGAGCGCAACGGACGCGCAACCCCCTAGCCGGCCTGTCGATCTCCGCCGCGCCTTCCTGTTTTCTACCCTCCCCTTGAACTCCCCCATCGAGGTTCGTGACGTGGCACGTCAACCAACCGTTTCCAACGCCTCCGCTACCTACACCGAAGACCAGATCCAGGTCCTGGAAGGCCTGGAGGCTGTGCGTCGGCGTCCCGGGATGTACATCGGCGGCACCGACGCCAAGGCCCTCCACCATATGGTCTACGAAGTCGTGGACAACTCGGTGGATGAGGCCATGGCCGGTCGTTGTGACCGCATCCGGGTGACCATTCACGCCGATAACAGCGTTTCCGTCGAGGACAACGGCGCCGGCATCCCCGTCGGCATTCACAAGCAGACCGGTCTGCCTGCGGTCACGGTGGTGATGACCCGGCTGCATGCCGGTGGCAAGTTCGGCGATGGCGGTTATAAAGTCTCAGGCGGTCTGCACGGCGTCGGCGTCAGCGCCGTCAATGCCCTCAGCGCCTGGATGGAAACCACGGTCAAGCGGGACGGCCTCATTTACCGCCAACGCTACGAGCGCGGCAAACCCGTTACCGAGGTGGAAATCATCGGTAAGACCCGCCCCGACGATACCGGCACCATCCAGCGCTTCCTGTACGACGAGACCATCTTCGATGCGGATGTAGAGTACAAGTTCGAGACCCTGATGCAGCGGCTGCGCGAGATGGCTTTTCTCAATCGCGGCCTGCGCATCACCCTGGTGGATGAACGGGGGCTCGAACCTCGGGAGATGAGTTTCTATTTCGAGGGCGGCGTCGCTTCCTTCGTGCGCTATCTGACCAAAAACCGCCAGCCCCTACACGAACCGGTCTACATCCAGCGTACGTTCGATACAACCTCCATCGAGGCGGCCATCCAGTACACCGAAGGCTATGCCGAATCGGTCTTCTCCTTTGCCAACACCATCAACACCCCCGACGGTGGCACCCATCTCACCGGGCTGCGCAGCGGCATCACCCGTTGTATCAACGACTACGCCCGCAAGCAGGGCCTGCTCAAGGAGAAAGACCCCAACTTCAGCGGCGAAGACACCCGC
>Ga0197142_1000383_pt1 | contig 40347 bp, 41 predicted proteins | sample GBS60_MetaG_FD_148614 | JGI IMG/M metagenome (GOLD analysis project Ga0197142, IMG submission 148614) | Sediment microbial communities from Great Boiling Springs, Gerlach, Nevada, United States - GBS 60_MetaG | ecosystem: Environmental > Aquatic > Thermal springs > Hot (42-90C) > Sediment...
GTCTGAGACTATAATTTGTCTGCTCACATCAAAATACTCGGCAAGGTCTTTTCCTTTTACAGGTGTCTTACTCTTCTTAAGCATTTCGAGAATCAAATGTCTTCTTTCCATATCCAATCACCTCAACTGTATTATACAATATTTCACACAAAATGTTAATATTTGCATCGGAACGCAATTATACAAAGAAAAAGGGCGGGTAAACCCCACCCCTGTGAAAAGTTCAATAATTTTGCAGGATAGTCTTTATTTTCTTTCCACTCTTGGTTTATCATCGTATGTGGTGATTTTTCCGCCGAGCACTTTTTGAATATATTCAACAACAACATCAGCCATGACGAAGAATGTATTATACCCTTTTTGACCTTTTAACATAGCATAACCATCGCCACCAGCTGCCATATAGTCATTTGTTACTACCTTGTAGACTGTTTCTGGATCTACTGGTTTTCCACCAATTAATACTTCTGTAAGTTTTCCGCCTTCAGATTTCCACGTTGCCCCAGCAACTTGCAAAAATGCACCTTGACCAGTTGGAACTGACGCTGCAAATTCGAAGACTTTCAAAAGTTCAGAACCCTTCATTTCGATAACATACAATGTATTTCCGAAAGGAAGAACTGTGAGAACATCTCTTATCTTTATTTCTCCTGGCTTTATGGAAGCTCTAATTCCGCCACCGTTTGTTAAGGCAACATCGGCATTTGTCTTCCAAAGCATAGAATCTGCAATAAGGTTAGCAAGATTCGTTGTCTTTGACCTAACGTTGGCTCTTTCACCATCGAGCAGAATATCTGTAACTCCGATAACGATGTCAAGCTTTGTACCACCAAGTTTTTTGAAATAATCAAGTGCGGTTTTCACATATGCTGCCTCAGGTGTTACAACTTCGTAAACATTCTTTCCTGCCGCATCTTTTCCAACAACTTTTGATTGGATAACAGGAATGGCTTGCCATTCTATCTTCGTAACCTTTCCATCTTCAAAGTAAATATCTGCCCTTCCAAGAACTTTTGCCCATTCAAATGCTTGGACTATCGGAACACCATTGACAATCATTGGTTGAGTTAGATTCGTATGGCTATGACCATCAATTATCAGGTCTATACCAGAAACTTCCTTAGCAAGCTGATCTGCTGTTGTATAAATCTCAGAATATCCTTGACCGATTCCAAGATGTGTTAGAGCAATAACCACGTCGGCCTCTTTCCTTATCTCAGGAATTAAGGCCTTTGCAACTTCAATGACATTCTTGAATTCGAGGTCTTCTGAATTCGGACCTTCGAGGATTTTCGTGTGTTCGGTTGTAAAACCTACGATAGCGACTTTTATTCCACTTATATTCTTGACTATGTACTGTGTGAACATCGGGTTGCCATCTTTGTATATATTTGCACTAAGGAATGGGAATTTTGCCCATCTCAGTTGTCTCAACAACACGTCTCTCGGTTTATCAAATTCGTGGTTTCCAACTGCCATTGCATCGAGCTTCATTCTGTTGAGCACAAATATATCAGGGAGTGCGTTTAGTAAGTCTGATTCAGGGACCCCTGTGTTTAAATCTCCAGCATGTAAGAAAAGTACGTTTGGATTTGTCTTTCTTTCCGCATCAATAATTGATGCCACCGTTGAAAACCCTCCGATAATGTTACCCGCAGAATCTGTAAATGGCCATGCACGACCATGAGTATCGTTGATGTGGAATACAGTTATCTTTGTTGCCAGAGCAAGTAAACTAACAACCAATAACAACACTACTAAGAACTTCTTCATATGTATCCCTCCTTTTTTTGGTGGTGTAGTAATACAATTATAGCTCAAAATATTAATATTTTAAAAAATTTTTTCAAAGATACTCATTACAATTTCCACAACAAACAAGAGAATAATCATCGATTCCAGAAAATTTGCCTTACTTTCACTGTGAATCTCAAGCAAAACGCTTGCAACTTCAAATGCGTGGTCGAGTTTAGTTGTTACGTTCTTATATCTTCTTGAAAGCTCATAATATCGTGCAAGTTTTTGGTAAATCTGATCATAGAACTCGCTTTCCCAAGCAATGTCAGGTTTATCGAGAATCATAATATCTGAAAGAATCTCATGCCTTGTTTTGAGAATCTTCATCGCAAGTCCCAAGGCTTTCCTACCTTTTGCCACTTTTTTCTTTGCAGAAAGAAATTTCTCGATTTCATCTATCAAAAGACCTGTTTTTTGCTCAATTCTATGGAGTGAAACACTCTGAGCTAAGACAAATGAAGCTGTATAAAGAACTCCTTCATCAATTCTTGGGACGAAAACCTTGTCATCAGAAACCTCAATTTCTCTTTCTTTTTCTTTATCCTTATTCTGCACATGAACAACTTCCAAAATCTCTGTGGCAGTATGTTTAACCGTTCCAATTACATAATCATCAAGCTCGGATACTAAGCTGTTAAATTGATTGCTTGGAACATTCAAACCGACAACCGCACCAAAAGAATATACATAAACGTTACCTTGTGCATATTTGAACTTAAAAGGTTCTTCCCATCTAACATACTCAACGTGTGAGGATTTCTCTTGCATCAACTTCTTAATATCTATATCGTCACCTAAATCAAGTGCAATAAATCTGTATTGCATTTCCACACCTTCCTAATCTTATAAAACCTAAATTCACTTCTTAGTTATTTCCATCTTATTCTCCGTTTGTTCAATTACTATTAAATTACCATAAGAGTAGACAATTCTCCCGCCTGATATCGTGAATGGTCCGTTCGTTCGGAGATAATAGTATCTCGGTAATTGAAAACCAATAGGTACAATAACTCTCAAATTTTGTTTTTCTCTTTGGATTAATGGCTTTTCTTTGAAAAAGTTTAATATTATATCTCCACTCTCTAATGCCCAGTGATTTTTTAAGAACGGATAATACTGCTTCATCGTAGATAGAAATTCTTTGAGATTTGCATACATCTCTATCCATAGCTTTTCTTCAGGATTTCTGTCGTTGGAAAAGAGATCATCTGGGTGTAGGAAATATTGATATGTACCTAAGGACATCAAAGAGAGAACTGAGTTTGTTATAAGGGTGTCAGTTGGATAATATCCGTATGTGGTACGGGGTATAATAACTACTTTATCGAATAATACTTCAAATTCTGAAAGAGTATTTGTACCCCTGTATGTAGTCCCTACAACCTTGATACTTGGAAATACCTTCAATAATCTTTCAACTCCAAATAAGTCTATAATGTTATCTGGTGCTACATAAACATATGGAACATAGTCTTCCCCGAGAGTATTTCTAAGAAATATCTTGAGAATAGACAATGCGACATCTAACTGTTCGGTTGTCCAACGCTCAGCAGTTAAAGGTATGTGATTGTAACCGTGAAGCCCTATTTCATAAGAACTATTAAGTAACTCTTTTAGAGCAGTTAATTGTTCGGGAGTGTTTGTATATTCTTGAAAACTAAATGGCCAACTAACTGACGCATTGTAATTTGGAACAAAAATGGTTGTATACTTTATTCCAAACTCCTTTGCCAGTTGCTTCATCATTGGCCACCACACATTGTAATAAAACTCATTGTCAGTTATCTCGCCAAACTCTCTTACAATCTTATCTATCTTTCTGCTATAAGCTGGCAATGGAAAATCATCAAGATATAAAGACCAACTATTTATTATTGGCTGAACTGACATAGGAAGTTGTGAAAGAACACTTTGAATGAACAAACCACGGTATTCTTTTTTCATCAAATCTATTGGGTAATAAATCACTTGACCAGAACCAAAGTTAGTCTTCCACACAATTGCATCATTTTGGTTTGAGCTTACGAGAATTACAGCATTTTCTACAGACCTTTGAAATGTTAGATTCTTCCGGATAGAAATTCTAAAATTCGGAGGTGTTGGAAACACCTTACTATCAATTCTCAATTCTTGAACAAATTTCTGTACATTCCCTTTTCCAATACATACAACATTTCTACCATTTGAAATATATTCAAGCAATGTTTTGTCTGTTATAGGAAATTCGGCGTTCATAAGAATAACTACATCATAAATGCTTATTGTTGAAGGCACAGAAGATTTCCAATCGTACCGAAACAACGTATAATCAAGAGCCTTTTTCAAATCGTAGTTTTCGGGTCCAACAACCAAAAATCTAAATGTATCATCGTTTCCAAAAAGAATGGTTGAGAAAAGCTTTGACAAGTCTATTATAATCTTTCCTTCATCATTGAAAAGATAGTTGTAGCTTATAATACCACCAAGGTTGCTCAAAACCGCCATATCATAAACATTTCCTTCTGAATCATTTACTCGGACAAGGCTCTCCGAGTAAGGACTTATTAACGCAAATCTCTCCACATCGCGCTTCTTTTCAAATCTTAGAGTTTCTGAAAGTGAGTAATTCTTGTTAACTGTAACGCTATCAGGTGTTATCTTCCTCCAACCGAACGAATAAGAAATTCCAAGCAAGTTGTAAAGCGAATTAATCTCGGGCAGACCTGGATGGTTTGAACCGGAAGTATCCATCGTTGCTCCGAGGTTGTTGATTATCAAAATCTTTCCACCATTTAGAACAAAGTAGGTTAGTTTCTCAAGATACTTTTTGGCTTCCTTCATTTGTGGGCTGTAATAGCATGTTACAATCAAATTGTATTGACTTAGATCCATAGTTGAAAAATCGATATTTCGACATCTAAAGCGTCGTAGCCTTCCAGTATATTCTTGAGAGCTGGAGCAACATACTTTAAAAGGATATTATAACCATACCCTTGCTCAGAACCTTTGTACAAAAGCAGAGCCTTTGCTTCAACTAAGGAAGAAATATTCAAAAACATTATAACAATTACAAAGAAAACAACTCTGCTTTTATACATTTTCTAAGACCTCCTCATACAACTTTCTGTAAGATGAAATCATCTTTTCAAGGGTATATTTCTCACTTACAACTCGTTTTCCATTTTTCGCAAATGTTTCACGCAACACTTTGTCTTCTGCGAGCAATTTTAACTTCTCAGCCATCAAAACATAGTCCTTTGGTTCTACGACAAATCCAGACTGACCGTCTGGGTCAAGTGCTATCTCAGCGCAATTCCCAACATTTGTTACAACGACTGGTAATCCAGCAGCCATTGCTTCCAATTGAACAAGAGGTTGACCTTCAGATATGCTACTCATAAGCAATACATCCATTTTACCATAATACTCAATTACATTTGCCCTACCAGTAAATACCACTTTATCTTTGATATTCAATAAATCAACTAAATCAACACATCTTTGGTAATACTCTTCATCTTCATCTGTGGGACCAATGATAAACAACATCGAATTTGGCACTTCCTTTACAAGTGCATCAAATGCCTTTATCCCTGTGAGCACATCTTTTATAGGCACAACTCTGCCAACCATTGCCACGTTAAATGTATCGTGCTCAACCTTCTTGATACTTCCAAACTTCTTTACATCAACACCATTTGGAATAACATACATCTTATTAATGTCAGCACCCAATTCGAACTGGAAAAGTTGGTTTTTCTCAAAAAGGGTTGTTAAAATATTGCATTCTTTATAAGCGGTCTCACTGATAAGTCTAAAAATCTCTATCCAAGGCTTTTTGTAAACTTCTGGAATGCTTGAAGATTTTGTTATCTCAATCTCTCTTTCTCTATGGTAAATTCCATGCTCTGTTACAATTAACTTTCCGCTGTGGACGTACTTACCAGCAAGAGCGCTTAGCACAGCGTAACCAGTTGTTGTGGAGTGATAGATATCAGCTTTGGGAGGTAATGCTTGAATGGCACCGAGAATGGGAATTATAAATCCAATAACTGTCCAATAAAAGCCCGGAAAACCTTCTTCATAAAAATACCGACCGTATACATCTTCAAGAAAATTCCAGAAACTTTTGCTCAAGAGTAAATAATCTAAATGCTTCCCTGAAACTTCTCTTAAAAGCTGAGCAAAATACTTTGCGCGTTCTTCTTTCAAATCTATCAATTGTCTTACATATCTAATTAAATCTCGCTCGTTTAGAGCTAAATTGTTCTTTGAAAAATCGCTTGAAAAAAGAAGATATTCATAAATTCGCTCCAAATTCTTTGGAATCTTATAACCAAAAGAACGTGTCCACTTCCAAGGAGCCAAGTGGATAACGTCAAATTCAATATCAGGCATATTCTCAATCAACATCTGAATCCAAGAAGAAACTCCACCCGTTATGTACGGGTAAGTCCCTTCAACAACGATGCACACTCGCATAGTGTTATGCCAAATGCTTGTCCGAAAATCTTAGGAAATCTCTATTATCTCAACCTCAAAGACAAGATTCTTACCTGCAAGAGGGTGATTAGCATCAAGAATTGCGACTTCATCACTGAGATCTTCAACACGCACAACAAAGAAATTACCATCAGGCTGATGAACTTCGAGCATATCTCCGACGCTTACATCTTCTGGTAAAACACTTCTTTGAACTGAGAATTTCATATCATCTCTCACAGGACCGTAAGCATTCTCATATGGAATTATAAAGCGTTTCTTTTCACCAATTTCCATACCCATAAGCCCTTCTTCAAATCCAGGAATAACTTGTCCCGCACCCACTACAAACTCAAGAGGTTGTCTTTCAAGAGAGCTATCAAAGACTTGACCGTCTTCAAACATACCTGTGTAATGAACCTTTACTCTGTCACCACTTTTAATACCCATAAATACTCACATCCCTTAAAAAGATTAAGTGAAACTAAGATTATTATATCACAAAAATGAAGAAAAAGAAAATCAGGGGATTAAACCCCCGGGTTGAAGAACAATTAATTATCTTCAAATGCGTACATTCAAAAGCGACTAACTGAATTTCACAAACATATTCATCAGCACTTTTGAAATACAAAATACCGCTTGGAGATTTGGAGATATTGTTGTGCATGAATAAACTTAATTGCCAGTTGAAAAACCACATCTTGTAAAGCTACCACGATTCACCAAAGCTAAATGTTATTTTTTCTTCCAGTTCACTCCATTGAACCTATCCCTCGTTGGCGGTGTGTGAAAATGTATGTTCACTCTTTTGTTAAACTTTCTTTTTTCACGTATAAAGACAAAGCGTTTTCTTCTACCACGTCGGCTTAATTGCTCTGTCCCGTTCTTTTGTACATTCTCTTTTCCATCTGCTAAATTATTACTACCTTCACCTTTTTTATTTTCTTTGTTTGAGAGTCTATACATAAGATAAAACGCGAGCAACGTTGCTATTGTGTTTATCAAATAAAAGAGTCCTGAGACTATAAAAAGCTTGTTATAATCAGTTTTTCCACCCTTTGAAAGTCCCGCAAAGAGCTGAGCAGACATTGCACGCATGATGTTGTTAAGGAAAAAATTCAATCCGGAATATGTAGCTAAGCTGGATTTAGGAAGGTAAGACAAGCAGAATACCATATACATAGGGGTAGCGATGTTAATCAAAATGTATCTAAGAACGTACGCGAGGCTAAATGCAAATGAATTTAGCATGAACAATGGCATTGTGAATATGAGTACAGTAACTCCAAGATAGACGAGAAAGAGTGTGAGTTTATATCCATATTTTGAAGTTAGCTTGTGAGAAAATAATGAAGTGAGAGCAGTTGATAATTGTGAAACCGCAAGCACTACGGTTATCAGTGTAGTAGAAAAGGCAAATAAGTCGTAAAATATAACATTACCGAAATTGATAAATACACCTGCAGCTAAACTCACAAGCGCACCCGATATCATGTAGTATGAAAGCATCGTTTTTTGGATAGTTGTTAATTTCTCTTTTCTTCGCGTTTTTTTATAAACTTTTACATCTGGAAACGCAAAAACAGGAGATACTGCAACAAGAGCAAGAATCATAGATAATACCAAACTCTTTCCGAGTCCAAAAGCCCTTGCCAAGAATCCAGCACCAAAATAACCAATAACACCAGTTAGCAAAACTATTGCAAAGTTTATATTTGAATTCCTCAATCTCTTTTTTTCATCTGAACTTTCAATCACCGATATTGTAGGTAATATAACAGAAGTATCAAAGAACCCAAAGAAGAAAGAGAATAAATACAAGAAGAAAACGTGCGAAGGGTTATAAAGTCTTGCAAGTCCAAATGCAACATATATAGGAATCGTTAGAAGAATAGTCTTCTTTCTACCAATTCTATCTGAGAGGCTTGCAAAGATAAATCCACCAATGGCAAGTCCCCACGAATAATAAAACGTAGCACGACCAATAACGGTATTTTCAAGATGCTGAGATTTGAGATAAAGATTGAAGAGTGCCGTATAAACAGCCCTTGATGTACCTATAAGAAATGTGTACAGATTCACAAGGAAAACCAAAACTATCCCCCCATGTGGAAGATAATTAATAGCAATCCACAGTTTGATGGGAATATAAATGAACAATTTATTAAGGACTAAAACTATACGATATTTGATTAAATATTCTAAAAATAGACATTCTAAATTATAGCACAACCTTTATCTATTTCACTATTGCATTATTGTAACAATTATTGTATATGTTAAGTAAACACATTCGTTATTAGACACATAAAATTAACATTATAGTTTCGACAAATTTACACTGGTCTTGTTCAGTTAATTGATTTTTGGATTATCCGTTGTATTATATACACTGGAAGATTTCTGCGGGGTGATTGTATGTTTGAAGGGTTGAGAGATAAGCTTTCAAATGCGTTTAAATTGCTTTCTGGTAAGGGAAAGATATCTGAAAAGAATATTGAGGAAGCGATACAGATAGTAAAAACCTCACTACTTGCTGCGGATGTGAACTATAAAGTTGTCAAGGAATTTGTAGAGAATGTCAAGAAAAGAGCACTTGGCGAAGAAGTGCTCAAATCTTTAACGCCTGATCAGATGTTCATCAAAATAGTCAAAGATGAATTAATCAGACTGCTGGGTGAAAAAGAACCGTTTAAGTTAATTCACAATCCGTCCTACGTAATGATGGTCGGATTGCAAGGTACCGGTAAGACGACAAGTGCAGCAAAGATTGCGAATTTCTTGAAGAAACAAGGAAAGCATCCAATTCTTGTTGCGGCGGATACATACAGACCAGCTGCTATCGACCAGCTCGAAACTCTTGGAAAGAAGATTAATGTGCCGGTAATTACAGGCGACAGAAAGAACGCTTTAAAGATAGTTGAAGAAGCGATGAAAAAGGTAAAGGATAGTGGATACGATGTTGTTATATTAGATACTGCCGGTCGGTTACATATAGACGACGAGATGATGGAAGAGCTCGAAAAGATAAAGACAATGGTCAATCCTGATGAAATTCTCTTAACCGTTGACGCAATGGCAGGTCAAGATGCTGTAAATTCAGGGAAAGTATTCAATGACAGGCTTGGAGTTACTGGCTTTGTTGTTACAAAACTCGACGGTGATTCCAGAGGTGGTGTTGTTTTAACCATCAGATACATCACAGGAAAGCCTGTAAAGTTTGTTGGGGTTGGCGAGAAGATTGATGATTTTGATGAATTCTATCCCGATAGAATGGCAAATAGGATACTTGGATTGGGCGATGTGCTTTCGTTGATTGAAAAGGTTGAGCGTGAGCTCGATCAAGAAAAGATGCAGAAGATGGGCGAGAAGTTCATGAGAGCCGAGTTCACACTCGATGATTTTAGAGAGCAGATAAAGGAAATCAAGAAATTAGGAATGGACAAGATTTTAGAAGCACTACCCGGTGCACCCCAAGTAGACATTAATACGAGTGAGAAGGAATTGAAGAAGGTGGAAGCTATTATTAACTCAATGACGCCACAGGAGAGAAATAATCCAGATATTTTGAATGCAAGTAGGAAAAAGAGAATAGCCATGGGAAGCGGCACGACGGTACAGGATATAAACAAATTGCTTAAATCATACGAAGAAATGAAGAAGCTGATGAAGATGATGAAAAAGGGAAAGATGCCATTTGGATTGAGAGGATTAAAATTTTAGCGCAATCATAACAGGGCAATTGAACTCATTACAGAGAGAACGTAGGAGGTGTTGTTAGTGGTAAGGATTAGACTTACACGCATGGGAAAGAAGAAACAACCATTTTATAGGATTGTTGTGGTGGATCAGAGAAAGAAGAGAGATGGCGCTTACATTGAAAGTCTCGGTTATTATAACCCACTCAAAGAACCGTATGAAGTAAACGTCGACATCGAAAGAGCAGTAGAATGGATGCTTAAGGGTGCTCAACCAAGCGAAACAGTTTCCAAACTTCTTGGAAAGCTTGGACTTTACGAAAAACTCGAAGCAGCAAAAGACAAGAAGGAGGCATAAACGTGAAGGATTTCCTCGAGTACGTCCTCAAGTCTATAGCAAAACATCCCGATGACGTCGTGGTTGTAGAATATGAAGAGGACGGAAAAAAGGTCTTTGATATAACAGTCCATCCTGAGGATGTTGGTCAGGTAATCGGTAAGGACGGAAGAACCATAAAATCTATAAAGATTCTTCTTTCTGCAATGGCCGATGATTCTGACTTCATCCTGAAGGTGATAAGATGATGAGGAAAGTAGATGAGTTACTGAAAGATAAAGTACCGCTTGGTGTATTGAGCAATACTCATGGTTTAAAAGGTGATTTAAAACTGTATCTTTTCACAAATGTTCTCGATATTGTTTCAAAATTAACAGAAGTCGTCGCATATAACGAATCACAGAAGAAGTTTGCATATATAAAGATCGAGAGTGTAAGAAGAGCCAAGGATCATTTCATAGTACATGTAACAGGTGTCAATACAATTTCGGAAGCAGAAAAGCTCAAAGGATTTGTGCTATTTGTCGATAGAGCATTTTTCCCAAAATCTAAAGATGGTGAGTATTACTTTTTTGAATTATTGAACTGCGAAGTGTACGATGAAAATGAAGTCTTTCTTGGGGTTGTCGAAGATATAATCGAAACTGGTAACAACGACGTCATTGTTGTAAGAATGAATAAGAAAGAGATATTGATACCAGTAATCGAAAGATATATCTCCAATATTGATAAAGAAGGCAAAAAGATCCACGTCAGAATGCCGGAGTGGTTTGAGTGAAAGTAGGAATAGTCACCATATTTCCTGATTTTGTTAAAGTTGTAAGAGAATATGGAGTAATAGCTCAGGCTGTGGAGAATGGTCTTTTGGAAATTGAAATATTTAATCTCCGAGATTTTACAACAGATAAACACAAGGTTGTAGACGATTATCCATACGGTGGCGGACCTGGTATGGTAATGAAGCCAGAGCCTCTCTTTAGATTCTTTGAGTACTACACTAATAACTTTGGAAAGCCATACGTTGTTCTAACTTCACCACAGGGTAAAAGACTTGACAATAATGCAGCTAAAGAACTTGCAACAAAAGAAAACCTTGTTATTATCTGTGGACGATACGAAGGCATTGATGAGCGTGTGATGACTTTTGTCGACGATGAGATTTCGATCGGTGATTATGTTCTCACAGGTGGTGAGTTACCGGCAATGGTTATCTTAGACGTTTTGTCAAGGTTTGTGCCGGGAGTTGTAGAAGAAGAGTCAGTCAAAAATGATTCCTTTTACAACGATTTGCTCGACCATCCACATTATACAAGACCAGCAGAGATAAATGGAATGAGCGTTCCGGAAGTGCTTATGAGTGGAAATCACGAAGAAGTTGAATTGTGGAGGAGAAAAGAATCTTTGAAGAAGACATTGCTCAAAAGACCGGATCTGTTTATAAAGCATAATTTTGACGAAATGGATAAGAAGGCTTTAATTAAACTCTTTAGGGAGATGAGCGGTAATGCTCGATAAAGTATATACAGCTCTTGTTCACTATCCCGTGCTTGGTAGGGATGGAAGAATAATAACAACAGCAGTAACTAATCTCGATATCCATGATATCGCTCGAAGTTCAAGAACCTATAATATCAAAAAGTATTATGTTGTTACACACCTACCAGCACAGCAAGATATAGTCAAAAAGGTACTCGGATATTGGACTGAAGGTTTCGGAAAGGGTTACAATCCTAACAGGTCCGATGCATTATCGATAGTAGAGTTGAAATCGTATGTTGAAGATGTCATTGCAGAAATAGAAAAGAACGAAGGACAACGTCCAATTATAATGTTTACGTCAGCAAAAGTCAGACCTAATACGATAACATACGAAGAAGGACGAAATATTATTCTTAATGACCAGAGACCTGTACTTTTATTGTTTGGTACAGGATGGGGAATGCCAAAGGAGCTTGAAGAAATGTGCGATTACTCACTCGAACCAGTAAGAGGTAAGAGTGACTTTAACCATCTTTCCGTTAGAGCAGCTGTTGCAATAATACTCGATAGATTGATTGGCGAAGCTGTTTTGGAAAAGTAAAAATATTGAAAAGGAGGTCATACATATGAGCATGGACAACGTAGTTAGAATTATTGAAAAAAGTCAACTTAAAGAAGTTCCAGAATTTAGACCAGGAGATACTGTAAGAGTCCACGTAAAGGTTAAAGAAGGAGATAAAGAAAGAATTCAGCCATACGAAGGTATTGTTATTGCCATTAGAGGTTCTGGAATCAGCAAAACGTTCACTGTTAGAAGAATTGCATCTGGTGGCATAGGTGTAGAAAGAATATTCCCACTCTATGCACCAACCGTTGAAAAGATAGAAATTGTTAAGAAAGGAAGAGTAAGAAGGGCAAAACTCTTCTACCTTAGAAATGTAAAGGGTAAGGTGAAGATTAAGGAGAGAAAGTAAAATGCCCAAACAAGCTAAACAGAACAATAGCGAGAAAAAAGATGTAGTACAAAAAGGGAAGAACATCGCTAAGGAGATATTAATAACGCTAATTTACGCTATCGTTGCTGCAACGATTATTCGTATATTCGTCTTTGAAACAATGCTTGTACCAACACCATCAATGGTCCCCACTATTAATGTGGAGGACCGTCTTTTTGTAGAAAAGATTACATATTCTGCGCGCGAACCTGAAATCGGGGAGATAGTAGTTTTTTATACGCCTTTCCCAGATGAGCGAGCTCAACAAATGCTCAGAGCTTTTGATAAGTTTATGGATTTATTTACACCCAAGCAATTCAATGGTTCTGTAAAATATGTAAAGCGTCTTGTTGCAAAAGAAGGAGATGTAATAACTCTTTCGCAAGTGGATGGTAATTGGAAGTTGTTTGTCAATGGAAAAATACCAGAGCATTTGGTAAATGTCAGTTACTTAAAAGAGGGTATTTTTAGGTATCCAAAACTTTGGGACTATTTAGTTGAAGGTAGTAAGATAAGGAATAACAAAGAAAAGTATAGAGAGTTTCTCTTCACACTTGCATCAAAAGAAGGAACTGAACTCGCAAATATCGTATTCAGCATTCTTGGGGGACTTGAGCCTGTACCATACGGCATCGATTACACCGTTTTTGTTGAGCAATATTTAGCACCTAACAACATCAATTTTTCCGATTATGTTTGGGAAGAAAACGGACAGGTTTATGTGAAAATACCAAAAGGTTTTTATTTCTTCATGGGTGATAACTCCTCACAAAGTCTTGACAGTAGGTATTTCGGATTTGTTCCAAAAACTGCGGTAATTGGAAGACCTATACTAAGGGTCTGGCCATTCAAAGCCTTCGGTCCAGTCCAACCTTTAATTGCTACTACAAAGTAATTGCCACAGGCTTATCAAAAAGACAAAAAAGCGGGATAAAAGATCCCGCCTTTTTTTGTTAAAGTTTTTTTATTTATTAGCTTCCTCTATAACTGCATTCAGTGCCTTGAAGAAATCTACACCGGACTTTCCAAGTTCATCAATTTGCTTAGCAATTTCCTCATTCTGTTTCAGAGCTTCAATAGCACCAACAGGATCAAATACAAGAAGTACGTAGGTATAAACCAAAGCTCCAACTTGCTCCTGCCAGATTGCATAAATATAAGCACCAGAAACTTGAGCGTCAGAGAACATCTGAGTAACACGTTTGTAAGCATCGAGTGCTACGTTTTTTACTTGCTGTGCATCTTTTCCAGAAACAGATTGTAGCTGACCTTCAACAAGAGTAGCAAATGTTTGAACCTTAGCGCTGAAATATTCCGCAAGTTCTTTAAATGCGTTTATCTTTGCTTTATCGCGTGCAGTAACTGTATCGATACCTCCACCGATGCTCTCTCCACGAAATGCAAGTAACTTTCCTGATTTGTAAAGTTCGGCAACTCTCTTTTCCATACTGTTATTAACATAGACAATCTGTGCGTCTTTTGGTATACTTTGTATTCTTACACCGTTAGCTGTAATCCACTGAACTTGTTCTTGCGGCAAGAATAAAAACAAAAGTAAGCCAGTTATAAGTATTCCAGAGACAATGAATAAAGTCCAGGTAAGAATGTTTTCAAAGTTCATTACATCAGCCTCCCCAAATTAAAACATCTGATAAAATATCATTTTGTGACTTGGTAATTGTATTCTGAAAGCTTCTTGATCTTGACTGTATCAATGTTTGAGAAATATTTCTCCAAATCTGCTGGTGAGACATTCTCCATTTCAATAATAATCTTTGTTTCCGTTTTTTCAACTATCTTAACATTGCCAAACTTTGCATTCAGATAGTCGATTAGCATTGAACCATAGACGGCTCGTTCAAGTATAAATGTGTATTTGTAAACAGCGCTTGGAGACAAGTTTTCAAATTTCAAGGAGCTCACGAGTGTGTTTATGTAATCTTTGAATTTTTGACCGGAAGTTGTCTTTGAAATTGCCGCCTGCTCAGTCGCTCCAGTGTTGACTTCTTCAAATCGCGGTGCACCTATTATATTCCCAGTAATAGTATCTATTATCTGAGTTGTTATGAGGGTACGAACTGAATACACCTTGTAATCTGATAAGTATGCAGATGAGTTATTCACAGTGACATAAAGCAGATACCTTGCAGCACTTAGTGCTGTCATTTTTGCAAGTACAGTAGGTGGCAAATTACTCTTTGCCTGTGCTTCAAGAATCTTTTTTGAAAAATCTTTTGAGACAAGCTTTATTCCAGATGATATCAAATTATCGACCAATGCCGGCTCTATGTACCCCAGTTTGTCACCTTCAGTAATAACTATCGCAAATCCTGTGGGAGCATTTTTTAGCGCATCTTTTATGTACATTTCAAAATCCTTTTTTGATATTTTAGAACTGACCAGTACATAATACAATCCACCGTACTCACCGGTAGCTGATATTTCGTAATCTATGCCACCTACGACCTTACCTAAAATGTAATCGTCAATTGGTATATCGAGAAGTTCTCTATCGGTTCCAGCCAATAGCTCTGAGGCTGCCTTTTTAATCGTCTTTACAAGTGCATCCTTTAAGGCATTTTCACGCATTATCTTTTGGTCACTAACTATCTTTGCAGTACCCCCAGCAAGTATTTTTATCTCATTTTCGCCCCTGTAAGTTGTTCTTAGTATATCCGGGTTTTGCGTAACGCTTCCAGGTGCCCACACCATGTTAACTATTCCGGCAAGCGAAACACTAAGCTTTGAAGTTGGCGATTTTACAACCGCTGAGAGAAGTGCAGTACCACTTTGAAGTGTAATTAAATCCTGAGTTTCGACTTGCTCTCCAAATATTACAAGTGACTTTACATTACTTGGTTCCACTCTCACATCAAGTTTAACTTGTTCACCGAGAAGTACATCTTTTGGACCAGAAACTACGATTTTTACATCTTTAAGGTATTTTCTGAGTTTTTCAACATCTATTGTTTCAGTTGGCAGGTCACTAACCATTGCAAATAACTGGTTGACTAAATCTGCCACGTTGAGTGCACTCTGCAAATCTTTAACTTCACTTGAATTTATGTTTTTGATCAAACCTTGGACTCTCTCGTATTTTCCTCTTATTTGCGCGACTATATTAGTCAATTCTTCAGCAAGCCTCGGTGGGAATTGATTTGTTGCTAACAATTGCTCATACTTGTCAACAATCGATTTTGCCGTAAATATCATTTTATTATCAACTAACGCTTTGCCAAGGTTTATCGCAAAATAAGCTTCTAAAAGTTGTTTTGCTTTCTGTGCTTCTATGTAAACTTGCACCTGAGCATAGTATTGATTACCAATTTTCTTCCTCTCAGTCAATCTATATGTAACACCACTCAACTCAAAGTCTGTTTTGGTTTGAATTGTCTTTTCATATTGACTTTCGAACCTTTCTTTAACCTTTCCATCTTGTATTGTTGTTGTTAGTTTTTCTCTCAATTCAGTAGAAGCTGTAACCTGTACATAAAGCTGTTCAGTAAGGTTTTTCAAGCCGTTATTCTTTGCAATTTCCTCCGCTTCCAGTTCTGTTTTACCATATCCTTCACCAAATGCTTGCAAATAAGCATTTGATAACTGAAGTGGTGGCTGTGGTGAAGTTGCTGGTTGCTGTGGTTCTTGAACCTGATTTTGTGGATTTTGTGGTGTTTGTGATGGTTGTTGTTGTGTTGGTTGTGCTGGTTGTGTTGGAGTAGTTGAACCTGTTGAATCTGATGTAGCAGTTGATATGGCTTTGTCTATTTCTTCAATCGTCTTCAAGGCAGAAGATGTATCTAAAGGTTTAGCGGCTTCTTGTTTCGGCATCAAGAATAGAAAACCAACTATAAGTGCGCCTATCAAGACGGCGGATATTAACAGCAATGTCGTTGTATCCATGATAATACCCCCTTTGTCTTTTTTGCTGATAAATAAAACGACCCCCTGCATAGATGCAGGGGGCATCAATGACTGTTTATTATTTGTTTTCCATTGGTGTTCCTTTTGTTGCTTCAAAGAGCACTGAGTTTAGGTTTTCAAAGAAATTTACACCCTGTTTTCCAAGTTCATCGACCTTTTGTTTTACGACAGCGTCAATTTCAAGTAATTTAATGATTTGAGCCGGATCATAAACAAGTAATGAGTATGTGTAGACTATATTACCTTTCTTAACTGTCCAAACTGCAAATACGTATGCTCCCGAAATAGTTGCATCAGCAAGAAGGCTCGTGACTCTCTTGTAGGCATCAACTGATGCACTAACTATTTCTTGTTTGTTGCCAGATACTTGTACACTCTGGAGTTGTCCCTCTACTAATTGCGCAAATGTTTGTACCTTTGCATTAAGAAATTCTGCAACCTGCTGATATGCTCTTATCTTTGCCTTTTCTTTATCCTGCGATGTTCCTGTCCCTTGAGCTTCTCCTACAAAGGCTATAAGTTGACCTTTTTGAACCAGAGACTTCACACTTGCTGCCTTTGATTGATCTACAAAGACTACTTCAGCATCGTTTGGAATTTTCCAAACTTTGACACCATCAACTTCAATGTATCTGTCCTTAGGCATGAAAAGGAATATACCGCCAACTACCAATCCCGCTACAAGAACACCCACAAGAACCCACGTTAACATGTTATCCATAAAAACACCTCCTCAAAGTTTTGGTAAAAGGCAACAGAGAAAAAGACTGTGATATATCTCTATGTACTTAGACCTCTAAAACTTCAAAAACGTTCAATATAGTTTTTTGTTTTCATAAATAAAGAGCTATTTTTTATTAGTGTAGAAGACCATCTCTACAACAACACCTTTACCTTTCTCGGACAAAACAACCATTTTATCTGAGAATCTTTTCATATTTGGTAATCCCATGCCTGCTCCGAATCCGAGTTCCCTTACATAGTCCGGTGCAGTTGAATAGCCTTCTTTCATTGCAAGTTCTATGCTTTCTATTCCTTTTCCTTTATCTTCAACCCTCACAATAATTCTATCTGGAGTGAGAAAACAGAAAATCTCTCCTTCACTTCCACTGTGGATTACTACGTTAGTCTCAGCTTCGTATGTTGCTACTGCTACTCTTCTAATATCCGAATCAAGCACTCCTTTGGTTATTAGAAATTTCTTTAGCTGAGCAGCACCTACACCAGCAAGGTTTACATCAAAATAATCTATCTTGAAATAGAAATCTGCACCCTTTTTATCTATCTCTTCACCTGTGACTAAGGATCTGTTTAGTATATCTTCATCAAGTACCTCTTTCCGCCTCTCATCATGCAGATACAACAGTCCAAGGCGTGTAGCAACAGCTGCAAGTATGTCGTTCTTAGTTACTATTCCAATCAAAGAACCGTTACCATCAACAACAGGGAATCTACCGTATCTGTATCTTTCAAAGTGTTTTATTACGTCCTGGAGAGTAGTCTCTTCATTAAGACATATAACATTCTTCGTCATATGTTCACTTACACGCTCATATAAGGCACCATTCTCAAGGCATTTTATTATGTCCTCAATGCTAATTATCCCAACTACTCTATTAGTATCATCAACAACAGGTACACCAGATATTCTCTTTAATCTGAGTATTTCCTTTACTTGCGCTACCGTTCTATCGGGTTTTACATATACAACATCTTTTGTCATGAACTCAGTTACCTTTATATTTGCAAAAACCCTCTGAACCCTTTCAAGAATCTCAGTCAAAAGTTTCACCTCACAAAGATAGTATCTTCTTACTTTTTTACCAGTTCGTCTGCACCATAATACATTTTATAAAAGAAACTTCTGCGTCTGTAAGGGATTTAGAGAATTCAATTATCTCTGTAGACTCTGCTCCAGGTTGGAACCAGAATCTTCTAAAACCTGTGTTATAAGCCTTTTTTAATTCTTCAATTCCAACTTGAGGGGGTACGATAAAGACTATTAACTCAGTATCTTTCGGAAGTTCTTCAACACTTTTGTAAGTTTTAATTCCCTCAATTTCTTCGTACCTTGGAGTTACCGGAAGCACATCAAATCCTTTCTTTTTAAGATCTTTCAAAACAATATAACCGAACTTTTCAACGTTCGTAGTTGCACCAACTATAGCTATTTTCCTAATTTCTTTTAGATTTATCATATTCGCACCTCCAATTCATTTGATTTCAAAAGAGCTATTCTATTATACTTTGCTCAAAATTACTTATATCTTGTTGAATGGAAGACATAAAGTTCATACTCTCAAAATCATATCCTCCAAGTACGAGGTCTTTGAGTATATTAGCTGGTCCACCATCAAGTACTCCGTTTTGTACGGCACGTAAGACCTCTTCAAGCGCTTTTTCCGGTGGATTTGGTCCTCTATATGGTCTTGGTTCAAGTACTGCAACAAAGTAATCAGCTACTTGCAAAATCTTATCTTTGAATGTCATTTCAGAACCTTTTAATTTCCATGGATACCCGCTACCATCAATTCTCTCTTGGTGTCTTACTGCTGGTAAGAACCATGGCTCGTTTTGGTGTTTCAAGAGTATTAAATAACTGTAGTACACGTGTTTTTTCATAATATCCATCTCGTAATGCTCAAGTTTGCCCTTCTTTTCAAGAATTCCTATCGGCGTTGTAATTTTACCTATATCGTGGAAGAGTCCTGCAATGAAGAATTCTTGTTCTTTTAGCATGATTTCCTTAGCTATAGCGCCAGAGACCTTTGCAACTCTCCAACTGTGTGCTCTCGTAAACTCACTCTTTGAGTCTATAATATATGAAAGAACAGCTCCGATTTCGACAGTTTGGTCAAAGGACATTGGTTCGCTTATCGTATACTCTTCAATTAATCTTTCCCTGTTAAAACCGGCTTTTATGTCGTAAAGCATCCATCTTATGTACTCTTGCTTAAGTACAGAAAGTGCCGCCTCGTAAACAGACTCGAAAAATCTACTTTTTATTGTTGACAGAGGTACTACAAAATCATCATAGCTCATTTCTTCATTGTTAACCAGAACATATTTTGAAATTTCTTCGCTTATCGAGATCACATTGGCCGCTAAATCCTTAGTCACACTTTCGTTTAAATATTGTGGAAGTGCGTGGTGTAAAAGTATGCTTGAGGAGATTAGTGGAAACTTTTGAGAGAGAAAAGATATCTTAGAAACTTCAAATGCCGATATGAGCGTATGGTCTTTTGTAGACGACTCATACGTAGGTACGTCTTCTTTTATCAAAAATTCATTATCAATATCATCAAGCAAGACACCTTTATGCGGTGTGAGTACACCTAAGTCATGTAGGACTCCACAATAGAACATCTCAAGTTCATCAAGTCCGAGTTCTTTACCTATTTTCGATGCAATAAAGCCTACTTGCAACGAGTGGACACCAAACTTAGGCACAAACATGATAGTTTTTAAAAGGATATCTAACACATAAATTCACCTCATATATATTATATCATAAGCCAAGATATTTTACACTTTTTTTACTTTTCCAAAAATCAAGCATAGTGCTTAATAATATCCAGCCCTTGATTTTTGGATTTCATATGTTATAATATTCATCGGTTACTTCCCCAGGAGAGGTGGCCGAGGGGTCTAAGGCACACGCCTGGAGAGCGTGCGGTGGCCATAAACCACCCGTGGGTTCAAATCCCACCCTCTCCGCCAGAACGAGAAAGTTTTTGGTAATAGTATTTATAACCGGGACAGATGTCCCGGTTTTTCGGTTACATTATTGAAAGAATGGAGGAGGTGATTAAATTGAGTTTAAGCCCTAAGGAAATAGAAAAAAGGGTTGTTGAACTGACAAAGCCTATAGTTGAGCATTTAGGCTTGGAATTGTTTGACGTAAAGTACAAGCTCCAATCTGGCAAGTGGTTATTAACGATAATAATTGATAAAAAAGACGATTATGTTAGCACAAGAGATTGTGAACTTGTCTCTTATGAGATAGAGAAAAAGCTGGACCACGAGGATTTTATACCTGGTAGATATTTTCTCGAAGTCTCATCACCAGGTCTTGATAGACCACTCCGGAGCATCGAAGACTTTAAGAGATTTCAAGGAAACTTTGCGAAAGTTAAAACAACTAAAACTATTAGAGGATACATAAAAGATGTTAATTCAGAGACAGGAGATATAATCCTTGAAAGCGATGGAAAAGAAGTAACGGTAAATTTCAAGGATCTAAAATCTGCTAATTTAGAAGTAGATATGTTTTGAAAATAATAGAGAAAAATCGGGAGGTTGAATTGAATATGAACAGTCCTATGCTGTTAGAAGCTTTAAGAGAACTTGAAAGAGAAAAAGGAATTTCAGTAGATGAATCCATCAGTATCCTTGAAAAGGCTATTATGAGCGCATACAAGAACAAGACTGGTGAAAGAAACGTTGAGATAGTTATCAACAGATTATCCGGAGAAATAGAAGCATACCAACTCTTGGAAGTTGTCGATAAGGTTGAGAATGAGAATTTACAGATTTCTCTCGACGATGCATTGAAGATTAAGTCAGATGCGGTTATTGGGGATATTGTGAAAAAGAAGATGAACGTAAAGAAACTCGGAAGATTTGCAGTTCAAGTTGCCAAACAGGTTCTAATTCAAAAAATTAGGGAAATAGAAAAGGAAAAACAGTACGAAAGGTATTCTGACCTTGTTCAGAGGGTTGTCGTCGCCGAGGTTTTAAAAGTTACACCAGAATGGCTTGATATAAGAATTGGAAAACTTGAAACTCACTTACCACAAAAAGAATGGATTCCGGGAGAAACTTTTGAACAATCGGACTTTATAAAAGTTTATGTGAGAGAAGTAAAAAAGGACAAAAAAGGACCAAAAATCATTGTTTCAAGAACAGATCCCGAATTTGTCGTTGGACTTTTAAAATTGGAAGTACCTGAAATTGAGCAAGAAATCGTTGAAATTGTGAAAGTTGTTAGAGAACCTGGCGTTAGAACAAAAATAGCTGTTCTTTCGAAAGACCCGAAAATCGACCCAGTTGGCGCTTGTATAGGGCACGAAGGCGCAAGGATAGCTGCTGTTCTTCGTGAATTGAAAAACGAAAAGATAGATATTATCAAATGGTCACAAGACCCAAAAGAACTAATCGCAAATGCATTGCTTCCAGCTTCGGTAGTCGAGGTCGAAATTTTGGATTACGAAGCAAAAGCTTCACGCGTGCTTGTATCTCCAAGTCAGCTCTCCTTAGCAATAGGAAAAGCTGGTCAGAATGCCAGATTGGCAGCAAAGTTGACAGGTTGGAAAATAGACATTAAACCTCTTATGAACGTGTGAAGAGACTTGTGATTCCAAAAGAAAAGGAGCGATAATATGCATGTAGACAATTTGAAAAAAGAGTTAAAGGATAGGAAGTACAGAATGACTCCTCAGCGCGAACAAGTTCTTAAGGTATTTATCGAAAGTAACAGTGAGCATCTTGGTGCGGAAGAGGTTTATAGATATCTCGTTGGTCGAAAACTTAATGTGAGTAAAGCAACTGTTTATAGAACTATTGATTTACTTGTGGACCTTGGATTCTTAAGAAAATTACAATTTGACGAGGGCGTATATCGATACGAACTTGTTGATAGAGAGGGAAAACACTCGCATTTTATTTGCACGGCATGTGGAAAGATTTATGAGTTGAAAGGGGCACTTTCACCAGATAAAACATTTTTATCCTATTTGGAACTTATGAAAAAGAACGGATATATTGTAGAGGAGGTTGATTTGAAATTTCGCGGTGTATGTCCGAAGTGTTCAAAGAAATCTAAATAATTCACTTTACAATAGAATTGTTAGCGCCGTTGGGTTATTTATTCGACGGCGCCTTTTTTTCAAGAATTAGTCCAACATATATGATAAATGTTGAAGCGAATGCAATTGTAACAAATGGGTGTTGTGGAACTTTTGGAAAATTTGCGAAAAAACCAGCAACTGTGCGCACAAACCATACAAATGGTAATAATGAATATAGTACAAAGGACGATAAGTAATAAACGCGAATAGTATAGAATATATAACTAACTGTCAGACCAAAGAGCATAATCTCGATAGGCACAGCAACGAGCATTGTTGCAATAATCGAAAATGGATTAACTGGGTTAATGAGAGAAACGTACGGAGAACTTCCAAGAAAACCACCAATGTTAGCCAATAAGTTATTTTCAGAAATTAAAACTCCAATTGTAGCAAAAAATGTCATGTAAAAAGAAAGCGAATAAACGATTTCTGGGTTAACAAGAACCATTGCTGTTCCAACAAGCGATACTGTGTTAACTGGATTGATGTTATAATCAAAAATTTTAAACATAGATGCTAAGTATAACATTATCAATGCCCTCACAGATGGGATATTCATTCCAGAGCCAATAACAAAAATTGTTGGAAAGCTTAATGAAAGAATAATTCTAAGATTCTTTCTGTATGTAATTAAACCAATTATGTGTGAAGTAATCAAGTAAAGTATTGACACATGCATTCCCGATACGCAGAATATGTGAAAGAGCCCACTATTTATGAAATCTTCATCACGCGAAGAATTACCAAATAAGTTTTCGTAAAACGGTTCTACAAGTCTTGTGTATCTTCTAAAGCCTTCAAAGTGATTGAAAACTGCGTATCTTATTGATGAATAATTTGTTGCAGTTGCATAGTAGTCGGTCTTTGCATAATACAAGGGATATGAACTTTTTCTCCGTAGTTCACCTGTAAAGTATACAATTGTTCCAAGTGCTTCTTCTTTGTATATTAACACATCGAAATCTATCTTTCGCCAAGAACTTCCATCAAAAATATAAATCTCCGTAATCGAAGAACCATTTTGAACAGTCTTAACCGTACCAACAAACTCGCCTTTTCTTTCAAGATTGCTTACTATCAGAAAGTTACTCAGAAGAAAGAGAAGTATCATAAGTGCCAATCTTGGCTTTTTATAAAATCCAAGAATGAGTGGAATCACCAAAAAGAAAAGTGGGAACTTGAGATAAGTTCCCACCAAAGCACCTAAGAGTGTACTACCAAAGTAAATAAACGATAGATATGTTAACTCCCCCAAAGACCTTTCCCCCCACCATTTTGAGATTGGTAAAAGTTTCAAACTATGTCTACGCTAAGGTCATGCACCGAATTTTTCAAGCCTTCCAGCATATCCAAGAATCAGATTCATAACATCCGTTGCGTGGATTGTTCCAATAGTTCCTCTCGCACACTCGAATTCGTTAAAAGCCTTTGAAAGAGCTTTTCTTGTGAATTTTGAACAGAACATTATAGGAACCGGGTGGAAAGAATGCCCTTTCATTGCACATGGTGTTGAATGGTCTCCGGTAACTACAAGAACATCGGGATTGAGCGCAAGGATTTCTGGAATAACTTTATCTACATTCTCTATAACGTGTACTTTTTCATCGAATTTGCCATCTTCACCGTACGAATCTGTTTTCTTGATGTGGATAAAGAAGAAATCATAGTTATTCCACTCTTTCTTCAGCGTTTCGATTTCATCTTCAATTGTTTGACCTGTTGGAATTATTGTCATTCCTACAAGTTTTGCAAGACCTTTGTACATTGGATAAACAGCTATTGCACCTGCTCTTAATTTGTACACTTCCGGAAATTGAGGTAGTTGTGGATATTTTGAAAAGCCTCTAACGAGTGCAAAATTGAGTTTCGGCTGGTCTTTCAAAACTTCTCTTATTTTATCAAGAAGCTTGTTCACTATTCTTGCAGTTTTTTCGGCATCTGGAGAAAGTGCGGTTGTATACTTTATCGGCTTGCCTTCTTTTTGTGGGTCTGCATCTTCTATATTGTCACTGAGTCCTTCACCGGTAAGTTTCAAGACAAACCTGTGCTCTTTACCTGGATAGAACGTGACCTTTACATCTTCGATTTCTTTAATATTAGCATTGAGAATCTCGACGACTTTTGCACTCTCCTCCGTAGTAGGTCTACCAGCTCTTCTATCAACAACAGTATCACCGTTAATAGTTGCAAAGTTTCCCCTTGCGACAAGGTCAAGTTCTCCAACTTCAATATTTTCACCAAGTGCTTCAAGAATACCCCTACCAATCTGATATTTAATTGGGTCGTATCCAAATAATCCGAGGTGTCCTGGACCGCTTCCTGGTGTTACTCCATGTATAACGGGTACGGTTTGTCCAAGGTCGCTTAATTGTGCAACCTTGTCAAGATTTGGTGTTTGGGCTTTCATAAGCGGCGTCAGTCCATCTTCGTTGGTAATATCTCCAACTCCATCCATAACAAGAAGAATGATCTTACTGTTATTTGGCGAAATTAATTCACGAACAAACTCCTGTTTGTCAAAACTCATAGCTTTTACCTCCCTTAATGTTATCTGTAAAACCTTTCGGTGAAAAAACAATTAGTGATATTATTCACATAATATTATACCATATCTTTTTGTTATTCAAAACATTCATATTAAATCTTCCAGACACCGTTTTCCATGAGCAGATATTCTTTTCCTTCTTTTATTCCAAAGACGTTCATTTTGTCGTTACCAACCATAAAATCAACGTGTGTTAGACTCATATTGATTCCAACTTTTTCTGGATCGCCCTCGAAATCTTCAACACAAGTTGGATATGCTCTTCCAAATGCAAAGTGAGAAGCTGCGTTTTCATCGTACAATGTGTTGTAGAATACTCGTTTAAGTTGATAAATTGGTGATGTTATGTCAACAAGTGCAACTTCGCCAAGATATGCAGCTCCGTCATCTGTGTTAATAAGTTCCTTCAAAATTTCTTTTCCCTTCTTAGCATCAAAGTCTACAACTTTTCCATCTTTAAATTCCAGCCAGAATTCATCGATTATATTTCCTTGATATACAAGTGGCATGCTACTTGAAACTTTTCCTTTTACACCATACTTATACGGTGCTGTAAATACTTCCTCTGTCGGAATGTTTGGAAGGAAGGGAATGCCGTTTGCATCGTCTTCAACACCACTCAACCATAGATGTTTTTTTGGTAATTCTACAGTTAAATCTGTGTTTGGACCTTCGTAACGGAGTGCTTCGAATTTCATATCATTCAAATAATTCTTCCTTCTTTTCAAGTTTTCAAGGTGAGTAAGTAGTTTTTCATAACCATTTTCGTCGATTCTTGCCATAAAGAGTATATCATTCCATAGCTGTTCAGTATCATTTGTACCGTACACTTTCTCAGCCCATTCTGGGTTAGGTACACCAGCAACACACCATCTATTCTTGTTCATCATTGTTCGTTCCATGATTTCTTTAAACGCTATCTGTCGAGCTTTTGTCGCAGCGCCTATTCTATTTGAAGGAACATCCGCAAGTAAATCGGCATATGACCCTACAAGTGATACTGTTGCAGCACCGTCTTCCAAAAAACTCTTCGGCATTTCAACTTCCCAGTTGTAAATATGAGTTATCACTTCTTCCGGTGCTTTTAAAAGTTTTTGCCTTGCAATATACGTATCATTCCATACTACAAGGACTTCCTTTGCACCCAAATCGTAAGCTTGCTCAACAAATATCCTAACAAAATCTTTGTGATCTACTGAGGCGTTTACAATAAGCTTTTGACCTTGCTGGAGGTTCACTCCTACTTTTAAAATTGCTTGGGCATAGTTTGTTAAGAGTTTTCTATCCATGATAAATCTCCTTTCTAAAAGTTACTCTGCTTGAATGAGAGTTAGTATTAATCCTATAATTAAAGAAAAGAAACCAATATCTGAAGCGTAAGGTGTAAGAGAAACAAGAAAGCTTATCAAACATAGTACGTAAAATTTGAGAATGTTAGCAAAAAGCTTCCCGAAATTTCGTTCGAGTGTAAAGAGCGAATATTCGTTGTGACTTGCACCAAGTGATAACACAAGTAATCGAAAACGTTTGTCTATTGAATAAATTCCAACAAGTAGTTTGTATATTTGGAACACAGTAGACAAAACCGCAAAGAGTGCAAATGCCAAAATAAGGTTATCTACATAATACCACAGCAAAACAAGTATGCTTAAAGTCATGATGTCGTTAAAAAGATACAACGTCTGGTATCTAAAACGTGACCTCTTAGATATTATGTTGAAAGAAATCAGTAGTGCAAAAAAGCTCCCGATAAGAGTACTTATCATGGAACCAAAGACAATATTCAGAAACGTTTTTATCATTTCTATTTATTGCCCTCCGTTTGTCTATCTTTGAAAAGCTCTGCCATAGCACCTACTGAAGATAGCACTGAAGAAGTTTCAAGTGGCAAGAATATCTTTGTTGCCTGACCATTTGCAACCTCCTTAAGTGTTTCAAGATATTTAATTGCTATAAGGTCGTTCGTTGGATTACCTTCGTGTATTGCTTTGAAAACATTAGATATTGCGAGTGCTTGACCCTCAGCTTCAGCAATCAGCCTGTATTTATTAGCTTCGGCAACTCTTTTTATCGCTTCAGCCTCACCTTCTGCTTTAAGAATAGCAGCTTGTTTTTCACCCTCTGCTTTAAGTATCTCAGATTGCCTAATACCCTCTGCTTCCAGTATTGCAGCCCTCTTACTTCTCTCAGCTTTCATCTGTCTGCTCATCGCTTCCATAATGTCTTTTGGTGGGTCTATTTTCTTAATTTCAACACGTGTAATCCTTATTCCCCATTTATCTGTTGCCTCATCAAGTACTGTTCTCAATTTGGTATTTATATTTTCTCTCGAAGTAAGTGTCTGATCTAATTCGAGCTCACCTATGACATTTCTCAAGTTCGTTTGGGCAAGTTTAACTGTTGCAAATTCAAAGTTGTTTACGTTATAGACAGACTTAAAAGCATCAGTCACTTCATAATAAATTACTGCATCAACAACTACAACAACGTTATCTTTTGTAATAACTTCCTGAGGCGGAACGTCAATCACATGTTCACGCATATCGACCTTTATCATTCTATCGAAAAATGGAATGATAAAGTGCAAACCAGACCTAACTTCCTTTTTGAATTTTCCAAGCCTTTCTATGAGCCCTCGTTCGTAAGGTCTAACGATCCTGATGCCAGTGGCTGCAATGATTAAAAGAAAAAACGCTAACGCAATTAATACTAAGTACATTATTACCCCCTCCTTTCAAATTTGTCTAACTCATTAATTTTCAGAGACTGAATCCTCTTTTTGCTCTTCTCTCCGCAATGGTCTTACAACAACATGAGCCCCCTCAACTCTTTCAACGATTACCTTCTCACCAACATCTATAACCATTTCGTCATCAGTTGAAACTGCACGCCACATGTCACCACTTACTTTTACAATACCCTTACCTGATTTATTACTTATTCTTTCAACAACAATCGCTTCTTTACCAACAATTTCATCAACATTAATACTCCTTACTTCTTCGCCCGTAATCTTCTTTGCAAGTTTTCTAGTTGATAAAACCAATACCCCGGAAACAACTATAAATGTTAGTAGTTCGAGTAACGTGTTTTCATAAAAGTATGCCGTTATGGCAGCAGCAAGGCTACCAAGTCCAAACCAGAAAATGAAAAATGTTGGTGTAAAAATCTCTATTACCATGAGCAGCACCCCAAATATTATCCAAAAAGCAACCGGAGTTAACATACTATCCCCACCTCTTTTCAAAGACCTTACTCAACATTGTGTACGTCTTTCATAAAACGGGCGAATTTCTCTACAAGTTCTGGGTCGAAAAACCTTCCAGCTAAGTACTTAATCTCTTTGAGTGCTTGTTGTGGAGTTTTAATTTCACTATCCCAGTCTGCCGAAACAAAATTTGTCACTTCGTCGTAATAATCAAGTATTGCGATGATTCTTGCATAGTACGGTATTTCTTCCCCTTTTAGCTTATCAGGGAACCCTGTACCGTCCCACTTTTCATGGTGATGCCTTACCGTTGGTATGTACTTCCATAGACTTTGATTTATTGAAAGATATATAGTTCCCATCGTTGGATGGTCTTCGTAATGTGCTTCAAGGGTGCGTAATCTTGTTGGCGAATAAAGCATTAGCTGTTCTATGGCGATTTTCCCAACATCATGTAAGAATGCGTGATTAACTATATCCTTTACTTCGTTTTCGTGCCAACCAAGATATTTTGCAAATTCTTCAGCCATCTTGGCAACTCTCTGAGAGTGTGAAAAGCCATTTTTGTCTTCAACTTCGGTGAGCACAATGATATTCACAAACAGTGACCTGAGGATTTCTTCAACTTCCCTTTCTTGAGGAGTTATAAGCCCTGCCTTTTTGGCATAGTAATGCAATATCACACCGTAGTCTGATTCGTTGTCTTCAAATTGTGCAACGACTTTTCCATTTTGCTTTATTACTATCAAATCATCTCTTTTAAACATACAGATTCCATCGTCTCTTTCATCACAAGTAGGTTGTTTTCCAAATGCTTCTTTAAATAGTTTTTTAAGGCTCTCTGGTAACAAAAATCTCACCACCTTTCTAACGTTTCCAAAATATACACTCTTCCATTAGCTACTATTTAGTAACTAAGTGTATTACTCCTATTTGAAATCTCTTCTTTAAGAACTTTAATAAATTCTTCCACTGCTATATCGTGTAAATCTTTTCCTTCACGAGTTCTGACTGAGATTTTGCCACTTTCTTTTTCCTTCTCACCAACAATGAGCATATAAGGAACTTTCTTCATCTGGTTCTCTCTTATTCTGTAACCAAGTGTTTCATTTCTGTCGTCTAATTCAACTCTTATATCATTTTCAGTTAGTATTTCCGCAACCTTGTGCGCAAAGTCCACATACTTTTCTGATACCGGCAGGACAACCGCTTGAACTGGGGCAAGCCAAGTTGGAAATGCACCCGCATAGTGTTCAATAAGAATACCAAAGAACCTTTCAATTGACCCATATAGTGCACGGTGTATCATAACTGGACGTTTTTCTGTTCCATCAGCATCTTTGTAGACTATTTCAAATCTTTCTGGCATTTGGAAATCTACTTGAATTGTCGCACATTGCCATTCTCTACCTATGACATCTCGAACGTGGAAGTCTATCTTAGGACCGTAAAATGCGCCTTCACCTTCTGCGATAACATACGGCACTTTCGTTTCCTCAAGAGCGTTTCTCAAAGCTTGTGTTGCCTTTTCCCATGTCGCTTCGTCACCCATGTGGTCTTCAGGCATTGTACTCAAGGTTGCCCTATACGTAAAACCAAATACACTGTACAACTCATTGATAAACTTAACTACATTTTCAACTTCACTAACAACTTGGTCTTCACGACAGAATATGTGAGCATCATCTTGTGTGAAGGTTCTTACTCTAAGAAGTCCATGTAAAACTCCTCCTCGCTCGTACCTATGAACTCGACCGAATTCGAAGAGTCTTATTGGTAAATCTTTATAAGAGATGGGTTTATTCTTGTATATGAGAATGTGTCCCGGACAGTTCATCGGTTTTACAGCATATGTTACCTCTTCTTTTTCCGTAAAATACATGTTGTTTTTGTAATGATCCCAGTGTCCACTCTGTCTCCAAAGCTTTTCGTTCATAATTAATGGTGTTCCAACCTCTTTGTATCCGTATTTTTTGTGAAGTATTCTCGATAACTCCATCAATTCTTTGAGGATTGTCATTCCGTATGGCAAGAATATTGGCATACCTGCAGCCACGTCAGTGTTAATAAAAAACAACTCGAGTTGTGGACCAAGTTTTCTGTGATCTCTTTTTCTTGCTTCTTCTAATAATTTTAAGTAATTCTCGAGTTCTTCCTTTTTTGCAAAAGCAGTACCGTATATTCTTTGCAACATCGGATTCTTCTCGCTGCCACGCCAGTAAGCACCTGAAACGGAAAGAAGTTTGAAGTGTTTGACTTTTCCAGTACTTGGAAGATGAGGACCTCTACAAAGGTCAACAAACTCACCTTGCTTGTAAAAACTCACTTTTTCATCTGGAATCTCTTCTATGAGTTCGACTTTGTAGATTTGACCTTTCTTTTTCATTAGCTCAATGGCTTCTGCTTTCGGAAGTTCAAACCTCTCTATCTTCAAATCTTCTTTGACAATCTTCTTCATTTCTTCCTCTATCTTTGTCAAATCTTCTTCAGTTATCTTTATACCTTCAATATCAAAGTCATAGTAGAATCCATTTTCTATAGTTGGTCCAATGCCAAGCCTTACCTTATCTTCACCGTAGATTCTCATCACTGCTTGAGCCATGATATGAGAGATGGTATGTCTGTATATTTCAGCTGCTTCCGGTTCATCAAGTTTTACGATTTTTAATTCACAATCAAAGGTAATTGGTCTTTCCAAATCCCACAATTGACCATTAACAATCGCACCTGCAGAATTCCTCCACAGCCCTTCCGAAATTTCCCTTGCTATCTGAGCAGGTGTCACAGAAGATTCGTAATTTCTCACACTACCGTCTGGCAATCTTACTTGCATAATAATTAAGCACCTCCGAGTTCTAATTTTTTATATATATATGCGAATAACATACAATCTAAAACAAAACCGTAAATCAGAGCTACTGGATAAGAAAAGTAATATGGTAATAAAAAGAAAACAGCTTGCAAAAGCGATGCGGTCCATGGATAATAAAAATTCTCTCTGTACAATTCTACCACAATAATTATCAATGTTACAATTACCCAAACGAAGTCCAACTCTCTGTATGCAAAACTCTGGTAAAGGGTTGAAAACATGAGAAGTCTCGAAAGTTTTATCTTTGGACTTTCTTCTAAAACGGACTCTAAAAGAAAATACAGTGGTGCGAGCGTAAAGTATTCTTTGTAAACGTTATCTACAAACACTGTAAGAATAGAAACTACCCAAAGTGTTGCTTCCATAAATCCACCTCGTAAGATTTAGAAAACTGTATACAAAAGAAAGTCACAAACCTATCTCTTTCGATATTCCTTTCATGGCTTCAAGTGATAGTGTGTAAAACTCTTCAAGACTCAGTCCAATACTTTCGCAGCTCTTCATCTGATTCCTGTTTGCACCTTTCGCAAATCCTTTTTCCTTAAATCTATTTAACAAAAACGGTACATCAACAACTTCAAGTTTCTTTTCAGGTTTAATGAGTGCAGCAGCTACGATAAACCCACTTGTTGGGTCAACGGCATAAAGTGCCTTTTCCATTAATGTTTCAGGTTCTTTCTTCTCGCAGTGAGCAAGAATTGCATTCTTTATTTCCGTACTTACTAAATCACCCAGCATCTCAACGCTTTTAAGACCATGTTCTTCGGGTTTGTCCTTCGTGTAATCATAATCGAGGTCGTGAAGTAACCCTGATAATCCCCAAAGCTCTTCGTCCTCGCCAAAATGCCGAGCCAACCTTCTCATAATAGCTTCGCAAGCAAGACAATGGTTTATCAGGTTCTTGTTATGCACGTGTTGCTTTAATAATTCCAATGCCTCTTCTCTTTTCAAGATGATCCCTCCATTATTGAACTATACAACTTTACCTTGTATTTAGTATACCACAAATTATGATATAATTAACAGGGAAATTCAAAAAAAGACTATATTTACGGAGGCGGTAGAATTGGTTGTAGACCTTCATACTCACACGACAGCTTCAGATGGAACGTTTAAACCCATGGAACTTATTGAGAAAGCAAAGCTCATTGGTTTAGAGGCTCTCGCAATAACTGATCACGATACGATAAGTGGATTTCAACAAATCGACGAGACTGTGGAAAAAGACCCAAAACTACTTTTGATAAAGGGCGTCGAGATAAGCGCAGAGTATCCAACAGATAGTTTACATATACTTGGATTTAATTTCAAAGATTCTGAAAAGGTAGCTCAGGTACTTAATGAATTAATTGATTATAGAAACAAGAGAAATGAGTTAATTCTTGAAAAGATGAATAACCATGGTTTCAAAGTTACTATGGAAGAATTAAAAAAGATAGCTAAAGGAAAAGCTGTTGGAAGACCACATTTCGCAAGGTTGTTAGTTGAAAAGGGATATGTTCAAAGTATGGACGAGGCATTTCAGAGATATTTAAAAGATGGAGGGTTATTCTTTGTTGAAAAAAGAAGACTAAAATCAGAAGAAGCTATTGAACTTATAAAAGAAGCCGGTGGAATTGCTATTCTTGCACACCCATATCAAATATTGAAAGATGGAAAACCATTTCCAATAGCTCCATCAGTTGATTCTTTGGAAGATTTTATAAAGTACTTAAAGTTTAAGGGGTTAGATGGAATAGAAGCATACTATTCTACACATACCAATTCTCAAATAGATGAGTTACTTAAAATAGCTGAAAAGCACGATTTGTTAATAACAGCGGGCAGTGATTTTCACGGAGATAATAGACCAAATGTGAAGCTTGGACTGAATGTACCTTATAAGCATATAGGAAAGTTTTTGGCAAGAATCTTTTGAAGTTACAAAATTTAAAACGGTGGTGAATTTATGAAGGAAAATGAGAATAAAGGTTTTGAAATAAAAGAATATACACTTAAGGAAAATTCACAAACGGAAAATGTCGTAGTGAAAGAGATTCTTGAAGAACTTGATCCGGAACAGCAAAGTGCAGTTCTTGATTCCATAGGAAAAGTCGTCGTCATAGCCGGACCAGGAAGTGGAAAGACAAGAGTAATTACCTATAAAATTGCGCACTTACTAACGAGCGGAATAAAACCTTCGGAAATTTTGTTGGTAACTTTTACCCGTGCTGCAGCAAGAGAGATGATTGAAAGGGCGCAAAGGGTTTCTAAGCGCGAATTGGACGGAATGCTGGCTGGTACCTTTCATCACGTCTGCAATGTACTTCTACGAAAATACGGAAGTGCAATAAGCATTAAATCGAATTTTACAATTCTTGACGAAAGTGATTCAATTGACTTGATGAAACTGGTTAGGGGAAGATTTGTTACATCACGTCAAATGAATAAAGCATTCCCTACACCAAACGAACTTTACTCCATATATTCATATATGAACAATACAATGCAAAGTGCGTATGAAGTTATCGTAAAGCGTGCTCGAAGGTGGGTTAATGTCATCGACGTAATAGAGAAAGTATTTATCGAATACATTCAAGAAAAAGAGAAGCAGAACGTATTTGATTACGATGATTTGTTAGTGAAAATGTTGCAATTATTAGAGCAAAAACCTGAAATACGTAATCGTATTTCATCTCAATTCAAGTGGATTCTTGTAGATGAATTTCAAGATACGAATCTCCTACAACTCAAGATAGTTCAGCTTCTCAGCGAAGTAAACGGTAATCTCTTCGTAGTTGCTGATGATGCACAAAGTATCTATTCATTCAGGGGTGCAAGATTCGAAAATGTTAAAGAAATAATGGACGGGGCAAAGATATTTAAGATTCAAACGAACTATAGAAGTACTGATAAAATAGTAGAACTGGTCAATACAATGATTCCTCATTCTTCCGTTCCAAAAAAGCTTAGAGCCGTGCGTTATAGTGTACAGAAACCTGTTGTAGTAAATACTTACGACCACTTCGATGAAGCACATTTTGTTGCTCAAAGAATCCTTGAACATATCAACGAAGGTGCTAATTACAGCGATATCGCAGTAATTTACAGGGCACATTCCCACTCAATCGAACTACAGCTTGAACTATCAAAGAAAAACATACCTTTCAAGCTTCTTTCGGGATTAAGATTTACCGAGACAGCACACGCAAAAGATGTCATAGCTTTTCTAAAGATTCTCGAGAACCCATACGAAGTTATTTCTTGGATGAGACTGTTGAAAATGCTCGAAAATGTCGGGGATGTAAAAGCAGAAAAGATAGTCAGTGAAATTACCACAACTGATAATCCAATTGACCAGTTTTTGAAAATGAATGTGAGAAGCTCAAACATAGATGACTTCAAAAACTCAATCTTTAAGTCTATCGGTAAGAAACCGAGTGAACAACTTAGAAACTTCTATGAAGATTTCTATAAGAGCATAATAGAATATCGTTACACTGATTACAAGGATCGCGAGGAAGATATCGAAAGGCTTATCGAAATGGCAGAATTCTACGATTCAACAGAGGAATTCTTGAATGAATTGATAGTATCAGATGCAAGAGGTATCACACCACAAGACATTGAAGATAGTGGAAAAGTTACTCTTACAACTGTACATCAAGCAAAAGGATTGGAATGGAAAATAGTCTTTGTAATAGGTGTCAACCCAGGAGACTTTCCACATTTTCTCGCTTTAAAGGACAATTCTCTCGACGAAGAAGAAAGATTATTCTACGTTGCAATAACGCGTGCAAAAGATATTTTGTATATAACTCACTCAGTTCTTTCAAGGAATAATTCAAGTAATTATTACAACAAGAGCAAAATTGAACGTGATTTTGTGGATGATATACCACCATATCTTGTAGAGTTTTGGAGGGTACGCTGAAAGGAATCGGGTGTGGTAAAAATGCTTGGAGAAGTTAGAAAATGTGAATGGTATATAGGTACAAGCGGATTTTCTTTCAGCGACTGGATTGGAACGGTTTATCCAAATAACATAAAAAACAGTGAAATGTTCACGTACTATTGGCAGCACTATGGTTTCAATTGCGTCGAACTCAATTTCACTTTCTATCAAATGCCATCACATAAGACCATCATCTCTCTATTGAGAAAATCACCGGGTGGTTTTAAGTTTGCCATTAAGTTGCATGGTTCCATAACACATGATGGTACTCTATCAAATATCGATAATTTTATTAAGAATACCCGAATAATAGAGGAAGAAGAGAAACTGATAGGTTATCTTGCACAGTTTCCGTACACCTTTAAATTCAACACTGAAAATATAGATTTCTTAAGAAAACTTGCTGAAAAACTGAGAGAGTATGATTTGTTTATAGAATTTCGAAATTCATCGTGGGTAAAACGTGACGAAATATTTTACTTGAAAGAAGAATTTTCTAATTTGTACTTTGTCATTGTGGACTTACCTAAGATACCAGGCTTGTATCCTTTATATATTGACTATAGCAAGAACGATAAGCTTTTGTATCTTCGGATGCACGGTAGAAATCCTAATTGGTTCAAAACAGATGAAAAGTTAAGATACGATTATAACTATTCCGATGAAGAACTTTTGGATATAACGAACCTTATCTTACATTTTTTCGCTCCAACGCGACTTGTTTTTTTCAATAATTGCTACCGCGGACAAGCTTTGAAGAACGCTCTTTCGTTTAGAAAGCATGTGGGGGGTGAAGTAATTGGAATCTTTTAATTCTTCAACAGAAGATTTTGATTCGGAAAATGAACGATTTTCACATATCATCGGTCAAAATAAGTGGAGCGATGAGAAAGAACTCATTAAACTTTTGGCAAAGGGAAATGAGGAAGCGTATCGTTACATATATAGGCGTTACGCTCCAAAGATTGGTGCATTAGCTAAAGGTTATCTCGGCTCAGATGATGTTGATGATATTATTCAGGAAGTATTCTTACGCATACACAAAAGCATAAAGAAGTTCCGCGGAGATTCAAAGCTTTCTACGTGGATATACAAAATAACAATTAACGTTTGCAATAATGTTTATAAAAAACTTAAGACCAGAGATACACTTGTCGACTTTTCAGAAAATAGCAACAACGATGACGAATATTGTTGTCAGCATAGTACAGAAGAAGACGTTCAAAAGAATGTTATAAATGAGATTGAAATTGACATTTTACGTAAGGCACTTGCAAAGTTGAGTCCTGAAGATAGAACGATACTTTATATGAAAGAAGTTGACGGATTAACGTACGCAGAAATAGGTAAGATTCTCGATAAACCTGAAGGAACAATAAAGAGTAAACTTCATTATATTAAGGAACTATTGAAATCTTTTCTCGGGGAGGCATTCCGCGATGGGCAAGATTAACAAAGGAGAAAAAAAGAGCCGCGAAGCTATTGCTAAACTTATTGAAGACGAATTTTCATATAGACCAGGACCTTTGATGGAAGAAAAGATTGTAAGAAAGATAAGAAGACGCAAGATAAAGAGTTTTACCTACAAAGTTGGTATAGTATTTATTCTGGTAGTATTCGCTATACTTTTTGAAACCGAAAGTATTAATTTTAATATTACTTCCATAGAAAAGACTTTCTCTTTAAAATTTACGAGCAGAAGCACTTCTTTTGTCCTTTTTGATAGCCATTCACAAGAAGATAGCGAGTTGATTGAAAACGGTGATATTGAAAACAGTAATAATGATGGAATTGACCCGCTTTTTAGAATGATTAAATATGCTTCAATAGCAAGTGATGGAGATTGGTAACTTTTTCTCAAATACTTTAATGAAGAGATACGAAAAATGTTCAGAGCCATAAAAGAAAGAGAGGTTATACTGTGAAGATTTGTTCAATAAATGCGGTTTTAATTTTAATTATTCTCTCCTTTCAGGTTTTTGTTTTTTCAGATGGTTATTATATTCGAATGGTTTATGAAACCAGCAATTCTGTTAGTTTTATGCGCTCTGAAGAAGTTTACGAAAGTGGAGATTATAAGATAGTTATAGTAAACAGTCCAGAAAATTTTGTCTGGGTTAGAATAAACGATAAGTACTATATTGGCAATACAAATACACTCAGTAGAGCATTCCAGATAAAAGATCTCTCAGATATTGCTTATGAATATGTTAAATCTAAAAAGTTGGATATTTCAAATGATGGTGTATATAGGTTTACAGAAGAAGCATTTTCAATAGAGATTTTTGTGGTTTCTGGCGAAATTTTGCGAATAGTTAGAAAAGTCGGTGACGTAACAACAACGATGTATATAAATAAAATTCCGAAGCAGTTCGATATTAAGGCATTGCTCTCTAAATATAAACTTGTAGATACTACTCCTTTGCCAGAAAAATTTTTTCTCTTGTCTAAGTTCTTTCTTTGGGCATCTGTGATTGAAGGTAAAGATTATGTAAGGATTATTGGATATGATAAAGAAGCAAAACGTCTTGAGGTTGAAATTAACAAAACATCGGGTGATTATAAAATAGATTCTTATTATTTGAAAATTTTAAAGGCATCCGATTCTACAATGAAGGAGATTAGAAATGCGATGCGCGGTTATTGATGGATATGTGGACGAACCTGCCGTCCTTGGAGTACCACCTTATATAAGTACTTACGTAAGATACGTATCTGGTGTTTTCTTACTAAAAGGTTTTGAAGTAGATTACTATACAATAGACGATGTGCGTGCCAAAAGGTTATGGCACGTTTTTTCTGATTACGATTATGTAGTGATAATCGGTGGACTTACTGTTCCTGGTAAGTATGTTGGTGGAACGCCTATTACACCTACGGAGGTCAGTAAGATATTTTCTTTATCAGGCAAATCTTACAGAATACTTATGGGAGCGATTGCAAAGGCATTTTCAAACACTGGCGGTGGATTTGCGAAAAGTACTACGTATATTGAAGCAGAAGAGTTCATTAGCGATATTGGAAGATGGGTCTCAGAGAACATTGAATCTGATTACATTAATGCAATACATTTAGCATCTTTGACAGGTGCGAGCATAGTAATAAAACACCCAAAATTTCCAAACATCATAGCAGAAATCGAAGTATCCTTGGGCTGTGAGAGAAGAACATATTGTACTTTTTGTACTGAACCACTACTACACCCCAGATTTTTTTCAAGACCCGTACGTAATATTATAGATGAAATAAAGCAACTGTACAATTACGGTGTACGTGCTTTCCGACTTGGAAGAAGTGCAAATATTATTGCTTATGGAAGTGATTGGAATAGAAATATTATTAATCCAGAAGCAATTAAAGAATTGTACAGTGGAATAAGAGTACAATGTCCTGAACTGAAAGTTTTGCATACGGATAACGCAAACCCTACATACATATCAAGAAATCTTCCAGATTCAGCAGAAATTATTGAAACAATAGTCAAATACAATACCCCCGGAGATATACTATCTTTCGGAGTTGAGAGTTTTGACCCTTTAGTTAGAAAGAAGAATAACATAGATGGAGATGTCGAAGATATAGATAAGGCTGTAAGAATTGTAAATGAGATTGGATCAGTGAGAGATGATAAAGGTATCCCGAAATTATTGCCCGGGATTAATCTTATTTTTGGCTTATTCGGAGAAAGTAAGAAAACATATGAGATAAACTATAAGAAGCTTATGGAATACCTCGATCAAGGCATGTTACTAAGAAGAATTAACCTTCGACAAATTTTGATATTTCCTGGTACCCCGCTTTATTACCTTTCCCAAAGAAAAATAATAAAGGTAAATAAACAGCTATTTGAACATTACAAGTATCTCATACGAAATAATATCGATACCCCGATGCTAAAGAAAGTCTTCCCCGTTGGTTCAATAATTGACGACGTGATACCGGAGTTTAGAGAAGGAAAAATAACGTTTGGAAGACCTCTGGGCACCTATCCAATACTAATTGGGGTCCCCGCAGAATTCGATAAGCCGACAGACATTGTTGTAGTTGACCACGGTCAAAGGTCGATAACTGGTGTAAGGAAAACAAATATAGAATCTCTGACATTTGAGGAATTAACAAGTATACCGGGTATTGGAAGTAAAAATGCTGTTCGAATTAATAATAAGGATTTTTCAACAATTCAACCAAGTACACTCGATTTCTTAAAAAAACATTTTCTAAAATGAGATTGTGAAAAAAATAAAAATATTCTGGTATAATTGTCTTGCAAAATAGTCTGAGTATCCTCAAGGGGGGCAAAAGCATGCAAAAAAGCACCTTAATATTGTGGGGTCTCATCTTTTTTATTTTAATAGAAACTTTGGCGTTTGGTGAGTACAATGATGTACCCAAATCTCACTGGGCGTATGAAGCCGTTGAAAAGCTGTCAGCACTCGGTGTTATTACCGGTTTTCCGGATGGAACTTTCCGTGGAAACGAAGCTCTAACTCGTTTTCAGGTAGCAGTATTATTATACAGGTTGTATATTGTTATTGATGAGGATTTGAAAAGTATAAACTTAAGAATCTCGGCACTTCAAGAAAAACTCTCTCCAAAACCAACCACTCAAGACCCACAAACACAGCAAGCTATACAGAATCTCCAGAAAAATCAAGATAGAATCAAATCCGAGCTAAGCGCTGAGATAGAAAGCATTAAATCATCTTTAAATAAAGTTTCACAGGATATGAAGAAAGTCCTCCAAGACATTTCCACACTTTCTTCTAATTTTAAAGACTCCAACGTTTCTTTGAGCAACAAAGTCAATGAGACACAACAACGACAAAGCGAGTTGAATTTAAAGATAGACGACCTTTATTCAAAATACAGTAATTACATTTCTCGCATTGAGACACTCGAAAAGTCTTATACATCAATTTCGAGTTCGGTATCTTCAATCAAATCATCTCTTGAAGCACTGCAAAATTCTATAAACAAGCAATTAGGCGAATTAAGTGAAATTAATGAACAATTGAAATCCGATGTGCAGCAAGCTGAGATTAGAGATTTGACCACTCAAATAAAAAACATCACTGAACAGCTCTCCGAACTTGAGAGTTTGAGAGAAGAGAGTAAGAGCTTGAGAGAGAAGTTGGCAGAGGTAGATAAAGCATTAAACGAATTAAAGCAAGCAAAGGAAGAAACAGTGCTTGTAAGTCCTCTTGATAATGACCAAATGAACGAATTAGTCAAACAAATTGACGCT
>Ga0197142_1000385_pt1 | contig 40272 bp, 33 predicted proteins | sample GBS60_MetaG_FD_148614 | JGI IMG/M metagenome (GOLD analysis project Ga0197142, IMG submission 148614) | Sediment microbial communities from Great Boiling Springs, Gerlach, Nevada, United States - GBS 60_MetaG | ecosystem: Environmental > Aquatic > Thermal springs > Hot (42-90C) > Sediment...
CGAAGTGGAAAGAGAATTGCCCAGGCTTTAAAAAAATTCGGACACGAAGTTGATGAAATTGATGTTAATCTTGATTTATTAGATAACTTAACCACCTTAAGAAAGTATGATGTCCTATTCAATATATTGCACGGAACTTTCGGCGAAGATGGCCACCTTCAAGCAATCCTTGATTCAATTGGTGTACCATATACAGGTTCGGGAATGGAAACAAGCGTTATTTCGTTTGATAAATATCTGTGCAATCTATTCGTACAAGATGTAGCTAAGGTTCCGGAATTTACTTTATTGACAAAAGAAGAGTTTGAAAAATCTGGGATAGAAAAAGTACTTTCCAGCGTAACCATACCATGCGTAATAAAACCACGAAAAGAAGGTTCAAGTATTGGAACTCATATATGCTTTTCAGAAGAAGAATTAACAGATTACCTAAAAGAAGAGTTTGAAAATTACGAAGAATTAATTGTACAAAAATACATCAAAGGTGCGGAGGTAACGGTTTCGATTATAGACATTGACGGTAAACCTATCGTACTACCAATACTTGAGCTCAGACCAAAGAAACTTTTTTACGATTACGAAGCCAAGTATACAGATGGTATGACAGAATTCGTAATCCCTGCACAAATTGGTGAAGAGATGACAAAATACGTTGAAAAAACAGCCTTAAATATATACAAAAAACTCGGTTGCAAGCACTTTTCGAGAGTAGATGGTATTGTAAGCAACGACGAGTTTTATTTCCTTGAAGTAAACACATTACCCGGAATGACTGAGTTAAGCGATTTACCAATGTCTGCGAAGGCGTATGGAATGAGTTTTGAAGAATTAGTCAACACGATTGTGAATGAGGCATATAAGAGCCCTTCTTTTGAAGGTTTGAGAATGAAAATTAGGTAAATCAAGGAGTGTCTATTTCATGATAAAGAGAGAGAAAATAATTGAAAAGATAGGCAGTAAGCTCGACAGAAGAAACTCAAATATTGTGGCTATGTACATAATAATACTTATCTTTATATCAATAAGCACACTCTTTGGCACACTACTCGATGTAATCCTTAGAACAAGAATGCTCTTCACAACAACCTTTGGAATGTTCTCCGTAATGCAGGTCTTATTCGGGCTCTCCGTTATAGATAAGATGATTTTACGAGTTATAGGTGCTGTGCCGTTAGACAATAAAAACGAAAAGAGCCTCCTTGAAATAGCCCAAGCATATTTAAACGAAGTCAAGCAAGCCATAAACCTTGATTTTGACATACAATTAGCAACAATTGAAACTCGCTCTATAAATGCTTTATCGGTTGGTCGTAGAGAACATACACATACAATAGTTATAACAACTGGCGCATTAGAAAAATTGGAAGTTAATGAGATAAAAAGCCTTCTTCTGCATGAGTTATATCACATTGTTAATAAAGATGTTGACTATTTAACCACGGTAAGTGGAACCTTTGGAAGTCCATTGTTGATATTCAAATTGTCGAAGGATAGAATCAGAAAATTTCTAAAAGCCAAGAAAAAAGGACTATTAAAAAAAGAAGAACAGAGAAAACAGCTCAATGGAATAATACTTTCCTGGCTTATTATGATTATTTCAAGTCTTTTCATTCCACTGAGCTTTTTATCCAACATTTTTATAAGTGTCAGGAAGGAATTCGAGGCTGACAGTTTTTCTGCCACAATGATAAGTAAAGACGCTGTAATTAGTTTACTAAAAAAAGCCAAAGAAAACTGTCTAAGCTTAGATACAGAATACATCTTCATTAGATACCACTTCTTTGTGCAACCAAATTGTGCTGATATAAATAAAAAAACAAATTCGATACTAAGCACATATCCTTCGATAGGAGAAAGAATTTCATACATTGAAAACACTTATTAATAAGAGATAATCAAAAAATTATATAAAGCAGAAATAAATAAAGTGAAAGTAAGCGAAAGTGAGGTTTTGCAAATGCCGAATCTATTAGTACACCTGAGAATTGGAATGATTACTTATCCTTTATTCCTCTTAGCATACGGTTTAATCTCAAACTTTTTCAACTATAAGTTCAGTCCATCTGCAGTGGAATTAGCGATAAGTTATTCTGTTTATATCCTTGGAAGCGATTTACCTGACTTAGACAGTTCAAATGCTCCTCTGAGAAATTTTACTAAAGCAATCTCTCTATCGTTTGCTATATACATATTTACTTTTTTCCTTTTTGATAAACTTGCTTCAATCGAACAAATGAAAGCATTACCTCAATCAGTAATCCTCTCTATGGCAGTCTCTATTTCAATGTTAATTGGTGCAGGTTTAATAAATCTCTTTCTTGCGCTTCCAATATTTTCACATAGGGGTTTTGCTCACTCAATTACATTTGCTGCTATCTATGGATTGATAATATATCTTTTTTCCTCATCGAAAAGCGACACTGCGCTGTTTTTTGGCATCAGCGCATTTTCAGGAGTTATGGTCCACATGATTGCCGATTATCGAAAGAATTTAATTAAAATTTTCAAACTATATTAAACTATAATAAAATAACAATAAGAGGGAGGAATAAACATGAAATTTCTCGACGGGGTTAACGTTACATACGTACATAAAGAACAAAAGGGGGCACTGACGAAGCTGTTCAATGAGTTATCTAAACTAAATTCCAAGGTAGAGTTGAAACCAGTTAACAATACTTACTACGGAAATTTCCGCATAGAATTGTACGCTCCTATCGAAGCTATACCGACGATAAAACTAACAGGCTTCCTCGCTTCTGATGACCCTATCGAATGGTTAATGGAAAAAGATGACCAATCTGCAATGATAATCGACAGAATATTCCACGTGGTAGATACAGAAATAATTGAAATTGACGAAACAAAACCCGTAATGGCTGTAATTCTGGACCAGTATAAGATTTATGCGCTCGTTAATAGCGACTTAACAAAAGAATTTACAACAAAAGAACTTGTTAAACATGCACTCGGTAGATTATTTGAGGTTTATTTTGACTCCACCTTCAATCCGGATGATTACGAAATAGAAATCCACCCAGAACTCACAGATTATTTTATATGATAGAGCAAAAACTCGTAATAAACAGTTCTCACGTGTTTCAAATAGATTTTCTCACATTATTTGACTTTTGAGCAATTTTATTGTAAACTTTATCTGGTAAAACGGAGACCATTTCCGTTTTTTATTGGGAATCTTTGGAACCGGTTCGAAAATAGGGAAAACTAAATCACAAACTTAAAAATATTAATTATAAAAGCAGAGGGGTGCAAAGCTGTGTCAAAAGTTAGCAAAACCTCAAAAGCAAATGAAAAGAAAATCGATATCTCCAAACAGTTTGAGTATCATCTAAACCATACGCTTGCCGAAAGAACTGTTGATTCAACTCTTCGTCAAAGGTTCTTTGGACTCTCTTATGCGATAAGAGATATCGTAGCGGAAAAATGGTTAAACACTGAGGAATTGGTACTAAACCGAAAAGAATTGAGGATTGTGAATTACCTATCGATGGAGTTTCTCATAGGAAGGTTGCTGTACAACAACATACTAAATCTACAAGTAGAAGATAAAGTCAAGGAATTACTCTCTTCATACGGGCTTTCTCTTGATGAAATCGCACTTCTCGAAGAAGATGCCGCTCTTGGAAACGGTGGTCTTGGAAGACTCGCCGCATGTTTTCTTGACTCCCTTGCCACACTTGGTTACCTTTCCTACGGGTACACAATAAGATATCAATATGGTCTATTTAAACAAGAGCTGGAGAATGGATTTCAGAAAGAAGTTCCAGATGATTGGATGAAAAACGGATATCCATGGGAATTTCCAAAACCTGAAGAAGCTGTAAAAATAAGCTTTTATGGAACAGTTGAACCATATACAGACGAGAAAGGTAGATTGAGATTTAGATGGATAGATACATACGACATTATAGCTGTGCCGTACGATATTTACATAACTGGTTACAACAGTGATATTGTATCTGTTTTAAGACTTTGGCAACCAAAAGCCATAAACGAATTTAACTTTACAGAATTTGAAAAAGGAAACTATGAAAAGGCTGTGCATGAAAAAAATCTTGCAGAAACCCTGTGTAAAGTTTTATATCCAAACGACGCGTTCTTCCAGGGAAGAGAACTAAGACTAAAACAAGAATACTTCTTTGTGAGTGCCGCAATAAAAGACATAATCAGAAGACATAAAAGAAGATTCGGAAATGATCTACATAATCTTGCAGAATCAGAAGTAATCCAACTCAACGATACACACCCAACACTTGCAATACCAGAACTTATGAGAGTGCTCCTCGACGAAGAAGGTTATACATGGGAAGAAGCATGGGAGATAGTGAGTAAAGCTATTGCTTACACAAACCACACTGTCATGCCTGAAGCACTCGAAAAATGGGAAGCACCACTTATTCAAAGCATGCTTCCAAGACATTATCAGATAATTGAAGAAATCAACGCAAGGTTTTTAAAAGAAGTTGGAGAGAAATTCAACGGTGACCTTCAGAAAATAATTAATCTATCTATTTTTGAAGAAGGAAACATCAAGAAAGTAAGAATGGCAAATCTATGCTCTGCTGCGTCCTTTTCTATAAACGGTGTTTCCGAACTTCACACTGAGATATTAAAAAAGACTGTCTTGAAAGATTTTTATGAAATGTATCCGGAAAAATTCAACAACAAAACGAACGGTGTAACTCAAAGAAGATGGCTCTTAGAATGTAACCCGCCACTTGCACGACTTATAACTGAATCAATTGGTGATGGCTGGATAACAGACTTGTACGAACTAAAGAAACTCGAAGCATTCCAAGAAGATGCTGAATTTCTTGGAAGGCTTGATAGAGCTAAGGTATGGAATAAAGAAAGACTTGCAAAATATGTCAAAGAAAGACTTGACATTTCCCTCGACCCTGAATCGATATTTGATATTCAAGTTAAGAGGATACATGAGTACAAAAGGCAACTACTGAATATAATGCACGTAATACATATTTACAACGAAATACGCCTTGGCAATCGTTTAAAAGTTCCAAGAACATTTATCTTTGCGGGTAAATCTGCGCCGGGATACAGAATGGCAAAGCTCATAATCAAACTTATAAACAGTGTTGCAAACGTTGTTAACAATGACCCTGTTGTTAGCAAAGAGCTTAAAGTTGTATTCATACCAAACTACAATGTCTCTGCAGCGCAGATTATTATTCCAGCAGCAAATGTAAGTGAACAAATCTCAACCGCTGGTACAGAAGCATCTGGAACGGGAAACATGAAATTTATGATAAACGGTGCACTAACAGTAGGAACACTGGACGGTGCGAATGTAGAAATGCTTGAAGAGGTTGGAGAAGAAAATATCTTTATATTTGGCTTAAAAGCTGAAGAAATAGAAGAAGCAAGGAGAAAAGGTATATATAATCCTTTTGGTATATACTTGGAAAACGAAAAGATAAGAAAAGTACTTGATATGATAAAGGGCGGATATTTCAACCCCGACATGCCAGATTTGTTTGCAGACATATACGAAAACTTGTTGTATGGAAAATTCGCGCCAATGCCTGATCAATATTTCTTACTTGCCGATTTTGATTCATACGCTAAAACACACGCAATGGTAGAGGAACTATTTCTAAATAAACATGAATGGAACAAAAAATCATTACTTAACATAGCCAGAAGTGGAAAATTCTCAAGTGATAGGACGATAGAAGAATATGTAAGAGATATTTGGAAACTTACAAAAGTTGAATAATAAGAAATTGAAAAACAAACGCGGGGACATAACTTCCCCGCGTTTTTTAATTTTTTTAATTATAATAATTATTATTTCAATTTCTTGTGACAGAACCACCAATCGTAACAGTCGTATTCTTGAGGTCTTTTTGCGGCTGTTTGGCAATCAGATGCAGGTGGAACGATTACCTCATCACCGAGAAGTTCGTTGTTGGGCCAGTTAGCTGGCAACGCTACATGATACTCATCATTAACCTGCAACCCTTTAACCATTCTAAGAATCTCGTCCATATTTCTTCCAAGTTCCTGTGGATAATAAAGAACTGCTCTAAGAATTCCCTTTGGGTCAATTATGAAAACAGCTCTTACTGTATTTGTTCCCTTTCCCGGATGAATCATACCAAAGAGTTCAGAAATCTGACCTCTATCATCTGCAATAATTGGGAACTTGATTTCAACATCTAAATTCTCTTTAATCCACTGTACCCATTTAATGTGAGAAAAGACTTGGTCAATACTTAAACCGATGAGCTCTGTGTTGAGATTCTTGAATTCGTCGTACCTTTTCTGGAATGCTACAAACTCTGTTGTACAAACTGGCGTAAAATCAGCTGGATGGCTGAACAGAACAACCCATTTACCCTCATAATCTTTTGGGAAGTTAATAACACCATGTGTCGTCTTCGCTGTAAATTCAGGAACATTTTCTCCTATAAGTGGCAAACCCATAAAAACACCTCCTCGTTTCTACTCTTGCCATACCATAGTCAAGATATTTTATATGCTAATATTGTTTTATACTATGTCTAAAATATATTCAATTACTTTATTGTTTCTTTTTAGTTAATTTCATATTATAAATCGACTATTCATTCATAAAAGGATTAAAGTAGCGCAATCATACTTTCAATGGAATTCTTACATTCGTCTGGTAAACGGTCGTATCCTTGGTTTTCAACGTCCTTAGACTTCAAGAAAAGTAATCTCTTTTCAAGCGAGAATTTGAGTAAATCTCTGTATTCGTAATCGGAAGTCTTTACTTCAAATCCCGGTATCTCTATGGTCTTTAAACCGCCGAACCAATCAACGAATTTTGCTTTACGCTCAACTATATTTTCAAGGATTTCCAGAGTTACCTCTTTTGGTACCTTCTTATTCAAATAAAATCCTGTATTAATTATGTAGCACTCAACACCTTTCTCGAAGAGCGTTTTGAATTTCTGATAATCTTCGGAAAGGGGGTATGTTCTAAACGGATTAGCATATGGTTCAAAGACAAGGGCTTCGGGGTCTACACCTGGTAAAAGTTTCTCCGCAGATGTTCTTTTTGTTGCAAGTGTAGCACCCATTGTCGATGCAAGAATAGGGTCTTCTATCTTCACAATTGGTGGTAGAACGGGGTCTTTCATTATCCAGAATATTGCATTTACTGGCTCTTCTATTTTATCTACCCTGTTCGGTGACCAGAGTTTTGACTTTATAGCACGACCATTTCCGTTTCTCATATCTTCCATAACGGGAACTAACCTACCGAATTCATCTATAGTTGCTCCACAATTTTGAATTGTAAGGAGGTATTTATTATCATCACTTGTCAAAGGATAATCCGAGGTCTTGTCAAAGTACGATGGTTCTAATGCAATTGATGATAAGTCTTCCAAATTTATAACTAACGCATCGTCATGAACAATTGTAATACTGTACTTTCCGTTGTGTTTTGCATGAGTCAGTGTAGATTTTCCAGAACCAGACAACCCAAAGAATGCTGCAACAAATTTGTCACCATTAAATTCGTATTTTTTCAATCCACCATGGCAAGCTGCATAACCCTGCCTATTTCCAACGGACCAACCGAGTGTAAGTGTTCCTTTTTTAAATTCTCCGAAGTATCTCAATCCAAGAAGAGCAGCGCAGTTATTTTTTGGATCAAAGAGTGCCAATCCACCAGGAAAATCTGGGTGTGACCAATCTGGGTCGGTAAATATGTATATGTCCGGTTCATTCAAGAACTTTGAATTCTCGTACATTGCAGCATACTCTGGTGTAAGGTCTTGGAAGTTAAGAAGCCAGTTATAAACGGTATTCTCAAAACCTTCGGGAATAAGAATGTGGTTTTTAACTATAAAATCTCTGTGAAGTCCTGTATAACTTATTACATGATACATCTTTCTAAATCTTGTACCATATATAGCTTCCCGTATAACTTCCGCAAGTGAATCTTCATTAACACCTGGCATACCTATTATTTTTCTTGCTCCAGCAAACCTCCCAACAGTAGCACCATCGTTGAAAAGAAGTATCTTTGTTCCTTCATCGAGATTCTGCAACTCTGGTTTGTAAACTGGTAAATCCGTTACTATAGTCCCTGGAGATTTCACAGCTTTCTTATACGCTTCTCTTCGTGATGTGAGTAATTCTACGTTGTTTCCATAAAATGCACTTTCAATCGTTGTACGTATCCTTGAAAAATTCGATTTGTTAACCTCTCCCCACTGCCACCTTCCCTTTGTAGACAATGCCAAACACCTCCATACCTCCATGATAATAAAATGTTTAACGTTAGCATATTTATTTTAGTACTTTTTACTTACATATATAAGCAAAGCATCATAAAATTTCAGAAAGCATGCGTAAGCATACAAAAGCTATTTCAAACTTATACGAAGTCCTTCATCATTTCTCCAGATAGGAAACAATTTTTCAAGAACAGTTAAAACTAAGTTAGTTAAATTTTTGAACGATTTAAAATTTAAACAGTCTAAAGATATGTAAGATGAGTATAGTCGTGGGCGAATTCGAAGGGAGGAAGAATGATGGAAAAAGAGAGTTTAAATATTAATATTTCCAAAGAGATTTCATCTGAAGAAGTTTTAAGAAGCGTAATCGAAATAATTACTGGTATTGTTGGGCTAATACCGGAAATTCCCGAGCTTGAAGACATGAGTACAACAGAATTGTACGTTTTTCTATTTACAGCCGTTTCAAAAGATGCTTCCAACTCCATGTTGGCAAAACAACTTAACATTTCCAAATCTGCCGTGAGTATCGCCACCAAATTTCTAATTGAGAAGGATCTTATTGCAAGTAAGCAATCGTCAAAAGATAGACGGCATACTTTTTTGGTTCTCACTGAATATGGCAAGAATGTTTATAAAAAACTTTTGGGTGCTTTTGAAAATCTTCTTGCGAACGTTTATGCTTCACTAAAGGATAAAGATACTGCTAAGCTTGAGAGTGCTTTTGAAATTCTTGAAAGTTTTGCGAAAAGTTGTAAAGAACTCAAAGAGTCGAAATGTGTAACGGCTGAAAAGTGAGGTGAAAATATGATACTAATCACAGGTGCAACAGGGCATCTCGGAAATGTACTTGTTAAAAGATTTGTCGAAACAGAGGAAAGAGTTAGAATCATAATCCAGCCGAACGATAATCTTGAATCTCTCCAATTTGTTCCTGTGGAAGTCTTTTATTCAGATGTTAGATGGAATTTTTCGGATGCTCTTAAAGACGTTGAAGCAATATTCCACACAAAATATTAAAATCTTAGAACCACAAAAGAGTTTCTAAAGAAAGATTTATAATTTCTGGACACACCATTAACTTTGCACAACTTCCTAAGTTATGCGGTTTAAATTCTTACGAAATACTCGATGATACTTCAGGAAATATTCTAAGTGTTCTTTCTTTACTTGCTAACATCATGTTCTCTATCCCTTCAGAATTCGTTCCGTATGCACTCCATACGTTGCTTTGAATTATACATTTTCAAAAGAGAAAATCTCGTCCATCTTACCCTATACACCAAGAAAAATTGAAGATTCAATACATGATTTTTTCAATTGGTTAAACGAATTGAATAAACGAAAAAATATGTGCTATAATATAAACTGAGTTACTGGGAGGTGGATTTATTGGCACGACTAAGGGTTTACGAGCTTGCCAAACAGCTCGATATGGACACAAAAGAATTACTCCATGAACTGGAGGAACTTGGTATAGAAGTAAAGAGCCACATGAGCTTTATTGACGAAGAAACCGTCAATATATTGCTTGATATATACAAAGAAACTCTTGATGAAGAGGAAGACATATCTTTTGTTAAAGCAAAAGAGCCAGCAAAGGAAAAGGTTGAGGCAAAGAAACCTCCTGTTCATATTACAGAGGAAGATTTGAAATTGGATAAATTTGCGGAAAAGATTAAAATTCCGCAAAATAGGATAATTCAAGACTTCTTCATGAAAGGTGAAGTCTTGAGACCTGGACAAACTATTTCTGTATCTCTTGCAAAAAAAATTGCTAAGATGTACGATGTAAGGCTCACATTTGAAGAAGAAGCGAGCAAAGAAGAGCAAGTAAAACTCGAAAACCCAATCGATGAATTAAAAAGAAAATTCGAGGAGCTTTATCAAGACAAAGAAAAATTAGTCACCCGCCCACCAGTTGTTACAGTGATGGGACATGTTGACCACGGAAAGACAACACTTCTTGATTATATTAGAAAGACGAAAATCGCAGAGAAAGAAGAAGGCGGAATAACGCAAAGTATAGGTGCTTATCAGGTTGTTGTAAACGGTAAGAAAATAACATTTATAGATACACCTGGTCACGAGGTCTTCACTGAAATGAGAGCACGCGGTGCACAGGCAACGGATATAGTTGTACTTGTCGTTGCAGCAGATGACGGAGTTATGCCGCAAACAATCGAAGCTTACCACCACGCAAAATCTGCAAATGTCCCAATAATTGTTGCTATAAATAAGATAGACAAGCCGAATGCAAATGTTGACCTTACAAAACAAGACTTGGTGACAAAACTCAACCTCATACCCGAAGATTGGGGAGGGGATACGATAGTTGTTCCCATCTCAGCAAGAAACGGTATCAATGTTGATTCACTACTTGAGATGATACTACTTGTTGCTGAAATGCAAGATATTCGTTGTGTTCCCGAATCACCAGTAAGAGCTATAACAATAGAAACCCGTCTCGATAAAGGATACGGACCAGTTGCGAATACCGTTGTAAAAGATGGAGTTCTCAAAGTTGGAGATTACGTTGTTGCTGGTAAGGTATATGGTAAGGTAAAAGCACTTATAGATGACAAAGGAAAGAGGATAAATCAAGCAGGTCCATCAACACCTGTTATGATCGTTGGATTTGAAGAACTACCTGATCCACACAGTATCATTTATGTCGTTGAATCAAAAGAACGCGCTGTGGAAATCGCTGAAAAAGTAAAGGAATTAGAAGCAAGAGAATTAAAAAAGAAACGTCAGATAAAGCTCGAAGAGATATTAAAGAAGATGCAAGAAAGCGAGAAAAAAGAAGTTAAATTAATACTAAAAGCTGATACAGTAGGTTCTTTACAAGCTTTACAAAATGCGATTGCAAAATTGAGAACGAATGAAATAGATATAGACATTGTGCACAGTGCTGTTGGTGCCATTAATTCAAGCGACATCATGCTTGCATCTGCATCAGAAGCTTTAATTTTTGGTTTTAGAGTAAAATCTGATTCCCAAGCATCGCGACTTGCTGAATCAGAAGGAGTCCAGATAAAGACATATACTATAATCTATAAACTCCTTGAAGAACTTAAAGCAGCTCTTGAAGGTATGTTGGAACCAGAAGAAGTTGAAGAAAAGACTGGTTATGGAGAAATTAAGAAAGTCTTTAAGATTCACAAATATGGTAATGTCGCAGGTGTTCAGATGTACGACGGGTATGTTGAAAAGAGTGGGTTTGTTAGAATTTATAGAAATGGCACACTTGTTTTTGAAGGAAAGATTGAAAACCTGAAACATTACCAACAAGATGTGAACCGCGTTAGCGCACCTCAAGAATGTGGTATAAAGTTCCAGAATTTTGATGATATAAAAGAAGGAGACGAACTTGAGTTCTTTATAACCAAAAAAGTCCCAAGAAAATTGTCAGCAGTTACAGAGGTATCGAAAGAAGAAAATGAATAAATTGTTTAATATGATTAATATCGAAAAAAGCCACCTTTACGGTGGCTTTTTATTGGTTATTGAGTTTTAAACTTACTAATATCTTCATCAACTTTTCTAAACGCTTCCGTTAAAGCACCTGAAGATACTTGAATCTTTTTAAACGATGCACTTATAAACTCTATAGACTCCTCAAACGTATTAACCATCTTTGCCACTTCTTCTATAGAATTCACTAACCCATTTATCGCATCCGCTATCTCTCCAACCATCTCTCCTTGACTGCGTCCTTCAACTGTCAGTTCACCGAGTATCTTAGAAATTCGCTCCGCTTCTGTACTTATAACACTGTAACTTTCAGAAGCAGAATTTATCCGTGACGTGCTATCAACAATTTCTTTAAGCGTTTCAGAATACTTCACATCTATGTTCCCTATGTCTTCAAATATACTCTGGAGAATGCTTTTTGCCTGCTCTACAAACAACTTACTTTGCTCTGCTAATTTTCTTATCTCATCTGCAACAACGGCAAATCCCCTACCAGCTTCTCCAGCTCTTGCCGCTTCGATAGCCGCATTAAGAGCAAGTAAATTTGTTTGTTCGGCTATTCCTGTTATTCCTTTGAGTACATCTTCTATCTTTGTGTTCTTTCCGGAAAGCTCATTAACAAGTTTCGAAATCTCTTCCCCTGATTGCTTTGCATTTCTCAAAGCTTCCACACTTTCTTCCATCATCTTTCTTGACTCAACGGCATTTTTTGACATCATGGACAGAGATTTTGTTGCATTTTCCAATTCATTCATAAACCTGTGGATACTATCACTCATACTTGAAGCAGAAGCACCAATTTCCTCTGTACTTGCCGTAACATTGTTTATAGCTGAAGATATATTTTGAAATACTCTCTTGAGTTCTTCAATACTTTCATGGAAATTATCAGTAGTTTCCTCAACGAGCTTTCTGTTACTATCAACTTCCGATGAAGCAATATTCATACCATTTCTCACATTACCGATAAATGATACTAAACTAACACGAGTGTTTTCAACGTCTCTAAGTAAGTCGCTTAATTCATCTTTACCCTTCACATCCAATGATTTTGTCAAATCACCTTTAGCAAATTCTTTCATTAATGCTGAAATTACTTTTATTTTTCGCAATATATATGATATGAGGATTATAAATACTATCTCGAAAGCCATTATTAAAAGCGATATGTTGATAGAATTGACAAAAGCTTCTTTCCTCACAAAATCGGCATCAAAGTCAGCTCCAATATACACTGTCTTCCCCGAGAAATCTCCGAGTCTTAAGTATACGGTCTTTAAATAACCCCATTGTTCATAGTATCTTATCTTTGTATTTGCCCAATCTTTTGATTCAAATTCTTTTGGGCTAACAGCAGGGTCAGTATCTTTATCACCAAGTTTTGAAAAGTTTTCAGAATCCATTGGATAACCATCTACAACATAAGTTATGCTACCATCTGTGTTGAAGAAAAACGTATATAGATACTTTAAACGAGTACTTTCCCTTACTTTATTAAGGTAACTGTGAATCTCTTCGTATTCTGGGATAGTATCAGACATCGTAGCAACAACTTTTTTCATACTCGATGGATTTATACCAACCTTCACAACACGAAGAGTTGTAATTCCATCATCACCAAGCTGTTTCTCAACCATGTGGTAAGAAACATAGTAACTTAGCAAAAATCCGAATACAGCCGAGAGTAGAATAATTACTATTGAAAGAGTCCTCAGTTTCATAGGCTCACCCCCATTTTTAAGGAAATAAAAGTGCAATATTTATTTCATTATATCACAAAAATTAAAAAAAACAAAAAGCCAGGCGAGCTTTTTCTCTGGCTTATTTTTTAGAATAAAAACATTATTCAGAACGAAAATATACAATAAATTCTGTTCCAATCATATGTTGTGATTTGACTTCAATTTTGTAATTTGCTATATGTGCAAGGTGCTTAACCACCGCCAAACCAAGTCCAGAACCGGAAGCCATTTTCACTCCGGTTGATGTACGATAGAATCTGTTGAATATTTTTGGGAGTTCCTCATCGGGAATACCAACACCAAAATCTCTTACTGAAATATACTCGCCTGTTATCTTCAATATAACTTTGGAATTATCAAAGGAGTACTTAATGGCATTTGACAAAAGATTCTTTAATATCGTTCTCAAAATAAAATCATCGGCATCTAAAAAATCAACATTGATATATCTTTCTACTTTAGCTTTTCTGAGTTCGATAAGTCCAGCAATATCATCTAATACAGAATCAACCAGCTTCCTAATATTTATAGTCACCTTTTTTGGACTATACAAACCGAGCTGAGCCATTGTAATGTATTCAATCTGTTCAACGATTCTGTTAAGTCGTAGTGCTTGTTTTTCAATTTTAAGAAACCGTTTGATATTCTCTTCATCGTCTTCATCTTCGAGTAATTCAGAAATATGGCTGAGAAGGACACCTATCGGGTTTTTGAGTTCGTGGGCTATAAGGCTTGAGATGTTCAACTTTACTTCTTGCAGGTTTCTTTCTTCAGATATATCTCTCAGTATCAGAAGAGAGTTTTTCTTAATATAACTGATTTTGAAATAGAGCCATCCACCTCTTCTGTTTGAAAAAATTCTATCCTCGAAAGTGATAATAGCATCATCATTTACCGAACTTACTGACTTTTCGGTGTGCATTGCTTCTACTAAGAGTGAACCTTTTTCAAAAACAAGCAAATCAAATATATTATACCCTTCACAGTCTCCGAAATACTCCTTCGCCCTTTTGTTTGCATGTACCACGGTTACATTTTCTAAAAGGAAGACTATTTCATCTAAATAATCAAGTATATTATGAACTTCACTTAAATTAATCAACATCGCTGTCCCCTTTCTTTGAGAACTTGTAACCTACTCCTCTGACTGTAACAATCCAGTTCTTGCCAAGTTTTTTTCTTAGACTGTTTATGTGAACGTCTATAACCCTGTCATAAACCTCAAAATCATCTTTCCAGAGCTCTTCAAGAATCTGTTCTCTGGAAAATACCCTATCCGGTCTTTGAGCCAATAACCTTAGAAGCTCAAATTCTTTCGAGGTTAGTTCTATCTTTTTACCGTCATAAATAACCGTGTAATCTTCAACGTATATCTCCAGCTTTCCATATCTAATAACTTCTTTCAATCCTTTTGTCCTTCTGAAAAACGCCTTAACACGTGCAACGACTTCCCTTGGATTAAATGGTTTACCGACATAATCATCTGCTCCAAGCTCTATTCCAAGTATTTTATCGAAGTCTGTGTTTTTTGCGGATATTATGATTATCCCAACCTCAGGCAACTGACTTTTGATTTCCTGAATCTCATTTAATGCATTTCCATCTGGTAACATCAAATCGAGAACAATAACTTCAGGGTTAAAGTTATCGAGTTTTTGATACATTTGATTTATTCCAAAAACAACCTCTACTTCGAACCCTTCGCTTTTGAGTAACTTGCCGAGATTTTCCGCAAGTCCTCGCTCATCTTCGACAACAAGCACTCTCATAGTAAGCTTCTTATCTCCTTTCCTGTTTCTATAAAGACAATTTCTTCACATATATTTGTGAGGTGATCAGCAACTCGTTCTAAATCTCTTGCAAATGAGACATTTAAAACAAGTGTGTGGGGTTCAAAGCCCTCTATATCGTTAGTTATTTTTTTGTCGAGTTCGTCAATTACATCATCCATTTTCCATGTTTCAACGGCAAGTTCAATATCTCTTCTTGAAAACGCCGATACGGTTTTCTGGAGCATGTTAATAACTTCGCCAAACATATCTTTTATAAGTAGTGAGGGTTTAAATTCAGGCATATTTTCCGAGATCCACAAAGTCTTCTCTGCAAAATTACAGGCGTGGTCTCCAATTCTTTCAAGATTATTTGCGAGTTTCATAGCAGCAATAGCATATCTTAAATCTTTTCCAAGTGGGTTAAATCTTGCTATCACGTCAAGTACAAGGTCTTCTATTTCTCTATTCAAATTATCAATCTCATCGTCAAGGTCAATTACTTTCTTAGCAAGTGTTCGATCGAGATTTTCAAAAGACACTGAAGCCATTTCTATTGAATCACTAACAAGAGAAACCATCTTTGAAAGTTCAGCTCTCAACAGAGAGAATTCTTTTTCGTAATGCCGTCTTTCATCGGTCATATTATCTTCCTCCTCTAAGTAGTTATCATTCCCTATCCTATTTTACCACTTAAGAATTGCTGTGTGATTTCATTTTGTGGATTTGTTAATAGCTTTGAGGTAATTCCCTGTTCAATTATCTCTCCGCGGTACATGAAGACAACATAATCTGATATTCTCGATGCCTGACCGATGTTATGAGTAACTATAACAATTGTAAACTTTTCTGCCAATTCCTCTATTAACGACTCTATTTTTTGCGTTGCAACAGGATCAAGCGCGCTCGTAGGTTCGTCAAAGAGTATTACCTCAGGCTCGATTGCTATCGTTCTTGCGATACATAGTCTCTGTTGCTGCCCACCAGATAACTTTAGAGCACTTTTCTCAAGGTCATCTTTCACTTCATCCCAGAGAGCTGACATCTCAAGAGCTTGTCTCACTCTATCTTTTAATTCTTTCTTATCCGTAATTCCAACCAATCTTAAGCCATATGCTATGTTTTCAAATATTGACATCGGAAATGGTGTTGGTTTTTGGAAGACCATTCCAATGCGCCTTCTTAATGTATAGACATCTACCTCTGGATCATATATGTTTTTATTGTGGAAGAGAATCTCACCTTGAACTTTAAATTCAGGAAGTAAATCATTTATTCTATTCATACTACGCAACAATGTAGACTTTCCACATCCAGATGGTCCCATAATTGCAGTGATTTTATTCTTCTCAATTCTTACATTTGCGTCTCTAACTGCCAATTTTTCGCCATAGTAAGCATTAAAGTTTCTAACTTCAAGAACGTAATCGTTCCTTGTATCTTTTCTTTCAAAAGTATTTACCATTTCTTTCATTTCTTTTCCCTCCTGAACATAAATGCTATTGTGTAGACAAGTATTACAAAAAGTATCAAAATAGAAGCGGAGCCCTCTGCCATCCAGCGTGCCTTAGTTCCATAAGCTGCTGCTAAAAAGTAAATATGTGTTGGTAAAGTCATAACTGGTGACAAAAGGTTCCTTGGTAGATTCGTCGCGTAAAATACCGCTGCAGTTAGTATTAGTGGGGCTGTTTCACCTATTACTCGACCAGCGCTCACAAAAGAAACAGTGATTATACTATTTCTTACCGCAGGGACTAACATATCGAATATTACTTCGCTCTTTCTTGCTCCTAATGCATACGCCGCTTCCCTAAGTTCTCTTGGAATAGCACGCATAACTTCATAAACAGCAGAAGAGATAACGGGTAAAACCATCAACGACAGTGTGAGTCCACCAGCAAGAATCGATGTACGCATGTTCATAGTAATACAAAACAAACCAAGTCCAAACAACCCAAAGACAACAGAAGGAATCCCACTTAATATAGTAACAGCAAATTTTATGTAACTTAAATTATATTCAGAAAGTACAATTCCAAGAAAAATACCGAGCGGTATAGCGATTGCAAGAGACACAACCGTAATGAGGAATGAACCAAGTATCGCTGGAAACACGCCACCAGCTTTCATTTGGTCTGTTGGGAAAGTGGTGAAGAATTCCCATGACCAATACTTAAGACCCGGTAAGAATGCAAGCACAAATATGATAAGAATAAGTATCGCCACAATATACGTTAACAATCTCAGCGCGATTCTTGCTTTTCTGTTCTCAACACTTGCTGGGTTATATATTCTCTTCATCTACGACTCCTCCTTAATAGCATAACCGAAATGAGTTCAAAAATAGTAGAGAAGATTAAAAGTGTTAGACCAGCAACGAAGAGTGCACTAAAATGAGTTGAAAATCTTGCAGCTTCAGGCATCTCGCTGGCTATTGCAGCGGTCAATGTCTTCATCGGGTCTGTAAGTTTTAACGGTACCATTGCAGCACCACCACCAAGTAGCAAGACAACAATCGTTTCACCTACAATTCTGTTAGCTGTTAAGACAATTGCATTAAGTATACCTGCCAATGCGGCTTTTGTAGTTATCTTTGTATATGTTTTCAGTGGAAGAGCTCCAAGTGCGGCACTCGATTCTTCAAGTTCTCTTGGTACGCCATCAAGTGATTCCAAAATTAAAACTGTACTTACTGGAATCGTCAGAAAGAAAAGCCCTATTAGTGCAAGCAAGAGATTCTGTGGTGAGTATATGCCAATATTAGGGAATACAGGGCTAAGATAAGTCAAAAATACAAATGCGATAATTACAGAAGGAATTCCTGAAAGGTACTCAATTATTCTTCTAACTATCTCTTTTTCTCTCTTATTTGCAAATCCGTGGAGATAAATTGCCATAAAGTATGAGACTGGAACGACAAGGATAGTCCCAAAGATAGTCACAATCAAAGAATTAATTATAAGTGACCTCATTCCATACTCACCAGGTTCCCAGACAGGGTACCACTGGTCAGACAAAAAGAGTTCCGCTCCAACGGAGCGGATAGCGGGTAAGGATTCCTTGACAAGGTAATAGTATATACCAAAGAGAGCCGCTATTGCTACTACTGATGACATCACTAAAAGTGCCTTTCTGCTCTTATCTTTAATTTCTCTATGCACTTTACATCCCCTTTCTAAAATCAAGGGTATAGAACTGTTAGAAAAACTGTTTCAATACCGAACTATACCTTACTGGATATCACTGGCCGAGAGCTGCAACAAAACCTGCCTTTTCAACAAGCTCTTGTCCTTTTGCAGACATTATGAATCTCAAAAAGTCAGCAACTGTTCCTTCCTCTGGCCAACCTTTTGTGATGTCTACAAATACAAAGAGTGGTCTTGAGAGTGGGTATTTGAATGAAAGAATGTTTTGTTTTGTAGGCATAACACCGTTTACAGAGATTACCTTAACTGACTGATCTATGTAACCCACGCCAAAGTAAGCAATTGAAAATGGTGTTTTAGCAACTGTTTCAAGCTCTGCCATTGATGATTCGAGCATCCTAACTCTTGGAGACATCTTTTCATTCCCGAGAACCTTTTCTTTGAAAACTTCAAATGTTCCAGAAGCCGTATTTCTCGAAAAAGCAACAATTTCTCTTGCTGGAGCATTTGGGTCAAGTTGATTCCATCTTGTAATCTTTCCAGTATAGATATCTCTAAGTTGCTGCACGGTAATGTTTCTAATCGGAACATCTTTATGGGCAACTATCGCTATTCCGTCCCAAGCAACAAGAACCGGCGCAAACCATTTTTTCATTTCAAACATCTTCTGCACTTCGGAGTCTTTAAGCCATCTACTTGAATTTGCGATATCTGTTGTATTGTTAAAGAGAGCTGCTATTCCCGTTGAACTGCCAGCACCTTCAAGTGTGACTTTAACATTTGGATTCTCTTTGCCGAACGCTTCAACCCACAACTGTGCAACGTCGAGTAATGTGTTAGAACCTTTTATAACCAAAGTGTCTGAAAAACATACTGCTGTAAAAACTAAAAGAAGAACTGTCAAAAGAAACTTTTTCATACCGTTCACCTCCATCATTTTCGAAGTTCATCTGAATTTTCCCATTTCACCATTAAGCAATTGTTTCTCTATATTAAGAATTGTTAATCTAAGGATTGTGAATCTCGATTTATACAGCGAAAATACAAAAAATTTGGAATCATTTCCAAACAATCTCTTCAAAACCCTTCGAGTTCATTGTATAATATGTGAGGTATTACGAAGACATTGGGCTCCATACAAATTAGGAAAGTTCAAACAAAGCACGAGGAGGTGTGTTTTATGTTTGGTGGTATTCACAAGGCAGTGTTGAGATTTTCTGTGTTAATGCTTATCATGTTAACATTTACTTTTGCACTTGCACAAACAGAACTTATTATTCACTATCACAGATGGGACGGTAACTACGATGGTTGGAACTTGTGGATTTGGTGGGTGGAACCTATTTCGAAAGAGGGTTCGGCTTATCAATTTACGGAAAGAGATGAATTTGGAGTTGTGGCAAGGGTAAAATTCCCAGAAACATTAACAAAAGTTGGTATAATTGTTAGACTTCGTGAATGGCAGGAAAAAGATGTAGCAGTCGATAGATTTATAAACATTAAAGATGGAAAAGCGGAGGTGTGGCTATTGCAAGGCATTGAACAGATTTACACATCAAAACCAGATACAAGCCCAAGAGTACTATTTGCACAAGCACGTGGTCAAGATACTATAGAAGCATACCTAACCGGGCAAGTTGACACAACAAAAGCCGGCGCAAAAGTAACAATAGACGGGCAACCACTAAAAGTTGCACGTGTTGAAAAGGCAAATCCAACGGACATTTCAAAGACAAATCATGTAAAGGTAGTGCTTGCAGAACCTATTAAACTCGAAGATGTAAATAAAGATATCCAAGTTGAAATCGAAGGTTACCAACCAGCACGAGTTGTCATGATGGAGATTCTCGACAAGATTTATTACGATGGTCCGCTCGGATTTGAATACACTCCGGAAAAGACAGCAATTAGGGTCTGGTCACCCGTTTCAAAGACTGTTGATGTGCTTCTTTACAAGAATTGGGACGACAAAGAACCAACGCAGGTTGTCCCAATGAGAAGTATAGGGAACGGTGCTTGGGAAGTTGTGCTGAATGGCAACTGGGATGGTTGGTTCTACAAAATCAGATATTTCAGCTATGGAGAATACAGAGAATCGGTTGATTACTTCTCAAAGGCAGTTACAAAGAACTCAGCGAAAAGTGCTATCATTGATTTCTCAAAAACCAACCCACAAGGATGGGAAAAATTATCACTTCCTGCTATAGCGCCCGAAGATGCTATTATATATGAAATTCACATTGCAGACATGACGGGACTTGAGAATTCCAATGTTAAGAATAAAGCTACTTATATTGGATTAACAGAAAAAGGCACCAGAGGACCAAAAGGTGTTACAACAGGTCTTGATCATCTTGTTGAACTAGGAGTTACACACGTACATATCCTTCCAATGTTTGATTTCTGGACAGGCGATGAGTCTGAAAGAGACTTTGAAAAGAGTTATAATTGGGGATATGACCCGTACCTCTTTACTGTTCCAGAAGGTCGCTACTCAACTGACCCAATAAATCCGTATACAAGAATTGTCGAAACTAAGCAAATGGTTAAGACACTCCTTGAAAATGGTATAGCAGTAATCCTTGATATGGTCTTCCCACACACTTGGGGTGTTGGTGTGATGTCTCCATTCGACCAAGCAGTTCCGTATTACTTCTATAGAATAGATAAAACTGGGGCTTATCTTAACGAAAGTGGTTGTGGAAATGTTATCGCAAGTGAAAGACCAATGATGAGAAAATATATCGTTGACACAGTCAAATGGTGGGTTACAGAATACAAAGTGGCTGGATACAGATTTGACCAGATGGGGCTTATGGACAAACAAACAATGTTGCAAATTAAGACCGAATTATCAAAGATTTATCCATCGATAATTCTCTACGGTGAACCATGGGGAGGATGGGGTGCACCAGTGAGATTTGGAAAAGCAGATGTTGGCGGCACAGGAATTGCGGCATTTAACGATGAGTTCAGAGATGCGATGCGTGGTTCCGTTTTTAATGCAACAGTCAAGGGCTTCTTGATGGGTGCTCTCGCTAAGGAAACAGGGGTGAGACGCGGAGTGGCTGGTAGCATTGAATACGACGATGTAATAAGAAGCTTTGCAAAAGACCCACAAGAGACCATAAACTATGTTGCATGCCATGATAATCACACGCTCTGGGACAAAAACTACTTGGCAGCACAGTCAGACAAAACGGTAAAATGGACTGAAGAAATGCTCAAAGATGCTCAGAAACTTGCTGGTGCGATATTGTTAACATCACAAGGTGTACCATTCCTACATGCAGGTCAAGATTTTGCAAGAACGAAGAATTTCGATGAGAATTCATACAATTCACCAATTTCAATCAATGGTCTTGATTATGAAAGAAAAGCAGAATACATAGATGTATTTAACTACTACAAAGGACTAATCGAACTTAGAAAAGCACACCCTGCTTTCAGACAAAAGACAGCGGAAGATATAAAGAAAAAATTGACATTCCTCGCAGCACCAAGAAAAATGGTTGCATTTATAATCAAAGATGACAATGACTCATGGAAGGAAATACTCGTAATTTACAATGGTGATACAAAAGACCAAAACTTCACATTACCAGAAGGCAGATGGAACGTAGTTGTAGATAAATACAACGTTGGAAACAAAGTGCTCTACCAAGTAAGCGATAAAGTAACAATTAAATCAACTTCTGCTTTGATAATGTACAAAGAAAATTAAAATATTAAAGAAAAAGCAGTTGAAATGATTCGATTTGTTATGGTATAATATCCCCAAGAAAGGGGGTAGGAATATGCCCAAAAGAATACTTGTGGTAGAAGATGAACCAAACATGAGATTACTTGTTACAGAAGAGCTTATGGACGCTGGCTACGAAGTCGATGAAGCGGAGAATGGCGAAGAAGCTATTAAAAAATTCAGTGCAAAGGCTTATGATCTCGTAACAATCGATATAGAAATGCCCGGAATGAGCGGTCTTGAACTTGCTGGAAAATTAAGAGAAATCAGACGCGAAGCTAAGCTCGTTCTTTTGACTGCTTACTCTCATTATAAAAGCGATATGGCTTCTTGGGCAGCGGATGCCTATATAGTTAAATCTTCAGATTTAACCGAACTAAAAGAAGTAATAAGCCGTTTAATTAACATGTAATAGATGCCCACACCTTAAAAATGAAGGGGTGGGCATCACCCCTTTTTTTCTATACTGTAATCTTGAAAAAAATTGTTTTTTTAGATAAAACACACACTTAGGAGGTGCTCAAATTGGATTACAAAGGTACACTGAATCTCCCACAGACGAATTTTCAAATGAAGGCAAATCTTGTTAAAAAAGAACCTGAGATGCTCAAATTTTGGGAAGAGAAGGAAATCTACAAGAAAACACTTGAAACAAGAGAAAATGCGCCAACCTACTTACTCCATGATGGACCACCATATGCAAATGGCGATATCCACCTTGGTACAGCCATGAACAAAATCCTGAAAGACTTCGTCACACGGTACAAAACTATGCGTGGTTACAGAGTGCCTTATGTACCGGGTTGGGACACACACGGACTTCCAATTGAACACAGAGTTACAACCACTCTTGGTGAAGAAGCAAAGAATAAATCAGCGGTGGAAATCAGAAAACTGTGTAAGGAGTTCGCTCTTAAATTTGTTGATATACAGCGTGAGGAATTCAAAAGACTTGGAGTCAAGGGCGATTGGGAAAATCCGTATATAACACTTAATCCTGATTACGAATACCACATCCTTGATGTTTTCAAAACTCTCGTTGAAAATGGTAACGTCTACCGTGGTAACAAACCTGTTTACTGGTGTCCAACTTGTAGAACTGCACTTGCAGAAGCAGAGATTGAATATCACGATCACGAATCGCCATCAATTTACGTGAAGTTCCAGATGATTGATGACCCAAAAACATACGTTGTAATATGGACAACAACGCCATGGACAATCCCAGCAAACGTAGCTATTGCACTTCATCCAGATTACACATACGTGAAAATTAAAGTAGGAGAAGAATACTGGGTAGTTGCTGAAGGATTACTACAAAAGTTCTCCGCAGAAGTTGGCATAAACTTCGAAATCGTAGAAAAGTTCGCTGGAAAAGACCTCGAATACAAGGAAACAAAACACCCATTGTATGATAGAAAATCTGTAATTGTACTTGCCGATTACGTCACTCTCGAAGATGGTACTGGTTGTGTTCACACTGCCCCTGGTCATGGTGAAGAGGACTATCACACAGGCTTAAAATACAATCTGCCCGTTCTCTCACCAGTTGATGGAGAGGGAAGATTCACAAAAGAGGCTGGAAAGTACGAAGGTTTAAAGATATGGGATGCCAATAAAGTCATTGTAGAGGACTTGAAAAACATCGGAGCACTAATAAAAGTCTCTAAGATAAGCCACAGTTACCCACATTGCTGGCGCTGTAAAGGACCGGTTATGTTTAGAGCGACACCACAGTGGTTCATCTCCGTAAATAAAAACAACTTACGCGGAAAAGTGCTTGAAGAGATAAAGAAAGTTAAATGGTACCCTGCATGGGGAGAAAATCGAATCACAGCAATGGTTCAGGAAAGACCGGACTGGACAATTTCAAGACAAAGAGTTTGGGGAACACCAATCCCAGCAGTAGTTTGTAAAGAATGTGGGGAAGTAATACTCGATTCCAAAGTTGTAGAACATTTTGCTAATATAGTCAAAGAAAAAGGTACAGACACATGGTTTGAACTCGATGTATCTGAACTTGTTCCAGCAGATTTCTCATGTCCAGCGTGTGGAAGCAAAAACTTTGAAAAGACACATGATACACTCGATGTATGGATAGACTCTGGCTGTTCTTGGGAAGCAGTTATCAGATCGAAAGGTGAGAAATTCCCAGTTGACCTTTACTTAGAAGGCGATGACCAACACAGAGGCTGGTTCCAAAGTTCTATATTCCTCGCAACGGCAAAGGCTGGAACTGCACCATTTAAGAGCGTTGTAACACACGGATTTATCAAAGATGAACAAGGCAGAAAAATGAGCAAATCACTTGGAAATGTTATTGACCCACTCGAGATAGTAGACAAATACGGTGCTGACATTCTAAGGCTTTGGGTTGCAAGCACAGACTTTTTTGATAATATAAGAGTTGGAAAGAACATAATAGAGCAACAGGTAGAAGTGTACAGAAAGCTTAGAAACACGCTCAGATATCTTTTGAGCAACCTTTACGACTTCACAGAAGCAGATTTGCTCCCATACGAAAAACTGCTTCCATTAGACAAATGGGCACTTGGTAGACTACAAAAATTCATCGAACAAGTTACACAGTATTACGAAGAATTTGAATACTCAAAAGTATACAACGCAACAGTGAAGTACTGTACAACAGAATTAAGTTCTGTATATCTTGACATAGTAAAAGACAGACTATACGTTGAAGCTAAGGATTCATTATATAGAAGGTCAGCTCAAACAGTACTGCATTACATACTCGAAGCACTCGTCAAAATCCTTGCTCCAATAATTCCATTCACAACTGAGGAAGCATATCAAGAAAGTCACTTGAAAAAATTTGAAAGTGTACACCTTGAATACTGGCCCGAAGTTAGGAAAGAATTCACAGATGAGACTTTGCTCGAAGAATTCCAACAATTGTTACTCATAAGAGATGATGTTCTAAAAGCTCTTGAAAACACACGTGCAAATGATGTTATAGGACATTCACTCGATGCTCACGTAATGCTTGAAGCAAAGAATGAAGAGCTTAAAAGTCTCATTGCAAAGTATGAATCAATGTTAGAAGAATTCTTTATTGTCTCGAAAGTAACGATTACAGAAAATCTTTCTGGTTTCAATGGTCAGTTCACAACCGTATTCGTTGAACGTGCCGAAGGTCAAAAGTGTCAAAGATGTTGGAAACGCCATCCGGACACTAGCAAAGACGAAGAACATCCAGAGACATGTCCAAGATGTTCAGCAGTATTGAGGGGAGAAAGAAAATAAGAGAACAAAGAACAAGGATAGTGAAAAACATGGAAAGAATTATTACAAAAAGATTGTTTCTTTTCACAATACTAATCCTTTTAACAATCTCGGTGGTCTTTGGAACCACCGGGGTTGTTATCCCTTCTAAGCTTGGAATAGAAAAAATAGACCTTGGTAGAACTTTCAAAGTCGATAACAAAAATTATCCTTTTGCGTTTCTCGATGGAATGTTGATAGAAGATGGTGGAAGAGAAATATCTCTTGATGGTGAAACATACTCTATCCAAGTCAAAACGCTCCCTGATGACACAAGACTCAACGGAGTTACTGAAGCGTATACGTATGTTTTTGATAGTACGGCAACATTCTACGATCCATCTATCAGAGCCTTCAAAACATTAGCCAAGTCAAATGAAATTAGAATCTCAGAAAAAATGTATATTGCTGTTGCACAAGACGAATTTGGAAACGTTTCTGATGTTGCATTCGTTCCTCCAACACTCGAAAAACTTGACATACTCGACTCACAAAGCCCCATTACAAACATATCTGGTAGAAAATTCTTACTTTCATCAAAATCACCTTATAGAATCCTTAGTAAGACCGTCTTACCCGAAACCAGTGTCCTTATATTAGAAAATGACGTAACTATTATCAACGCTTTAAATGCCGACATGAACATAAAAGGAGCTATTGTAACTATAGGACCAGTAACATTCCTTGGAACAGGTACTTTAAGTTTATCAGACTCGGGGATGATATACCTTAATGCAGTAGCGGTAGACACAAATATAAACGCAGATAGAGGTACTCTTGCATTTCTTGACAACTCATACTTAAAAAATGCAAATCTTTCTCTAACGAACTTTGTTATTATTAGAAGAACAACCTTGCAAAATGTCAAAATAAACGGAGCTTTCGCAGTGTATATAATAGATTCAACAATAGAAAAACTTGAAATCCAAAATTGCGGATATGTAATAGTAAATAACTCATCAATAAACTCTGCAACCACGACTTTAATGTCAAAAACAACGATTTACAATTCAAAAATAAATAGTTTAACAATCTCAGATTTGTCCACATTAGCACTTGTATCAAGCAGAGTAGATGAAACTTTTGTTGATAAAGGTAGTATTCTCAAAGCCAAACACTCGACAATTAAAAATACAAAACTTGAAAATTATTCAATCTCATACTTTTTCAAATCTACGATTCACGAATTAAAAACCATAAACTCCAAACATTATACGGTTGATAGTTCAATTAAGAACTTTCGAAAATAGGAGGGGTTGAAGATGGAAAACTGTGTGTTTTGCAAAATCATCAACGGCGAAATTCCTTCTGAAAAAATCTATGAAGATGATGATTTCATAGTAATAAAGGATATTAGACCTGTTGCTCCAACTCACTTACTTGCAATTTATAAACCTCACGTTGCAACCATTAACGACCTTTCTCTTGAAGATAGCCAACGAATGTGGAGACTATTCGAGGTAGTAAAAAAAGTTTCAAAGGAAAACCGAATTGAGAGTTATAGAATTGTACAGAATAACGGAAAAGATGCAGGCCAAGAAGTCCATCACATACACTTCCACATAATTGGTGGCAGAAAACTTGGACCGCTTGGCTAATCTTGTTAAAGTGCACTTTTATAAAAAAGCGAGGTGGCTAAAATAAAAGCTATCGTATATCTTCCCATAAAACCGGAGGTTGCAAAAAAATTCAACCTCCCAGTTAAGCTTCCTGTACTTGCCGAAGACCTTCTTCTCATAACCGACCAGGATAACATCCCACTCGAAGTTATAATCCGTGGACTTGAAGAACAGTACAAAATAGAAAAAGATGACTACTGGAAGTCATATCTGACTTACTTTATGTATGAAAAATTCAAAGTGTTTCTCAATAAACAACTTTATTCTGAAGCTGAAGAAACTTTGAGAAAGGCACGTGAACTATCAGAGGACTACAGATACCACTTTTACAGTGCTTTACTCCAGGCAAAACTTGGAAATTACGAACTATCCGAAATAGAATTCAAGCAATCAATAGCTATGAATCCAAGCTTCTCACTTGGCTACTATGAACTTGGGAATGTACTTTTTTCAAGAAAAGATTACGATGAAGCACTTGAAGCTTATACAAAAGCGTATGAACTTGACCCTGGATTCTTGCTGCCGCTTTTAAAAATTGGAGACATTTACATGGAACTTGGTCAGTTAAGTGATGCTGAATTAGTATACAAATCGATAATTCAAAAACTTGAATTGAACGCTCTTGCCAACGAAGGAATAGAATACGCACCAATGCCTGAAGCATACCTTAGACTCGGTGTTGTATACAACCTCCGTCAACAATACGAAAAAGCCGAAGAGATATTCAAAAAGGGGTTAAAAATTGAAAACAAACCCGAGATAATCTACAACCTTGCTTACACACTCACAAAACTTGGAAAGCACTTTGAAGCTTACAGACTACTCTACGAATTATCTAAGACATACGAAACTCCAGAAACCCTCAATGAACTTGGAATATTGCAGAGAAGACTTGGATTATATGAAGAAGCATACGCAACGTTTGAAAAAATTCAAGATGATTTCCCAGAAAACTTTGAAAGAATACAATTCTACGTTGGAAAGAAAAAATACGACGACGAATTTGAGAACGAAATGAAAAAATCAGAGAAAAAACTTGAACAGGTTGAATTTCCATTCGAGGAAGCACTCGAAATAATTATTGAATCGACAAACGATGATGGTGAGATTATTGTTGATGAATTTATCGAATTGACACACACACAACCTGCATTAAAAGATACAGAAACCGCCTCAACGAAGTATTTTCCATACATATTAGCCGGAATGTACATAGCGGGAACAGACCCGATAATAATGGAAAAGAACGCTACGATTCTAACTGTGACAAACATGGGTGCCGGACTACCTCTTGCATGTTCAACGGTAATACTGAGACTTTATCAATATATATTATCTGGTGAGACAAATATTGACTACTTCATTGAAGACGTGCGTGGAGAGATAGAAGAACTTCACTTTTCGTTTGCAATGGACATTGCTTCTTTACTTGAATCACCGCTCGATGACTTTTTCGATGCAGATTGCAGTGACTACAAGGTATTTACACTCAACTTAATAAAGGCTATTGGATATGACCCTTCAGAAGAAGAAATAGAAAATATATTAGACGAAACGTTAAAAAGAACCGTAATTTTTTTCAAATTTCTACTCCCATGAAAAAAATATTTTCACCGCTGAAAGGGAAAATAATTATGAACAAATTAAAAGAACATTTAAAAAACGAATTTCTCAAAAACTTGAATCAGTATATAAATAATCTTAACACTTATATCTCAACTGACAATGGTGAATGGATTGTCAAAGGATTTATAGACATAGCACAAAGGATATATACAATTTCAATCGATACAAAAGTCATTTCCAAAATCTTAGAACTTCTAATATTCCCTAAATTACTCGAATTTGCCCAGGCATTTAACTATACAGTAGAACTATCTGAAGCTCAAAACTTCTATCCCGATATAACGTTCACTGACAAGCTGAAAACAGATATGCACTTGACATTAAAAGCACCTATAGGGAGTCTGAAAACAAAGTGAATGGTATGACTTTGGGACCATTTACAGGTTATTTCCGTAATAGGGAAAGTACTAAAAACATCAAATACCCTTACAACTCTTATGTTGGACACTTTGTTTTAGGAATTATTTATTCACGGAATGAAGAGCACTTAGATGAGCAAAAAATATACACCTTGGATGAGATTCTGAGAATACCTTCTGTTATAAAAGATTTTCAGTTATTCGTCCATGAAAAATGGAGGATCGCCTCAGATAAACCTGGAAGTGGAAATACGCAGAACATTGGCTCTGTTAAAGAAATAGACAAATTACTAAATGGCGAAGGACCATTTGTAGAATACGGTGAAGAAATTTTTGATGATTATTGGATGTACTACTTAACAAACGATATGGCAAGAAGTATAAGTCTTGCACAACCTCCATATAGTAATCTCGAAGAGTATTTCAGGTACAAGAACATAGGAGTGAAAAAGAATGGAGAAAATTAAATGCGAAAGCGCATTACTTTTCGAGAATTATGGAATTTTTCCATCAACGAGGTACCAGGGAAGTAAGTATAAACTTGTAGATTGGATCTGGGAAAACATAAAAGAACTGGAATTTAAAACTGCTCTTGATGCTTTCGGTGGAACTGGTTCTGTAGCATACTTGTTAAAGAGCAAGGGAAAACAAGTTACGTACAACGATATATTAAAATTCAACTGGTATATCGGACTCGCACTAATAGAAAATAACTCCATAAAGTTATCTGAGGAAGATGTCGATTTTCTTATTACAAGGCATAAAGAAATCCAATATCCAACTTTTGTATATGATACCTTCAAAGATATTTATTACACAGATGAAGAGAATCAGTGGATAGATACAGTAGCTACAAACATCAGCTTTCTTGAAAATATATACAAGAAAGCTCTTGCATATTATGCCCTCTTCCAATCATGTATTGCTAAGAGACCTTTTAATTTGTTTCATAGAAAAAACCTCTATATACGTCTTTCAGAGGTTGAGAGAAGCTTTGGCAACAAAGCAACATGGGATACTCCTTTTGAAACACATTTCAAGAACTTTGTTTTGGAGGCTAACCGTGCTGTGTTTTCCAATAATCTGGAAAACAAAGCATTAAACAAAGATGTTTTTGAGATAGAAGGAACATTCGACCTTGTTTACATCGATCCACCGTACATATCTAAAAAAGGAACTGGAGTTGATTATTTAGAATTTTATCACTTTTTGGAAGGTTTAGCGAAATATTCGGAATGGAAAGAACTTATAGACTATAATTCAAAGCATAGAAGATTTAAAAAAGTCAAAAACTGCTGGAATGATGAAAACGAGATCTACAATGCTTTTGAAAGACTTTTCAAGAAATTTTCGGATAGCATACTCGTTGTTTCATATAGGTCAGATGGTATTCCTTCTATAGACGAGCTTGAAGAACTCTTGAAAAAATATAAGAAAACCATAAATATTTTTGTGAGGAAAAACTATAAATATGTTTTAAGTAACGGACATACTGATGAAGTTTTATTTATAGCTAACTAAGTGCATAATCTAATTGAATCTTAAACAAAAAACGGGCAATCTTCATATGCCCGCTTTTTTGTTTGTTTTCTTGTTTAACACGTTCAAAGTTTAATTTTCATTCTCTTCTACATATTCAAGAACAAACTTCTCAAACTCGGTTTCTGCAATATCTTCCATCTTTCCACGCTTTGCTATAACAGTTTTCTCTGTAGGCAATATCTTAAATCTTTCCCAAGGAAATTCGTATATTTCCCTCAAGTCTCTTATCTCATCTGGAACCTCAATAAGCTCTATTTCCAAAACACTTTCCTGGAAAACCCAATCTCCAATTTCATAAGTTCCGTGCACAGTTACAAACTTAGTCGCCTCTTCCCACCTGTACCAATGTGGTATAAACTCTCCAAATGAATATAAATTCCATCGAATCATGCTAAAACCTCCTATTCGGTACTACAACAACTACATTACTACAATTTGTCTTAACGTACTATTAATATTATACCATATTTATTCACATTTTCAATACATAGATAACCAAGCATTAACGAGCATTAAGCTTTTCTGCACGTCTTTTTTCCATTTAAAATACGCTCTGTTTCTTCAAAAAGTCCGAGATACACGATATTGTCCAATATTCCTTTATACGTTTTTAGTTCGAGCAGATTGTAAGCGAGAATTACATCATCGAGTATTTTAAACAAGTATTCCCTAACCTGAGGTCTAATATTATCTATAAATTGCCGAATATCTGTACTTTCGTCATATTTAAATTGCAACAAAAAAGGATTATAATTACGTTTCTGTGCATCTTTTTCTAAATCGTCAAAGGCATCAAGAACGTAAATCCATCTGCCTACATGTTTTGCTAAATTAACTAAGACAACCTTTTGTTCTGGTGAAATGTCTTCAAGATTATGAAAGAAAATAGCTACTATTTCTCCAAAAATGCTCGCTGGTTGATCAATAGAAGGTACTTGATAACGTTCTAAAATTCCAAGTTCAGCAAGCAATCCTATTAACTGTTCTTCAAGGTGAGGATTCTCTCCAACAAAATTCTTTAATATACTTAACAATACCAGTCTAACGAAATTTCTTTCATCTTTTACATCGTCAAGCAATTTGTACTTCAAAAGCAAGATAAAATTAGTTGCAGCAAGGCTTATATCATCACTCTCAAAATATGCGACCTTTCTAAATCCAATCTCACAAAACCTTTTTCGGTAGCTAAGAGTTCTACCTTTGAGTGATGTTAGGAGTAACGCAAAGAATATCGAATCATAGCTCAAAAAGAATTTTGCCAGATACCTCGCGCTTTGAAGGCTTGTACAAACACCACAATAGAATGCTTTAAATTCGCTTAATTCTCTAAGTTTTAGCTCACTTTTCACTGGTTTCACATATCCAAACATCAATACACCTACTTATAAAATATTACATACAAGAAATACAATCTCCGCCCATACACTCACAACACGTATCTCCAACCCACAGACAGCCAATACACTGACAAACATCATCACAACAACCATTACTTCTTCTGTAATAATATCCAGGCCTGTATCCTTTTAATATAGAATCTGCATAACCACCAAACTTTGAATACTCAACTGGTATTATTTCATTACCATGAACTCTTTTGTATACTTCATAGGCTTCAATCAGCTCATTGTATTTTGCCATAGCAATCGGCTTAAGTGGACTATTTTCGTATCTTTTTGGATCATACTTTTCGAGATACTCTCTGTAAAGTGCTTCAATCTGTATATGTGGTGTATCTGGTTCTACATTGAGGAGCTCATATATACTACGCGCCAAGTATAACACCCCCAAACTGTCAATTCTTCATTTCATAAATATCTTTTCAACCCACCTTTTTATCTCTTGAACAACTCTTTCAAAAAGATACTCATATGCTGCGAAAAAAATATTGCCAAAAACAATTATACCATAAAATACCAAAAATTCGCTCACTGGTATCACTTTTGCAATACCTGTTGCTATTTGTGAAAGTATATCGATTCCAAGTACCTTACCTTGGACATAAACCCAGCTGAAAAATGCGATATTGAAATAAACGTATTTAAAAATCCAAGAAGGCAATGTCGATAATTTCCTTATTATATATCTCACTGGAACATAGAAAGAAATGAACGTAAATGTAGTAACATATCCAATTCTTGGTATAAACAAGTAAGCGAGTATATTTAAACCGACAACAGTCCAGAATCCTGAAAAAAAGCTATCAAACAAAAGATAAGGAGCGTAAGCCAAGTAAGAGGCAAGTATAAGAAATGTCCACTCACTTGGTGTTGCATGACCGAGGTAAACGAACACGAAAAGAAAGCCAAGGATTACACCTAAGTACGCTATCTTCTTTGAACGTTCTTGTATTTTTGCGCCACTTTTTTTCAACCTCAACCGCTCCTTTGTAACTTTACGTGTTTATAGTATTCTACCATACAATTAGCAAATGCAATTAAATGCAATTAAATAAAAATCCCCGTACACTTTACAAGCATACAGGGATATAACTTTCTATACGTATGAAATCTTATCTAATACTCTTCAACTTTGACTAACCTAAAATTCTGCGTGAGCTCATCAGAAAAGTTTTGAACAGTCTCTTTCACTTGTCTATCGGCATCTCTAAGGTATGGCAAAAGTTCAACAACCTCTCTTATTTCTTCACCAAGTTCGTTCATCATTTTGATAATTTCATTGACACTATCAGTTGCAAATTGCATTGCCGTACTTATTTCCTCGGCAGAGGCGCTTTGTTGCTGACTTGCAGCAGCAAGTGCATGTGCCTTTGAATTTATCTGCTCAGTTAGCTGGTAAATGTTCTCAAAGACTTCCTGGGTGTTCTTCACGCTCTTACTTAATGCTCCCAGAACCTCTCCACTCTTGACAACAGTTGAATTAACTTGCTCGACGCCTTCTTCTATACTCTTAAGTATATGTTGTATCTCAATTGTTGACTTCTTACTTTGTTCGGCAAGTTTTCTTATCTCACCAGCCACGACGGCAAATCCTCTTCCCGCTTCTCCAGCTCTTGCTGCTTCAATCGCTGCGTTCAGAGCTAACAAATTAGTTTGCTCTGCGATAGTGTTAATTGTACTTACTATTCTTTCGATCTGCGAGGAATAGCTCATAACCGTCTTAGTTACTTCTATTGATTCCAAAGCTGAATCCATTGTCTTTTCTATTTCTCGAACAAGCTCTTCGATTAAATTAGTAGAAGACTCTATCTTTTCAAAAGTCACATTTGCAAGCATTGAAATCTCCTCGGAACTATCTGCGACATTCTGCGCAGCGCACACGACCTCTTTAACTCCCATATTAGTTCCCTCGACCGATGCTGAAACGGTGTTTGACATCAGAAGCACGTTATTAGAAACGTTTTCTACCCGTTCTATCAATTCATGAACACGTTCGATTACCGCCGTTCCTCTACTGATTGAGGTCTTTATATTCGTGAAATTACTAAGACTGTTGGACAAAGTCGCTCTGAGTTTACCTATTGCTTGTGACATATGCCCGATCAAGACTCCTATTTCATTTTTCGCCGTGACCGGAAACTCAACAGTTAAATCTCCATTCTCAACTCTCGCTATGCAATCTTTTGCTACAAGCACCTGGTTCTCAACTGTTTTCAGCAAAAGAACTACTAAGACGAGTAATACACCAAGTACGAATAACTGGACGAAAAAATTCACCAGGTTAGATCGCGTCTGTTGAACGATTATAGCGTTAATTGGTACTTTTGAAAGCAAAATAGCGATAGTTTGGTTATTCAAATCTTTGAAATGATGTGCAATGTAAAGCTGTGCATTTTTGATCTCATAATATTTCTCATTTTTTATAAATTTCTGGAGATCTATCTCTTCTGCCACTTTCACCTTCTCGTCAGCTCTTACAAAAATTGGCTTATCAAGTCTTCCTTTCTCATTAATGAGAAGGGCAAGTTCGTTAACTCCTTCCAATTCTTTCAAAAATCTTTGATCAATCATGACTCCAACCTCTAAGATGCCGACAAATTCGCCAGATTCTATCGGAGTAAGTTTCCTCAACCCCAAACCACACAGGTCAATTTCATACCCTGTAACGGGCTTTTTCGTCTCCATTAACTTTTTAACAAGTTTTCTCGATGCTACACTATCACCCGACTTATCTATATCGTGCATTCTAAGTAGCACTTTCATATCAGCGGTAGTGATTTGAAGAATACCAAGACCATATTGCCGATAGGTGTCATAAATATGTTCAAGATAATAATGGAGCAACTCTTTGTCGTAGGTGTAGATGGTATTTACTAAGTTTGGGTCATTAACCAGAAAATCCGTCAAAATAGAAAAAATAGGTGACTTACTTTCCACCTTCTCTTTAAGCACGTCAACAACAACCTCATTGTACCTTTCTGACCAATGCTTTATAATCTGATTGGAGAAATATTGGTTTACAAAATACATTACACCAAATGCGATTATTAATATAACAACAAGAAATAACGGTAGGTCCTTCAATCTCACTGTCATAATTCCCAGACCTCCTACTTTTTTTGTTTTAAATTTTATTCTAACTGGAATTTTATAGGTTAGATAAAAAGAAAATATTAAGAAAGGTTAGAAATTTTTTGTAGATTCACTCCCAAAACGTGAGGTAGTAAATCACATCAGTGAGGTAGACATAATCTACATTTAATAAAATGGGGGTAAAGAGGTAAAATGTTTTTTCTATTTCCAAAGCTCATCATAGCTTATCGCGTATCTTTTCAAAATTTCCAAATATTCTTTTGTCTTCTTGAATCGTCTTAACTCCTGCGAAAAAATATCAGCAAGAACATTTCCTCGGTAGTTCTTGGAAAAAGCAATATAATAGTATTGAACACCACCATACGCAGGAGACCAATATACTTCCATGTTTAATTGTTTTGCTAAATATTTTCCCACAAGCAAATTAGATATAAAAATATCTATCTTGCCATCTTTGAGAAGTCGGAATCCTACCTCATCAGTGGTCAAGCTAATCTTTTTGAAATCGGCTTTCCAAAACCATTCAGGATAACCATAGCCATCACAATAACCACACCTCGTATCTTTTGGTATGCTTTCCAAAGTCTGAATGTTAATATTTGAACTTTTTAATTTGAAAAGCACAGCTTTACCACTACTGAGAGGCTCAGATGTATAGATTAAAAATTCTGCTCTTTCTTGTGTGAATGAAACACTCATCGTTGCATCGTAAGCTTGAACCTTCATATATTCCAAGCACCGTTGCCATGGAAATGTCAAAAAAACTGGCTTACATCCTATCTTTTGAAAAACGGATTTGACAACGTCAATGTCAATTCCTACCAAGTCACCTTTTTTTGTATCGTACCATTCATACGGCTTCCAATCGACAAGAAGTATTTCCACAACATTGCCTGGTAAAACGTATTGCTGTAAGTTATATTTCTTTATTAAACTCTCTATTACCCCTTTTGAATGAAGATTCCTCAAGGCATTTTCTATTTTTAACACTATCTGCTGACTCACATTTTTTGAAAGAACGATATAATAATAAAACTTACCACTCGTCAAATTCAATGGAACGTACTTTCCCTTAGCTTGATTCACTAAGTATCCAAGAGTTAGCCCTATAGCATATGCAGCATCGATTTCCTTCTTTTCAAGTGCCTTGTACAATTCGACTAAGTTTTTGTAAAACACTACTTCTTGTTTTCTTGAAATCTGTGGAATATTTTGAGATGGGATTGTGCCGGCTATAGCTCCAATTTTAACGACGGCTTTTTCAAAAATCTTGTCTTTTGTATTAGCTTCTACGATAAACATCTGTTTTGAAGCGTACAATGGGAGTTTTACAAAATTGATTTTCTTTTCAACTTCAACAGAATGTCCATGACCAATAAAGATTTGAATCTCATTGTTTTCAAGAGCTTTCCGTATTTCTTCTATAGACTTTAAATCTTTTGCCTTGTACCTAATTTCAACACCTTGTGATTGCAACTCCTTATTTAGTTCTACTAATATATCATGGCAGAGTCCAGAAAATTCTTTTCCCACAAGCATATACTTTGGTGAAACGTCCTGTGAGTATGTGTAAAGCACCATTGCTCCGAAAGCGGGAACCGAAATACTTAGCAATAAAATTAAGAAAACTATGAAAGACATCAATTGGCAAAAACGTCGAGCGTTTTGGAAATAATCTGCTCTAATCATACAACCGCCCCCAACCACCAAAGAGGAAAACCTTAACTAAACCAAACATACCACATGCTGATTCTTTTCTTAGTATCAATTCCACATCACTACTTTCAACAACAGAGCCTCATTCTCTAATCTTTTTCACTCATATCGCGGATTTCTTCGGACCTTACATCCCTTAACTCATCATATATCATGCGAATCAAATCGAGTTTTTCCATAAAGATGCGAACGACTTCAGGATCAAAATGCCTACCTGCTTGTTCCTCTATTATCTTGACCGATTCATCAAAGGGGAATGCTTTTTTGTATGGTCGCTCTGTTGTTAACGCATCGAACACATCAGCCACAGCCACAATCCTTCCTTCGATGCTTATCTCTTCTCCCTTTTTGCCAAATGGATAACCGCTCCCATCCCATTTTTCGTGGTGGTCTACAACGATGTTTATCGCAGTGCGCAGAGCGTCTTTTCCAATGACATCAGAACTACTTTCAACAAATTCCTCGAGTATCCTCATTCCAATAATCACGTGCGTCTTCATAATCGCCCACTCATCTTCATCGAGTTTGCCAGGCTTAAGCAGTATCCTATCTGGAACACCTATCTTCCCTATATCGTGTAGTGGTGCAAATTGATATATCTCTCTAACAAGTTTTGGTTCTAAACCCAACGCTTCAGCCAAAGTCTTTGAATACAACGCCACTCTTTTTATGTGATTTCCCGTCTCGTTATCCCTGTACTCTGCCAAATTGACTAAGGAGTTGCCAAAGTTTGATATAATATTTTGTATAGACAGTGTGTGATATAATCTTGGCGATAAGTTTAGTGATATTATATAAAACATTAAACCGTCTTCTTCTGTAAAATGGTTAATCTCTTCAGAACTCAAGAAAAAGAAACCAATTATTTTTCGATTGACAACGGCAGGTACGGTAAGGTTTGACAAAAAGCCTTCTTTAACTATAAGACTCGAACTCTCTGAATTCTCTTTTTGCCTTAGGTCATTAATTATTCTGAATTTAGTGCCATCTTGTGCCATCTTTCCAAGGGAAGTCTCAGATAGTTTTTGTTTAAATCCCTTATCTAAAAAGATTTGATGATTTTTATCCGAAAAGTAAGCCACTTCCGCTATTACTTCGTCACCGCGTATGAATGCCAGGGAGAATCTTCCAGCCTCAAAAAATGAACAGACTTGCTCACCAACAAGGTTTATGTAGTCCTCTATACTATCCACGTACGGTAGATTCCTAAAATAGTCTATTAAGTCATTTCTTAGATTAGCCTCTTCAATTAGCTCGTTAAGTTCTATTTCTTCCTTACTCACAACGTTGTCTAATGCATTGATTTTACTAATGTACATCTTTTCAACCATCTCCCGAAACGTATTTAAAAGCTTTCCAATTAAAGAATTTGCTGTCTTTGTTGTTTTGTGGTAAACAACGAATAGCATAATCATAATGGTGAATAATATAAAAATTACTTCAAGAGCATATCGAAAAGTGTAATTGATATTCTCGGTTTCAACGTTCTGCAAATATCTTGCAAAGCTAGTCAATTCTTGGTCTATCGTAGATGAATCTTGCGTCTCTAAAGATTCTTTTAACCTTTTTGAATCATATCCATAATATTCCATCTCATCTAATAAATTAACAGCTTTTGAATGGTCAAGCACAGCAATGTTTATCTCTCTGAATGTTTCCTGAATTTGTAAATACTCGCTTTTAGTTTCGATTGCCAATTGGGTAATTCTGTAAAGACTTAGAAAAGACAAAATAACTAAAATGACGAATCCGAAAGTCAAAACTCGAAACATGGCAACTATGGATTTTTTATTCATACTTTTGTTCTGTATTTTAATCACCTCCAATTGTTTAACGTTTCAAGCAGAAGATATTTTTTACTCTCTTTTGATTATACCACAAAAATATTAAATCAAGAAACGCAATTGTGTATTTTTAGCATATGAATACTTAAGAACCTTTTCATTACAACATACATCTTGAAAAACCACATTACAATCAAATCGAGAAGGAGCTGGGTAATTAGGTAATTTACCCAGCATCATTTTATGCCACCATATTATGCCACCATACACCCGACCGGTATACGACAGTTTCTTAGTTGTAATGCGCTACTGCACACTGGCTTGTGATTCTGGAACTGTCACGGCTGACATTCGCACTCCTTGGTTATCCTCAAACTCCACTTTTCTTTCTCGGCTACTGAGCTTTGCTGACTTCTGACGGTTCAGCCACCCATCACTCAAGTTATCGCTCATGCCGGGCACACAAAAAAGGCTTCGGACGTTAGCCGAAGCCTTTTTTTACAGCTTAACTTGAGAACTTGCATTTTTACAGAATCTCATAAGTTCTTGAAACTGAAAACATCATTAAGTTTTTACAAATTCCTCTTTATATCTTCCAGTAACCCAATCAAACGTTGGGCCGTTGATTCGACTTCTTTAAATAACCTCTCCGCATCCGCAAGCTTTCTTTCTTTAACGAAATCCATCGACTTCTTCCCATTAACATGGACATCGTGATGTAATTTGTCAATTTGTGCCCATTTATCTTCTTGTCCTTTTGGTGCTGCAATAAGGTCATACAACGTTCCGAATTGACATCTGTGCGGGTTAAATTGTAACTCCACAACTTTCCCACTTTTAACCGCTTCTCGTAATTTTTCAAGCCATGCCTTGTGTGCTACAATTGCATTGTCTATAACGCTTTCGTAATCCTCTTTCTTCATCACTCTAAAATCTTTCTTGAATTCTTCTGCAAAACCAAGTATCGTCTCTTCCATTTGCTTATCCGCTTGTTCGAGTTCAGGTATTGTTTTTTCAACGTTTTTCATCTCTTCTGCCAACTCTTCCATCATTTGCACTATCTCATTTACACTTTTCGTTGCATTTTGCATTGCCGAGCTTATCTCTTCACTTGAAGCACTCTGTTCTTGGCTTGCTGCTGCAAGTGATTCTGCTTTGGAGTTTATATCCTGTGCTAATTTGTATATCCTCTCAAACGCCTCTTGCGCTTTTTTAACGCTTTCTCTTGATGTGTTCAACACTTCCGCATTTTGTTTCACTGTTTGGTCTACTTGCTCCACCCCATCTTTTATGTTCTTTAGTATGTTTTGTATATCCGCTGTCGATTTCTTACTCTCTTCGGCAAGCTTCCTAATCTCATCAGCAACAACCGCAAATCCTCTTCCTGCCTCTCCTGCTCTGGCTGCCTCTATTGCTGCATTCAATGCTAATAGATTCGTTTGCTCTGCGATGGAGTTTATCGTATCAACTATCGTTTGAATTTGTGCTGAGTAATTCACAAGTGAACTTGTAACTTCAAGTGATTTTTCAGAGGAGGCTATCGTTTCCTGTATCTTTTCTACCAGTTCCTTTATCACATTCATCGAATTGCTGATTTCGTTGAATGTGGAATTCGTGAGCGAGGAAATCTGCTGCGCGCTGTAAGCAACATTTTGTGCAGCTGCCGCAACCTCTTCAACACCAGAGTTCGTTTCCTCTACAGATGCAGATACGTTCTCTG
>Ga0197142_1000386_pt1 | contig 40239 bp, 36 predicted proteins | sample GBS60_MetaG_FD_148614 | JGI IMG/M metagenome (GOLD analysis project Ga0197142, IMG submission 148614) | Sediment microbial communities from Great Boiling Springs, Gerlach, Nevada, United States - GBS 60_MetaG | ecosystem: Environmental > Aquatic > Thermal springs > Hot (42-90C) > Sediment...
GAAGTATTCGTACCTTGAGGAACGCATCGAAAACGGTTCAAAACGCTACGTGATTCTCGACCCGATCGTTGAAAGAGTCATGTTGAAATGACGACAAAACATTTAGATCGTCAGAGCCATGACGTCCGAAGACATCAAACATAGGATCGCGAGAAACAAGTCTCAGATTATCTTTGAAAGAAGGTTATTCTTCAGTCTTTCCAATCCAGCAATCTCTTCTCACCTTCGAGTTTCTTTATTTGCGTAACGTCTTGAACAACTTCGATCGTTCCAAGGTACTCTCCCTTTTCGTCTCGAACCGGGAAATACCTGATGTGCACCAGTCTGCCAGCCAGATTGATCCAAAACTCAGCGACGTCTTTCCTGCCTTCTTTGAAAGACTGGAGAATCCTGTTGACGATATGAACGCTCCTTGGAGGATGGCAAAACTGAACCGGCCTTCCAATGACGGTAGGAGCCCTGTGGAATATCCTATGGCCATGTGAGAAGAATCTGACTCTATCGTTGCTGTCAATGAAAGTAACGTCCAGAGGCAGTGTTTTGAAGAGTGCGATCAACTCTTCTTTACTCAGAAAGCCGGTTTGAAGATCGTAGTCTTCCTCTTTCCGGACTTGGTAGGTATCTGGTTTGAGCTGTCCGACGACCCTCTTCACTTCCTCCGGCATCTTTTTAAAGGCCTCTTCGTCCACCGTTGGATCTATCTCTAATGGAAGCAGGGGTTTCTCCGAAGTTTGCCACTCGTCTTTGGGATCTATCTTGTAATAGCCTATCTCTCTTTCATAATTCTTTATCGCAGCCCACTCGCCTTCAGACAGCAGAACTTTCAACGTCGGATACAGGATGTTGTTCTCTCTAAAAACCATGTCTGCGACCATTCGAGAAAGTTCGAACATCTCTTTTTTCAGTCTTTCATCGCTGTTCTGATTCTCTAAAAGATCCAGCACCATTTTCATCTTGAGCCTTATTTCATCGTGTTTGGACCACAGAACCGTGGGGACCGCCGTTATTCCTCTCCTTTCGAGGTAGGGAAAGATCAGCATCTCCTCGCGTGTGTAATGTGTGAAACCTATATTTCTCATTTGTTTTAAGAGCTCCTTCAAATCCTTCAAGAATTCACTCTTTCTGTCGTTTGATTCAGAGGAAAAAACACCTGAAGCCAACAGGGAAAGTACCTCTGAATCTTTCAAGATTTGCTTGTTCTCTTCGTAGAGGTTTCTCAAAGGATGACCCGAAGGTAAATTCTCAATCTCTCTGCCAGCTCCGCTCACCGCTCCCCTGAATAGTTCGACGTGTAGATCACACATCTTCACGATGTCTCTGACCGTTATTTCTCCTTCCTTCAAAAGCTCTTGTTCGATCGCTGGTATCTCAAAAGGTGGTAAACTCGCTATGATCTCACCAAATTCTTTCTTGAGCGTTTCGATGTTTTCTCCTTGGTGTAACCTCTTCAGAATCGTCTTGAAGATTTCAATCTTTTCTCGCTGATCCATCAACTCACCACCTCTCAAAAACCCCCCTTTGCGGGGGGTCATTCTTCATCGAGGGAAAGTTCCATGTAGTCTGCTTTCACTCCAGGTAGTTTGTTCAGCTTATCACACAGTTCTTTGTGCTGTTCCGGGCTTCCGACAAGTTCCAGAACGATCAGACCAGCTTCGGAGCAGTTGTCCAAAACCCCATCATGAAGACCAAGCCTCGTTTTGATCAAACATCCCCAAGCCGTGAGGATCTTCTGCACTCTGTCGGCTGTTTCTTTCCTGTTCTTCACCAGTATCGCCATAACGGTTTTGATAGGCACCTGCGCCATTCGAACACCCCCCAGCTTTCAATGACCATTCATTCGATCGGCTCAAAATCCTCCTTTGATGCGCCACACATTGGACAGACCCAATCATCTGGCAGATCTTCGAACGCTGTTTGCGGAGCTATTCCACTGTCTGGATCACCTTTCTCAGGATCGTAGATGTACCCGCAGAGAATGCATCGATACTTTTTCATGTTCTCTCCTCACTCCTCTACAACGATTTTCTTGCTGCTCTCCCAAAGACCGTGTATGTTGCAGAAAGAGAGCGCCAAAATCGTTCCAGATTTGTTCAGCTTGACCTTGTTCGTCACCGTCGGTTCTGTATAGACTGCACCAGTGTTCGGTCCTTGAACAGATTCTCCGTGCGCGTTAAACTCGTACTTTCCAATCTCGTACACATAAGGATCACCATCTGGTTGGAAGAAAACCTGTATCCACCTTATGTGGTGCTCTGTGGTGTTGGGGTGTGGAATTTCCTTGCCAACAGTGACAGTGATGTGGAACGGTTCATTCTTTTTGACGCTGTCAGGTGCCTCGATCACGGGAACGTGTTTTTCCTTCTTGAAATCCTCACTCTTGATGAAATCAGCCAGTTTCATACTATCCCTCCTCACACAGAGAATTCTCTGTAAGAATTCTTCGACGAGCCACAGACCGGGCACTTTTCTGGTGCTTCACCTTCTACCGTGTGGCCACAAACAGAACATATGTAGATTTTTTCAGCCGTGTAGTCTTCCTTTTGCTCAGCAAGTTGCTTCGCTTTCTTGTACATCTCTGCATGGATCTTCTCAGCTTCCCACGCGAACTTTGTACTTCTCTCTGCGCCCTTTTCTTGCTGGAACTGTGCGACGGTGTTGTACACAGGATACATCTCGTTGATCTCGAACGTTTCACCGTCGATGCACTGTTGAACGTTCTCTGGCATTTCTTTGTAGATCTTGCCGAGTTCCCTGTAGTGGTTTCGAGCATGCACAAATTCTGCGTAGGCAATGGCTCTGAACAGGTTCGCAAGCTTCTTCAATCCGCGCTGTTCTGCCTCATCTGCGAAGATCAAGTACTTCATGTGGGCCATGCTCTCTCCCGCGAAGGCATCTTCGAGGAACTTCTTCGTCATCTCTCTCACATGATCACCCCCAAAAGCGGAGTTTTCTGGTGTTATTATACCATCCAATTTGTTGGATGGAAACATTTCAATACAGTATCGAATTCAAACAGAAGCTTTATTGGCTTCATTTGAAGATTTGAGCCTCTTTCATTAAGGTCTTCTCATACTGTGGAAAGTCCTCTGAAATTAGGGACAATCACTCAAACACATGCGTAGGTTCTTATGAAGAATTCCTCACCTATTCAAAAATTCCATCAAACTCTCTTCAGTACGTTAGTCTTGGGACTACTCAAACTGCGGAGGTGAGGACTGTGAGGTTCAAACTCTTTTTGACACTCGCTTTGGTAGTTACACTGAACCTTGTTGTCTTGGCCCTGAACGTGATCTTCTTAGTCGGTGACGGAATGAGCACGAACCAATTGGTACTCGCGAGCATATTGGAAAACAGACTCCTCACGACGATGACGCTTCCCTACACGGGCCTAACGGTCACCTACTCCTCGGACTCGTGGGTCACAGATTCAGCTCCAGCTGGAACGGCACTGTTTTGTGGCTTCAAAACTCTGAACAGGGCCATCGGTGTTCTTCCCAACGGTGAAACGGTGCCATCGATCTTTGAAATCGCAAAAAAAGTAGGCTACAGAATCGGAATCGTCGTGACTTGCCAGATAACTCACGCCACACCCGCAGCAGTCTACGGACACGTTTCCAGCAGAAGCGACGAATTGACACTCGCCAAGCAGTTCGTCGAGTCAGGGACCGTGGACGTTGCCTTCGGTGGTGGTTGGCAATGGTTCTTGCCCGAGGGCAAGGGAGGCGTTAGAAAGGATGGACTCGACCTGATTGAGATGCTTGAATCGAAGGGCTATCAGTACATAACGAATGCGGACGAACTCAAAGACGTTTCTGCTCATAAAGTTCTCGGTCTCTTCGCGAAGAACTACCTCGAACCGGTCTCCAACAGACCAGCCAACCAGCCCACGCTCGACGTGATGACCGCAAAGGCAATAGAATTACTCTCCAAAAGCGGTCAACCTTTCATGCTCATGGTCGAAGGTTCGCAGATCGACTGGGAATGCCACGCTAACGATTTCTACGGTGTTTGGAAAGAGGTCGTCGAGTTCGACAACGCCGTCAAGGTTGCACTCGATTTTGCGAAGAGGGACGGAAACACTCTCGTTATCGTCACGGGAGACCACGAAACCGGTGGACTTTCTCTGTCTAATGGGGGTTATACCATCAACGTCGAGCAAGCGAGAAAAGCCAAAGGTACGACAGCGATGTTTTTGAAACAGTACAACGTGGCAGACAAAGAAAAATTCTTCGCCGGATTGAAAGAATGGTACGGTATAGAGCTGAAGGATTCTGAATACGAATACTTCACCAAGGTTCCTGTCAACAACCTGAGAAGAGAGCTTGCCAGATTCGTCAGCGAAAGGGTCGGATTCGGTTGGACCACGTACGATCACACCGCTGGAGCCGTTCCCGTCTATGCCTTCGGACCAGGTGCGCACTTGTTCACAGGATTCATGGACAACACCGACGTGGCAAGAATAATAATGAAGATCACATCTTTGAACACCGTGAGCTTCCCAAAGGTCACTGCAACTGCGGGGTATTGATTCACTCTGAGTTCAATGATCGATGAGGGGGCATTTGAATCGCCCCCTTCTTGTTTGGACAGAAAGATTTCATCAAAGGTCATCTGGTCAGCAGCGATCATCGTTACATTTTTGAATTCCCAGTGCTTTTAGTCTACATTTGTGAGCTTGATTTAGTGCCAGATAGGTGCTAATATATTTTTGCACATATGTGCATATATGCGCATTTGTGCATAAACTACTTCCACTGGGGGTGTACTTATGAGGACAGGTTCTGCTAAGGTAAAAGCCTCACTCACCATTGCAGTCCTGATCTTGGTGGTTGCTGGTTTCGCGTTCGCTCAGGCCTCAGTGCAGATCCCCAAAAAGTTCGAGAACCCAAAGAACGTGCGCATTGCTTTGGTTCGCGAAGTTGGAGAGGGCAGCTTTTTTGAACGGTACCTCGCCGGAGCACAGTCGATGGCAAGGGAACTGGGTATAACGCTTCTGGAGGCCACAGCGCATGGAGACATGGCGAGGATGGTCACAATGGTTGAAAACTTCATCGCTCAGAGAGTGGACGCAATCATCATCGATCATGGTAGACCAGATCCACTGATGCCGAAAATCTTGGAAGCACTCGAGAAAGGTATCAAAGTTGTGACCTTCGATCTGGTGGTCGACGATGACAGGGTACCTGAGATCGAGCAGGATGACCTTCTCATTGGTTATCTCATAAGTAAGCAGCTGGCTGTCGACTTCGGTGGCAAGGCGAATGTCGTGTACATAAACGTGGGTGGATTCGCTCCTCTGGACAAGAGGGATAGGATGTGGCAGGTGATCAAGTGGCGCTTTCCAGGGGTCAAGGAGGTCGCCAAGACAGGTGCGGTCACTGGCTCGACGGCTGCCGACACCCAGACGAGGATGGAAGCCGTACTCAAAGAGAAACCTGAAGCGAACGCAGTTTTGGCCATGTGGGATGAGTTTGCAAAGGGTGCTGTCAGGGCAATAATTCAGGCTGGAAAGAGCTCGCAGTTCAGAGTTTACTCCGTCGACATAACGACAGAAGACATTCAGATGATGATTCAGGAGGACAGCCCGTGGGTTGCGACCGTTGGGACTGATTCTTACGCGGTTGGACGACTCGCCGTTCGAGCGGCCGCCGCACTCGTCGGAGGTGAAAAGCTCCCGAAGTACCTGCTCGTCGAGCCTCAGCTCATCACGAGAGAATTCCTGTTGCAAAACAACATCACCAACATGGATGAGTTGGTGCGCGCCTTACCGGCGTTGGGAGAAAGCAATCTGGTCTGGCCTAACTGGATGAAAGCGCTAATTGAGAAAAACAAAAAGTGAGAAAGGGGGAAGAGGGCAGGGCAGACAGCCCTGCCTTTGTTGTTCATGTTCGTGCTAAGAGGAGAAAGTCTCTCAAAGAGATTCGGAGGCGTAGTGGCTTTGAACGGTGTCGATATAGAGATCAGATCTGGCAGTGTCCATGGTTTGGTTGGGGCAAACGGCGCCGGAAAGAGCACGCTTGTGAAAATATTGACAGGTTATTATGACGCGTACGAAGGTCAGGTTACGATAGATGGCCAGCCGATTCAACTGAGAAGTCCCACCGACGCTTTTCACAACGGTATTGAAGTGGTACATCAGGAGGTTGACATTCAACTGGTGCCCAACCTCACTGTGGCTGAGAATCTCTACTTGGAAACCTTGGCAACAGGAGATAGCGGTACCGTGCTTTCTCTGAACAAACTCGAACGCGAGGCAAAAGCGTATCTGGAGAGCATAGGATTCTCATTACCAGTCCGAGCAAAAGTACAAGACTTATCCTTGCATGAGAAACAACTGCTCGTTATTGCGAGAGCGTTACTACACAATGTGAGATTTCTCATACTCGACGAGCCCACAGCCTCGCTGAGCCTTCTGGAAACTCAAAAGCTTTTCCAGCTGGTTCGAAGTCTTAAAAAGCAGGGTGTCGCGATCCTGTACATAACTCAGCGTTTGGACGATCTTCCAAACATTGTGGACGAGGTTACCGTGCTTAGAAACGGTAAGAAGGCAGCCTACTTCAACGGACTACCCGAGCTAACAAAGATCGTCGAAGCCATGCTTGACATGCCAGAAACTGATCTTTTTCCGAAGGAAAGACGCGTAAGTTTCGGAGAAACGGTGATGAAGGTCGAGAACCTAAGTTGGAAGAACAAAGTCAGTGGGCTCAGCTTCGAAGTACGGAGAGGTGAGATCCTCGTACTGACGGGTCTCACTGGCGCCGGAAAGACCGAGACGCTCAAGTTGCTCTTCGGAGCGCTGGAGCCCGACGAAGGCAGAATTTTCATCGATGGAAGAATGGTTAAGATCAAAGATCCGACGTTGGCCATCCGGCATGGTGTGTACATGGTACCGGAGGAACGAAGGAAAGAAGGATTGATTCTTGACAAAACAGCGAGGGAAAACATAACGATGCCGTTCATGAAGAACTTCTGTGGACTTTTCCAAAAGATTAACAGATCCCTCGAGACCAAGTACGCTGTAGAGGCGGCGAAGAGAGTTGCCCTCGTGCCTCTGGATATCGAAAAACAAGCGCAGTACTTTTCCGGAGGAAATCAACAAAAAATAGTCTTGGGAAGATGGCTCGCTGGCAATCCCAAAATCTTGTTGTTAGATGAACCGACTCAAGGTGTCGACGTCGGGGCGAAGAAAGAGATCTACCACCTGATAGCAAGCGTTACGAACAAGTGTGCGGTGATACTCGCTACAAGTGACATAAACGAGGCGGTCGGAATAGGTGACAGGATATTGGTCATGAGGGATGGAAAGGTTGTGGCTGAGTTCGTCAAAGAAAAGGCGGATCCAAAAGAGATCATGAGTTACGCAACGGGGGTGAAAGCATGAAGTCTAGTAGTTTTAGAGACCAGGTCTCGAATTTCCTCTTGAAGTACGGGGTGATTACCACCCTGGTTATCTTGATAGTTTTCTTTTCACTCACGACGCGCGCATTTTTCACTCTGGATAATTTCTTCGATATCCTAAGGGCCGTTTCGATTCTCACCATAGTATCGATAGGCGTGACCTTCTCTGTTGTTGTCGGCGGTATAGATGTTTCCGTTGGATCGGTGACCGGATTGGCCGTGATGCTGTCCACAGCATTGATGGTGATATGGCAAGTCCCCTGGTACTGGGCGATAATCGCGTGTCTCGTAGTCGGAACTTTGGTGGGGTTGTTGAACTCCTTCCTTATTTTGAAGCTTCGAATACCCGACCTGCTCGCCACGCTTGGAACTCTTTACCTTGTTCAGGGATTGCAGATGTGGATAACCAAAGGCGATGCCGTTTATCGAGGTATGACCAATCCTTGGGACCCGATGAGGAGTGTGACGAAGGGTTTCATTCCCAGGCAGTTTTTAGTCTTGGGACAGGGCTTCATCTTCAGAACCCCAGAGTTTCGTGGAATCCCAGTACCTGTCTTGATAATGTTGGCTGTCGTGTTCACGACGTGGTTCTTTCTCGAATTCACCAGATTTGGGAGGGCTTTTTACGCCATCGGAGGCAACATGGAGGCTGCCAGACTCGCTGGAATACCAGTCAAGCGGTACAGAACCATCGCCTACATAATCAGTTCCTTGTTCTCCACCCTGGGTGGACTCGTTCTGGCATCGAGAATAGGTTCCGGAGCTGTCAAAGCTGGTGACCCATACCTGCTCGATGCTGTAGCTTCGACATATTTTGGCTTTGCCGTCTTAGGCATGAGAAGACCCAACGCTTGGGGTACGTTCCTTGGAGCAGTTTTCGTGGGCGTAATGCTGAACGGTCTGACCATGCTGAACGTGCCTTGGTACATCCAGGACGTGATCAAGGGCTTAATTTTAGTGTCTGCATTGGGAATCAGTTTCGCGATAAAAAAGGAAGTTCGCTGACGGGAGGGAACGAACATGGAACAACTGAACGAAAAATCTGTCATCGACTACATAGAAAGGACGGATCTGCGAGACAGGTATCTCGGTATGGGCGAATTGAAGGCCAACATTATTGCGGAGGGCAACGTGAACCTGATATTTCGCGTGGAGAACCTTTCGAACGGCAGATCTATCATCTTGAAGCAAGCTCTTCCTTATGCTTGGAGGTACCCAGATTTCAAAATGCCGGTTGATAGACAAAGAATAGAATACGAGGTACTCAAAATAGAATCGAAGTACGTACCTGAGCATGTACCCGAGATATATCTCTACGACGACAACTTTCATGTGTTAATCATCGAAGACCTCGGGAATCTCCAGATCATGCGAGAAGCTCTCATCGAAGGTAAGGTGTTACCGAAGGTTGCCGAACACATTGGAACCTTCATGGCAAGAACTCTCTTTTACACTTCCGATCTCTACTTGCCATCTGGTGAGAAAAAAGAGATGGTCGCAAAATTTCTAAACCCCGTCTTGTGTAAAGTCCAAGAAGACCTGGTCTTCACTCAACCTTATATGGAACACCCCAACAACCGTTGGAGCAAGCCTCTTGAGTCCATCGTGAAGAGAATATACGCAGACGATGAGTTGAGAAGTGAAATCATGTTTTTCAAGGACCTATACATGACCAAGACAGAAGCTCTCATACACAACGATCTTCACACCGGATCGATCATGGTCGATGAAAACACCACCAAGGTCATAGATCCCGAGTTCGCGTTCTACGGCCCGATGGCCCACGACATAGGCACGTACTTCGCGAACTTGGTCATAGCCTACGCAGCGCAGGAAGCACACAGGATTGACGGCAAAGAAAGGAACCTGTACCGCCAGTGGATCTTGCTTTCTTTTGAGAAGACATGGCAGGTCTTCGAAGAGGAATTCTTCAAGGTATGGGAAAAGGACATAAATGAGCAGTGGCCTTCAAAGATGTACGCCGAAAAATACGTCAAGAGACTGTTGAAGGAATCGGCAGGGTTCGGAGCAGCCGAGATCTTCAGGAGAACTATAGGGATGGCTCACGTACACGATTTCTGGACGATAAAAGATGAGTACTTGCGAGCTCGTGCCGAAAGCGTCGCATTGGACGTAGCGATGCAGTGGATCAGACTCTGGCGCAGTTTCGAGAAGATCCAGGACTTGACCAAAGTGGTCCAAGATTCCAAACCATTGGTGTGATGGGGAGGTGGTCAGCTTGAGCACGTTTCGATCGATAGAGTGGAAAGAGGACAGATTGATCATCTTGGATCAAAGAGAGCTCCCAGAAGAAACGCGCTACATAGAGTTGAGAACCGTAAAACAGGTGGCGGAAGCCATAAAAAACATGGTCGTGCGTGGGGCGCCAGCGATAGGTGTGGCAGCCGCGTACGGAATCTTGTTGGCTGCTCTGGGGTCAAACGATGAGAGAGAAATGTATGAGTGTCTAAGAAGGGCCGACGAGCTTTTGCGTTCTTCGAGACCAACGGCCGTCAATCTGTTTTGGGCCCTCGATAGAATGAGAAAGATTTGGGAAAACTTCAAAGGAAACGTCGAGGAATTGAAAAAGCTTCTCGAGAGAGAGGCCAAGGCGATAGAGATGGAAGACGTCGCCACAAACTTGGCGATTGCGAAGAATGGTGCACAGCTGGTTCCGGACAACGCAAAGATCATACATCACTGCAACACTGGTTCACTCGCAACCGTTGACTACGGAACTGCTCTCGGGATCATTCGTTACGCTCACGAGATTGGAAAAAAGATTCATGTCTTTCTGGATGAAACGCGTCCACGTTTGCAGGGAGCGAGGCTGTCGGCGTGGGAGTTGAATCAGCTCGGTATTCCGCACACGATAATCGTCGACGGTGCGAGCGGTTTGGTGATGAAAAGGTTTGGCGTGAACCTAGTGCTGGTCGGTGCCGACAGAATAGCTGCGAACGGCGATACCGCTAACAAAATCGGCACCTACAACCTAGCCATAGTCGCTCGTTACCACGGCGTTCCCTTCTACGTGGCAGCTCCGACGAGTACCATAGATTTGAGTACCGCCAAGGGAGATCTCATAACGATCGAGGAACGATCGAAAGACGAAGTCCTAAAAATCGGTGAGACAACGATAGCACCACGGGAAAGTGACGTCTTCAATCCAGCCTTTGACGTGACCCCTGCGGAACTTATCACTGCTATCGTTACAGAAAGAGGTATCGTGTACCCGCCGTACGAGGAAAATCTGCCACGACTGTTTGCAAGTAACAAATCTTGAAAAGGAGGAATCGAGAATGTCAACAGGAAAAGAATGGGTGGATCAAATCAAAGACGTCGCAAAGAAGGTCAGACGCAGAGTGCTCGAATTCACATTGAAAAATGGGGGAGGTTACCTTTCTCAGGCTTGCTCGAGCGCTGATATACTCTCAGCACTGTACATGAAGATTATGAACCTCGGTCCATCCGTTGCTCCGAAGATTCCGTTGTCCTTTCCCGGTGTTCCTTCCAAAGACAACAAGAAATATTTCACAGGCGCAGGATACAACGGCCCCAAGGAACCACATCTCGACAGATTTTACCTCAGTCCGGCCCATTACGCCCTGGTCCTTTACGCAGTACTGGTTGAAACGGGACGTTTAGCGCCCGAAGGTTTAGACATGTTCAACAAGGATGGAAGCAGCGTTGAAATGATAGGTGCGGACCACTCACCTGGTTTGGAGTTGATGTCTGGTTCTCTTGGTCAGACCCTTTCGCAAGTCTTGGGAATAGCTTTGGCGAGGAAGAGAAGAGGTGAGACTGGTAAAAATTGGGTGTTCATGTCGGACGGCGAATTCATGCTAGGTCAGACCTGGGAAGCCATCGAAACGCTGAGTTTCTACAAACTCGATTCGGTGTACGTTTTCATCGATGCGAACGGACAGTCTGCAGATGGCAAAATCGAGACTGTCAACAATGTTGAGCCTTTAAAGGCTCGGTTGGAATCCTTCGGAACGGCTGCTGTGGAGATAGACGGGCACAACGTGGAACAGATCGTAGAATCCGTCGAGACTCCCCACAAGGACAGACCTTTGTTCATCATCGCCAGAACTTCGCCATATTGCGGAATCGATGTGTTACAAAAGAGAGCACCCAAATTCCATTACATAAGGATCACTAACGAGCTTGAAAAAATGGAGCTCGAAGAATTCTTGAAACTCAAGTACGGAGGCGATCGTATATGAAGTGGGAGGATCGTGTCCATGAACGGAATCTCGTCAGGTGGGCTGCAGATAAACCGGAAGTGGTGGTGTTCTCCGCCGACTTAACCAATTCCACGGAGATAGGGCTTTTCAAAGAGAAGTATCCAGACAGGTTTTACTCTTTTGGAATGGCTGAACAGAACATGATGAGCGCAGCCGGCGGTATGGCTCGAGAGGGATTCACGCCTTTCGTTCACACTTTCGCAGTCTTCATGTACAGGAGAGCCCTCGATCAAATAGAAATGAGTATCGCTTATCCAAACCTGAAGGTCAGAATCGTTGGGTTCTTGCCGGGCATAACCACTCCGGGTGGTGCATCACACCAGGCCATAAACGACATAGGTGTATTCAGAACGGTTCCGAACATGACGATACTCGAGAGTGGTGACGCGACAGAGGTTGAAAGCGTTTTGGATGTGGCGCAGTCGATCGATGGGCCCGTTTACATCCGTCAGTTGAGGGGATTGATCCCGAGACTTTTCAAGGAACCGATGAAATTCGGGAAAAGCAGAACTTTGAGCAAAGGAAACGATGTAACCCTGATCACGTCTGGTATCATGACGCTCGAGGCGTTGAAAGTCATCGAACCTCTCAAGAAACGCGGAGTGTCGATCCATCATTTGCATGTTTCGACACACAAACCCTTCACGGACGAAACCGTCCTCGAGGCGATAGAAAACTCAAAATACGGTGTCATAACTATGGAAAATCACACAACGATAGGAGGTTTGGGGAGTGCGGTGGCCGAATTGATGGCAGAAAACGCGATACCAAAGAAACTGATACGCATAGGTTTGAGAGACACGTACGCACACGGTGGTAGCAGAGAATATCTGATGAAATACTATCAGATTGATGCAATAAGCCTCGTGCACGCTGTGGAAAGACTCCTCGGTGAAACTTTGTCCATCACGGAGGACGATCTCGTCGAACCACAGGTCGAAGTCGTTGAACAGGTTCAAAAGGTCGAAGATCTATAACAACAGGTGGTGGAACTGGATGATTGAATACGATACCGACTTCCATTTGAGCGGTGAACGCTTCAAAGTGATTTACCGAATTCTTGAACCACCCGAAAGGGCCAAGGAGGTCGCACAGCTGATATGTATCGAACAAACCATAGAATTCCCAATTGAGCTGACCGGTGAACATATCAAGAAATCCGTTGTTGGTCAGATAGAAGATCTATCGCAGGAAGCTTCCTCCACGATTGTCACCATCAGCTACCCCGTCGAAGTCGTTGGACAAGAGCTGACACAGTTTTTGAACGTCATCTTGGGAAACTGCAGCCTTTTCCCAAACGTGAAAATAGTGGACCTTCACCTGTGCGACACGTTGAAGAACATCTTCACAGGACCTCGGTACGGCATCGATGGTTTGAGAAAGCTCTTGGAAGTGTACGACAGACCTTTGCTCGCGACGGCGATAAAGCCTCTGAGTCTGTCCGCGGATCAGCTCGCTGACATGGCTTACAAACTCGCCTTGGGTGGCATCGACATAATAAAGGACGACCACGGACTTGCAGATCAACCTTTCGCAAAGTTTGAAGAACGTGTTGTCAAAGTGACACGCGCGATCAAGAAAGCGACTCGGGAAACAGGTTCACGTACCTTGTACGCTCCCAACGTGACTGGAAGCGAGTCTGTCGTCTTGAAAAGAGCAAACTTCGTCAAAGATCTGGATTCAGGGGCGATTCTTATCGCACCAGCCCTCACCGGTTTCAGTGCGACCATCACACTGTCGCAGCAAGTATCGTTGCCAATCCTGAGTCATCCAGCTTTTCTTGGAGGTTACCTTTCCATCGTTGATCACAGAGTTCTGTTTGGGAAGATTCAAAGGATTCTCGGCGCTGATGTTTGCATATTTCCGAACTACGGCGGAAGATTCACTTTCTCAAAGTCAGAATGCGCAGAGATCGACAAGGGGCTCAAGGAACCGTTCGAACCTTTAAGGACCGTTTTCCCAGCGCCAGCGGGAGGTATGAACATAGAGAAAATCGGAGAGATGGTTGAATTTTATGGCAAAGATGTGGTATTACTTATAGGCGGGGCACTTCACAAAATTGGTCCGAACCTCGTCGAGAACGTCAAAATTTTCAAAGAGAAAGCGTTGGAAGCGTCCAGAACGTTGTCTCGAATCTCTTGAATTGGTCGGTCCGAAAAATTAACCTTCCAGATGGGAGGGAGAAACAGCCGAGTGTTTGAGATTCACGATTCTGAGGATATCATCACGATCGTGGCGTGGATGTATTACATAGATGGATTTACTCAACAAGAGATAGCCGACGAACTCGGAATATCTCGGACCAAGGTCAGCCGACTGTTGTCAGAGGCACGTAAGAGCGGAGTAGTACAATTCCGCATAACTAAGCCTTTGCCTAAGCATTACATCATGGAAAAGGAAATGAGAAGACGTTTCCATCTGAAATTCGCAGCCGTTACACCACGGGATAGAAATTCTCTGGGCGAGCTGGGTGCTGAAGTGCTCCTGAGGTTTGTTAGCGAACAAAAGGTTTGCAGAATAGGTTTGGGTTGGAGTACGACCGTAAGCTTGATGGCCCCATACTTGCTGAGGGCAAGAGATGTTGTTCATCTCCGGCGAAATTGTTCCGTGCACGATTTGACTGGAAGCTTCATTGGACAGCGTAATCCATACAGCATAAGTTGGATCGTCGCGGATATTCTCGAAGCGCGCTACATAACGTTGCCCGTACCCGTATTGGTTGAGAACCCAAACCTTAAAAACGAAGCTTCCGTCAGTTCTGCGCTTAGGGAAGCAGCGAAAGTTGACATAGCCTTCGTCGGTATGGGATGCATGGGTTCGAGGAGCACCCTTTTCAGAACGGGATTGATCTCGGCACAAATAATGGAGGAACTCCAAGCTAGAGGATGCGTAGGAGAAGTTCTGATGAGATTCTTCGATAAAGACGGAAAACCTGTGGAAACCCCTCTGGACGAAAGGATCGTGTCCATCGACTGGCAAGCCATCACGAGTATTCCAACCTTCGTTGTGATGGCGGCCGGAGAAGAGAAAGTGGAACCTTTGAAAGCCGCACTGAAAGGCGGTTGGGTGTCTGGGATCATAACCGACGAAGAAACCGCAGCCGCCCTTTTGAAATAACACCAACGTTTAAGGCATCCTTGTTCATTGCAATCGCTTTCCTTGGTCGTCAAGATTTATGAGCTTCTCAACCCACGAAGCTCCTTCCTTAGAAACTTGTTGAGACCGTTCAAGTTGAGGCGACGTGTTTGCTTCCTGGAACCTTTGATTTCGAGGACCACAGACAGATGCAAACTTTTCGAAAAATGCGATGGAGAAGCTGTCAGGCTCATCAATGAGAAAGTCGACTTCGTTTGGATTGCATACCATCACACTGCGGAAGTCGTAACAGTGGACCCTTGGATTTGCAAAAGATCACATCTTTGAACACCGTGAGCTTCCCAAAGGTCACTGCAACTGCGGGGTATTGATTCTCACCGGGCCACGTTCGTGCTGAGCGTGGCCCATTCTGTTATGCTCCGACAAAACGAATTCACATCAATTCTTTCATTCATCTCAATCTCACGAACAGGATGGACCTTCTGGCTTAACTTGTGTAAACTGTGGCGGGCATCGTGTCAGGTGGTTGCGAAGGCCTTCATTCAGCGCAAGCAGATTTGCCAGATTCATCGCGAAGCTGCGCCACATTTTCGGTATAATCTTTGTGGGAGGTCATGATTTGAGAACAATCAAGCTCACACATTTGATTTTGTTCGTCAACGTGATAATTATGATCGCGATGATGATTGCAAGATTAACTTCTTCTTTTCGCAACGAAGCTTATCTTTTGCTGAGTTTCGGTGCCCAATACGGTCCGCTCGTGGCGAGGGGAGAGTGGTACAGAACCATCACGGCGATATTCGTTCATGGCGGTATCCTGCATTTGTTGTTCAACTCCTACGCACTGTTTTATTTTGGAACAATCGTGGAGTCGATTTACGGACCTGAAAAGTTCGTCGTTTCGTACTTTCTGTCTGGACTGGTTGGCAACGTGGCAACGCATCTGCTTTACTACAGGTCCGTCTCAGTTGGTGCGAGCGGAGCGATATTCGGTTTGGTCGGCGTGTTGTTCATCCTTGGTTTCAAACGCGATGCTCCATTCTACGTGAGGTCCGTAACTGGCTATGCGCTGTTGCCCATGATCGTTTTCAACGTCGTGTACGGATTTTTACCTGGAAGTGGTATTAACAATGCGGCACATCTTGGGGGTTTCTTCACCGGGATCTTGATGGGTTATCTGATCAAACCGGTACCTTCTATCTACAGTCGAAAAACATCTGTGTTTCTCGCCTGGAGAGCAGCGGCAATCGCTCTTGGGGTCCTCGTGGTGTACAGTTTCGTGATGCTCGCTTTCCGTTCGATAGTCTAAATTCAGAGTTCTTCGATAATCTTAAGCAGGGCCTTTGCAGCAAGTGTTGTACCTTCTTTTTCGTAACCCTCGACACCGAGCATGGTCCTTATTTCTCCGACCTTCACACCCGTGTCAAACATTTTCTTCAGATAGTACTCGGCGAGCTTGTGATGTTCCTTCTGCCTCTGGACAGCTCCAAATGGATTTGCGAAGTACGACGTGACCAATCCGCTTTCCGAAGTCGTGCCTTTGCTCATGCGTTTGCCTTCAGAAAAAACCTTGAGAGCTTCATCGACGTTGTCGAAGAAGACGATCCTGTCTTCGTCTCTATCGACTTCGGTGTAGTTGTTGGCGTAGAAGAAGAAATCGATGTGTGTAGGCGTGATTATCTCGTTGTAGTTGTTGAACGGAACTATGACGCGCGCATTTATCTGGTCCGGGTTCATGAAGATGCTTCTGTCCATCGTTGAGTAAGCGTATCCTGGTGGCAAGTCATCCAGTCTAACGAATGCACCTGTTTCTGTACCGAAAGCGACCACATGACCATCCATGATTGCGAGACTGCCCATATCGTCAATGATGGTGTCCACCTGCGCTACCTCTTCGAGTCTACTCAAAGCATCCAAAGTTTCGCTCTTTCCCGCACCGCTATCACCAACGAACATCGCGACTGCCATCTTACCGTTCTTCAGAATGATGCGCGCCATCGACCCGTGTATGGGCAACCTTCCTTGGTCGATTCTGATCAAGTTGTGAATCGTGAGCGTGGTCTTCTTCATGTAACCAAAATAATCGTTCTCATCGATCGCTGGGATGATCCCGACGTACATCTTAACATCTCTGAATATCACGCCGTTTCTCCAGCGCTCGTTGAAGTTGGGAATCCTGCTTGGTTCCAAACCGAAGATCAGCATTCCATCAGGTTCGCTCTGCCTTAGATGCTTCGGCGTCGCGAGCTCGAACAAGTTGGCCAAACCCGCACCGTGCGCAAGATAATCCACGTGTACCAGGTTGTAAAATAATAGATCTCCAACGAAGATCGGGAACCTGAACCATTCCTTAGGATTGAGCTCTATCTTGTCCTGAACGGGCTCGTCGACGACGGGCACAACACCTTTTCTCTTGTTCGACTTGGTGTAGAAGATCACTGGTGGATCGAACACGGCTCCCCAAACGGTTGGTATCTTTCTGATCCAGGGTAATCGATCGAATTTCTCGCCGTCTATATCCTCAACGAGAAAGGCTACCTGCGCACCGCTGGGAAGCTGTCTCATCACGGTTGGAAAGGAATTGGAGATGTTCATCATGAGCTCTCTGTAAAGATTCTTGATCACTGCCTTGAACTGATCGCTGATCTGGGTGATCGTGTACTCTATGCTCGCCCTTCTGATATGATCGTCGGAATACTTCTCCTCGCGAACCATGAATCTGTGTTTCGAACGCCAGAAAGAATAGAATGCCTCGACAAACTTCTCAAGGTCTCTGGGGTTGACGTAATAGATGATGTTCGTCAGCTCTTTCACGTTTCTCATCGTCAGCAAGTGTAAGTATTCAACGAACCTGCGAAGATCGTAGTCGCCGTCGAGTTTGAAAGCATTTAAGGCGTTCAGAAGTGGGCTGCGCCTTTCCTTGAGAATCTCAATGAACTCTTTGAGCAGCGATTCGAACTTCTTCTGGCCCATGATCTGGCTGTAGTTCGTGTAAATGACTGAACCGTCAATGATCACACTGCGACTCAACCTAACACCTCTCCCGTATACTTATACCGCCGTCGCCTTTCATGTGCGGGAAAAATCTCTAACGAAGTAGTTACGCGTCGTTTCTGAATAGGAAAGGAATGAACCGACTGTCAGATCAAGCGGCCTGTGGGGAGAATCAAACCTAAAACTCTTGTGAACAATAACCAAACGATCGTCACCATGACAAGGGAATAGATGCCACCGGTCAGGAAGTCCCACAATCTTGCCCTTCCCTTCAAAAGTAGGTATGTGAGCAACGATATACCCAAGCTCGGGACGAAGAAGCCGAACAAGTCAAGCATCAACACGTACAGGGTGAAACCAGCCAAGTACGCAACAGTCCTTGCAACTCCGCCCGGGACAAACTCCAAGCGAATCGACTGTTTTTTCTTCAGCAGTTTCACCACGCTCGAAACCAACCAAACGGTCGAAACCACTATCGTCATGATGGACAACATCTTCGGGAAGAAATCCCCTCCAAGCGAACCGAACCTCAAAACCCGGATCTTCTGAGATTCAAAGAAGAAAGCGAAACCGCTCATGAGAAAGCAAATCGAAGCCACAAGTTCACTCATCTGATCTCACCTTCCACGAGTACGAATGGGGGGACGTTGCCCCCCATTTTGAATCATTTGAGAACTTCCGCCGCTTTCTTATAGATTTCTTCTTGACCTTTCCAGAACTCTTCAAGGTCCTTGCCGGTCTTGAAGAAGACCGTCGCATAAGCCATCTCAGCGAGCTTGGTCTTGAACTCTTCGTCGTTCACAATTTTTTCCATGATCTTGTTGAACTCTTCCACGATCCATTCGGGTGTCTTCGGCGGGAAGAAGAACGTGTTCGTCATCGGGAACACGAGGTCTGGATAACCCAGTTCCGCGGCAGAAGGAACGTCGGGTATGAATGGGTCTCTCACCACGTCATGGACAACCAGCGGCTTGATCTGCCCGGACTTTATATAGGAGACGGCTGAAACCAAAGCGAGTGGTACGATATCCACGTGGTTACCGAGCAACGCCACGATCCTCTGCGAGTCACCACCCTCGTTTGGTACGACACGCCAGCAACCCCTCGACGCAACTTCCACGGGTGCATACTCGAGGTATGCTATGCCTCCTGCACCAGTGCCATAGACATACTTTCTTGGATTCGCTTTCGCATCCTCGATGGCGTCTCTCAGATCCTTCCATGGCATGTCCGACCTCGTCGCCGTTATTCTCGAAGTTTTCGTGACAACGCAGGCTGGGGTGAAGTCGTACCACATGATGTCGGCCACACCCAGAAAGTAATTGCCGAGCATTGCTTGATGGTACCACAACACCGTGTAACCGTCTGGACGCGTACCTTTGACTTGCCTTGCCGCGACAGCTCCTTCTGCACCCACCACGTTCGTCACGACCATGTCTTGACCCGTGTACTTTTTCCAGAACTCGGCCACCAACCTCGCCATGATGTCGCTCGCTCCACCCGCAGAATACGGGACGACAACAGTGACGGGTCTCGCTGGGTAACGTTCAGCTTGTGCGAACAGCAGGACACAGCTCACCACGAAGAAGAGTACCACGAGAAACCTTCTCATACAAACACCTCCCTCACACTTTCAGTGTTTTACCGACTTTCTGTTCATATACAGGCCAAACGCAAACAAGAACACTGCCCCAACAAACAAGGTCAACGCTATGGGCCTGGTGAACAAAGGCATCAAGCTTCCATCAGATAAGGCCAAACCTTGCCTCAGGTTCTTTTCCACTATCGGTCCAAGCACGAAGGCCGTTATCACAGGAACGAGTGGAAAGTCTATCTTTCTCAGTAGATAACCAACGAATCCAAAGAACAGACTTATCCATATGTCGAAGACTCTGTTATACAGCCCAAAGGCGCCCACGACCATGGACAAGGCAACGATCGGTAGCAAATAGTACGATCTGATGCTGAGTGTGTAGATGAAAAATCTCATGAGCAGGATTCCGAGCAACACCATCATCAAATTGCCTATGATCTGAGCAGCGAAGATGGCATAGGCGTACTCTGGAGTGTCTCTGAACAGGAGTGGACCGGGGAACAAACCGTGGATCATGAAACCACCGATCATCATTGCCGTAACTGAATCACCAGGTATGCCGAGTGCGAGCAAGGGTACCAAAGCTCCGGCGATCGTCGCGTTGTTCGCCACTTCCGATGCGACCACACCCTCTGGGCTCCCTTTACCAAACTCGTCGGGATGCTTTGAGCTGCTCTTAGCCAAGCCGTACGCGACGACACTAGAGGTCGCGCCTCCCACCCCAGGAAACACACCTATCACGAAGCCCACGATCAGAGATCTGATGTAGTTCACAGGCTGTGAGAATATCAAGCGAGCTGCTTCGGTGACAGCTTTGAATCCCATCTTCGCTTTCCGTGCTTCCAATGGAACCACAGTCTGATACTTCCTCTCGATGGCCATGAAAATTTCAGAGATTCCGAACAACCCAACGAGCAGTGGTAGAATGTCGATGCCAGCCACAAGGTCCGGTATACCGAAGGTGAGTCTCTTCACGCCCGTCAGCATGTCCGAACCCATCGTTGCGAGCAGTAAGCCAATGATGACTCCAAGAGTGCTTTTTATGATGCTTCCACCCATCATTCCTATGCAACCGGCAAAGGCCAGTAAACCAAGCGCAAAGTACTCGAAGGGACCAAACTTCAGTGCGAACTGTGCGAGTGCGTAGGTTGCGATTATCATGAGAAAGACGGCCACGATTCCTCCGAAGAATGAACTCATCAAACCCAAAGCCAACGCGAGGGATGCCTTTCCCTTCTGCGCCATCGGGTAAGCATCGAAGGTCGTTGCTATCGATGAAGGAGTGCCTGGCATGTTCAACATCGCTGCGGAGATGAAGCCACCCGATATCGCTCCGATATAGATGCTCGAAAGGAGTATCAAGCCAGAGAAAGGATTCATACCATACGTGAGCGGTATAGCGAGTGCGACACCCATCGTTGCAGTCAACCCGGGAATGGCACCGAAGATCAAACCCCACACAGTGCCTATGAAGATCAGAACAAGATTGAACGGGACAAAACAAACCTTCATTCCCGTTGTGAAAGTCTGTAACAACGCTTCCATGCGTTCATCCTCCACAGCGTAACTCAGTCCCTCAATCCTTGATGTTATTCTATCATCAGAAAGAGGCAGGAGCAAAGCTTGTTTTACTCGCTTTTCGACGAGAATGTGATTTCTCAGCCTATCTCCGCACACTCTATTTGGATCTGCTGTCTGTGATGCTTTCTTTCTCTCTGTTTTTCAGCTTTTCTTCAGGATCCTAATTTTTGGTAGAATGTATTTCGTCAGTGTTAGAGTACTGAGTGGAGGTGATCCTTTTGTTAACGTACATCGTCAGAAGATTGCTTCTGTTACCCTTAATTTTGTTCGGGCTGTCTTTGATCGTCTTTGGAATGATACAGAGTTTGGGACCGGACAGGTTGCTGGCAGCTTATGTGAATCCTGGTGTGCTGGACAAATTGACTCCCGTCCAGTTGGAAAAGATCAAGCAGAAGTACGGCCTGAACGATCCAATGATGATCCGTTACCTCAAATGGCTCAAGAACACCCTTCAGGGAGATCTTGGCTGGTCACTCGTTGGGAAACAACCCGTGAAGGATGCGATACTGAGCAGGCTGCCCTGGACCGTGGAATTAGCTTTGTATTCAATAATCCCAGTGGTCTTCGTGGGAGTGTGGCTCGGCGTGATAGCAGCGGTCAACAGGGACAAATTCCTCGATCATTTCGTCAGAATCTTCGCAGTTGTTGGTTGGAGTTTTCCAGATTTCGTCTTTGGTCTCATCGTGCTCATGGTCTTCTACAGCGTCCTGGGATGGTTCCCACCTGGAAATCTCAGCTTGTGGGCGGACCAGCTGATCAAATCTCCCGAATTCAGGAAGTTCACTTCTCTTGTTACGATAGACGCTCTTTTGAACGGTAGGTTCGATGTCTTCGTTGACGCCTTGAGGCATCTCGTAGCTCCCATTTTGACTCTTTCCTGGCTCTGGTGGGCGTATCTGTTGAGGATAACTCGATCGAGCATGCTTGAAGTTCTCACAAAAGAATACATAAGAACTGCGCGAGCCAAGGGTTTGGCGGAGCGAGTTGTGATCAACAAGCATGCGAGAAGGAACGCGATGATACCTGTGGTAACTGTTGGTGGAGGAATGGTCATACAACTGTTCGCCGGCACGGTGATCGTTGAAATGGTCTTCAACAGGACCGGCATGGGAAGTTTCACCGCCACGGCGGCCACACAACTCGACTACGCCTCTATAATGGCTTCAACGCTGTTCTACTCTTTGATACTCGTTCTGGGAAACCTCGTGATAGACATTCTCTACGCTGTGGTTGATCCGCGCGTCAGGCTCGGTTGAGGGGGAAAGAACATGAGAGTTGAGACAAGAAGAACGTTGAGAAGGCTTCTGAGAAACCCGTCCGCCGTGCTGGGATTTTCACTGCTGATCTTCTTCACTTTGGTTGCGATCTTTGCCCCCCTGATATGCCCACCACAGTCTTACGATCCGTACATGATACCCATCGTGACCTGGGACAAGACACCACAGCCTCCGTCAGAGGGACATCCGTTTGGAATCATAGATGGACGCGACATCTTCTACGGAGTCGTTTGGGGCACGAGGACTGCCTTCAAAGTGGGCCTGACGGTCACGCTCACTTCGACGCTTGTGGGGCTTGTTATAGGTTCCATCGCAGGTTATTTCGGTGGATGGATCGATGAGGTCCTCATGAGGATTACCGATGTCTTTCTGTCAATTCCTTACATACTCGCTGCGATAGTCATGACCGCTTTCCTTGGCATGGGTCTGGACAAGGTGATGATCTCTTTGATCATCTTCGGCTGGATGGCCACCGCCAGGCTCATCCGAGCGAATATATTACAAGCCAGAGAAGAACAGTACGTCCTCGCGGCAAAGGCGCTTGGCGTGAGTGATTTTTGGGTCATAACGAAACACATATTGCCCAACACGATCTTCCCTGTGCTCATACAGGCGACGATGCGAATAGGTTCTCTCGTCATCACGGCAGCTGCACTCAGTTTCCTCGGTCTCGGAGCACCCGTGGGATACGCGGACTGGGGGGCTCTTTTGAACTTCGCACGAAACTGGCTCTTAGGTGCTTCCGGAGAAGCTTTGAAGTACTGGTACGCGATCGTTTATCCAGGCACCGCGATGGTCTTGTTCGTGCTCGCATGGAACCTCGTGGGTGACGCGCTGAGAGATGCGTTCGATCCACGTCTGAGAGGGTGAGCGAGATGGAGAAGAAACCCGTACTGAGTGTGAAGAATCTCAAGACATATTTCTATACGGAGGATGGAATAGTAAAAGCGGTTGATGGCGTCGACTTCGATGTCTATCAGGGTGAGACGCTTGGAATAGTCGGAGAATCTGGTTGCGGTAAGAGTGTCACCGCGCTCTCAATTCTGAGAATCCTCGATGAGAAAGGCAAGATTGTGGAAGGGCAGGTTCTGCTCGACGGAGTCGATTTGACGAAGATAGAAGAGCAAGAGATGAGAAATATCAGAGGAAAGGACATAGCCATCATCTTTCAAGAACCGATGGTGGCGCTGAATCCCGTTTTCACCATTGGTAATCAGATCATGGAGGCGATCATGCTTCATCAGAAGGTCGACGAGAAAACTGCCAGAAACACGGCGATAGAACTGCTCAGAAAGGTGGGTATACCCGAACCAGAGAAGAGAATAGATCAATACCCGCACGAGCTTTCCGGAGGAATGAGGCAGCGCGCGATGATAGCGATGGCGCTCTCGTGTAAACCGAAGGTGCTGATCGCAGACGAACCAACCACGGCGCTCGATGTGACCATCCAGGCACAGATTATGGAGTTGATGAAGGAGCTTCAAAGAGAGTACGGAATGGCGATCATGCTGATCACTCACGATTTGGGACTCATCGCCGAGAACGCCGATAGGGTTGTAGTCATGTACGCCGGAAAGGTCGTCGAATACGCGGACGTCAAAACCCTTTTCAACGACCCAAAACATCCTTACACCTGGGGCTTGCTACACGCGATCCCGAGGCTGGACATAGAGCAGACGCGGCTGTACAACATTCCCGGTGTGGTCCCCGATCCACTGCATTTTCCATCCGGTTGTAAGTTCCATCCCAGGTGCGAGTTCAAAGAAGAAAGGTGCACGAGGGAAGAACCACAGTTGATCGAAGTTGGTCAAAATCACACGGTGAGGTGCTTCTTCTGGCAGAAGGTGGACGAGGCAAAAAAGAGAAAGGTTGGTGAGTTCGTGTGAGCACAATCTTGAAAGTAGAAAACCTCGTGAAATATTTCCCGATAAGGGCTGGCGTTTTCAAACGTGTTGTGGCCTGGATCAAGGCTGTGGACGGCGTGTCGTTTGAGATCAACGAGGGTGAAACGATTGGACTCGTTGGTGAATCTGGTTGTGGGAAAACGACGATCGGGATGGTCCTGCTCAGACTCTACGAGCCAACTTCAGGAAGAATCATCATAGACAACGAGGATACGACCTATTTTTTCATGCCGGCGCTGCGTGCAAGATCTTACATAAAAAAGACTTACGTGGATAAGTTCAACGCGATGCTGAAAGAACTGGGTTCGAAGGATGCCGTGATCAACGCTTTGGACGGAGTGGACAGAAGGTACGCCGAAATGTTCTTCAACGAGGCGAAGTCCTCCGTTGGAAAATTCTGTTCCTTACTGCTTTCCGACATGGATGAGAAGCGCAAACAGTTCAGGAAGAACGTTCAAATAGTCTTTCAAGATCCGTACAGCTCGCTCAATCCAAGACTCCGCATAAAATCCATCGTGGGCGAAGGCCCTGCCGTTCACAAGATGGTGAAGAACGAGAAGGAGCTCATAAACAAGGTGCGTTCAGTGCTCGAAGATGTTGGTATAAGCGGCGATTACATGTACAGATTTCCACACGAGTTTTCTGGTGGTCAGAGGCAAAGAATTGGCATCGCGAGGGCACTCGCCTTATCTCCCAAACTGGTGATCGCCGACGAAGCGGTTTCAGCATTGGATGTTTCGATAAGGTCGCAGATCATCAATCTGATGAAAGACCTTCAACACGAACACAAGCTGACTTACCTTTTTATCTCACACGATCTTTCGGTCATAAAATACGTGAGCGACAGGATCATCGTCATGTATCTCGGCAAAATCGTCGAAACTGCCGCAAAGAAAGATCTTTTCGACAATCCCTCACATCCTTACACGAGAGCGCTGATGAGCGCGATACCCATACCCAATCCGAACATCAAGAAGGAAAGAATTATTCTCAAAGGTGATGTGCCCAGCCCCGTCAATCCTCCATCTGGTTGCAGGTTCCACACGCGCTGTTACATGGCACAGGAAATTTGCTCCAAGGAAGAACCCCAATTGAGAGAGATCAGACCTGGGCATTGGGTTGCCTGCCACTTCGCAAAGTAAAAACCCGGGCTCGCCGCCCGGGTTTTTCACCTTCGAGATGTCTCACTCTTCCTTCCACAGCTTGTAGTAATCCGCAGCACCAGGCATCATTGGGTTGTAGTACCAGCCTTTGACCCAGCTTCTTCTCACGTTGAGGCTCTGAGGTTCGTACAGTGCGACACCGAGCACATGGTTGATGGCGAACTGCTGAACCTTTCGGTAGATCTCGGCTCTGACGTTCGGATCCGTTTCTATGGCCGCTTGCTCGATCAGTTCGTTGCAGCTTTTACCATTCAGTTCGGGTGTGGGTGTCGAGACGAACTTTTTGAAGTTTTCACCCTGAGCGAAACCGTAGGTGCCAGCCGAATGATAGTAAGTCTGGATGAAGTTGTGTGGATCTGGATAGTCTGCAAGCCAACCTATGATGAACGCCGGCAGATAACCCTGCTTGTAAGAAGTCAGATAAGTTGGCCACTGCTCACCACGGACCTCGATCTTGAACTTCGGATTGATCATCTCAACGTAAGTTTTGATCATCTCGGCGACAGTTCGCCTTGCCTCGTTACCGGTGTTGTAGAGCAGCGTGAGCTTGAATCCTTTCTTCCAGACCTCACCGTTCCATGCCTTCTTGAACTCTTCAGCTGCTTTCGCAATGCTGAACTCAAACATCGGCAGATTCGGATCGTAGCCCAGCAGGCTGCTTGGAAGGTCTGCGGGCACCCTGCTACCAAGGCCGCGCAAGACGTCTTTGATCACAGCATCGTAGTTTATAACGTACGCGAACGCCCTTCTCACGTGCTCATCGCTGAAGAAATCTGGTGGTATTCCGTTGCCATCGAGCTTTCCAGAACCGATGTACTTGCTGTCTGGCTTCACGTTCCAGTTGAAGTGCAGTGATGTGACACTTATGATCGGAAGTCCCTTGGTTATGACGACGCCAGGCATGTTCTCAACCTGGGGCAGATATTGTGCCGGTACTGCAGCAAAGTCCGCGTCACCCTTCTCGAGCATTGCCCTTCTCGTGGACCATTCTTCGATCGTCCAGATGATGACCTTCTTGATCTTCGCGGGCCCTCTCCAGTGATCGTTGAATCTTTCCAGAGTGACCCTCATCTGCGTTCTGTCCCATTCTACGAGCTTGAACGGTCCAGTTCCCATTGCCTTCGCATACAGCGGTGATTCTTCTTTTGGAAGATCCCAGTGTTTCCACCAGGTGTCCGGTTTGCCATCCCAGCAGCCCTGCTCGATCGCCCACTGCTTGTTCAGGATCATACTCCACGTTGAATAACCACAAAGGATCGAAAGGAACGGACCAAAGGGTCTTGAGAGTTTGAACACCACGTTGTCCCCATCAACTTCGATCGCTGGATCGATGTAGTCCGTGTAGACCTTGATCAGTGCGTCGCGGTATTCCGGGAGTGGTTCCTTGGTGGCAGGATCGAGAATTTCACTGAGAGGTTTACCAACGATCTTTTCTACGAACTCGTCCAGCGAATAGACTTCGAACATGGCCTCCCAGAGCATCCACATCGGTCCGCCAGCTGGGTCAAACAACAAGCCACGCTCGAAACTGTACTCGACATCCTCTGGCGTCAACTCCGCACCGTTGTGGAATTTGACACCCTTCCTGATCGGGAACACGTAAGTCTTGCCGTCATCTTTGATGAGTCCGTTTTCAAGGCTCGGCACAGCCGTGGCCAGTCTCGGGGCCATCTGGATGACACTGTCGCCGACGTACTCGAGCAGACATTCGTAGATCTGGTTCAGGACCTCACCACTCGCTGTGTCGTACGCAAAGTGCGGATCAAGTGTGTCTGGCTCACCGATCGTGACAGTGATGATAGTGTCAGGGTTTTTGACTTCTGCAAAGATCAATGCCGCCACAGCCAAGATTGCGATGATCCAAAATCTTCTCATCTTCTCAACCCCCCAAACGAGTGTACTGCACAACAATTATACTCTATGCACGCACAAGATCAAAGTGTGAGAAAGACGTCTGCCAGATCTCGAAGATTGTCAGAACGATGGCTCGTGACTACGATGATCTTTCCAGCTTGTTTCTGCTTCTTCAGAATATCTTGCACCATCTGCCTACCAATTCTGTCGAGTCCGATCAAAGGTTCATCAAGAAGTAAAAGTAAAGGTTTGTGCACCAGAGCACAGGCAATCGCAACACGCCTCGCTTCACCTTCCGAAAGTTGAAACGGACTCTTTTCGAGCACATCATGCCCGAGACCTACCTCAGCGAGGGCCTCCTTTACCAGTTCGTCCACATCGTGAAAGCCAAAATTTCTCGCAGAGAAAGCGATCTCATCGAAAACGGTTTCACAGAAGAATTGATCCTCAGCCCTCTGCATCACATAGCCGATCTCTCTGAAACTGCGATGGTCTACTGTGTTCCCGTTCAGCAGAACAGAACCGGATTGAGGCTTGAGTAAACCTGCCATGAGTTTCAGCAACGTGGACTTACCGCTTCCGTTTGGTCCATACACAAGCAGCAGTTGACCGCTTCGCACGGTCACGTTTACACCGTTGAACAACCTTCTACCGTTTTCGTAGCCGAAGACCACATCCAGCAGTGTCAGCTCAGAGTTCGACATCGCCGAACTGCCTCTCGATAAATGCGTTCACACTACCGTGAAAATCCACACCGCCATCGACCATGTGAACCACGGAAGTTGCCAGCTCAAAGAACACTCTTAGTTCGTGCGTCGAAATTATTATCGTTTTGCCGAGTTTTTTGAGTTCACTCAGTGCTTCCTTCAATTCCTCCACACCAAGATCGTCCAGCATCGATGTGGGTTCATCCAGGAGGAACACTTCCGGCTCAAGCACGTACATCGATGCGACGGCGAGTTTCTGTGCGGTTCCACCCGAAAGTGTGAGAGGATTCGCAGAACTTTTCTCTAAAAGATTGAACATCTTCAAGGCCCGTTCAATCTTGTCTCGAATATGCCTTCTGCTCAATCCAAGGTTCTCCAGACCGAAAGCTATGTCCTCCTCAACCGTCGAACCGACGATTTGATCGAACGGATTGTGAAACACGTAGCAAGACAATTCTCGCAATTCTTCGCTGCCAACAAGTCTTCCATCTAAGCGTACGGAACCCGAATGAATGGGAAGTAGTCCGGCCAGGATCTTCAACAGTGTTGTCTTCCCAGAGCCGTTCGCACCTACGAGCAGCACAAACGAACCTCTTTCTATTCTCAAACAGATGTTTCTCAAGCTAAAACCGTCACCATAACTGAAGCAAACATCCCTCAGCTCGAGCACGATCCCACCTTCAGAGACTTGTAAATTCTGATGCCGCCCTCTTTGTAGAGATCTTCGACGTTTCCAAAGATCTCCTCCATCGCCCGCTTTATGTACGAGCCACCTTTGTTGTGGTAGGCGACAACCTGCAATGAACCCCCGTCGTTCAGATGTTCACAGGATTCTCTTATCAATCTGAGCACCACGTTTTTGCCAGCGGCGAGGGGCGGATTCATCAGAACGAGGTCGAACTTTTCATCCTTCCAGGGTTCAAAGAACGCTCCCAATCTTATCGTGACATCCACGTTGTTTTTCCTTGCGTTTATTTTTGCAAACTCCACCGCTCGTTCGTTGATGTCGCTCATACAAACTTCCAGATCGGGATATTCAGCTTTTAGCACGATACCTATCACACCGTAACCACAACCAAGATCGAGCACTTTCTTGCCGTGCAATTCACAGTGCTCTATAAGAATTCGGGTCGCTTTGTCGATCTCTCCAAAGCTGAAAACACCAGACGGTGTCTGGAACTGATAGACTCTTTTGTTCTTCAATTTCAGCGTGGCCGTTTTAACTCTCAGTTCACTTTTTGGTCTTTCCGTGTAATAGTGTTCCATGGAAGCAGAAGGGGGCCACGGGTGGCCCCCATTTTTTCAGCTGGCCTTTTTGTCGTGGACAAGGACGGCTTGTGCGGCGGCGAGCCTCGCCACAGGTACCCTGTACGGTGAGCAGCTCACATAATCGAGACCGGCCTTGTGGAAGAAGTGGATCGAGCGTGGATCTCCTCCATGTTCACCGCAAACGCCCACTTTGAGGTTCTGCTTAGCCTGCTTTCCTTTCTTCGTTCCCATCTCGACGAGTGCACCCACACCGTCGTAATCCAGCGTCTTGAACGGATCATGCTCGAGTATGCCTTTCTCCAAGTATTCAGGCAGGAACTTACCGATGTCGTCACGGCTGAACGCGAATGTCATCTGCGTCAAATCGTTCGTTCCAAAGCTGAAGAATTCGGCTTCTTTCGCTATCTCATCCGCCGTAACACATGCACGAGGAACCTCGATCATGGTACCTATCTTGTACTCTATCTTCACGCCAGATTCTTCTATCATCTTGTCGGCCACTTCGGCGATGATCTTCTTCAGGAAGGCAAGTTCGTTCACGTGACCCACGAGAGGTATCATGATCTCCGGGATCACATCCATGCCGGTCTCCTTCTTCAACTCAATGGCTGCTCCGATGATCGCCTTCGTTTGCATGATCGCTATTTCGGGGTACGTTATCGTAAGTCTGCATCCACGATGGCCCAACATCGGGTTCAGCTCGCTGAGGGACCTGACGATGTCCTTCAGTTCCTTCGGCGATATGCCAAGTTCCCTTGCGGTCTCTTCGATCTGTTCATCGTCGTGCGGCAAGAACTCGTGCAAAGGTGGGTCTATGAGCCTTATCGTAACGGGATAACCGGCCATCGCCCTGAACAAGCCCTTGAAGTCTTCCTTCTGCAACGGTAAGAGCTCGTTCAGAGCCTTTTCCCTGTCTTCCTTGGTCTTCGCCACGATCATCCTGCGCATCTTGGGTATTCTGTCCGCTTCGAAGAACATGTGCTCCGTCCTGCACAGACCTATACCTTCGGCACCAAACTTCCTTGCAACCTCAGCATCCCTCGGTATGTCGGCGTTGGCGCGCACACCGAGTCTTCTGATTTCATCTGCCCACTTGAGGAGTTCCGCCACTTCGCCCTCAAGACCTACAGGCTTGATCGTGTCGACTTTGCCGAGCAAGACTTCTCCCGTGGCACCATCTATGGAGATCCATTCTCCTTCTTTCACCAAAACATCGTTCACCCTGAAGAAGCCCTCTTCTTCCTTGACCTCGATCGTCTCTGCTCCGACGACGGCAGGCTTGCCCATGCCCCTGGCCACGACGGCCGCGTGGGAGGTCATTCCACCCCTCGAAGTGAGGATACCCTGTGCGAAAGCCATTCCACCGACATCTTCCGGACTCGTTTCTGGTCTTACAAGTATGACCTTCTCACCACTTCTTCCCATTTCTTCAGCCTTCTTAGAATCGAAGACTACGACACCCGTCGCCGCACCTGGAGAAGCGGGCAATCCCTTGGCTATGATCTTTGCCTTTGCGCGGGCTTTCTCATCGAAGCGCGGGTGCAGAACTCTTTCTATATCCTCTGGCTTGACACGAAGCACCGCTTCTTCTTTGCTGATTATCCCTTCCTTTGCCATGTCCACAGCGATCTTGATGGCCGCTTTCGACGTTCTCTTACCGCTTCTGGTTTGGAGCATGTACAGTTTACCCTCTTCGATCGTGAATTCTATATCTTGCATGTCCCTGTAGTGCCTTTCGAGTTTATCCATGATTTTCATCAATTCTTCGTACACCTCAGGCATCAGGCGTTTCAATTCTGCCAGTGGGAGCGGTGTCCTGATACCTGCGACGACGTCTTCACCTTGAGCGTTCTGCAAGAACTCTCCGTAAACTTCCTTTTCGCCGGTGTTCGGGTCGCGTGTGAAGGCCACACCGGTTCCGGAACGTTCTCCCATGTTCCCGAAGACCATTGCCACTACGTTCACTGCTGTACCCAGCATTTCGTCCTCTCTAATGTTGTGGATCTCTCTGTACTTCACTGCTCTCTCGCTCATCCAGCTTCCAAAGACTGCGTCGATGGCGAGCCAGAGCTGTTCGTACACGTCCTGCGGGAACTTCTTGCCCTCTTCTTCGTAGATCTTCTTGTAGATTTCAACGAGCTTCTTGAGATCATCCGCGTCCAATTCGATGTCGAGTTTCACGCCTTTCTGCTTTTTCATCTCCTCGAGCGCGTTCTCAAACTTGCTTCTGGCAATACCCAGCGCGGTGTCACCGAACATCTGTAAAAACCTTCTGTAAGCATCGTAGGCGAATCTTGGATTGTTCGTCATCTTGATGAGGCCTTTCACGGTCTCGTCGTTCAAACCTAAGTTCAGTATCGTGTCCATCATGCCAGGCATCGAGATCGCCGCTCCCGACCTCACCGAAACGAGCAGCGGTCTTTCGGGATCTCCGAAGCCCTTTCCTGTGACCTGCTCGAGTCGCTTCATCGCTTGCTCTACTTCTTCCTTGAGTCCCTCAGGATACGTGCGACCATGCTGATAGTAATACCTGCACACCTCGGCAGAAATTGTGAACCCAGGCGGAACAGGTATACCGAGGTTCGTCATCTCGGCGAGGTTTGCACCTTTACCGCCGAGAATATCCCTCATTTCGGCGTTCCCTTCTGCCACGCCGTTTGCGAAAAAGTACACGAGTTTCTTGTTCATTAACACACCTCCCTCACCTGATGTTCCACTCTGTTATGTAAGCATCGTTGCTGACCGTACCAACAGCTACGAAAGCCGATTGTGAAGCCACCCCGAGGAGCTTTTCGATGATGGGAGCAAAGTCGATGAATACGAAAAGCGAATGCCTGTTGGGATCGAAAAGCTTCAGAGCTTTATCCAGAGAGGCTTTTTCATCACTTCTCTGGTTGCTGAAAACTCTAACATATCTTCCATCGCATTTCACAGTGAAGTTGTCTATTTTCAGTTCGTCTCCTGAAACCTCTCCACGTCCCAGAGCCTTGGCTATCTCTTGGGCCGTGATTTGTGCCTCCATCACCGCGTAGAAAGATGGCTCAACGGTCACAGCGTCAGACTGCGCTTCAAAGAGGCTCTCCAGGAACTGACTGAAACCAAAAGACATTGCCATCTTGCCCGAGGCTTTCTCAGAGAGAATCAGGATCTGCTCGGTGATACCGCCGAGATCACTGGAAATCCCAAAGACCTGCCCAAGTGAACCAAGCACATTACCTGCCAGATCACCTGCGACCTGCTCGAGGATAGTCTTCACAGCCCTCGCGTTCTGGACGTTTGAAAATGCGAAAACTTCACCCGAAAGGTTTGGATCCTTGTGCAACTGGTAAGATGGATCTGGTCTCGTCTCGGAAATTATCGCCTTTGCAGCGTCATTCCTGGCCTTCCACTGCAGAAAACCACTCACTCTGTCTGACTCAACTCTGATCACAAGCAATGATTCAAACTCGGCTTCATCGTAGGCAAGTTTGGGCGAATAACCGACCGCCCAAACGGACGGATCCTCGAAGTGCTTGTTCACCTCGGCTGGAACCACGCCTCCACCCTTCAAGCACAGGCCGGCGAAATCTTTGTTGCTCGAAACCACGACGTAAGATTTCTGGGCGCTAACCCAGACCTCTTTGCCCAGAAAATCTGCGATGGCTTTGGCCAGTTTCTCCGTTTCTTTCCCTGGGCCGATTGCCAGGAAGAAATCTTGATCCTTTTGTATCAACAGTATTTGACCTGACAAAAGTTCGTTGAATTGGTCGATTTTCGCCCCGTACTTCACGAGTTGACTGGCTATGATACCCTGAATCATGGACTCAATTCCAAGGCCATTGATGAGCGTGTCGAACAAAGCCACCTTTTTCATCTGCTCATAGTATTTCGCGTTGTCTCTGCTCAGTAAAAGGAAATCGTAACTCTGCGGAACAAACTGGGTGAGCCCCAGCAACAACGTGCTCACCAGCAATAACAAGAGTATCAGTTTTCTCATCGCGATACCTCCTCGTACATTTTTCACCTAATAATACCATAAAATTGGCCAATATCGGCTCAGAATCGCAGCTAAGCCGAAAAGATAGCCAAGAACTTTCGATACCTTTTTCGGATTCCTTTTATCATCGCATTTCTCATAACCTTACCTGTCATTTTTCCTTTAGACTTCGGCACCCACTTGAAATGAGTGGTCCCAAAGTGTTATTATACAAGAAAGAGGGAGATCTGATCTCCCAAAACTGCTGTAAGGAGGGGGGTTGAAGGATGAACAAGAAAGAACTCGTCGACAAGGTCGCGAAGAAAGCCGGTCTGAAGAAGAAGGACGTCAAGAAGGTCGTCGACACGATGCTGGAGTCCATCAACGACGCTCTGGCAAAGGGCGAGAAGGTCCAGCTCGTCGGCTTCGGAAGCTTCGAAGTTCGCAAAGCGGCGCAGAGGAAAGGCGTGAACCCACAGACCAAGAAGCCCATCACGATTCCTGCAAGAAAAGTTCCGAAATTCAGACCCGGCAAAGTTCTGAAGGAAAAGGTCAAGTGAAAGAAGGGGGCGCGAGCCCCCCTTTCATTTGCCAACACAGAAATCTCTGAACATGCGATCGATCAAATCAATACTGTACTGCCTTCCAAGCAGAGCATCCAGTGTCTCGAGACAGTTCCTCAGTCTTTCGGCTGCGGCATCGAGCCTTTCCTCATCCACTTCTTTGATTGCGTTTTCAAGATTAAACTTACAGGACAACAAGAGTTCGTACTGTCTGGTCGTGGTCACGTAACCTTCCATGTTCTCGAACACATCCTGAACTTGCTCGACGATTTCCTCTTCGAGTTTCTCAATACCTTCCCTCTTCAGAGCAGATATGACCAAGATGTGTGCATCGGTTCCGAGGGCTTTTCTCAATTTCTCAGGATCCACCTTGTCGACAGCATCGATCTTGTTGACAACAACGAGGTACCTTTTGTTCTTTATTAGCTGGAGTATCCTGAAATCGTCCTCGTCAAGTGGTACACTGGCATCGAGAACGAAGAGGATCAAATCAGCTTTGCTCGCGGTGTTTATGGCTCTCTCAACACCCACTCTCTCCACCTTGTCGTGCGTTTCCCTTATACCTGCGGTGTCTACAAGTGTGAAGGTGATCCCTTTGATCGTCACAAACGCTTCTATGGTGTCCCTCGTCGTGCCCGGCAACTCCGTCACGATCGCTTTCTCTTCGTTGAGCAGTGCGTTCAAAAGTGTGGATTTACCAACGTTCGGTTTACCGACGATCACAATTCTCAAACCTCTTGACAGAGCGAGCCTGCCATCGACGTTCTTCAAAGACTCGTTGACTCGATCGAACAAACCCAACAATTCGTTTTTCAGCTCTTCCGGTGCTGTGAAAACTTCGTCTGGATAGTCGAACTCCACTTCGATTCGAGCAAGGACACCGAGCATGTCCTGTCGTAAACGCTCGACAAAATTTGCCAACCTTCCAGACAAGTTCGCCGCTGCGATTTTTACCGCACTCTTCGACGTGGCTTCCACGATTTGTTTCACAGACTCGGCCTTCGTCAGATCAATTTTCCCATTGAAGAAAGCTCTTTTCGTGAACTCTCCTGCCTCTGCGAGCCTTGCACCCAGCTTTACGAACCTCTCCAGAACCATCTGTGTGACGATGGGACCACCGTGGCACATAACTTCAACCATGTCCTCGCCTGTGTAAGAGTAGGGTGATCTGTAGAACACTAAGAGCACTTCGTCTATGACTTGGCCATCATCGTCTACGATGAAGTTGTGATAAATTCTGCGTGGCTCAACGGAACTGAGTCTCTTCCTGAGGGATTCAAGACAGATCTTCCAAGAATCTGGCCCACTCAGACGGACGATCGAAATCGCTCCGATGCCTCTGGGACTGGCTATGGCAACAATCGTGTCGGACAAACTCTCAGCTCCCGCTGAGAAGTTCAGATACGATCTTGTTCACGAGTTTTCCGTCCGCTCTGCCCTTCACCTGGGGCATGATCGCCTTCATGGCAACGCCCACATCCTTAGGGCCTTTCAGATTCAGTTCGGAGATGACTTTCTTCGCAATCTCTTTTATTTCCTCCTCGCTCAATTGTTTTGGCATGTAAGACTGGATCACTTCGATCTCCTGTCTTTCTGCCTGAGCCAAATCCTGTCTGCCGCCCTTCTCGTACATCTCAATGGCTTCCTGCCTTTTCTTTATCTCCTTCGACATGATCTGAAGGATATCTTCATCTGTCGCCAAAGTCATCTTCTCAACCTCGAGGTTCTTGATGGCTGTCAGAAGCATCCTCACCGTTCTGAGTTTTACTTCGTCTTTCGCTTTCAGTGCTTCCTTTAAATCCTGATTCAGCCTGCTTTTCAGATCCACGAAACCACCTCCATTACTCTATGACCGAAACTATTCTGAGACCTTTTTCCCTTGAAAGGTCTATCGTTTCACCACTTTCGATCCTCAAAACGGGTCTCAACGGATTTTTCCTGTTCACCCCGACCACAACGGCCTTTCTCCCATCGTTCAGAACAACGGTGGTACCTATCGGATAGAGGCCCAAGACGGAAACCAGAGCCTGAACGACCTTCGGATCGAGCTTGTCAAGAGAGGCAAGTTTTATGACCTCGGTCATGGCTTTGTAGGGGGTCCAGGAAGGCTTGTAAGATCTGTTCGAAATGAGTGCGTCGTAGATGTCCACGACGCTCACGATGCGTGCGAACAGACCTATCTGTTCATCGGTTAAGCCCGCGAGATAGCCACTTCCATCGAGCTTTTCGTGATGATCCCTCACGGCGCTTATGACTCTTTCATCGTTCAAACCAGATTTTCGACATATTCTTTCACCGAACGCAACGTGCTTCTTCATGAGTTCGAACTCCTCGGGACCCAACTTGTATGGTGCAAGCAGTATCTCTTTGGGAACCAAAACTTTTCCGACGTCGTGGATCATCGCAGCAAAGGCAAGGTGTGATAGTTGTTCCAACCTTAAGCCCAGCTCCATGCCGACCAACGAACTTATCATGCTGACGTGTACCTGGTGCGTGTAGGTGTAGTCCTCGTCGGTCTGTTGAACGAGGAAAATCAACGAAATCTTTTCGCCGTAGTTCTTCATGATATCGCTCAGCACAGTTTGTGAAACTCTCCAGACTTGCTCACTCTCTATCTTGAACTTTTCAACGGCAGACCTGAACACCTGTTGTATCTCCTGCTTCGCCCGCTCTATCTTCTGAGGTTCCACCAGCGGTGGAACAACCTCTTCGATCTTCACCCAGATTCTGTTCAAACCGTTGTCTTTTAGTTGCTCAATCTTGTCCGGTGTGATCCTTTCGCCAGCTTTGATCAAGACCGTGCCGTCTGGATTCCGCACGGTCTCGAGAGATATCTCCACACCCGCGAGCGATTCAACACTCTTCAGTACAGGTTGCATAGGCTCAAGATCCAAGAACCTTCACCACCTGATCCTCACTTCCCACGGGCACCACGCACGACCAGTGCCACGCCCTCTCAGAAATTTCTCTCCACAGGCTCCTGACCTGCCTCAAGGTCACCGCATCTACTCTCTTCAGCATTTCATCCAGTGGCACGGGTCTACCTCTGGAGATGATGGATTCGATGACGTAACCGAAGATGCCCGAGACGCTCTCCGTAATCATCTGGAGCTTGCCGATCAATCGCTGTTTGCCGTAATCGAACTGATCTTTCGAGATATCCTCTTTCATTATCTTCCTCAGCTCTTCGACGTATCTTTCAAGCTTGTCAGGGCTCGCACATGCGTACACTCCAAAGATTCCCCTATCGTTCCAAAGTTGATTGACAAGCTCAACATCGTAGACGAGCCCGAGTTGTTCCCTGATCCTCGTGAAGAGTACCGAGCTCATCCCGCTTCCCAGCAAGGTGCTCAAAACCATAAAGGCAGGGTAACGCTCACTCGTGACTCCAAAGTCCAAAAATGTTCCACCGATCATATGAATCTGTGTCAGATCGTTCTTGGCCTCACAACTGATTCCTTCTGGTTTGAAACGAGGGCTCACGTCCAAAGGATCCACTTCTTTGTTGTGGCGCTCGAGGATCTGCGTTAACTTTTCCAAAACGTTCTTCGTGATCTTTCCAACCGCAACTATTTTGACATTTCCATAGTGCGTAGAATGAAAATTGAGTACTCTATGCCTCGTGAGTTTCTCAACAGTTTCTTTGTAACCAATCACCGGCCTCGAATAAGGTTCCTCGAGGTATGTCTTTGCGAAGAGATCCTGAACTCTGCTCTCGTAGTCCTCATCGTAGGTCTTTATTTCTTCAATGATAACAGATTTCTCGAGCTCGATCGATCTCTCATCAAAGAGCGGACGAAAAACGATCTCCGACAGCACTTCAATCGCTCTCTCGTGATGGCTGTAAGGTACCTTCGCAAGATACATCGTGAAATCTTTGGTTGTGAAAGCGTTGAGGCCGCCCCCCACGACCTCCAGACTGAATTTCAGCGTGAATTCATCGAACTTCTCCGTCCCTTTGAACGCAACGTGTTCGATGAGATGGGCAACACCGGCCTCATTTGGTGATTCGCTCGCAGAGCCAGCCGGTACAACGAACGCAAGAGATAGAGTTTTGACAGATGGAACGGGCACGAAATGAAAGTGCCCATTTCGAACTGGTAGCGTTTCAATTTTCATGCGATGTATCCCCCGTGTTAGTCTGAGCCTGACCGCGGATTTCTCCTGCTACGAGTTTGATCTCTTTCGTCTCTGTGAAACCTTTCCGGCCTTGAATGAGAGGTTCTTCTCTCTTCTGTTTCTCCTTTCGCCACCTCCTCGAACTGGAGCCTACCAAGGTTGTCTATGTTGGACACCTTGACTTTCAGCACGTCACCAATCTTGAGTGCCTTCAAGTTGCTCAGGAGCTTACTTTGATGCAGCAGTCCAATCTTTCCAGCTCCAACTTCGAGAAACACGCCGAATGGTTCTATGCGCGTTATCTTACCTTCAAAGAAGTCGCCAACCGCTATCTCCTTGACTATTTCGTTTATCCTTTTGATGGTCGCGTCGACCTTTTCCTCGCTGTTACCGATCACGCTCACACGCCCTGTCTCGTCGTCCACCGATATCTGGACGTCGAACTCCTTGATGATACCCTTTATTATTCGTCCTCCAGGCCCGATGACCTCACCAACTTTCATCGGATCGATGATGGTGGTCTTGATGACAGGTGCATAGCTCGAGAGGTTCGATCTTGGCCCGTCGATCGTGCTGTACATCTTGTCGAGCACGAACATTCTCGCCTCTTTTGCCTGCATGAGAGCTTTGTACAAAAGTTCTCTCGAAACTCCGGAAACTTTGCAGTCCATTTGAAATGCCGTGATGCCATCACGTGTCCCGGCGACTTTGAAGTCCATGTCTCCCCAGTGGTCCTCTGCGCCCATGATGTCGGTCAACACGACCGCAGCATCCGGTTCCAAGATCAATCCCATCGCCACACCGGCAACGTGCTTTTTCACAGGAACTCCTGCGTCCATGAGAGCTAAAGAACCCGAACACACGGTTGCCATCGAAGAGGAACCGTTGGACTCCAAGATTTCGGAGACGACCCTTATCGTGTATGGAAATTCGTCCTCGTCTGGCAGAACAAACTTGAGGGCACGCTCCGCCAGATGTCCATGGCCGATCTCTCTTCTGCTCGGTCCTCTCAAAGGTTTGACCTCACCGGTGCAGAAAGGTGGGAAGTTGTAGTGCAGCATGAAACGCTTCGTACCCTCTTCGAGAATCGTGTCGACAATCTGTTCATCCATGGGTGCACCGAGCGTCACGATGCCGAGACTCTGCGTTTCGCCTCTGGTGAACAGTGCCGATCCATGAACTCTCGGAAGCACACTCACCTCGCAGGTTATGGGTCTTATGTCCTTTGGCCCTCTGAGATCGAGTCTTATACCCTCCTCAACGATTATTCTTCTCATTTTGTGCTTCAACAAATCTTCGTACAGATCCTTGAGTTGGATTGCGTACTGATTCAGTAGTTCTTCAGGATACCTCTGTTTCAAATGCTCCACGATGGACTCGTAATATTCGCCTATGGCCTGCGCTCTGGCCTTTTTGCCCTGCGTGAGCAATCTGATGCGTAACTCGTTCGTGTCCACGAGTGCGCGGAAATCTCCTTCGATATCCTCCGGCAGCTTCACTTCCTCGATCTGCACCTTGGTCACGTTGAACTCGCTGAGAATATCCTGCTCAAATTCGATGATCTGCCTGATCGCATCGTGAGCCTTGAAGAGCACTTCAACCATTTGTTCTTCGCTGACCTCTTTTGCCTCACCCTCCACCATGGTTATAGCGTCTGCCGTTCCCGCAACGACGATGTCCAGAGAACTTCTCTCGAGCTCTTCCTCGCTGGGGAAGAAAACAACCTGTCCGTCGATGAGACCGACCCTCACCGCAGCGACAACGCCGTTGAAGGGAATGTCCGACAAGTTCAACGCCAAAGAGGCCGCCATCACGCCCACGACATCCGGTGGGTTGCCAGGATCCGCGGAAAGCACAGTCACAACGACCTGAACCTCGTTGCGCAGGTGCTTCGGGAAAAGGGGCCTTATAGGTCTATCGATCGTTCGTGCCGAGAGGATCGCCGTTTCACTCGGCTTTCCCTCACGCTTCACGAATCCACCGGGTATTTTGCCTGCCGCATAGAAGCGCTCCTGGAATTCAACCGTGAGTGGTACGAAGTCGATACCTTCGACTGCCTGATCTGACATGACCGCAGTTGCAAGCACGGAGGTGTCTCCGATCCTTGCAAGAACAGCACCGTTGGCTTGTTTGGCCAACCTTCCGTGCTCCACGTAGAATTCTCTACCCAAAATGACACGTCGCCAGTATTTCAAAACCATCACCTCTCAACACGAAACTAAAAGCGGGCCAGCGCCCGCCCTCGTTTCGTCTCGTTTTTTCATTTCCTCAGGTTCAACTTCTCGATCAAATTTCTGTAGGACTCACGGTTCGCTCTCTTCAGATACCTCAACATCTTCCTTCTTCTTCCGACCATCTTCATCAGGCCTCTTCTGGAATGGAAGTCCTTCGGATGGGCCTTCAAATGCTCGGTCAAATGGTTGATCCTTGCTGTGAGCAACGCAATTTGGACCTCCACCGAGCCCGTGTCCTTCTCGTTGATTTTGAACTGCTCGATGATCTGTTGCTTCTGCTCCTT
>Ga0197142_1000387_pt1 | contig 40140 bp, 58 predicted proteins | sample GBS60_MetaG_FD_148614 | JGI IMG/M metagenome (GOLD analysis project Ga0197142, IMG submission 148614) | Sediment microbial communities from Great Boiling Springs, Gerlach, Nevada, United States - GBS 60_MetaG | ecosystem: Environmental > Aquatic > Thermal springs > Hot (42-90C) > Sediment...
CACTTGTAATGGTTGACGGATTGGAAACTTTGGAGACAATCTTTGCAAAGTGCTGTAATCCAATTCCAGGCGACAGAATCGTTGGAGTGGCAAGCAAAAGAGGACTTGTTATTCATAGGTCAAATTGTCCAAATGTGATTTCTCTTGGCTCTGAACGAAAATTCCCAGCTCTTTGGCGCTCTGATGTTACCGCACAATTCGGTGTGCTTTTGAAGATGGAACTTGATAAGAAAGAGAGAGTACCTGAGATACTATCAAAAACTATGGAGAAGAAAATAGAGGTTCGAAATTTCAAATTCGAGTCTATTGAAGATGATTTCGTTATAATATCACTTAGCGTTATGGTAAAATCATTGGAAGAACTGGAAGAAATAATAAACTACTTTAAGTCATTTTCCGGTGTTAGAAAGGTGGTACGAAGCTAAGTATGAGAGCAGTTGTTCAGAGGGTATCAAAAGCAAGTGTATCAGTTGATAGTGAAGTTGTTGGAAAAATATCAAATGGAATAGTTGTATTGCTGGGAGTTGGAAAAGACGATACCGAAGAAGATGTTCGTTATCTTGCTGATAAAATCGTCAATTTGAGAATTTTTGAAGATTCAGAAGGTAAAATGAACCTCTCATTGCTTGATATTAAAGGTGAGGCACTTATAATTTCACAATTTACATTGTACGGTGATTGTAGAAGAGGAAGAAGACCATCTTACTCAGATAGCGCTTCACCAGAAGTAGCAAAGATGCTTTATGAAAAATTCATTGATTCAGTCAAACTCTACGGCATCCATGTTGAAACAGGTATATTTGCGGCGGATATGTTGGTAGAGATTCACAACAATGGTCCAGTTACTTTATTGATTGATTCAAAGAAAGTATTTTGACAACAGAAAAGAAATGGAAAAGAGTGCGTATATGGACAAGAATTCTCAAAGTTTCCTCATCAAAAACGATTCACAAAGTTGCCATCTTTTACATGTTTGTTGTGCACCAGATTTAGTAATATCTTATCTATCTGGTGCACGTGGTGATGTTTTTTTCTATAATCCCAACATACACCCAAAAGCTGAATATGAAAAACGATACGAAGAAGTCTTAAAAGTCGCTTCACTTTTTAATATGAACGTGATTAATGTATCGTACGATCCTGAAAGTTTTTTTCAAAGAACGAAAGGTTTGGAATCAGAACCAGAAGGCGGAAAACGTTGTGAGATATGCATAAAACTTAGATTGGAAAAGAGCATGGAATATGCCAAGATCAACGGATACAAGTCTGTTTCAACAACATTAACCGCCTCTCCAAAGAAGTCAGTTGAGATGATTAATAGTATCGGTAAAGAATTGGAGAAATTATACGATGTTGATTTTCTACCAAATATATATAGGAAAAGCCCACTTTACAACGATGCGCAAAAGCTAATACGAAAACTTGGAATCTACCGACAAAATTACTGTGGTTGTATATTTTCTTTAAGAACTTCCCTTCGAAAAATCAAAAATGATGAAAAAAGCGAGGTTTGTGTATGAGACTTTATTACAGCCTACAAGAAGTTGAAGAAGAAAAACGCATATACGCTGAAATATCGTTCTCTTCAAAAGTTCGTGTAGAATATGAATCAAAGGGCGAAAAAAGAACTTTTATACCATATTCGCTTGGCGATTTAACAGTACTTATAGACATCGTTAGCGAGAATGAAATCATAGATACTTTACTGCACGAATATGTAAAAAGTGCTGTTCTAAAACATTTTCCTTATCCACCTGAGATTATCGAGCTTGCTAAACATTTCAAAACTGAATTAAAAAAATTTCGAATACTTGTGGTAAAATATAGTTCTGCAGAAGAAAAGGAATTTTCAAGATATTCGCTTTCCAACATTACTTTTGGAGTCATATCATATGATGGGTTCGATATACACCTTTTACCAGCTAACGTAAAGGTCCGTACAAAGGAAGGATACTGTCTCTCAGAAATAGTTGATAGACCTGAAGAGGGTATTAGACAAAGCCTTTTAATTGCCCGTTGGTTTGGAAAGGGACAATATGTAGAACTTCCCAAATTAGCTATTGAAAAAGACATCGATATTAGCAAGTGGAGCAAGTTCTTAAAATACACACTATTTTCAGATTTTGAGGAAAAATATTTTTCTGGTATAATTAATAAGCTAAATGCTTTCAGAAAAGAGACATACTTTGACCCAATCAAAAATGTAGAAAAAATCGCACTTGGTATAATTATTTCCAAGTCTGAGGGAGGAGGATATTTTGAACCAGACAGTTACGATATCATTTAGTGCATTGACTGAGAATATTAAATTAGCAAGGGTTATTATACATACATTTCTAACCTTTAGAGGTGTTTTTGACAAGGATATTTTCGATACAGAACTGGCAATCAATGAAGCCGTAGCGAATATTATTCAACACACGTACAAAGGAGAACCAAAGTACGTGGTAATGACTTTACATTGGATAGAACCAAACGAAATGGAAGTTTTGCTACGTGATTTCGGACCAAAAGTTGATCCATCAAAGATAAAATCACGAGAGCTTGACGATATTCGACCGGGTGGATTGGGTGTCTACATAATCAAGCGAATCTTTGACGTTATGGAATTTAGAGACGTTGCTGAAGGGAATCTTTTGTATCTAAAGCGCTCGTTTATAATTCCGCCAAAGAAAACTGAAGAATAAATACCAACGCTCAGTTTGTGAGAAACTGCTGTAAGTTTAAAGAACTTGGAGGTATACAATGCGCTGGTTTTTAGGTTTGTTGAAGAACGTTTCTTTCATGTCAGCATTTTTCGGTTTTATGTCAGCTCAACTCTTAAAAGTTATTATTTATAAAGATTTTCGCGTATTTGGTAGATACGGTGGTATGCCAAGCGCCCATGTAGCAACGACTTCTGCGTTAGCATGGGCAGTTGGTTATACAACAGGGTTTAGTTCTCCTGAAACATCAATCGCCGCAATTTTTCTTGCAATTACTACAGCCGATGCGGTTGGCTTGAGACGAAACGTTGACCCGAATAAAGGGCATACCCTTATGGAAGTTATATACGGCTTCCTCTTAGGTTGGTTAGTCGCTGTGTTGACAGTTAAGTTTTACCGCGTCTAAAACAAGGAGGCAAGATTTTGAAAGAGTTGAAAAATTTGCAGAATTCAATAAGATTTTTAGTTTCAGTAATTCTCATCTTTTCATCGTTTTTAATTTTTGCTCAGGCTCCTGACTGGTTTAATGAAGCAGTTAAAAAAAAGAGAGCTGGTATGGGATTGAAAACCGCCCCGGAATTTGTTGATGACCTTTGGGATACAATATATGTTATAAGTACAAAGTATGAATTACCACCAACTTTGATTGCAGCTCTAATTTCCATTGAAAGTAACTTCGCTAATGTAAAAGGTCCTGGTGGTGTACTCGGCATGATGCAGATTTTACCCTCAACTGCTAAAGGTATCTCCAAATTGCTCGGACTTGAAGTCCCCAAAAATGGCTGGGAGGAATTACTGACAAATTACAAACTCAATATTACGTATGGTACTGCGTATATTTCCTACCTTTACAAAAAACACGGTACATTTCAAAAAGCACTTGAAGAATACAACAATGGAAAAAACAAAACAAAATACGCAGAACTAATATTAAAACAATACAAATATTATGATGAACTTCACACAACCGAACTTTCTAAGAAACAATCTGCACTCTCGCAAACTTCTGTAACATCGGTATCCAACGCAACTTCAACTAATATCAATACATCCTTAGATACGCCACAGTCTACAGAAAGTGTAAATGCTTCTGAAAGTATTTTTCCAGTATTGTTTGGGGTAAATAAAGACAAATAATGTAATCTAAACAAAAGGTTGCACAAACAGTTTTTTTGAAATATAAGCATAGGAGTTAGATGATATGGTTAAAAGTGTTTTAAAATTAGAAAATATCGCATTCGCATACCCTGGCTTTACAATCAAGAACATAACCTTTGAGGTCCAAAAAGGGACTTTTTTTGGTATTATTGGACCAAATGGCTCTGGAAAAACTACATTGCTCTCGCTAATAATGAAGTTTATAAAACCAATTTCTGGAAAAATCTTGGTTAACAGTTATGATATTTCAAAGTTATCTCACAAAAAGATTGCTCAGCAAATTGCATATATAGCTCAAGATTTCAATCCAGCATATGATTTTACAGTTGAAGAATTAGTTGAAATGGGCGGAATTGCACGGGCTTCAACTTTTTTTGAGACAACAATATTCGAAGACGAACTTGAAGCTGCTTTAAGAACTGTTGATTTGCTTGATTATCGCAAAAGAATATTTTCCACTCTCAGTGGTGGTCAACAGAGAAGGGTACTTATCGCTCGTGCGATATATCAGAATACTCCGATTATAATTGCAGATGAGTTAGTTAATCACCTTGATTTAGGTCAAGCTGTAAGAGTACTCGATTATCTGAGAAAATTAACAGAAGATGGGAAAACAATAATCGGCACATTTCATGATATATCACTTGCGGCAAAGTACTGTGACCAGATAGCCGTTATGAAACATGGTCAGATAATCAGCATTGGAAGTCCACAAGAAATGATAACCGAAGAGTTAATCAGAACGCTTTATGGAATCAACGTGAAGGTTATCTCCCACCCGCAAGATAACTACCCACTGATTCTAATTTAAAATCTACTCATGTAATTACGTTAACGTCATCGACAAATTGAAACAACTTACGTTACAAACTTTGTTAATCTTTAACGTTGACTTTCTTCATTTCGTTGTGGTATGATTAAGTTGTAAACCTTTAAACTCGTCCAGAGAGACGAGAAAGGAGGAGAAAATATGGAAAAAGATGTTATTATTGTTGATTCCTCGGTAAAATCTTCTGCTAATTCAGATTATTCCTCTCAAATTGACCTTCCGGCCTCTAAACGTTTTATTCTCTCGCTCCAGCACTTCATAGCCATGTTTGGTGCAACTGTTTTAGTCCCATTACTCACTGGTTTAGACCCCTTAGTAGCATTATTTACAGCTGGTCTTGGAACGTTGTTGTTCCACTTTTTAACAGGCGGTATTGTTCCCGTGTTTCTCGGTTCCAGTTTTGCTTTTATAGCACCAGTTATTTTGGTAAAGGAAAAGTACGGTGATATAAGATATGCTCTTGGAGGCATAGTTGCAGCTGGAATTATTTATTTAATCTTCGCACTTATCGTCAAACTTGTAGGAACCGATATAATAAAAAAACTCTTTCCTCCGGTTGTAACGGGACCAATGATAATGGTCATCGGATTAGGGCTGAGTCCAGTTGCTGTAAATATGGCATCAACAAATTGGCCCATAGCATTTGTAGTAATCATAACTGTTATAGCCTCCGCAACAATCTTCAAAGGTTTCTTCTCACTAATTCCCGTTCTTACAGGTGTCCTCGTAGGTTATATAACCTCTGCACTCTCTGGAATAATTGATTACTCTCCTATCGTAAATGCTTCGTGGTTCTCAGTTCCAAACTTCGTATTCCCAAAATTCGATTCTGGAGCAATAAGCTTAATCGCACCAGTAGCCTTTGTAACAGTTATGGAGCACATTGGTGATATAACTACAAATGGCGCTGTCGTTGGAAAGAATTTCTTCGAAAAACCCGGAGTGCACAGGACACTTCTTGGTGATGGATTAGCAACGATGCTTGCAGCATTTCTTGGAGGTCCAGCTAATACTACATACAGTGAAAATACAGGAGTTTTAGCAATAACAAAGGTATACGACCCTTCAATACTCAGAGGGGCTGCGTTACTCACAATGTTGGTAGCCTTCTTCTCAAAATTCGGTGCAGTTCTTCAAACGATTCCAACAGCAGTAATCGGTGGTGTCAGTCTGATACTCTTCGGTATGATAGCATCCATAGGTGTTCGGACACTCGTCGAGTCTAAGATTGATTTCTCAAAATCGAGAAATCTCATAATAGCTGCTCTGATTCTCACACTCGGGATTGGCGGTGCGAGCGTTAAAATAGGCAATGTGGAGCTTAAAGGTATGGCACTTGCCGCTATAGTAGGTATAATTGCAAATCTTATAATTCCAGAAAGTTTAGAAAAGTAAGAAAAAACGCATAAAGCCGTGGGGGATTTGAAGATTATTAAAAGATTGAAAGACACACAGCTACGGGGGAATTATATGAACAAGAACTTAAGAGTTGATGTTAGCTCTGTACCTCTCAAGACAGTTGGTATTATCGGTGGTGGGCAGCTTGGAAAGATGCTTGCCTTGAAAGCAAAAGAAATGGGGCTTAAAATTATAGCCCTTGACAAAGAACCAAATTGCCCCATTTCTTCAATTTGCGATGAATTCATAGCTGGTTCGCTTTATGACAAAGAGAAATTAGAAAAACTTGCCAAACTGACAGATGTAGTAACGTACGAAATTGAACACACCGACACCAATTCACTCAAGTACCTTGAAGAACTCGGATTCAAAATATTCCCATCTCCTCGACTACTCGAATTAATTAACGATAAACTTCTACAAAAAGAGCATCTGCTTATCTACGGAATACCAACTTCAAAAATACTTGGAAAAATTGATAATGAAACACTGACCAATATAGAATCTCAAAATGAACTTAAAAGCTTTATCCCAAATTTTCCTTTTGTTCAGAAGGCAAGAAAAGGGGGATATGACGGACGAGGTGTAGCTGTCATAAAACAAGAGAGAGATTTGGATAAGTTTTTGAAAATAGATTCATATTTTGAAGAATTAGTTGATATTGAAAAAGAACTCGCTGTATTGCTCGTAAGAGATGGAAGTGGAAATATTGTAATATATCCTGTAGTTGAAATGGTCTTCGATGATAGGTCTAATATACTCGATATGCTTATTTCTCCCGCAAGGATTTCAGATGAAATAAGTTTGAGAGCACAAAAGATTGCGTTAAATGTAATTAAATCATTTGATGGCTTTAATGCCGTGGGGGTTTTTGTCATCGAAATGTTTTTAACTAAAAACGGTGATATTCTCGTTAATGAGATAGCACCGCGAGTTCATAACTCAGGGCATCACACCATAGAATCATGTTATACAAGCCAGTTTGAACAACATCTCCGAGCAATAACCAACCTTCCCTTAGGTTCAACAAAGCAACACACACCGGCGGTTATGATTAACCTACTCGGTGAACCCGGATACACTGGAAAACCAGGTATAATTGGACTTGAAGATATCTTAAGAACTGAAGGTGCACATCTACACTGGTATGGAAAAGAAAGAACAGCACCTTTTAGAAAGATGGGACATATCACCATTCTTGCCGATGATATCAAATCAGCAATCGATAAGGCAAGAGAATTGAAATCGCGCATCAAGATAGTTTCGGTTCCGGAGTAATCTTTTACATACCTTAATATCTCCACTTGAAGAGGTGAGCTACTTTGGTTGATTCCATTAAATTGAATCCACTTGAAAGAGTTCAAAAAAAACCAATAGTGGGAATTATAATGGGCAGCGATTCTGATTTAGTTGTAATGAAAGATGCAGCGGAAGTTCTCGATGAGTTTGGTGTGCCGTATGAAATTACAATAGTTTCCGCTCATCGAACTCCGGAAAGAATGTTCGAATATGCAAAGAGTGCAGAAGAACGCGGTATAGAAGTTATCATAGCAGGCGCTGGTGGTGCAGCACATCTTCCAGGTATGACCGCTTCGTTAACATCTCTTCCTGTTATAGGCGTCCCTGTTAAAGGGTCGAATCTTGAAGGACTCGATTCGTTATTATCAATTGTGCAGATGCCAAAAGGTATTCCAGTTGCAACCGTTGCAATAAACAATGCTAAGAATGCAGGTTTACTTGCAGTTGCTATTCTTGGAATAAAATACCCTGAACTTCGTGAAAAGCTAAAAAGTTACAGAAGTACTATGCATCAAGAGGTTATTAATAAAGCAGATGAATTAGAAAAATCCGGATTTTCACAATATATAAAAGAACATTTTGGTAGGGGTGAACGCTAATGTCAGATAGGTTTCTGTACGAAGGAAAGACTAAGATTGTAGAAATTTCAGAGGACGGTCAAAGCGTTATTCTCACATTTAAAGATGACATCACAGCGGGCGATGGTGCGAAACACGATGTTATGAGTTCTAAAGGATTATTATGTTCAGAAATAACTGCAAGATTAATGCATTATTTGAATACCAAAGGTGTAAACACAATGTTTCTCAACTACCTCCCACCAAACAAAATCCGCGCAAAAAAACTTAAAATGATTCCCCTCGAAGTGATTGTACGATTCAAAAAAGCAGGTTCTTTTGTAAGAAGATACGGAGGGACAGAAGGAGAAGACCTCCCTACGCCTCTTGTCGAATTCACATACAAAAGCGATGTTATGCATGACCCTCTCGTATGTGTTGAACATCTCGAAGTAATGGGAATTGTTAATAAAAGTACAGCAGAAAAGATTATCGAAGAAGCAAAGAAAACAGCGATGTTACTTAAAGAGTTCTTTTCATTGCATACTTTTGAGTTGTGGGATATAAAATTCGAATACGGTGTTGATGAAGATGGAAATATATGCCTTGGAGATGAGATTTCACCAGATACTATGAGATTGAGAAAATCCGGAGAGATTTTTGATAAAGATATTTACAGAAGAGATTTAGGAAATCCAATGGAAAAATACGAGGTGGTGTTGAATATATGCAAAAGTATAATTTTGTGATTGATATTCAGTACAAAAGCAACGTTAGAGACCCGAGGGGTGAAACAATAAAGAGAGTTCTCAACGATGAATATTCGATACCTGTAACATCACTCAGACTCGGAAAATCTGTTCATCTTGAAATTGAAGCCGAAAGTGAAGAAATTGCTCTTGAGATGGTTAAAAAGGCATGCAAAGAGCTACTTGTTAATACCGTTACCGAGACCTTTGAGGTGAGAAAGATATGAGTATTCCAAAAGCCCAGGTAGTTGTCTATCCTGGAAGTAACTGTGACAGGGACGCTCTTTGGGCATGCAAATACGTAGGATTTGATGCAGAATTCATAGATATCCATTCCGATATAGATGCTGACTTGTTGGTTCTACCTGGTGGATTTTCGTATGGTGACTACCTTCGTGTTGGAGCAGTTGCTGCACGTGAACCAATCGCGCAAAAGATAAAGGATTTTGTTGACCGTGCGGGACTTGTTATAGGTATCTGCAATGGTTTCCAGATTCTCGTTGAGATGGGACTTTTAGACGGGGCTCTATTGCAAAATTCAAATGGTAGATTCCTTAGCAAGATTGTAGAACTTGAAGTTTTGGATAACACAACACCGTTCACATCTTATTTTTTGAAAGGAGAGCGCATTAGACTTCCTATTGCTCACGGGTTTGGACGGTACGTCAAAACATGTGATGTGAATACTGTTGTCAGATATGTTGACGATGTAAACGGTAGCGACGAATTAATAGCTGGAATTACAAACGCTAATAAAAATGTCTTTGGACTCATGCCTCATCCGGAGCGTGCTATAGAAAAGATACTTGGTTCAGATGATGGTCTGAGAGTGTTTCTTTCCGCTTTTAACTATATTAGAAACAATGGTGGTGTTAGACTATGAAATATATCGATATTCTCGAGTCACGTTTAGGGCGCAAAGCTACAAGAGAAGAAATAGAGGCTTTCACGGTAATGTGGAGTGAGCACTGCGGATATTCTCACACAAAGGGATACATAAGAAAACTGCCGAAAGCAGGAACTGGTGGAAACGCGGGAATCGTTCCTCTTGATGATTACCACTTTCTTGCATTCAAAGTCGAGAGCCACAACCACCCCAGTGCAATAGAACCATTCAACGGTGCTGCAACTGGTGTCGGTGGAATAATTCGAGACGTTCTGGCAATGGGCGCAAGACCAACAGCAATTTTGGATTCATTACACATGGATAAGATAATCGATGGAATCATTGAAGGAATTTCCGATTACGGAAATTCAATCGGCGTTCCAACTGTTGGTGGTGAATTACGTATTTCAAATTTCTATAAACACAACCCACTTGTAAACGTTATGGCAGTTGGCGTAGGTAAAAACGAGCATTTGATTCAATCAAGAGCTACCAGTCCCGGTCAAGTTATCGTTATATTCGGAGGAGCAACTGGGAGAGATGGAATCCATGGTGCATCATTTGCTTCTGAGGATTTAACTGGCGAAAAGGCTACAAAGTTGTCAATTCAAGTCGGTGACCCGTTTGCTGAGAAGTTGCTTATCGAAGCATTTCTCGAAATGGTAGAAAAGGGACTTGTCGAAGGAGCGCAAGACCTTGGCGCAGGCGGGGTTTTATCAGCAACGAGTGAACTCGTTGCTCGTGGAGGGTTGGGTGCCGTTGTTCATCTTGAACGGGTACCACTTAGAGAACCAGACATGTTACCAATTGAGATACTAATCAGTGAAAGCCAAGAGCGAATGGCTGTTGTTACTTCGCCTGACAAAGCTGAAAAAGTTCTTGCGATTGTGAAAAAACACTTGCTATTCGGCGCAATAGTTGCTGAGGTTACTGATGATGGTAGGTACATTGCAAAATACAAAGATGAGGTTGTACTCGATGTTCCTGCCAGTCTTTTAGAGGAATCACCGGAAGAAACCATATACGATTACACTCCATCTTCACCTCCCAAGTTCAAATGGATAAGATTCAAAAATGTTGATGCCCATGATGTTTTTGAAAGATACGACTACATGGTCGGTACAGATACTATATTACCGCCAGGATTTGGACCTGCTGTAATGCGTGTTAAGAATTCTTCCAATTCAGTTGGCTATTCACTTTCTATTCACAGCAGAGCAGACATAGGAGTACAGGACCCTTACTGGGGAGCTTATATCACTGTTTTAGAAAGTGTTAGAAAGACTCTCTCCGTTGGTGCCAAACCTCTCGCTTTAACAGATGGGATTAACTACGCAGATCCAGACATCGAACCAATGGGGTTAGCAGCACAAATTAGAGGTTTAAAAGATGCTTGTGAGAATTTCGGCATACCAGTTGCTTCTGGAAATGCCTCACTTTATAATACCTATAAAGGAAAAGGCATACCGCCAACAATGGTAATCGGCATGGTTGGTAGAATTGACAATTTGAACATACCACTACCTAAGAAAGGACCTATCTATGCAGTAGGATTTTCCGATTTCAAATTGGAACGAGAAAAAGAACTACTAACCGAGATTACAAAGATTGTAAATAGTGGAAGATTTGTTCTCTCCATGCACGACTACAACAACTTGACAACTTTTAACCACGTATTGAACAACTTGGGCCTACATATGAAAATACAACCTCCAAGAACAGAGCCTGTCCATCAAATGATTATTGTATTTGGAGAAGCCAAAACTACTGTTCCATCAAGAAAAATAGGGTATTGCTTCTAAGAAGATCAAAAATCTCATCACATCTCATCACATATAGCAAGACGGCGGTCTAAACGCCGTTTTGTTTTTTGAAAGAAAGGTAGTATAATAGTACTAACATGTAAGTGAATTTCTTATACCATTCTTTTGAAGGGGGGACTGTACTATGAAAAAGGTACTTAGTATCGTGGTAGTTTTACTGTTTTTCTTACTTCAAGTAAATATATTTGCTGACACTACCGAAACTCCAACAACTTTTGAACATCACCACGAAGAAGGTGAAGAATGCTTGTGTGACGCAGCAGAATCTAAGGACATTACTCTGATGGAAGAAGAATTATCTGAAAAACTTTTTGGAGAAGAGATTGAAGAGAGATTCTCAAACCTTGAAGAGATTATTTCTATGCTATACGAATTGCTTGATTCAAAATTGAATGCGGAAGATTTTCTGTCAGCCTATGAGTTGATAGAAGTAAAACTAAATGAACTTGAAGAAGAGTTATTAAATTTGTCTTCAACAGTAACTGCAGGGCTACCCGCTGTTAGAGATATGATTTACGAACTATCTGACAACTTGTCTTCCTTAGAAAACAGACTAACAGAATACGTAACTACCAGAATTGAGGATGCAAAAGAAGAAGTCTTAGATTTGATTTCTGCACAAATAGACAACTTAAGTGTTGTAGCTGAAATCCACGATAGTGATATTCTCAAAATCTATGATATACTTGGTGCTTTGTCTGATAGATTGGAAAATATCGAAGGGAGAATTGTATCAAAAGATGAAATAATTGACGAGATTCAACCAAGATTGGATGATATCGAGGTCGCTATTAACATTCACGACAGCGACATACTGAAACTATATGATGTTACATCCGAGCTTTCGGAGAAATTGAATAGCTTTGAAATATCTATGAATAACGTAGACGATTTTCTACAAAGACTTGAGTCGCTGTCATTACGAATTGATATGCATGATCAAGATATAGTTAACATATATGACGCCTTGTCATGGAAAGCAAATCTTTCAGATTTAGAGTTATTATCATCAAGAGTGGAAACTCTCGAAGAAATCATCGGAAGTCTTGCCACAGTAAATTCAAATGACGGAGTATCAGTTTTAGAGGAATATGCAAACATGATCTACGAGGTAGCAAATTCAAAGATTTCTGCCGAAGACGTTGAAGATATGCTTATGCCCGTAAGACAAGAGATGAATGCATTATCTGAACAGGTTGTAAAAATTGCAGCAAAATTAGACGCAAAAGATGTTGACATATTAAAGCTCTACTATTCCGTCGAACAACTTACAGAACAAATCCAAAGGCTGGCAGGAAGGATTTCGCTAATTGAAACAATGCTTAGAGAGTTAAATCAGAAGGTAGGAAAATAGGGAAGAATAAAAAGAATAAGACAACTAAACTTACCTCCAGTTGGAGGTAAGTTTTTTTAAGTTTATAATTCTTACTTTCTGTTGTTAATATCATTCCACAATTCTTTTATCTCTTCACTATTCTGTCTCAATATCTCTAACAACTTTGGATCGAAATGTTCAGGAATTGTCCTACCATCACCTTCAAGAATTATCCTTAACGCCTCTTCGTGCGATAGTGCCTTTTTGTATGGTCTTTCTGACCTTAATGCATCGTACACATCTACAAGCGCTACTATCCTCGCTTCTATTGGTATCTCTTCTCCTTTTAAACCCTTCATGTAACCACTTCCATCCCATTTTTCGTGATGATAAAGTGCTATGTTTCGTGCTATTTTGAAGTATTCTGAATCACCAAGAAGCTTTCCTCCGTATTCAACATGTTTCTTTATTATCTCAAATTCTTCATCAGTAAGTTTGCCGGGCTTGTTTAAAATATCATTCGGAACGAGTATCTTACCAATGTCATGTAGTGGTGCAAAATTTCGTATCTTTTCAACAAATTCAGGTTCCAATCCTAATTTATCAGCTAGATATGCTGAAAGCTCCCCAACTCGGTCAATGTGATTACCTGTTACTTCATCATAGTTTTCTGCAATTACCGATAATTGGTGAGCGAAGGATATGTAAGCTTGTTCAGTCTGTCTTTCTAACTCTAACAATTTGCTAAAAGAATTCTCTAAAGCTTCGTTCATTGCAAGTATTTCTTCAAAAGAAGCTTGTATCTCCTGTACAAGCTTATTATATTCATCAGCAATCTCTTCAATTTCATCAATTTCAGTATCTAAAGCGTTGGGATTGTATACCTTATTCATGGAAAATTCTTTCATAGATTCAATGAGTTTGGAAAATGGGAGTGTGAGCTGTGCCGATATTTTGCTGCTTAATCTTGCAACGGTTGTGATTGTAAGAAGCGTAGCCAAAATGATTAGCCCGAGTGCTAAATATACTGTGAAAATATAGTTGTCCAAACGGTATTCTATGTAATAATAAATCGGTTCAACAACACTTTTGCCAAAATCTAAGTGTGTTGCTCCAAAGACACGTATTCTTGACGAGAAAAAATTAGTTTCTTCTCTCATAACATGTTTCGCGTTTATTATAGTCCTTGAAAAAAGTGTCAGCTTTTGTAATATAACATCCTTTTCGTTGGGGTTCCTGACTTGAACAAAAATTGGTTCGGCTTGTGAATTTACGACAACCAAGTTCGTAACACCAAACGGTTTTAAAAAATTCTGTATTTTTTGAAACATTTGTCTGTTGAAAACTCTTGAGATATCTGCTTTAAAAACATCTCCGTCGACTATTAAATAAACAGTTTTATATATTCCAGTTGATGAAAAAGTGTTGTATATAAAGTAATCGAATCGTGACATTTTTTCCAAAGGAACATATTCTGGTACTTCAGTAACCTTTGAAAATTTTAATTCGCCAATTTGATTATTAGAAAACGAATTAAGTGACACGTGTCTCTCGTATTGTGATGACAAACTCTTCAAACCATCCAGATACAACGTAAGTAACCGTTCCAAATCTTCATCGAATTCGTTTAACACCGCGGATATCTCTTCAACGAAGTTTCCATAAATATCTCTTTGTACTTCTCTGATTTTTGATTTAGTCTTTTCCAAAACCACCAAACCAAGAATGATGCTGATTATAAAAAGTAGTACCATGCTTGAAATGTATAACTTTAAAAAACTTTTGGTTATCAAATCTTTTAACTTCATACATAATCTGCCAAAATCTCTCGATTTGGCAATTTTCTACCTCCTTTTTCAATGTTTTTCGTCCGTACTTATCTATCCTTAATTGATTATAATACATAACTATCTAAAATCCAGAAAGTGGGTTTTAATTTTTGTTAAAAAATCATAGAAGGATAACAAATATGAGCAATTTTAAAGTGATTATTAGCAAAAAAAGCTTTATCACATAATTCTTTTCCTCAAAAACAAAAAAAGCTGAATAAGTCGATCCCTATTCAGCTTCTTTTGATATATTTTTAATTTCTGGTCTGGGCGGTGGGACTTGAACCCACGACCACCAGATCCCGATTCTGGCGTTCTAGCCATCTGAACTACGCCCAGAATATAAATACGGATGCATCTGTATTTTATCACAACAACTCTAACTTATCAAGAGTTAAAAGACATACTAAAATAGTGTCAAGAATAACTAATTACAAAAATCTGAAGGCAAATAGGTTTTCCAATCTAAGAATTTGATATACCATTCCAAGTACAGAGCCACAATGTATAGCAATTTCGTATTTGGCAGGCTCAATGAAACTACAAAACCAGCAAAGCTATTAGCTACAACGGGGCTTATTCTAAGATTGTTATTTATATGTCAAGTTATTATCGCACCAAAAAAACGAATAAAATATTGAATAGTTGTTTTGTTTCTTAGTGCTATAACTTTCAACTTGCAGTAAATAATTCGTGCGCTCATAAAGAGTTTTATATCTTTTTATGAGTTATTAGTATGACTTGTATGTTATTCAACAGGAACAATAAACTTTATTAGTATTACACTATTTCTTATAAATTTTATCTACAATGAATTCTAAAAAGCGATGGTTTAAATACAATAAAAGGCTGGCAACAACGTTGTAAATAGTTACCAGCCTTTTGATAGATACATAACAATGTTTGCAAAATCAGGGACTATGGTTGATATACACCCCTATTGAACGCGTCTATAACTGCACTTCTTATCTTTCCCGCTCTTATAGTTGCAGATGTATACGTATCTACGACAACTTTTGTCTTTATTGCTTCAAGTGCTTCACCTGTTGGTCTTCCTATCATGAATTCAAGCCTGCGTAAAATTTCGTCAATTCCTTTTGCTCCAACTAAGTAATTAGCGCATTCTATGTATTGCTGCGCAACACCTTCAAGAGCTTCAGGTCTAACTCGGCCAGTTCCTGTCTTTTTAATGTAATCTTGCCCTGCATATTCCATATGATTGATACGTATATTTGTTATCGTTTGGTCTTTTACCGTTATTTCCAAAGCAACACCAACGTACCCGTCCGCTGAATAACTCCCCGTGTACTTTCCAAAAACCTCACAATCATTTATTTATGTAAGCATCCAGCCGAAATATTACGCAATCAGTTGTGTTGTTTTCCTTTTTGAATGTTATCCGTTGAAAGGTTAGTATATCATACAATTTTAGTATAATTATACCACATTTTCTTTTTCTCTCTTAAGTGCAATCTTAATCAGTTCTTTTACACGTATTAGAGATTTTTTATTATCTATGTTTTATGAATGCAGTTTTTTGCGAAAGTTTTTACTTAATTTCCAAGTTATGTATCCGAAAAAGAGTTAAAAAACATCTTATTCTTTTTTCGTTCACAAAAGTTTTAATTTGTTCAAAAATTGATGAAAAAATATGAAGATTTATGATATAATAAAAGTGATTGATTACCTATTCTCAAAGCGTCAAACACCAAATTTCACAATTTGACTTTTTGATTTCCAAACTACTCCATTGTTTAGCCAATACCGATCTTTCGGGGGTGTGTCATTTGACAAAGTATAAAATTCTAATAATTGACGACTCCAAAACCATCCATGCTGAGATTGGCCAGTTGATTAATGAAATCAACTTTGAAGGTATACAATTAGAAGTTGAACATTCTTACAGCTATAAAGACTTCCAAAGAGTTTTTGTTCCTGAAAAATACGCACTTGTTATGACTGACTTAGTTATGGAGGAAGAGGATTCTGGAATTAAGGTTATACACCATGTTAGACACACGTGTCACGATCAAAAGACACGTTTGATTCTTATGACCGCTAATCCAGAAAAAATCCCTTCGGACTTTCTAACAAAAGATTACGATGTTAACGCTTACTTAGATAAAAATAGAACAACAGAGTTTATGACAAAACTCACAATAATTTCTATGCTAAAAACATACAAAGATCTGTGTGCATTTGAAAATGCTGTCACCTCACTTGAAATGGTGGCAACCCATGCACATGAGATGAATTTACCAGAATTACTTATCAGTACCTTTTTTCAAATTAGAACTTTTCTATCGTTAAAAGATTCTACTATCATTTTAAATAGCGAAATTTTTATAGATGGAAAAAGAATTTTTCCGCCGACATATGTAAGAAGTGAAAGTGCTCATATCGAAAATAAGTACGTTTTTAGAATCTATCCTTTAAATAAAGATGTAAGATTTATTCTCTACACATCGAGAGCTTTAAATAAGTTAGAAAAGAGATATTCAGAGAATTTATTGAAAAATATAGAGAACACAATGAATAATAAAAGAACTTCAGGTGTTGAAGAAGATATTGTAATTATGCTCTCAAAAATAGTCGAAGTTCGTTCGGAAGAGACGGGAGACCACGTTAATCGCGTAGCAGAAATTTCTCATCTTCTTGCCCAAGCCTACGGATTCTCTTCTGAAGAAGCGAAGATACTCAAAGGGGCATCCGCTTTACACGACATTGGTAAGATAGGCATTCCGGATCATATTTTAAATAAACCTGCAAAACTCGATGAGAAGGAATTTGCGATAATGAAAGAACACAGTCTCATAGGCTTTGAACTTTTAAGGAATATGACTTTGAAGGTATTTGAATTAGGTGCCGTCATCGCACTTGAACATCACGAACGATGGGATGGAACAGGTTATCCGTACGGTTTGGAAGGTAATGAAATCTCCTTAGAGGCAAGGGTTGTTCAGGTTGCTGATGTCTTCGAGGCACTTACTCACGACCGATGTTATCGTCCCGCGTGGCCTGTCGAACGTGCAATAGAATATATGAATGAGATGAGTGGAAGGCAATTTGACCCAGTTATAATAGATGTTTTCAATAAGCAATTAAAAGATATTCTCGATATTGTTATGAATAATACAGAAGAATCCAACGAAGTCGAGTGATCTTAAATTCTCGTTGTATTTCCCATCTCAAGGAATCTTTCTATATTCACAATCGCACGGGTGAAGTCTTCAGGAATACGTGCTACGAATTTCACCCGTTTTTCAGTTCTTGGATGGTAAAACGACAAGCTAAGCGCGTGTAACATCTGTCTGTGTATATCGAATCTCTCGTCTTCTTTTGCTCTTCCATAAACCTCGTCACCAAGTAATGGATGACCAATGTATTTCATATGGACTCTTATCTGGTGCGTCCTACCTGTTTTCGGATAGGCAAAGACGAGAGATGCGATGTCTCCAAATTTTCTGGCTACTTTGTAGTAAGTCTGTGCAGGTTTTCCGTACTCAGATTCGGTAACGGTCATTTTAACTCTCAAAAGTGGGTTTCTTGCAATGTTTATCTTAATCTTACCCTCATTCTTTGAAGGTACACCTTTTACTAAACATACATAAACCTTCTCAGTAACTCTATCTTTGAATTGCTTTGTAAGTGATTGATGAGCTAAATCGTTCTTTGCAATAACCATTACACCACTTGTATCTTTATCAAGTCTGTGGACAATACCAGGTCTCAGCACCCCACCAACACCTTGTAAATCTTTACAGTGATATAAGACCGCGTTGACGATGGTTCCAGAAGTGTGCGAAGGAATCGGGTGCGTTATTATACCAGGTTGTTTGTTTATTACAAGTATATCCTTGTCTTCATATATTATGTCAATTGGTATGTTCTCCGGAAGTATGTCCGGTATCTGTGGTTTCTCTGGTACTGTTAAGGTAATTGTATCCCCAGATTTCACCTTGTAACTCGGCTTCTTCGAAGTCCCATTGACCAGTACCTCGCCATTCTTTATCGCTTTCTGAATAAACGTCCTTGAAATCCAGTCTGGGGTTTTTTCCATTACAAATTTGTCGAGTCGCCATCCATCTTCCCTGTTCGTTACTTGTATATCCATATTCTCCGTGTTCCTTACTTCCATCATGCTCACCATACTTATCTAAATACTTTCCCCTATTTTTATTGACTGTCTTTGACTCCATAATAATCAATTCCAACATTATGCCTATGCTACCAATAAATATAAAGACATCTGCTATGTTTATTATCGTTGGCCAGTACGGAAATGTTAAAAAATCCACGACATAACCATATCTTATACGATCAACAAGATTACCAAGAGCTCCCCCTACAATAAATCCAACCATTATTTCTGTAAATCTGTTCAATTTTACAAATAATGGAACCATAGAAAGCCCAACTATAATTATCAATGTAAGGTATATAACAGCTTCTTTCACACCTGCAAAGAGCCCAAAAGCGATTCCTCTATTTGTAGCATAAGTAAAGTAAAAGAATCCAAGAACCCGTTTCATTTGCCCTCCAGCAAGGTGCGCTGTTGCTAAATATTTTGTAATTTGATCAAGTACTAAGGATAGCACTATCCAGAACATTGAATCAATCCTTATTTTACCTTTTTATAAATAAATGGTGATGCGACCTCGAGACCAAGATTCCTGTAATTGAAGATTCTTTCTGTATTGCCGACAAATAGGATTCCACCAATTCTAAGGCTCTCGGTAAATTTTCTATACAACTCTTCCTTGGCTTCCATTTCAAAATAAATCACGACATTTCGGCATAGAATCATATCAATACCTTTTTCAAACGGGTCCTGTAACAGATTATGTCTTTTAAATTGGACCCTCGCTTTAACATTTGGTTTTACTATGTATTTTCCGTCACGCACTATAAAGTACTTTTGAATGTATTCTTGAGGTGTGCTAACCATAGAACGCTCTTCATACTCACCTATCTCTGCTCTTGTTAAGACACCCATATCAATATCCGTTGCAAGTACTTTTGCACTTGCTGGGGCTTTGAGTTCTTCTAAAAGCATAGCGACTGAATATGGTTCTTCTCCAGAAGAACAACCAGCACTCCATGCACGGAATTTCGAACCGCTTTCTTGGAGAAGCTGGGGTAGAAAGACCTTTTTGAGTTCTTCCCATTTTTCTGGATTTCTGAAAAACTCAGTTACGTTTATCGTCAATTTGTCGAGAAATTCATCTTTCTTTTTGTTATCTTTTGTAATAATATCAAAGTATTCTTTGTAACTTTTGCAGTTGTATTTTCTTATTAGCATTTCTATACGTCTTTTCATTCTTTCAGGCTTGTAACCTGAAAGATCCAAACCCATAGTTTCTTTTATTCTTCCAACGAACCATTCAAATTGGTCCCATGGCAATTCTGGTACATCACCAGATTGGAAATTCGAAATCAATCCGAACTTCTTTTCCTTGAAGTCGTCCAACGACATACATTTCACCCACCTTCCAGACTATTTTTCCGTATACGCTTTTTTGCCCGTCTATCTCATCGTTTACGATATTGATTTCAAAATTATCACTCTTAATTACTAATCCATTTTTCATTTGAAAACCATTATTTTTGTAGAATACTAATGAGTAAATTAAAGCCTTTTCATAACTGTAGAATAGCCCAATACCAGTTTTTTCTCCGGAAAATACGTAGATATGTCTGCCAAGTCCAAAATTAAACCCTTCATCAGTGCGCTCAGCAAAAAGGTCTATACCCCAGATTTTGAAAGATATGTTCACGTTGGATTTATAACTTAGCATTGAGAAATAATCACTTTTGTGAATCAGTCCATCACCAAAATAGCCTGTATTTGTCCAAGTTGCATACCAGTTTTTCAAAGCAGGATTAACAAATGTTGTAAATGGTATATCTTTGTTCAAGTCTGTATATGTTACCCTATACGGTTCGTTGATGAATTCAAAATATTCAAAAATGTTTGAGAAATCCGGCTTTATGTATGGAATACCAACTCTTTCACTTAGCGGAATATTAATATTGAAAGATGTTTTGAATTTCCAAAATGAGAAATCATATTTCGCATTGAGTTTAAAAGTAGTATCAAATGGAGAGACGCCAAAATAAAGCGTCTCTCCAATTAAGAGCACGTTTATTAAAATTAGCACTGATAAAACAAATGTCTTTGCCTTAATAACTATGCTCAGAACTATTCACTCCAAGTCTTTGATGATACGAATTGTGTTAAAATCAATAATTAGCCTTCCAATTTTTGCATTATTGCTTCGAGTTCAGCATCGTCTATATCGAAGTTACCAAATACTTCCTGAACATCGTCGTTATCTTCAAGGGCATCGACAAGTTTCAATACTTTTTCCGCATCAGAACCGGAAACTTTCACATTGTTTTTGGGTTTGAATGTTATTTTTGATTCACCCTCAAAACCGTTATTTGCAAGAGCTTCTTTAACACTTGTAAGGTTTTCAGGTGCCGTATATACAAGAACAGGGTCTCCTTCTTCTATGTCTTCTGCACCTGCATCAATCGCCATGAGTGTGAATTCGTCCATGTCTGAAATCTTCTCCATAGGAATTTCAATGACACCTTTTCTTTCAAAAATCCAAGCAACTGACCCGCTTTCTGCGAGTGAACCACCGTTTTTACTGAGAAGATGTCTGAGTTCTTGAGCGGTTCTGTTTTTGTTGTCAGTTAGTGCGAGTATGTAAAGTGCAACTCCGCCTGGTGCATATGCTTCGTAGATAATTTCTTCGTACTTTTCGCCTTCGAGTTCTCCCGTACCCTTCTTGATTGACCTTTCAACTGTATCTTTTGGCATATTTGCTTCACGTGCTTTTTCAAGCACCGCTCTGAGTCTTGGGTTTGTATCAGGGTTTCCGCCACCTTCTCTTGCTGCAACTACAATTTCTCTGATAAGCTTTGTGAATATCTTGGATCTCTTCGCATCTTGGGCTGCTTTCCTGTGTTTAATATTCGCCCACTTATTGTGACCTGACATACTCTCTTCCTCCCTACATAAGTTTATGATTTGACATTATCTTTCTCCCGGCATAATTACCTTATCTATTATACCATATTCCTGTGCTTCTTGTGCACTCATGAAGAAATCCCTGTCGGTGTCTTTTTCAATCTTTTCAATTGGTTGTCCTGTATGCTTGCTCAAAATGTCGTTGATGATGTGTTTTATTCTGAGTAATTCTTTTGTAAGTATTTCTACATCCTTTGCAGAACCTTCCGCACCACCAAGTGGCTGGTGAATCATTATCCTGCTGTTTGGTAGTGCAAATCTCTTTCCTTTTGCGCCTGCTGCAAGTAATACAGCGCCCATCGATGCCGCTTGTCCGACACAAATTGTTGCAACATCGCATTTTACATACTGCATTGTATCATATATTGCAAGACCCGCTGTAACTAATCCTCCAGGAGAGTTTATATAAAGTTGAATATCCTTATCCGGATTTTCCGCTTCTAAGAATAGTAACTGTGCCACAACAAGGTTTGCAACATGATCATCTATCGCACTGCCAAGAAATATAATCCTGTCCTTGAGAAGTCTTGAATAAATATCGTACGCACGTTCGTATCTACCTGTTGTCTCTATTACTATCGGAACGTACTGATCAAGTATCTTTTTCATCTCTTTATCCACTGTACATCATCTCCCTACATGGGGACTTTAATCAATTATTACTCTTCCCCTTCAGCCTCTTGTTCCTTTTTAAAAGAAACTTCCTCAACTTCGACTTTTTCAGTGAGTATCTTTGCAACTTTTGATTCTACTATTTCCATTATAACTTCATTTCTAATGTCTTGTCTTCCTTTGATAATAGCTTCCGCTCTGTCTGGGCTAACTCCCCATTCTATGGAAGCTCTTTCAGCATATGCCTTTATATCTTCATTTTCTACTTTGATGTTATTTTCTTCTGCAATCTTTTTAACAACAAGGTCTTTCTTTATAAGGTTAAGATAGTAGTTTTTCAACTCTTCAATTAGCTTTTCTTCGCTACCGTAGTTTTGTACATAGGAATCGTATTTTCCATCTTCTTTAAGATTATCTATGATGTTCTCTACTGCTCTTTCTATTGTCTTTTCGCTGATGTTGAGTTCGGTTGCTTGAGGTATCTGGTCAATTATTTGTGCTCTGTATGAATCTCCCAGCTCTCTATCGTAAATTTCCTTACCTTCCGTTCTGAATTTGTCTTTTAGTTGCTCTACAGTCTCAATATTCTCAACAGCAAGTGATTTCACAAATTCATCGTTGAATTCAGGAAGAATTCTATTGTAGACTTCTTCAACTTCGAGAATGTAATTGTAAACTATCTTGTCATTATCTTTTTCAAAGGTCTTTTCAAATTCAACAATATCACCTTTCTTCTTTCCGTAAAGCTGCTTTACAACGTCCCTTTCATCATCTTTTAAAAGAACATACTCTCTCTCTTCCCCGTCTCTAAGTTTCTTTTCACCAAGAAGGACTGTTTCTTTAACCTTTACCATGTCGCCTTCTTTTGCTTCCCCTTCTTTTGGTTCGAGGATAGCATTTTCTTCTACTATGTATTTTACCCTCATGTCAACGTATCCGTCAAGAACTTCTTCTTCTTTTGCCTTTCTAACTTTAATCTTAGTTGGGTCAAAACTTATCTCTGGTTCAAAGTGGAGTTCAACTGTTACCTTACCGTTTTCAGCATTGAATTTTGCATCAGCTATCACTGGTGGAAGTAAAAGTTGTTGATTTTCTTCATCTAACTTTTTATCAACTTCTTTGATTGCCTCATCAGCAACGTAGATTTCATAAAATGCTTCTTTGAGTCTTGCTTTGTAAACTTCCTTTGGAACTTTACCAACTCTGAATCCTTCTATGTGAAACTTTCTCTTGTTCAGCTCATTTACTGTTTTATCTTCGAGCCTTTTTATATCTGTGCTATCAAAAATAAACTCACGGATAATCACATTCTTATCATGTGTAATTTCTTTGATTTCCATTACTGCACCTCCTTAAATTTCTTATCACTTTAAAAAGGGGCGTTGCGCCCCCCTCCGTTTTAAATAATCAATTCACAATTATTATTTATTCTTCGACAAGTTGAAGAACTGAGAGTTCTGCCCCGTCTCCTCTTCTTGCACCTACTTTAATTACTCTGGTGTATCCACCATTTCTTGTCGCAAATTTTGGTGCAATCTCGTCAACAAGTTTATTAACGAGTTTTCTGTCACCAAGTTCAGTAAATATCTGTCTTCTGAGTGCAACACTCTCTGCCTTATTTTCATTCTTAACTTTGTAAGCCCTTACAGCCTTCGTGATCAGTTTTTCAATGTACTCTTTTCCTACTTTTGCCTTAACTGTTGTTGTCATGATTGTTCCATGGTCAATAACCTCTTTTGCAAGGTTTCTCATAAGAGATACCCTATGTGTTCCGTATCTATTAAGTTTGTTTCTCTTCATTCGATGCCTCATCTTATTTGTCCCCCTTTCTCAGCGAAAGACCGAACTTCTCTCGCAATCTATCTTTTACTTCGTCAAGTGACTTGACGCCAAAGTTCTTAATTTTGAGTAATTCATCTTCTGACCTTTCGAGTAAATCTCCTATTGTTTCTATCTTGTCTCTCTTGAGACAGTTAAGCGACCTCGCTGATAATTCAAGTTCTTCAACCTTCTTTGATGCAATGTCTTCTGTAGAAATCGATTCCTCCGAAGCTGGGAGAGTTTCCTGATACGTCGGTATTGGCAATTCTTCAACATCACTCAAACTCTGCTCAATAAAATTGAAGTGTTCAAGTACTATTTTAAGAGAGTGTTTGAGCGCTTCAGCTGGCTTGATGCTCTTTTTTGTCCATATTTCAAGTATAAGCTTTTCAAAGTCTGTTCTTTTATCAACACGCACATTTTCAACAAGCCAATTTACTTTTATCACAGGGCTGTAAACACCATCAAGTACGATCCAACCAATTTCTGGTCTTTCATTTCTCTCACTTGCTGGCACAAAGCCCTTTCCAAATGTTGCATAGAGCTCAATTTCAACATCCGCATCTTCGTTAAGCGTGGCTATGTAATGATTCGGATTTACCACCACAACTCCAGCCGGACATTGTATGTCTTTTGCAGTAAGTAAAGCTGGACCTTTCTTCTCAATCAACAGTTTTACTGGCGATTCGACATATGATTCAACACGTAGCTGTACTTTCTTCAAGTTTAATAGAATGTCCATTATATCTTCTTTAACACCTTCAACAGTGTCAAATTCATGATATTTTTCCGGTCTTATGAATCTGACATCTGTAATTGCAAAGCTTGGAATTGATGAGAGTAAGACTCTCCTTAATGTATTACCAACCGTGACTGCGTATCCCTTTTCAAGCGGCGACATTGAGTATTTCGCGTAATAGTGGTCTTCGTACTCCGCTTGCTCTTCGAGCTTGAACTTCCTTCCGAAGGTTTGAAGCATTAACATCACCTCGAGTAGAATTCAACAATAGCTTGTACGTTAACTGGAAGGTCTATAACCTCTTCGAGCTTTGGATTTCGTACATAAACTCCTTTGTAGTTATCGTAATCTGCTTCAAGCCATGCAGAAACTGCTCTACCCTTGTTAAGCTCAATTGCTTGTTTAACTGGTTCTATTGACCTGCTCTTTTCTTTTATAGATATTACATCGCCCGGTCTTACTTGATAAGATGGAATGTCAACTTTCTTTCCGTTGACAAGTATATGACCGTGTGTAACAAGTTGTCTTGCTGTTCGTCTGTTGATGGCAAATCCAAGTCTATATACCACGTTATCGAGTCTTCTTTCAACCTGAGCAACCAAGTTTTCACGTGTATCGCCTGACTGTTTTGCTGCTCTTTCGTAGTAAATTCTGAACTGTTTTTCAAGTACTCCGTATATTCTCTTCATTGTCTGCTTTGCTCTAAGTTGCAAACCGTATTGTGTTAACTTTTTCTTTTCTCTACCATGTTGACCAGGAGCAAAAGGTCTTTTGTCGAAAGGACACTTTTCACTAGTACACTTATCGCCTTTTAGGTAGAGCTTCATTCCTTCTCTTCTACAAAGCTTGCACAATGCTTCTGTATATCGTGCCATTATTTTCCCTCCTCATTAAACAGAAAAGATTAGACTCTTCTTCTTTTCGGTGGTCTGCAACCGTTGAATGGAATTGGTGTTGCGTCTCTTATATTTTCCACTTCTAATCCGGCTGCCTGAAGCGTTCTTATTGCCGTTTCTCTACCTGCACCGGGTCCTTTAACTATAACGTCAACTCTCTTAATTCCCATTTTAACTGCATCTTTTGCGACTTTATCAGCAGCAAGTTGAGCAGCATATGGTGTTCCTTTTCTTGTACCTTCAAACCCTGCTGTTCCGCCGCTTCCCCAGCTAAGAACATGTCCTGTTGGGTCTGTCAAACTAATGATTGTATTATTGTATGTGGACTTGATGTGAACTACGCCGTGGTCAACAGCAACTTTCTTTTTTGGCTTTGCTTTCGAACGACCTTTCGCCATTAATTTTCCCTCCTTCGAATCATCACTTAATAAGTCTTTTCTTACAATTCAGCTAACCTATGGTTTCTTATTTACCCTTTTTCTTAATCCTACTTGGTCTTGGACCTTTTCGTGTCCTTGAATTTGACCTTGTCCTTTGACCTCTTACTGGAAGCCCCAGTTTATGCCTTAAGCCGCGGTAACAACCAATATCTATTAGTCTCTTTATATTTCTCATAACTTCTGTTCTAAGTTCACCTTCAACTTTGTAGTTCTGTTGGATGAACGTAGCAATCTTGCTGATTTCATCTTCGGTAAGTTCCTTAACTCTCTTATCTGGGTCTACGCCCGTGCCGTTACATATTTCGAGAGCCCTGGTTGGACCAATACCATACAAGTATCTCAGCGCAATGTGTACCTTTTTGTTGCTGGGTATTTCAACACCAACGATACGAGCCATTAATCTCCCTCCTCAAACATTTTCCGTTTTTTAATTCTCTATTACCCTTGTCTCTGGTTGTGTTTTGGGTTAACTTTACAGACAACAAATATCTTTCCCTTTCTTCTTATAACTTTACAGTGTTCGCATCTCTTTCCAACAGACGCCTTTACTTTCATGTCAATCGCTCCTTTCGGAATTTATTAATTCTCACTTGTATTTTGCCTTAGGTAAAACTTCGCAATTTGCCAAAGAATTAGTAACACATATTTATTATTCTTCGTCATCAAGTATTTCTTCTTCACCTTTGGCATCTATCTTTTTCCTGTAAACTATCCGACCACGTGTTAAATCGTAGATAGTCAGTTCTACAACAACCCTATCTCCGGGCACAAGCCTAATAAAATTCTTCCGCATCTTTCCAGAAACGTGTGCTAATACCTTAAATCCGTTGTCGAGTTGTACTCTGAACATAGCATTTGGTAGTGCTTCAACTATAGTTCCTTCCATTCGTATGACGTCTTCCTTGTTTTTCAGAAAAATCACCTCGCAAATCCCCAAAAGCTTGCATGAAACTCTCCGAGTTAAATACTTGTTAGAATCTCACATCCATCGTCTGTTATTAATACTGTGTGTTCAAAATGTGCCGCTCTTTTCTTGTCCACCGTAACTACCGTCCAACCATCTTCCAAAATCACTACGTGCCAGCCGCCTTCAGTAACCATAGGTTCTATAGCAATTGTCATTCCCGTTTTTAATGTGATTCCCGTTCCAGGTTTTCCATAGTTTGGTACTTGTGGGTCCTCATGTAATGTCTTTCCAATTCCATGACCAACAAAATCTCTAACTACGTTAAAACCATGGTATTCTACATAACTTTGCACTGCGTATGAAACATCTCCTAACTTAACTCCTGACTTCAAAATTTTAATAGCTTCCATCAGAGAGTTTTGCGTAACTTCGACGAGCTTTCGTCCAATTTCATCGGTCTGTCCAACTATGTATGTCGCTGCTCCATCTCCGTAATATCCTTCGTATATTGCTCCAATATCGACTGAAACTATATCACCTTTTTTAAAGACCTTATCTTTAAGTGGAAATCCATGTATAACTTCTTCATTTACTGATACAGTCGTTATATATGGATAACCACCATAACCTTTAAAAGCGGGCTTACAGTTCTCTTCCAATATAATCTTCTCTGCTAAAAGCTCTATATCGTGAGCTGTCGCTCCCTCAATTACTAAATCCTTTACAGCATTTAACACCTTAGCAACAGCCCGCCCAGCCCTTTTCATTTTTTGAATCTCAGAATTTGTTTTTACTCTAATCATTTCTCCTCAATTCCACCTAATATATTAAACAATATTTTCATTACTTCTTCTACACTTTTTCTACCATCTAAGGTAAAAAGTTTGTTTTGATTTCTATAATATTCGATTAACGGCGAAGTTTTCTCGATGTATACTCTGTATCTGCCTCTTACAACCTCTTCTTTATCATCGTCTCTTTGTATCAACTCTCCGCCGCAATCGTCACAAACACCTTCTACTTTTGAGGGCAATGTTATTGTGTTATATACCTTTCCACATTTTGAGCAAACGCGCCTTGTTGAAATTCTCTCCACAACTGTCTCTTCATCTACCTCGAAATAGAGTGCACCGTCAAGTTCTTTTCCCATTCTGGAAAGTATACCATCAAGAGTAGTCGCTTGATTGATTGTCCTTGGATAACCATCAAGTATAAATCCATTTTGACAGTCTGGCTGATTCAATCGCTCTTCAACAAGTGCGTTTGTTAATTCATCTGGAACGAGATTTCCTGAGTTAACTATATCTTGTACCTTCTTTCCAAGTTCTGTTCCTTTAGCTATTGCTTCTCTAAAGATATCTCCAGTTGAGATGTGCGGTATATTGTACTTTTCGACAACTCTTTTCGCATATGTACCTTTTCCGGCACCCGGAGGTCCCAAGAAAATTAGGTTCATAATTTCACCTTCTTCGCTCATTAACTTGCTCAACGTTGTACTAAAGATTATTTCCTTCCCGCAATTTTACCTTTTTTAACAAATCCTTCGTAATTTCTCATTATCAAGTGTGCCTCTATCTGCTGTGCTATATCAAGAGCAACACCAACAGCGATAAGAGCGCTCGTTCCACCAAGCCAGATGTCAACTCTTGTTATGCCCTCAACAAGATATGGAAGCAAGGAAATACCGACCAAGAAGATGGCACCTATAAACGTCACTCTGTTAAGCACGTAAGTAATGTATTCTTCTGTTGGTCTTCCAGCTCTGATACCAGGGATAAATCCACCGTAACGTTTGATATTTTCTGAAATGTCCTTTGGGTCGATGACTACAACGCTGTAGAAGTATGTGAAGAAGAATATAAGCAGTGCGTAAATTATTATCATAAGTGGACTTTGCATACTGAAAAGTCTGATTGCCCACTGTGCACCTGTTATCTGAGCAATGGCTTCAGGTATACTAACAATTGCCCATGCAAAGATTATTGGAATAACGCCTGAGTGATTGACCTTGATTGGAAGGTGAGTGCTCGTTCCACCGTAGATCCTTCGTCCAACCATTCTTGTTGCGTATTCTATCTTTATTCTTCTTTCCGCTTGCTGGACATAGATTATTGCAACAACCATGAATACTGCAATTGCGATAAGGAAAATCCAACCAAATATGTTGAGATTTCCAAGAACCGCATTCCTGAAGTATGCAGGATATCTCGAAACAATACCAGCAAAAATGAGGATACTCACGCCATTCCCAATACCTTTCTCAGTAATTCTATCACCTATCCAGAGCAAGAACATAGTTCCAGCAACAAGGGATACCGTTGAGACAAATGAGAACAACCACTTGTTGACTGCAATTATTTTTTGATCACTGTTAGCTAAGCCAAACGAAACAACAAATGATTGGAGCGCTGCAAGACCGATTGTTAGATTCTTCGTATAATGCTGGAATTTTTTCCTACCTTCTTCTCCTTCTTTGAGAAGCTCTTTGAGAGAAGGAATAATGGAAGCAAGGAGTTGCATAATAATTGATGCGTTGATATAAGGTGTAACACTCATTGAGAATACGGAGAATCTGCTAAAGGCACCACCGGTAAAGACGTCATAAAAACTAAGAACACCACCGGCAAGGCCGGTGCCCTGCTTGGAAAGCGCTTCCCCCCAAGCCTTTATGTTGATACCCGGAACTGGAACGTAAATTCCCAACCTGAAGACGAGTAACATTAAGAATGTGAAAACAACCCTATCCCGCACCTCTGGAATCTTCATTGCATTGCGCAGCGCTTTCCACATTATTAGATCACCTCTATTTTACCGCCGACTTTTTCGATTTTCTCCTTTGCCTTTTCACTTACTTTGTGGACCTTAAGTGTGAGAGGTTTTGTTATCTCTCCTCTTGCAAGTACCTTTACGCCATCGTAAACTTTGTTGATGATACCCTTTTCAAGGAGAGCTTCTGGTGTAACTACGTCGTTGCTATCGAACTTTGCTTCAAGGGTATCGAGATTAACAACGGCATATACCTTCTTTGCAAAATTCTTAAAACCAAACTTTGGAAGTCTTCTGTGAAGTGGTGTCTGACCGCCTTCCAACCATGGACTTACTTTACCTTTACCTCTTGACTTCTGACCTTTGTGACCTTTACCAGCAGTCTTACCCTTTCCTGAGCCTTGACCTCTTCCAAGGCGTTTGTACTTTTTGTATGACCCAGGAGTCGGTTTGAGTTGTTCTATAGTAAGCATTTCAGATTCCCTCCTTATTCTTCAATCTCTTCTACTTTGAGAAGGTGTTTTACTTTTTCTACCATCCCTCTGATTTGTGGAGTGTCATCTTTGATTACTGTTTGGTGCATTTTTCTGAGTCCAAGTCTTTTAACAGTATCTTTCTGGTCATATTTGTATCCAATTGTGCTTCTTATAAGTGTTAATTTAAGTTTTTTCATAATCTTAGCCCTCCTTCTTGACGCCGCGTACTACTTGCGCAGGAGTAATGTCTCTTAGAGCAGCTATCTTTTCTATGGAGTACATGTTTTTAATACCATTGATTGTTGCTTGAGCAATGACAACTGGATTTGTAGAACCCATTGCTTTTGTAAGAACATTTTGAACACCAGCTAACTCAAGAATTGCACGAACTGTTCCATTTGCAATGATACCAGTACCTGGCGCTGCAGGTTTCATAAGAATCTCTGCCGAGTCTTGTTTTCCAACAACTTCGTGTGGTATTGTGCCCTTAACAACAGGTAATTCAATAATGTTTCTCTTTGCGCTTACAAGAGCCTTCCTAATAGCGTCAGGCACTTCTCTTGCTTTACCAACGCCAACACCAACTTTTCCATCCCTGTTTCCAACGACTGCAAGAACTCTGAACGAAAGATTTTTACCACCCTTTGTAACTTTTGTTGTTCTTCTTATTTCTATAATCCTCTCTTCAAATGTCTCAGCTGATTGTTTTATCTTTTCGGCAATTTCTGACACTGTGAGCACCTCCTAACCTTACCAATTAGAATTTCAAACCGGCTTCTCTTGCGGCATCCGCAAGTGCCTTGACTCTTCCGTGGTATTTGAATCCACCGCGGTCAAAAACAACATCTTTTATACCCTTTGCTATCGCCCTTTCGGCAACAAGCTTACCGACTTCTTTTGCAGCATCAACGTTCCACGTCTTCTGGAGTTTTTCTCTTAAAGCCTTCTCAACAGTTGAAGCAGCAACAAGGGTTCTTCCGTTAACATCATCAATTATCTGTGCGTAGATGTGTTTCTCACTTCTATACACAGACAATCTTGGTTTTTCGGGTGTGCCGGAGATTTTCTTTCTTATACGTTTATGCCTAACAAGTCTCGATTCTCTGCGGTCTTCACGTTTAATCACGTCTTATACCCCCTTATGCTTTCTTTCCTTCTTTGAGCTTAAGAACTTCATCAACGTATTTAATACCTTTACCACTATATGGGTTCGGTTCTCTCCATTTCCTTACATTAGCAGCGTACTGTCCAACTCTTTGTTTATCAATACCACTAACGATAATCTTATTTGGTGCTGGTACTTCAACTTTTAGGTCAGAAGGAATGTCCATTTCAACAAGGTGTGCATATCCAAGGTTCATAACGAGCTTGTTGCCTTGAAGTTGAGCCCTGTAACCGACTCCAACGATTTCAAGTTCCTTCTTAAAGCCTTCCGTAACGCCAATAATCATATTTCTAATAAGTCTCCAGTAGGTTCCAACCATTGCTTTGAATTTTCTTTCATCAGATTTCCTCTTTGCTACCTCAAGGTTTGGTGAGACCCATAATTCATTTCCCTCAATCTTAATGCTGACAAATGGATGAGTGGCAAGCTTTAACTCGCCTTTTGGACCTTTGACTTTTATTTCAGAGTCGGTGACTGATAATTGTACGTTTGATGGTATTACAACAGGTTTCTTTGCTATACGGGACATGGACTACACCTCCTTACCAGATGTAGGCAATAACTTCTCCACCGACTCCATGTTCTGATGCTTCTTTGTCGGTGAGTACGCCTTTTGATGTAGAAATAATCGCAATGCCCAATCCATTCTTAACTCTTGGCAAGTTGTTGCTACCAACGTATATTCTTCTTCCAGGTTTTGAAACTCTCACTATACCATGAATAACTCTCTCTCTGTTCTTTCTTGAACCTTTGTATTTCATCTGAAGTCTGAGTATTCCTTGTTTTCCATCTTCAATGTATGTATATCCTTTGATAAATCCTTCTCTTACAAGAATATCAGCAATTGCCTTTTTCAAATTAGAAGCAGGAACGTCTATTTGGTCTTTAAATACCATATTTGCGTTTCTTATTCTTGTAAGCATATCAGCTATTGGATCGCTCCACACGGTTAACACCTCCACAATTACCAGCTTGCTTTCCTAACGCCCGGGAGTTTTCCCTCGTTAGCAAGTCTTCTGAAACAAACTCTACAAATTCCGAATTCCTGATAAACTGAATGCGGTCTACCACAGATGCTGCATCTTGTATACTCTCTTACTTTGTATTTCTTAGGTCTTTTCCACTTTTCGACCATCGATTTCTTTGCCATTTAATATTCCCTCCTCACGGTTTTACTGCTTTTTGAATGGGAAGCCAAGTAATTCAAGTAATCTTCTGGCTTCTTCATCTCTTTTTGCCGTGGTCACGACAACTATGTCCATTCCTTGGATTCTCTTTACTTGATCAGGCGAAATCTCTGGGAAAACGAGTTGTTCTGTTAAACCAAAGCTGTAATTTCCTCTTCCATCGAATGAATTTGGATTGAGTCCTCTGAAGTCCCTAACCTTCGGGAGCACGAGATTGACAAGTTTGTAAACGAAGTTGTACATTCTTGGACCTCTGAGTGTTACCTTAACACCAACCATCATACCTTTTCTAACTTTGAAGTTTGATATACTCTTCTTCGCCTTTGTTATTAAAGCTTTCTGACCAGCAATTGTTGTTAGTTCTCGGGCATGTGATTCAACAACGTCCTTGTTTCTCGAACCTTCACCAACACCCATATTGATTACAACTTTAACCAGCCTTGGAACTTCATGGATATTTGTGTAGCCAAATTCTTTCATTAATGTCGGTACCACTTCTTTCAGGTATTTATCTTTCAGCGGTACGAATTCGTAGGCCATTTTTTACTCCTCCTTACTTCTTATCTATGATTTCTCCGCATTTCTTGCAGAATCTCACCTTAGAGCCGTCTTCGAGAACTCTAAATCCAACTCTTGTTGGTTTGTCACAGCTTGGACATACAAGCATGACCTTTGACCAGTACAATGGAGATTCTTTTTCTATAATTCCACCTTGTCTCATCTGCCCTGTGGGTCTTTGGTGTCTCTTAACAACATTAACGCCTCTAACAAGAATTTTCTCGTCTTTTGGCATTACTTGAATAACTTCGCCTCTTTTACCTTTGTCTTTACCGGAAATAACCTGTACAGTGTCACCTTTTTTTATCTTCTGTGCCATCGATTACCACCCCTTACCATACTTCTGGAGCAAGAGATACGATTTTCATAAAGCCCTTTTCTCTAAGTTCTCTTGCAACTGGTCCAAATACACGTGTACCTTTCGGTTGATTAAATTTGTCAAGTACAACCGCTGCGTTGTCGTCAAATCTAATATAGCTTCCATCTGGTCTTCTGATTTCTTTCTTTGTTCTCACTACAACTGCTTTAACAACGTCACCCTTCTTTATATCTGTATTTGGAACTGCTTCTCTCACACTGCAAACAACTATGTCTCCAATTGAACCAAATTGTTTGTGTGAACCGCCAAGAACCCTTATAACCCTCAAAACCTTTGCACCTGAGTTGTCAGCCGCTACGAGGTAGCTCTCATTCTGTATCATTGTTCACTACCCCCTTCAATTATATCCTCTGCCTCTGGCGTTTCTGCAAGTTTTGAATGTTCAAGAATCTGTACTACAACCCATCTCTTCATTTTGCTTAGTGGTCTTGATTCTTCAATTTCGACAACGTCTCCGATTTTACAAGCGTTGTTTTCATCATGTGCGTAAAACTTCTTTGAGGTTCTGACAAATTTACCAAATTTTGGATGTTTTACTGTACGTTCTACTTTAACTGTTACAGTCTTGTCCATCTTATCGCTAACAACTACTCCGATTAATCTTTTCTTAGGCATTTGTATTACCTCCTTATACCAAGTTCACGTTCGCGAAGGATTGTTTTGATTCTCGCTATGTCTCTTTTTGTCTTCTGTATCAAGCTGAAGTCTCTAAGTTCTCCCATCGCGTTCTGGAACCTCAAGTTCATAAGTGTTCTTTTCTTTTCTTCCAAGAGTTTTAACAATTCTTCGTTATTCATATTTCTGATCTCCACTGGTGTCATACTGCTTCACCACCTATGTGATGTCTCGTAACTATCTTAGTCTTTATCGGAAGTTTCGTAGCTGCGTATTCAAGTGCTTTAATAGCGATTTCTTCGTCTACACCACCGATTTCAAACATTACTTTTCCTGGCTTTACAACTGCAACCCAACCTTCAACGTTACCTTTACCTTTACCAAGCTTTGTTTCAGGTGGATGTTTTGTATATGATTTATCTGGGAATATCTTTATCCAAAGTTTTCCTTCTTTTTTGAGTGTTCTTGTTATTGCCAATCTGCATGCTTCAATCTGTTGAGCTGTTATCCAGGCAGGCTCGAGGGCTTTGAGTCCGTATTCGCCAAACATTACCAAAGCTCCACCTTTTGCCTCGCCCTTTGTTCTGCCCCTATGTTGTTTTCTGTATTTAACTCGTTTTGGCATCAACATGGTTTTGCTAACCTCCTTTTTTACACTGTCATGTCACTCTCATATGATGTCTGAGCTTATCGTCTTAGCTCTTATCACGACTCTACTCTTTACTCTTCAAAACTCTTCAAAAACTTTCTTAACGTTTTTTATACCTTCGCGTCGCCTTTGTAAATCCAGACTTTTATACCGATTGTACCGTATTTCGTTTCTGCTCTTGCTGTTGAGTAGTCAATTACCGACCTTAGCGTCTGAAGTGGCAATCTTCCTTTAAGATACCATTCTGTTCTTGCAATTTCTGCTCCAGCAAGCCTTCCTGCAACCATTATCTTTATACCCTTTGCACCTCTTCTGAGAGCTGCCGTTATGGCTCTTTTCATGACAATCTTGTAGGAGGCTCTCTTCTCTATTTTCTGAGCTATCGACTCAGCGATGAGGTATGCCTCTGTTTCAGGCGTTTTAACTTCAACTATATCAACGCCGAACTTTCTGTTAAATCTGCTCTCTAAGGATTGTCTGAGCTCTGTAATTCCAGCGCCTTTTTTTCCGATAAGTATGCCTGGTCTTGCAGCATAAATAGTTAGCAATACTCTTTCTGCATCTGGTCTTTGAACGAAGACTCTTGCAATACCTGCTTGACCGTACGTTTTTCTAACAAAATCCCTTATTGCCTCATCTTCAAGAAGATATTCGCTATACTTCTTTTCATTAAACCACTGCGCATCCCACTCGGCTGTAATTCCAAGTCTAAAACCCTTTGGATGAACTTTTTGACCCACCTATATCACCTCACAACTTATTCTATTTTTTATTTTGCACCGTTTTCTTTCTCTCTATCTCTTACAACAACGGTAATATGGGACATTCTTTTTTGAATAATGTCCGCTCTTCCTCTTCCGCGTGGCCATACTCTCTTCATTCTTGGTCCATCGTTTACAAAGCAGGCTGCTACATAGAGATTTTCTTCAGAAAGTCCAAGGTTATTTGTTGCATTCGCTACTGCAGATTTTAACACATTAAGTACGATTCGTGCAGCCTTCTTAGGCGAAAATTCAAGAAGATTATACGCTTCTGAAACATTCTTACCCCTTATGGAGTTGACAACAGCTCTCGCTTTTCTTGGAGATATGCGGACAAACCTCGCGACAGCCCTTGCTTCATATTTTGGTAACGTTGCAAGAGTCTCTTTTCGTTTCTGGTGGAACTTGGACCTCTTGAGCCCTTCTCTTTTGATGACGGCTTGCATTATGTTATCCCTCCTTATTTCTTGACCTCACCTTTTTTAGCTGACTTGTTTGTGTGGCCTCCAAATCTTCTTGTGAATGAAAACTCACCAAGTTTGTGACCAACCATGTTTTCAGTTATATAAACTGGTATGTGTTTCATACCGTTGTAAACAGCTATTGTATGCCCAACCATTTCTGGAACGATTGTACTTGCCCTGCTCCATGTCTTGATTATTTTCTTTTCGCCTGTTTCGTTGAGTAATCTGATTTTTTTGATGAGCTTGGGATCTACAAATGGTCCTTTTTTACTGGAACGGCTCATTTATTACACCTCCTGATTAACCGTTTCTTCTTCTAACGATAAATTTGTCGCTTGCTCTCTTACCTCTTCTTGTCTTGTAACCCTTAGCTGGAACTCCCCATGGGCTCTGTGGATGGTGACCTTTTCCTCTACCTTCTCCACCACCATGTGGGTGGTCAACTGGGTTCATTACAACACCTCTAACGTGTGGCTTTCTTCCAAGCCATCTTTCTCTACCAGCTTTTCCTGATACTTCGTTTTTGTGATCTTCGTTTCCAACTACACCAACTGTTGCATAACATCTAACATGAACTCTTCTTAATTCACCAGATGGCATTTTGAGAAGTGCATAATCGCCTTCTTTTGCCATGAGCTGACAGGACATACCTGCACTTCTTGCAATCTTCGCTCCACCACGTGGATAGAATTCAATACTGTGAACGATTGTACCAACTGGAATGTTTTGAAGCGGTAATGCATTACCCGGTTTAATTTCTGCTTCTGGACCAGCAAGAACACTTTCTCCAACTTTTAAACCATTTGGAGCAAGTATATATCTCTTCTCGCCATCAGCGTAAACGAGCAAGGCTATTCTTGCTGTTCTGTTAGGATCATATTCTATCGAAGCAACTTTTGCAGGTATATTTTCTTTTTCCCATCTTCTGAAATCAACAATTCTGTAAAGTCTCTTGTGACCGCCACCTCTAAATCTAACGGTCACTCTTCCGTGGTGGTTTCTTCCTGCACTCTTTTTCAAAGGTACAACAAGTGACTTTTCGGGTTCTGTTTTAGTTATTTCCGAAAAGTCTGGTATTACCATAAATCTTCTACCCGGAGTTGTTGGTTTGAATCTTTTAAGACCCATTGTTATTCACCCCTTACGCTTGGAGTTCTTTAATTGTGTAGCCTTCTGCTAATTTGACTATGGCTTTCTTCCATTCTTTTGTAAACCCTTCCCTTGCCATATAGCCTCTTCTGAGGTCTCTTTTGGGCTTTGGCTTCACAATTAATGTGTTAACACGTTCTACTTTTACATTAAAGAGTTTCTCTACCGCTTCTTTTATCTGTTCCTTATTTGCATTCTTATCAACTTCAAAAACGTATTCTCTCTCGGCTCTCAAGTTCATTGATTTTTCACTAATTATAGGTCTGATAATGATATCTGAATATTCTCTTCTCATTTTCCGAGCACCTCCTCAATTTTACGAACGGTGCCCTCTGTAAGGACAACCTTAGAGGCATTGATTATATCGTACACGTTTAACCCATCAATGTTGTTTCCATCGCTGTTGTTTGGATTATCTGCGATGATAACTTTCACACCAGGAATGTTTCTTCCTGAGAGTTTCACGTATTCGTATACGTTTTCCTTTTTCGGTAATACAAAAAGAACCTTCTCGTCAGCGATTCCGAGCGCTTTAAGAACTTCCCTCATCTGTCTTGTTTGAGGTTTATCAAATCGTATGTCGCTCACTACAAGAAGATTACCTTCTTGGAACCTTGCAGAAAGAGCAGATTTGAGAGCGAGTCTCTTCATCTTTTTGTTCAATCTTTTGAGGAAGTTTCTTGGTTTTGGACCGTGTGCAACGCCACCATGTCTCCAGTGGATTGCTCTTATAGAACCCTGTCTTGCTCTACCTGTGTGCTTTTGTGGCCAAGGTTTTCTTCCACCACCAGCAACTTCTCCTCTTGTCTTTGTTGATGCTGTACCAGCTCTTGCATTTGTGAGCTGCATATCAACGTATCTCCACATAACATCCAAATTTGGTTGAATGTTGAAAACTTCGTCGCTTATCTCGATAGTTCCAATCTTCTCACCTTTGATATTCCAAAGTGCTACATGTGCCATACTCTTCTTCCTCCCTTACTCCATTTTCGGAGCACGTCCTTGCATTGCATCATGGCACGCATGAAAGCAAAAAAAGAAAAAAGAAAATTATGCCTTCACCGCCTTCTGATGAGAACAAGGCTGCCCCTCGCTCCTGGCACTCCACCTTTAACTGCTATTAGGTTGTTCTCTGGATCAATCTTAACTACTTCAGAGTTGAGTACTGTAACTCTTTCATTGCCATATCTTCCGGGCATCTTCTTGCCTTTAAATATCCTTGCAGGTTCAGTGTGCTGACCGACAGAACCAAGCTCGCGATGGAATTTTGCACCGTGTGCCTTAGGACCACCTTGGAAGTTCCATCTCTTCATTGCACCGGTGTAACCTCTACCTTTTGTCCATCCTGTAATGTCAATTTTATCGCCTTCTTGGAAAATTGCAACTGTTATTTCTTGACCAATTGAATATTCTTCTGAATTCTCTACTCTGAATTCTTTGAGAACTCTCATTGGTTTTACATTTGCCTTTTTGAATACACCAAGAAGAGGCTTTGTGAGTTTCTTTTCACTTACTTCTTCAAAACCAAGTTGGACTGCATTGTAGCCATCTTTTTGCACTGTCTTTTTCTGTACTACATAACATGGACCAGCCTTTAAAACTGTAACCGGAACAACCTTATCATCTTTCCACAGTCTGGTCATTCCAACTTTTCTGGCAATTATAAATTTCATCGCAAAACACCTCCGAGGACTCACAGATTGATTTCAACGTCGACACCTGCTGGAAGATTTATCTTCATCAGAGCGTCAATCGTCTTTGAGTTCGGTTCGATTATATCTATAAGTCTTTTGTGAACTTTCTTTTCAAATTGTTCTCGTGAGTCTTTGTGTTTCAATGGGGATCTGAGTACAACGTACAACGTTCTTTCCGTTGGTAGTGGAATTGGTCCTGAAACCTTTGCATTTGTTTGTTTTGCCACTTCCACTATTTTCTTTGCTGATTCATCAAGTAATCTATGATCATATGCCTTCAGTCTGATTCTAATCTTCTGTCCTGGCATGTCTTACCCTCCTTCTCAGAAAAAGGGGGGAACCCCCCCGATTACCGTTTTATTAATCTCTTAATCAGGTCTGAATTACTCAATTATTTCGGAAACAACGCCTGCTCCAACCGTTCTTCCACCTTCACGAACTGCGAATCTCATACCTTTTTCGATTGCAACTGGGTAGATGAGTTCAACAGTCATTTCGAGGTTGTCACCAGGCATAACCATTTCTGCACCTGCTGGGAGGTCAACGATTTCTCCCGTAACATCAGCTGTTCTTATATAGAACTGTGGTTTGTAACCTTTTGTAAATGGTGTGTGACGTCCGCCTTCTTCTTTCTTAAGAACGTAAATGTTTGCCTTGAATTTCTTGTGTGGTGTTATGGAACCTGGTTTTGCAAGAACTTGTCCTCTTTCAACCTCATCTTTGTCAATACCTCTGAGCAAGCATCCTACGTTGTCACCAGCCATTGCCTCATCAAGTTCTTTTCTGAACATTTCAACGCTTGTTATAACTGTCTTTCTTGTTTCGTAGCTCATACCGATGATTTCTGCTTCTGAACCAGCTTTAATGACTCCACGTTCGATTCTTCCTGTAACAACTGTACCTCTACCAGTAATGGAGAAGACATCTTCGACTGCCATAAGGAATGGTTTGTCAACTTCACGAACTGGTTCTGGGAAGTAGTTGTCCATTGCATCGAGAAGTTCTTTTATTGATTTGAGATCTGGGTGATTTGGATCATTTGGTGCTTCAACTGCTTTAAGAGCAGAACCTCTTACAACTGGAAGTTCATCGCCTGGGAATTCGTACTTGTTGAGAAGGTCTCTAACTTCCATTTCAACGAGGTCAACAAGTTCTGCATCGTCAACCATATCAACTTTGTTGATGTAAACAATCATTGCAGGAACGTTAACTTGTCTTGCAAGAAGAACGTGTTCTCTTGTCTGTGGCATTGGACCGTCTGTTGCTGCAACAACA
>Ga0197142_1000388_pt1 | contig 40116 bp, 29 predicted proteins | sample GBS60_MetaG_FD_148614 | JGI IMG/M metagenome (GOLD analysis project Ga0197142, IMG submission 148614) | Sediment microbial communities from Great Boiling Springs, Gerlach, Nevada, United States - GBS 60_MetaG | ecosystem: Environmental > Aquatic > Thermal springs > Hot (42-90C) > Sediment...
TGAAGGAACTGCCCGAGCTGGTCAAGTTACACAAGCGACTGGGCGGGCGTTTCCGGCTCATAACGGTTTCCGCCGACGAGCCCGAGCAGGAAGCCGACGCCCGGAAGTTCCTGGCAAAGTTCGGCGTGCCACCGCCTTACTACATCAAACGTTCGGGCGACGATGACGCCTTCATCCGCGCCGTGGATCCGAACTGGAGCGGGGCGCTGCCTGCTCTGTTCCTCTACGACCGTCAGGGCCGGCGCGTACGGTCCTTCGTGGGCGAGACCGAGATCTCTGTCATCGAGGCCGCCATCCGCAAGCTGCCGTGACCCTCGCCGAAAGCCAGCTCGCGCGCCTGCGAGGGCAGGCCGCCTGGATCACGGGCGGCAAACGCATCGGCCGAGCCGTGGCGCGCGCGCTGGCCGAGCAGGGCGTGGCGATCGTCGTCAGCTACCGGCGCTCGGCGGCTGAGGCCCAGGCAACCGTTCACGAGTGCGAGAGTTTGGGTGCAGCCGCCCTGGCGGTGCAGGCTGACGTGACTTCGCGAGCGAGCTTCGAGCGCGCCGCGGCGGAAGTCCTGAAGCGCTTCCCCGCAATTCACATCCTCGTGAATATGGCCTCGGTCTACCGGCTGGTGGCCGCGGACGAGGTCCGCGAGGCGGACTGGGAAGAGAATCTGGGAGCGCACGTTTTGGGCTCGTTCTGGCCTGCGCAGATCCTCGTGCCGTACATGCCTGCGGGCTCGCACATCATCAACGTGGCGGACGCCTGCGTGACCGGACGCATGCGCAAGCGGGCGCTGCCGTATCAGGTGAGCAAAGCGGCGGTGGCCGCGTTGACGCGCGCCATGGCGGTCGAATACGCCGGCCGCGGCATTTTCGTCAACGCCATTGCTCCCGGCCCCATCCTGCCGCCCGAGGATTTTCCGGCGGAAACCTGGCAAAAGATCCGCGCATCCGCGCCGGTGGCCTACTCGCTCAGCGACGAGGAGGCCGTGGCGCAATTCGCTTTTCTGGTTCTCTATCTTTCGATCACGACCACCGCCACCGGCCACACCTTCCCGCTGGACGTGGGGGAGAATTTGTAGCCCTTCAGCGCAACGCGATCGGCCGCAGGGCGAAGCCGGCGGTCGCGCCGCGGATGCGGTTGGTGGCGACGATCAGCGTGAAGCGCCAGGCCTGATCGCGCGCCAGTTCCTCCAGGTAGAACAGCTCGCCGATGTGCACGCCTTGCTCGATCAGCAGGTACTCGTGCACGGGCAACGTGGCGTCGCCGCCCCATTCCAGGCCGCTGGTGTCCGAGCCGATCAGCACGGCGCCCCTCTGCTCGACCAGCCAGCGCGCGCCCTCGAGAGTCAGCCCCGCGGAATCGTGCGCGGCCAGTTTGGCGTGATCGGCGCCGGTCTCGCCCCAGTAGCGCAACGTGCCCGTGCGGATCAGCACCGCATCGCCCGGCTCGACCTCCACCTTCTGCCGGGCCAGCGCGCCCGCCAGTTCTTTGGGGCCGATGGCGAACTTGCCGGGCAGCGCGTCCACGCCTTTCCAGCCCGCCACGTCCACCAGGACGGCGCGGGCCACGATGGGCGGGATCGAGTCCGCGTCGGCCTTCATCAGGCCGAAGTCGCCCGCGTGGTCCTGTTCGCGAAAGCCGTTGTACCAGTGATCGTCCTGGCCGCGCGTGATGTGGCCCAGGCCGTCAATCTGCGTGCCCACGTTGTCCGAGATGAACAGCGCGCAACTGTGGAAGGCCAGCCGTCGCGGATGAGCGGCGAATCCGGCAATGTCCTTGCCGACCTTGACGCCATGCGGGCTGCGGAAGGACATGATCTCAATGGGCGAATGACCGGGCCACTTGAACGAGCGCCGATCAATCCGCACGCCCAGATCGTAGACGCGGCCTTGCTTGACTTCCGCCAGCGCGCGCAGCACGTACTTGGGATCCCTGATCGCGTTGAGCGCGCCCACCTCGTCCTGCGCGCCCCAGATCCAGCCGTATCCTTTGCCCTTCACCCAGCCCTTGGGCGCCTGCGCCCAGAGCGCCCCGGCACACACAACGAGCAGCAGGATTCTTCGCGTCATGCGCAGATTGTACCGCGGCTCAGGCTTCCTCGACGATCTCGAAGCCCAGCATGCGGGCCAGGCGCACCGTTTCGTTGCGGTAATCGCCGTAGAACGTGACCCGATGCACGCCCAGGCCGCCCTGGTAGCCCTGCATCATGCGCTCGGCGTCGCGCACCCGCGTGCGGATTTGCGTGCGGCAGCCCAGCTCGCTCGCCACGTTGCCCAGCACTTCGGCGGTCGCGATCCTCAGCTTCTGCGGCCCGTCAAAGGCGGCCACCGTCACTACACCGGATTCCGGCATCAGCACCTGCAAGGAAACTCCTTCCGCCGTCTCCAGGTGCGATCGGACGATGTAGGGCGAGCGCGGGCCGCCGATGCCTTGCATGGCGGTGGGCGCCGTGCAGTGGCTCTGGATCAGCTCGTTGCGTCCCGAATCGAACACCGAATTGAAGACGAAGCCGGGCTTGCCGGTCAGGGGCGTCAGCAACAACTGCGTCATCGTGCAATTCAGATCCGCCTGGCAGACGCCGTACAGGCCCTCGTCGTCCAGCCGCGACCATGCGACGCAAGGGTAACCGGGCAGCTCTCCACGCTGGATGCCGCCCAGACAGTCTATCGTGATCGCATTCGCCCTGCGTTCGGCGAGCAGCTTCCTGGCGCCCAGATAGAACCGCAAAGCGCGCACGATTTCCTCGCGCGAAGGTTCGACGACGCGCAACGCGCTGCGCACGAAGCGTTCGGCCTCCTGTTCGGCGTCCCGCGCGGGCACGGCTTCCCAGGCCGCCTTCAAATCCGCGTAGTTCAAATACTCGAAGCTCGTCCCATAGCGGCGCGTGAATTCCGCAGCTTGCGCGCTGTGGCTTTCGCGGGCGCGCTCCGGGACGACGACCACGACCTTGCTCGTGCGCAACACGTGAATGGCGTAAAAGATGCGCGCGTAGATATCCAGATCGCCGGGATCGCTGGAGGTCAGTACGTCGCCGCGATTGCCGGCTCGCACCCACGCGGCCATGCTTCCCCAGGCGTGGCCCAGGTACGGCTGGTTCCACAGTAGTGTCGGGACGCCGCCTTTGGCCACCGCCAGCGTCATCCCGTCGGAACCCGAAGTGAGCGTGACGGCGACGACGCCGTCCACGGTTTCGCGATCGAGCGCACGCGCCCAGGCGGCGGCTTCGTCTCCCGTTCGCACCATTTCTCCGCCCGTGAGCCGCAGCACGCCGGGATGGCGCGCCTCCCATTCCGCAAGCCGCGCCGCCGCCTCGCGCCGGGCGCGCTCGACATCGAAGCGGGGATTGGGCCACGTGGGCCTGGCAACGGCGATGAAGACGGTTTTGACCACGGCGGGGCCCGCCCAGGCCGCCTGGGCACTGCTCTGCGCGACGCCCGCCAGACCGGTAAGCGAAAGAGAGCCGAATTCCCTCCGGGTAAGCATCAGCCGGATTGTACCGCGTCCGTGCTCAGACGGTTTCGCCGCGGATCAGATCCTGGTAGGACTCGCGGGCGCGGACGATCCGCCAGCGATCGCCTTCCACCAAAACTTCCGGCGGGCGCAGGCGTGAGTTGTAGTTGGAGGCGGCGACGAAGGCGTACGCGCCGGCAGTCGCCACGGCCAGCAGATCGCCCGGCAACACGTTGGCGAGGCGACGGTCGCGCGCCAGATAGTCGCCGGTTTCGCAAACCGGACCGACGACGTCGGCCAGAATTTCGGGACGCGTGCTCAGACGCACCGGCCAGATCTCATGATGCGATTGGTACAGCGCGGGGCGGATCAGGTCGTTCATGGCCGCGTCCGCCACGACGAACTCTTTCGAGTCGGTGCGCTTGCGATAGAGAACTCGCGTCAGCAGCACGCCGGCCTCGGCCACGATCGAGCGCCCCGGCTCGAGGATCAGGAACAAATCCGCGCCCGCGACCTTGCGCGCCAGTTGCGCGGCGAACCGTGCGATGTCGGGCGTCCTCTCCCCGGGGCGATAAGCCACGCCGAGGCCGCCGCCCAGATCGAGCGTGCGCACGGCGTAACCGGCCTGCCGGAGGCAACGGACGAGCTCGAGCATGACGTCGGCCGCGGCGAGAATGGGAGCGGGATCCAGCAGTTGCGAACCGATGTGGCAACTGAGCCCCTCCAGCGAAATGTTCCGGAGACGCTGCGCCCGCTGCCAGATAGCAGGCGCCTGCGCCGCGTCCATGCCGAACTTGTGTTCGCGCGTTCCCGTGGCGACGTAGGGATGAGTTTCTGCGGGAATATCGGGATTGATGCGCAGCGCCACGCGCGCGTTCACGCCACGCCGGGCCGCCAGCGCGTCAATCAGGCGGATCTCCTCTTCGGACTCCGCGTTGAAACTGTGGATGCCTTCAGCGAGCGCGTACTCGATCTCCTCGGCGGTTTTGCCCACTCCCGAGAAGACGACGCGAGAAGCCAGCGCGCCGGCTTGCAGCACGCGATACAACTCGCCCCCCGAAACGATGTCGAAGCCGGCGCCCGCCTGGGCCAGCAAGGCCAGCACGGCCAGATTGGAGTTGGCCTTCACGGCGTAGCAGACCAGATGCGGAATCTCGCCCAGGCCTTCGTCGTAGGCGCGGAAACGCTCCAGGATGCCGGCGCGCGAGTAGACATAGCAAGGCGTACCGGCGCGCTGCGCGATCTCGCTCAAATCCACTTGCTCGCAGTGAAGCACGCCATCGCGGTATTGGAACGGGTTGACGGGACTCATCGCAGTCGCAGCACCAGCAGGGTTTGATCGTCGGAAGGGCCGGCGCCCGCGCTGAACTGGTCCAGATCGGCGAAGATGGCGTCCACGACGGCTTGCGGCGGCTGGTCACAAGCGCGGCGCAAGGCTGCAAGCAAACGCTCCCTTCCGAACTCCTCGCCCTGCTCGTTCGTTTGGTCGGGCAGACCGTCCGAGTACAAAAGGACCAGGTCGCCCGGCTTGCCGTGCAGCACGACTTCCTCGTGTTCGGCATCGGCGATCAGCCCCAGCGGAACGCCCTCCACGCGCGGCTTCAGAATTTCCCCTTGCCGGCACAGCACCGGGGGCATGCCGCCCGCGTTCGCCATGACCATCTGCCGCTCGCCCGGAAGCCAGCGCACGGTGAGCAAGGTGACGTAACGCGCGTACACCTGCCGATCGAGCAAGGCCTGATTGAGCGCCTTCATCAGCGTGGCGGGTGAGCGGCGGCGCGGGGCCAGGCTCATCAGCAGCCCGTTGACCAAAGCGCCATATAGAGCCGCGGCGACGCCTTTGCCGCTGACGTCGCCCAGTGTGATGAGCGCCTCGCCCCCGTCGAAAGGATAAAAGTGACACAGGTCGCCGGTGACCTGACGAGCCGGTCGGTAGCCCACGGCCACATCCAAACCTTCGATCTCGGGCGGCGTGCGCCAGACCAGCGCCGATTGCAGCTCGCGCGCAGCCTCCAGATCCTGTTCCATCTGTTTCTGGCGCTGGGCCAGCTCTTCATACAGGCGCGCATTCTCCACGGCGATGGCGATCTGCGGGGCCAGCAGGCTGAGCATGCGCACGTGCTCGTCGGTGAAGTAGGCGCGGCGTTCGCTTTCCAGATCCATGACGCCGATGACGCGATCGCGCACGATCAGCGGCGCCGCAACCTCCGAGCGGACGTCGGGGTGCGACGGGATGTAGCGCGGATCGGCCAGGGTGTCGTCGGCTCGCACCACCTCGCGAAGCTGCGCGGCGGCGCCCGTGATGCCTTTGCCCAGCGGGATCTGGTCGAGCTGGACGCGCTGGTCATAGCGGATGCTGAAACGGTGGCGCAGGCAGCCGCGCTCCTCGTCCACCAGCAGAATGCTGAAGGCGTCGTAGTTGACCAGGCGCTTGACGGCCCGCGCAATGTGCCCGAGCAATTGCTCGAGGTCCAGAATCGAGAAGTCGCGCGCCAGATGGGCGAGCGTGGCCAGCGTCCGGTTCTGTCGCTCCACGCGCCGATAAAGGCGCGCGTTGTCAATGGCGGTGGCGGCGCGCGACGCGATCAGCTTCAACAGGGCGCGATCGTATTCCGTGTAGGCATTGACGCGCGTGGATTGCACGTCAATGACGCCCACCAGCTTGCCGCGCGCGATCATGGGCGCGGCCAGTTCCGAACGCACCGCATCCACGCCGCTGAGATACCGGGGATCCTTGCGCACGTCGGGGACCAGGACGGCTTCCCGCGAGGCTGCGGCCGCGCCCGTGATGCCTTCCCCCAGGGCGATGAGCAGGTTCCGCACGATTTCCTCGCGGTGGCCGATGGCGTAACGGATGCGCAGTGCGCCCAGACGCTCGCTGTACAGCAGGATCGCGAAGAGCTCGTAAGGAATGACCTTGGCGATGATGGCCGCAAGATTGGCCATCAATTGCTCGAGGTTCAGCGTCTCGGAAGTGACCGCGGCCACTTCCAGCAGGAAGTCGAGCAACTCGGCACGCTCGCGAAAACGAATCGCTGATGAACCGGATCCGGCCATGATCGTCGCAGGGCACAATCGGCATCGGCCCGTCAACTGCTGAGACGCACGCCCTCCCCCGCCGCCTTTTTCGGATTCGGGAAGTTTCTCATGATAGCACAGCGTTGCCGATACGTCCCGGCAGAGCAAGGACCGCAACGAAATCGTTTTCAGGGAGCACCAAAGCGGTTGGCGGAGGAAGAGGGATTCGAACCCCCGAGGGCCTTTCGGCCCTAGCGGTTTTCAAGACCGCCGCCTTCAACCACTCGGCCATTCCTCCACTACTCATGGTAGCGATTTGCAAGCTGTCCGGGTGAGATCAGCGCTCGGGCGCCGACGATTTGAGTTGTTCCAGGCGCCGGCGCACCCGGGGCGCCTCCGGCGAACCACGACGCCGCTCGAGAAACTCCTCCAGGAGTCGGACCGCGGAGGCGCGATCGGAACGCTCGGCGTAAATCTCGGCTAGCAGCAACTGGGGATGGGAGAAGTGATCCGGATCCAGGCGTAGGGCCTCCCGCAAGTGCTCGATGGCCTCCCCGCTGCGGCCCAGGCCCCAGAGAGCCGCCCCGAGCTGAATTCGCGCCAGCGCATCTTCCGGCTGGCGACGCACCGCCTCCCGGTTGACCTCCAGCGCCTCCTCGAAACGCCCGAGATTGACCAGCACGCCGCCCAGATTGACCAGCGGCGAGTAAGCGCCCGGCTCATGGCGCAGGGCCTCGCGGAAGTGAGCTTCCGCTTCCTCGCGGCGCCCCCGCTGGTACGCGATGGTTCCCAACTGGTTCCACGCTGCGGCAAAGCCCGGCGCCAGTTCCACGGCGCGGCGCAATTCCGCTACCGCCCCGTCGCCATCGTAGCGGGCCAGCGCTTCGAGCGCACGACGATAGTGGCGCAGAGCACGCTCCGGGATGCGCAGAGTCTCGACGGACACGGTCTGGCCTTCGCCCAGCGTGCGGGCGGGCGGATCGAAGGGGATGACCAGATCGAGGCGTGCCCCGGGCGTCGCGGCATCCAGGTGCACCGTCCGCCAGACTTCGCCCCGTCCCGGCGCCAGCACCGTGAGTGTGTACGCCCCGGGCGCCAGGTTGCGGAACCGGAACCGCCCGTCCGGGCCGACGACGGCGCTCGCGGTGAACGGCGCCGTGGCGCCGTTGAGCGTCACGAAGGCCTGTTGCGGCGCAGGCTCAATGCGGCCCGTCAACTGGAGACTGCCTCCCCAGAACAACCACAGCGCCAGGAGCGCGCCCATGGGACTCGTCGCAGCCATTCTACGCTGCCGCTGCCCCCAGCTTCCACCGCTCCACCATGTTCGACTGCCACTTGGGGCAGCTCTTCGACCTCCTTCTGCTGAACGGTGACGCTGGGGATCTGATCTCTAACGCTCGGCCAGATCCAGGGCAAGCAACCGGTACCGGGCGAGCAACCGCCGCCGCAGCAGGCCATGAAGGGCGCCGGCGGCAAGTGTCGCCAGAAGGATCAACAGGGCTCCGAGCGTGATTTCTTCACGGTTCTTGCCGCGAATCAGATCCTCCACGACGGGCCGAATTACGATCCGGTCGAACAACGGCCGTGCTTTGGGCGGATTGGCCCCGGCCTGAGTTGTCCGAGTCTTCTGGCGCTGAGCTGCCTTGGCCTGGGCTTCGCCCGAAACGCCGGCGAGTTGCCGCTGGAAAAGGTTCAGGTCTGACTGGGCAACTGCGGCCAGGCGGCGAGCCTCGCGCCGGACATGTTGGGTCAATTTGGTATGTCCGCAAACTGTGAAATAACAACCTGCGCCGGCGCGCACGATCGAATCTATGTACGCGGCAAGCAGCACGCGGCGGTCCGCTTCCGAGAATCGGTAAATACCCAAACGGTCCACTTCGACGAGTCGCGCCGCCAGTACCTGCTGCGCGTGCGGATTATGCTCCCGGAAAAACCTGGACAGATCCAGTTTGAATTTGTCCCGGATATATACATCGAATACTTCCTGCCAGACCTCCGGCTTCACCTGATCGGGCGCCGTCGCACGAAGTCCATAAAGGTGTTCGACTTGCCGCACAAGCTCGCGGGCCCCACCGTAACCCGATGCCTTCATGGCTTCGATCCATTTGGGGTTCCAGGCACGCGTACGCAGTTCGCGCTCCAGGAACGATTTCATCGCTTCCCAGCGCTCCCTGCCCGCCTGCCGGACATTGGAGATCAAGAAATCGGGTGCTTTTCCGGAGGCCACCGCGGTGGCGGCGTACAATCCGCCCGCGAATTGGAATGTCTCGTCATTGTCCAGCAAACCGTACAGGTTCGTGGACCGCGAATGAATGACGACTTCATTGTCGGCAAGTTGCGCCCGCAATACCTCCGGGAGGCTCTCGCCGTGCAGCTCTTGGCTGTAAGCATGGCCCATGTTCCGGAAATACTTCTCGGCGACGGCTCCCTGTTTCTGCTCGTCGCCCGGGCTGGTGACGATGCCGCCCAAACCCGCCCCGAAAGCTCCTGGCGCCGGTCCGAAGATACGGGCCGCTGCCGCCCGTCGCGCCAGGGTTTCTTCCGCGCCCTGCTCCATCAAACGCCGTGCGAGCCGCTCATTGTTGCGAGCGATAGGGTTGTCGTCAGGCGCCGAAGCCGCCAGACGCACAGCTTTGTCCAGCAATGCCACCTTCTCCGGCATGGCGTCGCGATAAAGGCCCGAGATCGTCAGAACCACGTCCACGCGAGGCCGTTTGAGCTGTTCTGCGGGGATGAGGCGTACGTCCACCACCTCGCCGCGACCGTTCCAGACCGGTTCCACCCCCAGCAGGGCAAGAGCCTGCGCCTCGCTTACGCCTTGATGGCGGGTCGTTTCTCCGTACCACAAAACCATGGAGACCTTTTCCGGATATCGGCCCAGCCTGGCGCGCTGCTGCTCGAGCAAGCGCTCAGCCATCTGGCGGCCCAACTGCCACGCTGCCGGCGTCGGGAACCAGCGCGGGTCGGCATCGTGCATGTTACGCCCCGTGGGCAGAGCGCCCGGCGTTCTTAGTGGATCGCCCGAAACCCCCGTGGGGACATAGCGTCCTTCCAAAGCGCTGACCAACGTGTCCAACTCTTGTTGAGGCGATCGTCTGAGGTTATTCAGCCACTCTTGGGCCTCCGCCAGAACCTTGCGTCGGGCCTGGTCGGGTTCCTCCACGACACGCTCCTCCAACAACGCCTCGGCCCAACGTCGGGCCAAGTCCTGCGCCTCGCCGGCGTCAAGGCCGGTCAAACCCGAACGGATGAACATCTCGAGAGCCTCCCGAACTCGCGATGGGGAAGGCGACGAGCCAATCGCATGCAAACCCAGAGGTATGGCCTGAGAAGCCACATCCTCCAGGTGTTGCTGCACCGGCTCCACGAACCGTTCGCCGCTCGGGCGATCGGAGGCTTCGTCCCCGTTTGGCTCCAGTCCCAGCCGTCGTGCCTCCGAGCGGATCATTTCCAGGTAGGTTTGAGCAAGCTCGGGGCTGTCATCTCGGGTTCGTAGATAGTTCTCCAGCGCCTCGCTGAGCGGTCGCAGTTCGGGTGGCGTCCCCGCGGCCGCTAACAGCGGCGTCAGATGGCTGATGAGCACGCCTCCCGACCTGCGCTTGACCTGGAGAAACTCTCCGCCGCCATCCACCAAGTAGAAATACAAGTGCGGCAAGTTACCGGTGAGAACCTCCCCGGCGTCGGATCCGGCCTGCAAGACGTCTTTGCCGGGTAACCATTCCAGCGTGCCATGGCGGCCCAGATGGATCAGAGCGTCGGCTTGGAACTCGTGCTTATACCAAAGATAGGCTGCGACATAGGAGTGGGGAGGCGGAGTCTCGCGGTCGTGCGCCGTAACTCCCGCCTCGCCATAACTGGCGCGCAGCGGCTGTGGCCCAAGAAAAATATTGCCCATTCGCAGGCCGGGGATGACGAAATAAAGCTCTCCTTCCTTGCGTACCGTCATGAGTCGCGAGGTCTCCGGAGGGCCCCACGCGGACTCCACGGCTCGCCGGAAATCCTCCGGCAGCGATTGATAATGCTTCAGGTAATTTTCGAGCGGCCAAAGCTGAACCTGCTCGCGGGAGGCGAGCGCCGCCAGTTCGCCCGGGACGTAATCGCCCACATTCGTGCCTGCCAGGCGCATGAGGTGTTTGAGTTGATCCTCCCCGGGCAGGGCGTTGCCGACGCTGTAGCCCTCTTCGGAAAGGCGTTTCAAGATGTTGGCAAGGCTGGGTATCAGGTCCAGATAACTGGCGCCGAGAAGGCCTTTGCCAGGGGGATTGCTGTAATAAATCAGGACCAGACGTTTGTCTTTGTTGTGCTTCAAACTCAATTGGACCCAGCGGTGCGCGCGTTCGGCCGCCGCCTCGATGCGCTCGGGGATAGGTCGAAGTTTGCCCCCGGGGGATTCCGCGGCGGCAATCAGGATGGGCTCCGTGGCGCCCGCGCGCTCGGGTGTGCCGATCTGCGTGCTCAGGCGGCCCGCCGGCAGGCCGCGCGCCGACTGCATCCACTGCTCGTGAGTCTCCTGGCTGGTGACGAGATTGATCACCCGGAGGCCCGTGGCCTTCAGCCACTCCTCGTTGTCCGGGTTGTGCATCAGCAGATTCAGCGCAAGCAAGAGGCGCACGCGGGGGACGCCGGCCTCGAATAACAGTGGTTCGGCCTTGCGCAGCGGCCATGCGAAGACGGCGATCACGCCGAGACCTCTGCGCTCCAGGGCCCGGATGAGCGCGTCAATGTGAGCAAGGTCGCGGTAGCGGTAAGCGGTGGCGAAGAAGGTGATTCCCACCATCGGCGCTTCCGGCGGCGCCGCGCCGAGCTGCCGGTACCAGGCCAGATACTCGGGCAGGGACCGGAACACCTCCGGAGCCTGGGGATGATAAATGCCTGTTTCGACGAAGGGTTGCACCGGAGGCGCCTCGATGCCGCTCTGCGGCCGAAGACTCCGGTACACAAAGGCCAGGAAACCTACCAGATTTTCCTCGCCGCCTTGATCCAGATAGGCGCCGGCGCCCTCCAGCGCCGCCGCGGCCGGAACGCCCCAGTTCGTTTGCACCAGCGATGGAGTCGAAGCTCCCACGAGCATCCCGCGCCCGTGCTCGCGACGCACCCTTTCCGCGCAGGCCCTCATCTCAGGGCTCCAGAACCGACCGTGCACAAACAAAAGGTCCTGGCCATCGAGTTCGGCGCAGTTGAGCTTCTCCGTAAAGATTCGGAAATCGGCTCGACCGCGGCCATACCGCTGTTCGAATAGCGCAATCGCCTTGTGAAAATCGTCCGGATATCTCGTGATGATGGCGATGCGGGCCGGCGTCGGGCCGTCGCCCGCCTTCAGCGCAAACACCCAGATCAGGGCCGTCATCCAACCCTTTTTCATGGCATGAACCTCTCAAAAATGGATCCGCAGCGACAGTTGAAACTGACGGGGATCGGCGGCAGTCAACGCCCAACCAAAGAGCGGGTCCGCAATGTTGGAGACGGGAGGGTCGTAATTCACCCGATTTAGCAGGTTAAAGCTTTCTACGCGCACCTCGATGCGCATGCGCTCGCGAAGGACAAACGCCTTCGACGCCGAACCATGAAACTCGAAGATGCCTGGCGCCTGTTGACCATTGCGGGGATGCGTGCCCAGCATGCCGTCCGGCGGGATGAGGTCCGCGGGCCTGACGCCCGGGGCTAGCTGCAAAGGACGACGACCGCGGCCGGTGCGCAGGATGGCGCCGGGGACATTCCAGATGCGATTGTTCAGGACACCGGCGAGGTTGTTGGTGTTACTCAGAATGCTGAAAGGCGGCCCGCTTCGCGCGGTCCACAGGGCGGCGATTTGCCAGCCACCGAGCCAGCGGTTACGCCGCAGGAAAGGCAGCGGATACAGGACGTGGGCGTTAAACAAATGGGGCATGTGAAAATCGCTGGCGCCGCGGTCCAGCCGAAGGTCGGTCTCCGACAGAGGCACAGCCGCGTACTCGGAGGCATCGTCTATCATTTTGGCGAAGGTGTAAGCGCCGCGAAAGATGACCCCGTTGCGCAGGGCGCCGCGGAATGTAAGCTGGAGACTGTGATAATTGGAGGACGCGCTGCTTTCATAACGGGTAATGACGCCCTGCGAGGCATCCGGGCGCCTGGCTTGCGGCAAATTCGGCCCTCCGTTGGGCAGACGTGAGCGCGCCAGGTGGTCGGCCTTGCTACCCACGTAAGCTGCCCCCACTACCACCGATGGAATAACCTGGCGTTCCAGGGTCAGATTCCAGTTTTGAACGAACGGATTCCGGAAACGCGCGTCAAGAATCGTGCGATTGAGTCCCAAGCGGCCGGCAGCCGGATTGGGCGGCAACGTCGGGTTGGCAATCGTGTAACTATAAACCCGAGGCGGCGCGAACCGTGTGTCGCCCACCATGTTCAGCACGAACGGGTTATAGTAGACCCCGTAACCTCCGCGCACAACCAGCCGTCCCGACGCCAGATCCCAGGCAAAACCAAAGCGGGGGGCGAAATTGTTGCGGTCGGGATGAGTCAGAAACCCCAGCCGCCCATACTTGTCACGCGCCACCGCGTAATACTCGTACCGAATGCCCAGATTCAAAGTCAGACTTTCGATCACGCGCCAGTCGTCTTGGGCGTATATACCCACTTCCCAGGTGCGCAGGTCCAGCCGCGGATCCCCCGTGTTGAGGCTGTACGACAACGGCCGGCCCGACAAGAAATCCTCCACGGACCGGAAGACCATGGTGCCGTAGAAGTTCGTCTCCGGGGCCGTATTGGCGTGGACTCGGCGCAAGGCGATGCCGGTCTTGAACAGGTGGGCCCCCAACAATAAGCTGACGTCATCGGAGGCCCCATAGTTGTGCGTAGTAATCCGATTATTGGTGCGGAAGGCCACAATCGGGGTCAGCCCTGTGACTTGCAGGCTGCCCACCAGCCCATGCAGTCGGGGATCCCCGAAAAACGGGTTTTCCAGACGGACCGGGTTCTCGAAAATGCTGTAACTCAACCGCGCCTGCTGAAGCCACCTCGGGCTGGGAGCGAAGTCCCAGTTGAGCGAGGAAAGGCGGGTCCCGTTCCAGCTATCCCGGCTGGCCGCGGGAATGGCCGTAAATTTGTACCCGATCGCCTTCAAAAAGCTTTGCCGGTAGCTGAGTCGTTGGGCTGCACTCAGGTGCGCGTCAATGCGGCCGGTGATGGACTTCAGCGTCTGCGGGTTGGGCACGTTCGTTACGAAAAGGTTCGTGCCCGGCACGTTGGGTAACGGGTAGATATCCACCAGAGGCCGCATCGGTGCAATCGCACGGCCCCGCTGCTCGGCGGTCAGCGTGCGCACCGTGGTCGAACCCGAGTACGTGTTCCGAACCGGATTCTCGTAACCGGCGAAAAAGAAAACACGCTGCCGCTTCAGCGGCCCGCCCAGAGTCATGCCGGGAACGTGAGTCCAGGAATGCGGCTTCTCCAGCAGCAGAGCGTTGCGAGCATTCAGGGCGCTGTTTTGCCAGAGATAGTAGAAAGATCCCTTCCACTGATCGCCACCGCTCTTGGTCACAAGGTTCACCACAGCGGCCGACGCGCGCCCCCATTCCGCCTTGAAAGACGACGTATGGGCCTCGAAGCTTTCCACCGTTTCCATCGAGATCGGTTGCTCGGTGGTGCCGCGGCCCATGGTCGTGCCCAAAAGCACGTCGTTAAATTCCGCCGAATCCACCATCAGATTCAGCGTCCCGACGGGCCGGTTGCCGTTGGCAATGAACGGGGCGTGTAGCCGCCCCGGATAGACGCCCCCGAGGCTCAACATCAGATGGCCAAACAGACGGCCTCGGACCCCTTGCAGGAGCGGCAACTCGGAGGCCTCTCGCGCGGTCAGCGCGCCCCCGCGCGCTCCATGGGTCCTTACTGTCTCCAGGCTCTCTGCTTGCGCTTGAACTTTGATTTCTTCTTGTACCGGGGCGAGATCCAGCCGCAGAGTTTGGTCCCAACGCTGCGACGCCAGCAGGTGAATCCCCTCCACGAGCAAACTCTGAAAGCCCTCGCGACGAGCCTCGAGTGCATACCGCCCGGGACTCAGCCCGCCGAATCGAAACATTCCCGCCGCGTTGGTTGTCGAAGCCTGGGCTACGGCTGTGTCCAGGTTGCGCAGGATCACAGTAACGCCGGGAATCGGCGCCCCTGTCGGATCGGTTACTCGACCAGTGACCTCGGAGGAAACACTCTGAGTAAAGGCTGGGGACGCAGTCAGCACGAAAACCGCCAGGGCTACCCGCGCCCAGAACCATTTCACACAGCTTGTCAACCAGGACCTTGCCGCATTGACAATGAAGACACAAAACATTGCTACACCCCTCCTTTTTCAGTAAGTCTATGAGTTACATTTATACTGGGTTGAAAATTCCCCGATTTTAGCAGCGAGACAGACTTAGCGGACGCCGGTGAATACGCGGGAGCTTGGTCCGAAAAGGCAAGCTATGTCTACTCGAGGGGTGGGGCGCGCGCAGAGCGCTGGATCGCTGGAGCGACAACGCTGGGGATCGGACTCCAGAAAGCCAGAAACTCGCCGACCTCCAGGCTCTGAACGCTCGAAGGTGGTGCGCCTGTAATTGCGTGGTGAGAACTGGCTAAGCAGAGGGAGCAGTGACGGTCGGCGTGCGTCAAAGCATGCGCCGGGCCCGCGACGAAGATCGTGAGAAAAGCCGCTGCGCAAACGACAGCAGCCAACCGAGGACCGATTGTCCTTCTGCCCCTCACTTGGCCTCATTATAACGACAGCCGGTCCCCCTATGTCAAGACTTTTCTCGGTGGTCCTTTTTCTGGGGGCCGTGGAAGTCCGACGCAAATGATCAAGGCTGAGGTCACGTGGAGATCGTTACGGGCGAGTTACAACAGCCGGCGTCGTGGTGCGCCACATAGGTAAGAACCGGGCGCCTTCGGTGGCAGGTCGGAAGCGCGCTGCGGGAAGCTCGGCGCCTGGTTGCCCCTGAGGGTGCGAACCGTGTAGCGTGGAAGGCGACACGCGAGGGGCTGGCGGGCGCAGGGCCATCGGCGGGGCAAGGAGGTGTCTGTGAAGCTCGCTGGAATCGTGCTGGCTGGAATGCTCGCCTTCCCGGCGGCGTGTCCTGCTGGGCAAGTGTCCGACGTTCGACTGCCTGCGCCGCAGCGCGACGGCAAGGTGTCGCTGGAGCGATCCCTGGCTACGCGACGGTCAGTTCGCGCCTATCGGGATGAGGCCCTGAAGCTGGCCGAGCTGTCGCAATTGCTGTGGGCCGCGCAGGGCATCACGGGCGGAGACCGTTTGCGCACGGCGCCTTCGGCCGGCGCGCTGTACCCGCTGGAAGTGTATGTTCTGGCAGGCAAAGTGGAAGGCCTGGCGTCCGGGATCTACAAGTACCGCCCGGAGCGTCATGAGCTGGCGCCCGTGGCCAAAGAAGATCGCCGGCGCGCGTTGGCCGACGCCGCGCTGGGGCAGCAGTTCATCGCCCAGGCCCCGGCGGTGTTCGTGATCGCGGGAGTCTATGAGCGGACCGCGCGCCGTTACGGGGAGCGGGCGCCGCGTTACGTGCATATCGAGGTCGGCCACGCGGGCCAGAACATCTGCTTGCAGGCGGTGGCGCTGGGGCTGGGCAGCGTGCCGGTAGGCGCCTTCCGCGATCCCGACGTCAAACGCGTGGTGGGCATGACCGACGACGAGGCCCCGCTGTACATCATCCCGGTGGGCCAGCCCCGCTAAAAACAAACACTACCTCAAATGTTTTTCACCGGCCGCACCACGCCGCCGGGCGCCCGGTAACGGCGCCGCACGGCCTTCCACTGCGCCGTGCCGTACTCGTCCAGGCCGACCTGTCCCTCCATGCCTTCCGCCGTGATCCGGCCTTCGAACTCGTAAACGATTCGCGTGCCCTCGAACGGGTGCGAGCTGCGGAACCAGACGCGATCGCCCTCGACCCAACCGCGCAGATCGGAAGCCAGCGTCTCCGTGCGGTGCGTGCCCACGATTTCCGCGCCCTCCTGCTCGAAAACGAAGCTATGTTCGGCGCTGCCGTAGATGAACTCCAGGCGCGCGTTCCATTGGCCGGCGATCTGCGCGGGCGGCGCGGCCGAACGCGGCGTCTCGAGTTTCGGTGGTTTGGAAAGCACGGCATGGAGCCGCTCGGCCACGACCTCCTCCTCGCCGGGCGACATCATATAAGGCATGATCGTGACCGAGCTGCGCGCCGGCTCGCGCGCCGTGCCGGTCGAGCCTGCCAGCACGATGCGCGGGTCACCGTCCAGCAGGAGCTTTTCGACTGCCTGGCCCCAGATGCCGAGCTTCGTGCCGTCCCATGAAATGCGCAGGCGCGGGGCGTGATTGGAAAGACTCTCCGGATAGAGCACCTCGGTCTCGACGCCTGCGACGCGCCCCACGCGTTCGGCGATGTGCTCGAGCCACGATTCCCACTGCTCCCACTCCGCCTTGTGATCGCGCTTGATCCAGGCTTCGACTGCGGCCAGCATGCCCATGATCTCTTCCTTGCCGACCTTCATCGGGCGCCCGAAGGAATGGTGCGGGGCGCTGTTGAGGAAGGCAGCCTGGAGCAGGTTCTTCGGACCCAGCAGCAGGCCGGCGCACTGCGGGCCGCGCAGGCACTTGCCGCCGCTGTAGGCCACCATGGTGGCGCCGCGTTGCAGGTGGATGTTGGGGATCGTCAGGCGCTCGGCGGCGGCGTCCACCAGAATGGGAATGCCGCGCGGCCGCGCCACCTCGGCGATCACATCGAGTCCCAGCGGTCCGCGATCGCCCGGGCCCGCCAGCACCATGATCAGCGCGGTGCGCGGATTGATGGCGGCCGCCAGCTCTTCTTTGGTGGAGACTTCCACGATGCGCACGCCCAGCATGCGGATGGCCTGATCGTAGACGTTGCGCGAGTAGCGCGGCGCGATGACCTCGTTCTTGAGCCGCGAGTCGGGCAGACGCTGGATTTTTTCGGGATCGGCGCCGGCGATGCAGGCCGCGGTGGCGTGAGTCAACGCAGCGGCGCAGCCCGCCGTGACGATGCCCCACTCGGCGCCCGTCAACTCGGCCAGGCGCTTGCCTACTGCCTCCATGAGTTCATCCAGGTGCACATAGTAACGCGAAGCCTCGTCCATGGCGCGCTGGACCTCGGGCAGCATCAGCGAGCCGCTGATGATGGTGAAGGTGCCCTTGCAATTGATCAGCGGGCGAACGCCGATGGCGGTGTAGATGTTGTGACGCAGGTCGTAAGCCGCCTGGGCTGCCCGGACGCGAGCGGGCGCAAGGCCCAGGGTGGCGAGCATGCCGCCGGCTCGGAACAGATCGCGGCGGCTGGATCGGCGCAGGTAATCGAGCAACACAGGTCCCTCCCGCGCGGGCGGCGGCCCGCTGGGATCAGATTATCGCACTCGCCGCCGGGAGGGAACTCAGCGTGCGGCGGGCTTGTAGTAGTTCGGATAGGGCGGCTTTTTGGGAACGGGCGGCGGGTTCTTCTTGAGCGCCTCCAGTACAATCTCGACGGCCTTTTCCAGTTGCGGATCCCGGCCTTGTCGCCAGGCGGCCGGATCGAACTCGACCTCGATGTCGGGCGCGACGCCGCGGTTCTCCACTTCCCAGTCGCCTTCGGTATTGAAGAAGGCCAGGTTGGGCGCGGTCACCATGCCACCGTCAATCAAGGGAGGGAATCCGAAGATGCCGACCAGTCCGCCCCAGGTGCGCTTGCCCACCAGCGGCCCGATGCGAGCTTTGCGGAAGTACCACGCAATGGCGTCGCCGCCCGAGCCGGCATATTCGTTGATGATCATGACCTTGGGACCGAAGATTGCCGCCAGGGGCGTGGTGAAGATCTCGCCGTAACGCGTGGTCCAGTAATTCATCAGGGACCGGCGCATGGAGTCAATGATGTAATCCGCCGCCATCCCGCCGCCATTGAAACGTTCATCAATGATGGCGGCTTGTTTGTCTGTCTGCGAAAAATAATAACGGTTGAAGCTCGCATAGCCGGCTTCGCCCGTATTTGGCAGATAGACGTAAGCGACGCGGCCTCCGGTCATCTGGTCCACCTTGCGCCGGTTGTCTTCCACCCAGGCGAAGTGTCGCAGCATGACTTCACTCTCGATGGGAACGACGGTAACTTCGCGCGAACCGGCGCCGCTCGGATCCGGACCCACGCGCAGCCGTACCTGCTTGCCCGCGGTTCCCTCGAAGAAACTGTACAAGTTATCGGGCGGACGGACTTCCCGGCCGTTGACGGCCAGCAGATAGTCTCCTTCCTGGACGTTGACGCCCGGTTGCGTGAGCGGCGCGCGCAGGTCGGGATTCCAGTTCTCGCCGCTGTAAATGCGGGCGAAGCGGTAACGACCGTTTTCGATGCGATAATCGGCGCCGAGCAAGCCGACGCCCACGCGCCGGATCTCGGGAACGTCTCCGCCGCCGGCGCGCACGTGGCCCAGGCACAGCTCACCCAGCATTTCCGAGAACAGGTAGTTCAGATCCTCGCGGTGGGCGATGCCGTCGAGATACGGTTCGTACTTCTTCATCACCGCGGCGAGATCGAGACCGTGCAAACCCGGGTCGTAAAGGAAATCGCGCTCGATGCGCCAGACTTCGCGGTACATCTGTCGCCATTCCGCTTTGGGATCCACGCGCACTTCCATGGCGTCCAGCCTGAGCACGCCCTCACCCGGTTTGGGCGGCTGCGCGGCGCCTGCGACAGCCCACTGGTCGCCCTTGCGATAAAGAACCTTTTCGCCGTTGCGCGACACGGTAAAGAACCGGACCGCTTCGAGAAAGCGGTCGGTCTTCCGGCTCTTCAGCTCGAATCGGTGGATGTTGACGTTTTGCCGGATGCGCTGTGTGACCGGCTCGGCCTCGGCCAGAAACAGGATTCCCGTCTTGCCCACCCACAGGCCCGAGTAATTGCGCGCGGGAATGGGCAAGGCCAGAATGCGCTGCGAGATATTGTCGAAATCTATGCGCACGGGAGGCGCCGCGCCCGGTTCTTCCTTCTTCGGCGGCTCCTTTGGCTTTGCGGTTTCCTGCGGCTTTTCCTCGTCGCTTTCCGGGGCCAGCGGCGACGGCAGGTCCTTGCGCAGAACGATCACGTAGACGCTGCGCGAAACAGGCCGGTTGAAGCCGGACATATCCAGCCAGCCGCTGGCCGGACCGGTGTCCGTGGAGGCTGTGAAGTAAAGAAGCTCGCCGTTGGGATCGAAGACTGCATAGCGCGCGTCGCTCATGCCGTCGGTAACCTGACGGCTTTTGTTTTCCTCGACCGAGTAAATAAATACGGCGCGGAAATGGTTACGAAGCTGCCGGGTGTAGGCGATCCAGCGGCTGTCGGGCGACCACGTCGGATCCAGAGTGCGTTCCGGTTTCGAGTAAGTGTCCGTGTCCACTTTGACCGGAGTTTTCTTTTCCAGATCCATGTACCAGAGGTTGAGGCGTGCATCGGTGTAAGCGATTTTCTTTCCGTCCGGCGACCAGACGGGCGAGTAATAGAAAGACGGCGGATTGTCGAGCGGAATCTTTTCCGTAGCGCCCAGTCCGCTCTGATCGGCTATGTGCAAAGCGTATTCACCGGATTCGTCCGAGAAGTAGGCGATACGCTTGCCATCGGGCGACCAGGCGGGGTAACGGTCAGCGACGCCGGGCGAGTTGGTGAGGTTGCGGATATCGCCTTTTTCGACCGGGACGGTCAGAATTTCGCCCCGCGCTTCGAAAACCGCGCGCACCCCGGTGGGCGACAAGCCGGCCTCGTGAATGAAGCGGGCGGCTCGTTGGAAGACGGGCCGGACGCCGGGCAGATCGCCTTCCAGAGTGATCGGGATGCGTCGCGTCCGACCTGTCTTGAGATCGTAAAGGTGCAGGGAACCGAACTGCTCCAGAACGATCGCGTCCGGCCCGGCCGAAGCCGACTTGAAATCCATTCCCGAGTTGGGAACGACTTCTTTGACCTGCCGCGTCTTGAGATCGTAAACAAACAGGGAAAAGCGGCCGTTGCGGTCCGACAGAAAGTAAATCCGATCGCCCACCCACATGGGGCAAAAGTCGTTGGAGTTATCGCGCGGGACTTTTTCGATGCGGGAATCCTTGAGGTCGGCGATCCAGATGGGCGTGGTCCGTCCTCCGCGATAGCGCTTCCAGGCGATGAAGGAGGGCCTCAGGGGCACATAAGCGAGCCTGGTCCCGTCCGGTGAGTAAGAACCCTGCTCCGCCATGGGCAGGGGCGCCTCTTCGGGAAAGCCGCCCTCGACAGAGATGGTGAACAGGCGGCTGACGCGAGTGTAACTGTGTCGGGGCGAGCTGAACAGGATGCGCTTGCCGTCGGGCGTCCAGCCCACCACGCGGTCGGCGTCCGGGTGCCACGTGAGGCGCCGGGGCACTCCGCCTGTGGCCGGGACCACGTAAACGTCCACGTTCCCGTCATACTCGCCGCTGAAAGCGATCAGGGATCCGTCCGGCGAAAAGTACGGGTCGGTCTCGATGCCGGGGCCCACGGTGAGTCGTCGCGCCTCGCCGCCCTCGCGCGGCGCGATCCACAAATCGCCCGCGTACGAGAAGACCACATGCGTGCGGTTGATGGAGGGCTTTTGCAGGAGCAGAGGCTTTTCGCTCCGGGCCCCGAACGCGCACAAACCAAGGACGAGCAGAAAGACTCTTTTCATGGCCGTCTCATTCCAATACGATGATCGTGTCTATGGGGTTCCGCACGCCAGCGGGCAGCCGCAGCAGCAAACCGCCCTCGGCGCGGCGCATCGTCACCGGCGTTCCGCCGGGAAAGACTTTGGCGCTCTTGACGTTGGGGATGTCCGGGATCGCCAGCAGCTCGTCGGGCCAGTCCAACACGTGCACGAAAACCTTGTTGCCCTTGCGCGTGGTGACGCCCCACGGGCGCGGCGGAACGGGGCCGCCGCGCGTGCCGTAAATAGACTCGCCGTTCTCGCGCAGCCATTGCCCCATGCCGCGCAGGCGCTCGACAAACTCGGGCTGGATCTTGCCGTTGGGCATCGGTCCGACGTTCAGCAGGAAGTTGGCGTTGTAACCAGCGGCGCGCACGAGATACTGAATCAGCTCCGGCACGCTTTTGTAGCGGTTGTCTTTGGCGTTGTATCCCCAGGAGCGGTTGATCGTGTCGCAAGTTTCCAGAGGCAAATCGCTGATCTGGGTCTCCGTCCTGAACCCGGTAGTGTTACGGCCCGGCAAATCCTTTTCGAACATCTGGAAATCCTCGCCTTCAAAGGGCCGCCGATGGTGGTTGTTGCCGATCAGCGCGGCAGGCTGCAAGCGGTGAATCAGCGAGTACGTCTTCTGGAGACGCCAGTCGGCGTCGGGCTTGTCCCACCAGCCATCGAACCAGATGCCGGCAATCGGTCCGTAGTTAGTAAGCAATTCTTCGAGCTGGGCGTCGAGATAGTCCAGGTAGCGGTACCAGTTCCCGCTTTCCGGGCGCCCGGAGTATTGACCCGTGCGGCCGCGGGGATAGTAATCCGGATGATGCCAGTCCAGGTGCGAGTGATACAGGAACAGCTTGATGCCCTGCTTGTGGCACTCGTCGGCCAGCATTTTGATGACGTCCTTGCCGTAAGGGGTGGCGTCCACGATGTTCCAGCGGCTCTGTCTGGTGTGCCACATGGCGAAGCCGTCGTGATGTTTGCTGGTGAAGGTGATGTAGCGCATGCCGGCTTCCTTGGCCAGGGCCACCCATTCCGCTGCGTTGAACTCAGTAGGGTTGAATTGGGGCGCCAGCTTCTCGTATTCGGCGATGGTCATCCTGCGATTGTGCATGACCCATTCGCCATCGCCGAGCACGCTGTAGACGCCCCAGTGAATGAACATGCCGAACCTGGCGTCCTGGAACCACTCGCGCGCTTTCAGGTTTTCCGGTGCCGGCCGGTAGGTCTGCCCGGCCAGGGAAAGGGCGAGCAAGAAAAGCTTCAGCACACATTTGGTCCGCATGTCCCTGATTATCGCCTTTTGCGGGGTTTCAGCGGCGCGCTCAGTAACCTTGGCGCTTGTCCACCAGGTTACGCAGCGGCAGGCCCTGCCGGAACCGCTCGAAGTTCTCCAGGAATAGTTCCATCGCGCGACGCTTCCATCCCGGGAAGTGATCGGCGCAATGGGGTGAGAGGAGTACGTTATCGAGGGCGTAGAACGGGTGCCCTTCGGGCAGCGGCTCGCGATCGAAGACATCGAGCGCAGCGCCGCGGATGCGGCCTTGTTGAAGCGCGCGCACCAGCGCGTCTTCCTGAACCACGGGGCCTCGGCCCACGTTGATCAACACCGCGGTGGGCTTCATCCGGGCCAGTTCGGCTTGCCCCAGCAAGCCGCGGGTTTCGGGCGTCAGGGGCAGGGAAATGACCAGGTAGTCGCTCAACGCGAGCAATTCGTGCAAGGCTTCCGGCCCGTACACCCGGTCCGCGTCAGAATCCTCGCGGCTCAGTTCGGGGCGCCGGCGTAAAGCGGCGATATGCATGCCGAAGGCGCGGGCGCGTCGTGCGACGGCGTGTCCGATGTCGCCGAAGCCCAGGATGCCCAGCCGGCGACCTTCGATCAACTCGATGTCGAACGGGTCCCAGACGCCGGCCTGGCGACTGCGGATCATGCGGGCGAAGTCCTTGGCGAAAAACAACACCGCGCCCATGACGAATTCGGCCAGCGAATCGCTGTAAAGGCCGCGCGAGTTGGTGACCGGCACAGGGCTTTCGATCAGTCCGGCGAACAGCACGTTCTCCACGCCCGCGCTTGCGCTGTGCACCCAACGGACGCGGCGCGCGTCCGGCCAGATGGCCTCCAGCAATTCGCGACGCGAGAACCAACAGAGGATAGCATCGGCCTCGGCAACGGCTTCCGCGAACGCTTCAGCCCGGTCCCCGACCACGATGCGCGTCTGTTGCGGCAGACGCTCCAACAACGCGAGTTCACGCTCCAGGGGGTCGCCGAGGACCAGTACCGTCAACTCCGCCATGCCAGCGAATGTAGCACGCGACGCCAAGCGGATGCGGCTACTGAGGCCGCGCGGGCTCCAGATCGTAGCGCAACTGGCCGCCGGTCAGGCGTCGGATGCCGCGTCCCGGCCGAGGGGGCGGCGGTTCCGGCACGGCATCGTTCGTCTTGTCGAACATCGCCTTCAGGCGCTGGACGACGTCGGGGTGTTGCGCGGCCACATCGTGCTGCTCGCCCGGGTCTTGCTCCATGTCGAACAGCATCATCTCGCGCGGCGGATCGCCCGTCAGTAGGCCGGGATACTGGTTGGGTTTGGCCTGCTCGTATTGGGCGATCAGGGTGACGCCATCCGGGCCCCGCGGATCCACCCAGCCGCTGGGGTCCTTCATGTAACGGGTTTCCTTGCCGGGCGAGCGCACGTGCAGTTTCCAGCGGCCTGAGCGCACGATGGCCAGGCGCGCGCCGGCCATTGCATACAGCGCTTCGTGAGGGCTGGTGGACGCCGCGCCCGTCATCAAGGGAAAGAGATCCTTGCCATCAATGACGCGATCTCCCGGTAACGGAGCACCCGCCAGCTTCAGCAGCGTGGGAAAAATGTCAATGATGCCCGCGATCTCCCGCACCGTACGGCCCGCGGGGATCCGACCGGGCCAGCGTGCGATGCACGGCACGCGAATGCCGCCGTCCCACGTGGTCCCTTTCATCCCGCGCAAGCCGCTGGTGGCGCCGCCGAACCAGGGACCGTTGTCGGAGGTGAAAACGACCAGCGTGTTTTCCTCCAGGCCCAGCTCGCGCAAGGCGGCCAGAATGCGCCCCGTCGAGTGGTCGAGCTCCCTCATCACGTCGGCGTAGAGATCGTCCGGCGTCTCCGGCGTGTAGAACTCCTCGGAGGCGGCCAGCGGCTTGTGCGGCATGGCGTGCGCCAGATAGAGGAAAAACGGACGGTTGCGATTGTTGCGGATGAACTCGAGCGCCTTGTCGGTATACTTGCGCGTGAGGTGGGCCTGAATGACCGGATACTCGACCACCTGCTCGTTGTGCACGATCTGCACCGGGCGCATGTCGTTGGAGTAAAGAATGCCGTAGTATTCATCGAAACCGCGTCGGGTCGGCAGAAACTCGGGCGTGTGGCCGAGATGCCACTTGCCGATGCACAGGCCGGCGTAGCCGAGCGGCTTGAGGGCCTGCGCGATGGTGATCTCGCCGGCCGGCAGGCCGATGTCGTTGATGCCGGCGTCGGGGGCGGGGTTCGAGGTCACTCCGGTACGGAAAGGATAGCGACCCGTGAGCAGCGAGCTGCGCGTAGGCGCGCAGAACGGCATGGGTACGTAGAAGTCCGTGAAGCGCACGCCCTCGCGCGCCATGCGGTCGAGGTTGGGCGTCTGGAACGTGGGATGTCCGTAACAGGCCAGGTCGCCGTAGCCGAGGTCATCGGCGAGGATCACGATGAAGTTCGGGGGCCGCCGGGCCCCGCGCAGGGAAGCAGTGGCCAGCGTGGAGGCGCAGAAGGTGCGCCGCGTCAGTGAGCTTTTCATACGCGGGTATTTTAGCTGAACGACGGGAACGGCCTTCAGGCCGGGAATTCAGGCGGCTTTCTGGACGCGGCCGCTGCGCAGGCAGGAGGTGCACACGCGGATGCGCCGTCTCTGCCCGTTGATGACGGCGCGCACGCGCTGGAGGTTGGGATAGAAACGTCGCTTGGTGACGTTGTGCGCGTGGCTGATGCGATGCCCTGTCCTCGGCCGCTTTCCGCAAATCTCACAAACCCAAGCCATGCCTGCTTGCTCCCGGGGAATTGCCGCCGCGTCTGGCGGGAATCAATCAATTCGAGTGTAACAAGCCCGCGCGGACGATGGCAACTTCGTGAGTCCTGCTTTCACGCGATGCGCTCTGCGCCGCCGGCCCGCGGCTTTCCGGTCACAGGCGGCCCGTCAGCGCCCACAGCAGGTTGTGCATGAAGGTCACGTTATCGCACTGGAGGTAGTGCATCGGGCCGCCCATGCGCGCGAAGCTCTTGCAAAAGCGCAGGTAGTAGGCGGGATCGGTCTTGGGTGGTTCGCCCTGCGTCCAGTCCCAGCGGCCGCCTTCCTGGATATCAACGACGTAAATGCGGTGGTCCGAAACGATGGGCCGCCCCGTTTGCAGGCGCAGGTTGTTGACGCAGCTCAGACTCTTCTCGAAGACCTGCGGCGCCATGATGGCCGAGCCCACCGAAAGCACCACGCCGCCGTCCAGCGTTTCCACCGAGTCGCTGAAAAGTCGGAAGTCCCACGCGCCCGCGCGCCCGATGACGCCGCCGTCAAAGATCGGGTGCACGGCGATGATGTCGTAGCCGATGCCCGGATGCACGGTGGCGGGAACATTGTGGCGGAAAGCCTGGGCGAGAATGGAGGCGTGCTTGAAGCGGTGTTCGATGCGCAGTCGCCCGGACGGGATCGCGAAGCTGCGCATGATGCGGAGCAGGTCGGCGCGGGCCGAGGTCAGCGGGTGCGCGGGATCGGCTCGGATCTGCGCTTCCAGTTCCTCTGGCGAGGGCAAAGTGACGCCGTCCTCGCAAATGAACCGGCCCATCGAGACGCCGTAACCTTCCTCGCGCAAGGCGCCGACGGCCAGCGCCAGGTGGATGTAGCGCCCGGTTTCGTCCCAGGCGCCGAAGATGCCGCGCGCGACGTTGCGCCGCACATCTTCGGTCGAGCGGCCCAGCCAGGCGTATTCCCAGTCATGGATCGAGCCCGCCCCGTTGGTGGCCACGTGCGTCAGCCAGCCGGCGGCCATCATCCGTTCCACGATCAACGCCGCGCCGTTGCGCAACAGGTGCGCGCCGTACATCAGGATCACGCCGGCCCCGCGCCGGCGGGCCGCCAGAATGTCCTCGGCGCACGCGCGTACTCGTTGCAGGATTTCGCCTGGGCAGGGAGGCGGCTCGGAATCCGGCGAACGCAGAATCTCTTCTACCTTGGTAAGACTCTCGCGCTCGCAAAGCGGAAAAACCTTGAGCCGGGACCAGTCCTGGCGCGGAGGCCGCATGATTTTCGTGTACCACACAACGCACGGGCGGGCGCACGCAGCCGGAGAGCCGCTTCATAGTATGCTATCTACCGCTATGGAGATCAAAGCCATCCGTCTGGAGATTCCCGAGGGCGGTAACATCATTGTCGGGCAGACGCACTTCATCAAGACGGTCGAAGATCTGTACGAAGCCATCGTCAACACCGTCCCCCAGATGAAGTTCGGCATCGCCTTCAACGAGGCCTCCGGCGCCTGCCTGACGCGCCTGGAAGGCAACGACGAGGATCTGAAGGCGCTGGCTTGCCGCAACGCGCAGGCCATCGCCGCGGGGCATACCTTCGTCATCGCCCTGCGCGAAGGGTACCCGATCAACATTCTCAACCGCATCAAGGACGTGCCCGAAGTGTGCACGATTTTCTGCGCCACCGCCAACCCAGTCGAGGTGATCGTGGCCGAAACCGAACAGGGTCGCGGCATCCTCGGCGTGGTGGACGGCTTTTCGCCCAAGGGAGTCGAGGACGCGGCGGGCGCCGCCTGGCGTCACGGGCTGCTGCGCAAGATCGGGTACAAGCGATGACGGCGATCCGGACCGAGGCCGAACTGGAGGAACGGCTCTCGCGTCCCAACGCCGCCGATGTGGCGTTCATGCGGGAGCTGGAAGGCGACCTGCTGATCCTGGGCGTGGCCGGCAAGATGGGGCCGAGCCTGGCGCGGCGGGCGCGGCGCGCCGCCGACGAGGCGGGCGTGCGCAATCGCATCGTGGGCGTGGCGCGATTCAGCAACCCGCGCCTGCGCGAGGAGCTGGAGGCGGCCGGCATCGAAACAATTTGCGCGGATTTGTTGGATGAAGACCAGCTCCGCGCGCTGCCCGAGGCGCCGAACGTCATCTACATGGCGGCGCGCAAATTCGGGACCACGGGCAACGAATACCTGACCTGGGCCTTGAACACCTATCTGCCGGCGCGCGTGGCCGAACGCTTCCGGCGCTCGCGCATCGTGGCCTTCTCCAGCGGCAACGTCTACGCGCTGGTCCCCATCGCGCACGGCGGCCCCACGGAGGCGACGCCACCCGATCCGGTCGGCGAGTACGCGCAGTCCGTGCTCGGCCGCGAGCGCATGTTCGAATACTTCTCCGTGCGTTACGGTACGCCGGTTACATTGTTGCGGCTCAATTACGCCATTGATCTGCGCTACGGCGTGCTGGTGGACATCGCCCTGAAGGTTTACGAGCGACGCCCGGTGAACCTGGCGATGGGCCAAGTCAACGTGATCTGGCAGGGCGACGCCAACTCGGTGGCCTTGCGCGCCCTCAGCCTCTGCCAGTCGCCGCCTGCCGTGCTCAACGTGACCGGACCGGAGACCGTTTCGGTGCGCTCGCTGGCCTGCAAGTTCGCCCGGCGCTTCGGCGTGGAGCCGATCTTCGAGGGAGCAGAAGCGCCGACTGCGCTGCTGAGCGACGCCTCCCTCTGCCACCGGTTGTTCGGCTATCCCGAGGTGAGCCTCGAGCAGATGATCGAGTGGGTGGCCGAGTGGATTCGCGCGGGCGGCGTGCTGTGGAACAAGCCCACGCACTTCGAAGTGCGCGACGGGAGATTCTGAAGATGGGCTGGCGAGAAATCCTGCGCCACGGCACGGTGATTCCGGCGCACCCGCTGGCGCTGACCGCGGAGCGCAAGCTGGATGAGAAAAGACAGCGCGCGCTGACGCGTTACTACCTGGCCGCGGGCGCTGGCGGCATCGCCATCGGCGTGCACACCACGCAGTTCGCGATTCGCGACCCCAAAATCGGCTTGTACGGGCCGCTGCTCGAGCTCACCATGGAGGAGCTCGAGGGACGCGAGTGCGTGAAGGTCGCCGGAGTCGTGGGTCCCACCGCCCAGGCCACGCGCGAAGCCGAGTTTGCGGCGCGCTGCGGCTACGACGCCGTGCTGCTGAGCCTGGGGGCGCTGCGCGACGCCACCATCGAGCAGTTGCTCGAGCACGTGCGCGCGGTCGCCTCGATCCTGCCCGTTTTCGGTTTCTACTTGCAACCCGCGGTGGGCGGTCGCCTGCTGCCTTACCGTTTCTGGCGGCAGTTCGCCGAGATCGAAAACGTCGTCGCCATCAAGATCGCGCCGTTCAATCGTTATCAGACGCTGGACGTGGTGCGCGCGGTGGCCGAATCGGGCCGCGCGGGCGAGATCGCGCTATACACGGGCAACGACGATTCCATCCTGATTGACCTGCTGACTGAATTCCGATTCGGCAACGGCGCGAGCTGTCGCATCGTGGGCGGCTTGCTCGGGCACTGGGCGTGCTGGACGCGGCGCGCGGTGGAACACCTGGATCTGGCGCACCGGGTGGCGGAAGGCCGGCAGCCGCTGACCCCGGAGATACTTACCCTGGCGGCGCAGATCACCGACGCCAACGCCGCCCTGTTCGATGCGGCCAACAACTTTCACGGCTGCATTGCCGGGATTCATGAGATCCTGCGGCGACAGGGTTTGATGGCGGGCCGGTGGTGCCTGGATCCGGAGGAAGACTTATCGCCCGGCCAGATGGAGGAAATTGACCGCGTTTGCCGGGCCTATCCGCACCTGAACGACGACGTGTTCGTGCGGGAGCATCTGGACGAGTGGCTGCGCTAACGGCCCAGCATCACGGGAGAAGGTCGGGATTCGGCTTGCGCTTCCGCAGGCTGCTCCGGCGCCGCCAGATACTGCACGATGACCGAGATGCGGCGGTTGGAGGGGTGATCAGGATCGTTGGGAAGGCGCAGCCGCTGATCGGCGTACCCTCGAATCTGAGCGACCTGGTCCGGTCGCATTCCGTGAGCCTGCATGAGGCGGCGGGCGGCGTTGGCGCGATCGGCCGACAGCTCCCAGTTTGTGTAATTGCCGTCGCCGCTGAAGGGGCGTGCGTCCGTGTGGCCTTCAAGGTATATCTTGTTGGGTAACTTGCCCAACTCTTCGGCCAGACGAATGATGAGTTCCTCGCCGTTGGGGGTTGGTTTGGCGCTGCCGCTTTCGAAAAACACGCCTTTTTCGTCTTCCAGTAACTCGATGCGTAAACCTTCGGCGGTTACCGTGATCTGAACATTTTGCCGGATTCTTTCGAGATTCACGGATTGTTGCAGGGCCTGTTGAATTTTTTCCTTCAGATCGGCCATGTCCTCGCGCTTGAGGGCCAGTCCCTCGCCGGTGCCGCTGAGAGTGGTTCCCATAAGATTGCCTTTGCCGGTGGGATCCTGGAAGTAGCCCCCCACTGCCTTGCGGACTTTTTCGTCGCTGGCCAGCAGCCAGAGCACCAGGAACAGGGCCATCATGGCAGTGACAAAGTCGGCGTAGGCGACCTTCCAGGCGCCGCCGTGATGGCCTCCGTGGCCGCCCTTCTTCTTGACGATGATGACGGGTGCGTTCTGCTGCGGGTTCATGCGGCGGCTCCGGCGGCGGCTTTAGCGCTGCGGAAAGCCTGTTCCATTTCGCGGAAGCTCGGACGCAGATGAGTGGGAATCGTCCGGCGCGCGAATTCGACCGCGAGCAACGGCGGCAGGCCTTTGGCGAAGGCCGCCAAACCTACCCGCAGCACGTGATAATACTGCGTCTCGGCGTCCGCCAGCTTGTTCATGTGCGCCGCCAGCGGACCGACGAAGCCATAGCACAAGAGCACGCCAAAGAAGGTCCCGACCAGAGCGGCCGCCACTTTATGCCCGATTTGCTCCGGCGGGCCGCCCATCGCTCCCATGGTGATGATGATGCCCAGCACTGCGGCCACGATGCCCAGGCCCGGCAGCGAGTCCGCTACGGTGGCCAACGCCGTGGAGGGTTGGCTCGAGCCGTGGTGATGAACCTCGAGATCCAGCTCCATCATTTGATCCAGGTCGTGAGTCTGCACCCCGCCGGTCACCACCAGCCGGACCGTATCGCAGACAAAGTGCAGAGCATGATGATTCTTGAGCAGTGAAGGGTATTTGGAGAAGACGGGACTTTTGGCCGGCTCCTCGATGTCTTGCTCCAGGCGCGCCAGGCCGTTTTTGCGTGCGTGGTTGAACAGGTCGTTGAGCATCTTCAAGGTTTCCAGATAGACAGCCTTCGTGTAAGGACTCCCCTTCAGGAGGCTGAGCAACCCTTTGAAGATGCCCAGCGTCACGGGGAGCGGGTTGGCGGCCACCATGCCGCCCAGGGCGGCGCCGCCGATGATGACGAACTCGGCGGGCTGCAACAGGACCAGCAAGTTCCCGTGCGCCAACAAGTACCCGCCCACCACCGAAAGCAGGACGAAAACCAGCCCAGCCAACGCAATCATAAGGGATCAGAAGGGCGCCCTCGCCCTCGCTGCACTTATCGGCTGAAGCGTTGACCGGCTAGAGGGGGCGGCTGACCGCCCCTCGGCTCACGATTTCGGGGAGACGGTGCGCGTGGCGGGCGCCGGCAACTGCCCACCCCGCGCCGCGATCTCGGCCAGCACGTCCGGAATCTCGAAAACCGCCCGGTTCTCCAGCGCCGCCGCCCGAGCGCGAAAGCGCTCCAGATTGCCGGCGGAAAGCAACTCCGCGACGGCTTGCTCGACGCGCCTGTAGCTGCGAACCACCAGACCCAGACCCTGCTCGCGAATCCATTCCGCGTTGTAGCGCTCGTGCGGCATGGTCCAGGCGTTGCAGGCGACGATCACGGGCAACTTCATGGCCAGGGCCTCGCTGATCGAACCGGGACCCGGCTTGCCGATGAAGAAATCCGCAAGATACATGTAGCCCGGAACGTCCGTCGTGAAGCCCTCCAGATGAACCGGAATGCGGTTGCGCCGGCGGCGAAGCGAATCCAGCAAGCCCCGATTGCGGCCGCACAGCACGACCAGTTGCACAGGCAGGCCCGAGCCATCCAGTCGTTCCACAATTGTGGTCATCACTCGCGATCCGTGGCCGCCGAACAGCACCAGCCCCGTGGGCAAGTCGGGATCCAACCCCAGCCGGCGCCGCGCCGCACCCCGATCCACTTGCGGCGTTTCGTAGAAGCGCGGGTGAAGCACCATCCCGGAGACGCGGTACACGGCTTCGCGCGGATGCCCGATTTCGCGGGCCTGGGCTGCGGCTCGCTCGGTGCCGCAGATGAAGTATTGCGGCTGGGGCTCGATCCAGAAATGCGGCGGGTAATCGGCCAGGTCAGTGAGCAGCGTGACGAAAGGGACGTCGCGGTGGACGCGGCGAAGGCCCTCGAAGATGGCGCGGTTGAAGTGGGGAATCAGGGACACCAGCAGGTCAGGCCGCTCCTGACGGAAGTGATCGCTGAGGCGACGCACGAGGGCCCCGTGCCAGAGCCGGATCATCCCGTGAAACAAGCGCAGCAGATGACCCAGCCCCAGGGTGAAGTTCGCTTGCAGGAACAGACGGTTATAGACGTCTTGCAGCCGGATTCCCAACAGCTTGCGGGCCGGATCCAGCGGCTCCAGCAACTCCTGAAGGTTCCACACCCGCAGTTGCCACGGACGTCGCTGCTGCCGGATCACCAGCTCCAGCGCGTTGGCAGCCGCGCGGTGGCCGCCGCCCGCATCGAAAAGCACGAAATCAACGCGCACACGCCCCTCGTGCGCATTGTGACACAATTACGCCGGCGGGGATCGGAGCTGCTTCAGCCGCCGGCCGAAGTCTTGAACATTCGCGGCGGGAATCCGTGGGCTTGCCCGGGCGGGCTCGGCCAGTCGTTCAACGCGGCGCGGCTGCCGTGCGACCGCCGCCAGTGTTCGCACGCCAAGTCCACGACTCGACTGACTTCTTCGGGGTCGAAAGGTTTGGCCAGCACGTCGTAGCCGCCCAGGTTCAGCACCTCGGCCCACAGATATTCGTCGGCCACGCGTGAGGTCACGATCAGACAAGGCGGATCCGTCAGAGGGGCGATTTGACTCAACAGATCTTTCCACTTGCCGTCGGGCAGGTCGCGCTCGCACAGCACGACCGCAAACCGGTCCCGGCACAAGACGCCGACCGCTTCCCGGTAGCACCGCGCCGAATAAATCTTGCGACCGGCGCCGTTCAGCAAGGCTTCCAAAAACGCGTGGTCCTCGGCCGCCGGGCTGACCAGCAGGATGGCCTCCCGGCGCTCGGCATTGCGGCCCCCGAACTGGAGGGCGTCAGAGGAAGGTCCGAACCCCGGCATCACTCTGCCTCCTGTGGTTGATAGCCCAATTGCACGCACCGCCGTTCGGGTCTGCACCCTCACCCGGCGGCGCCTTCTCGACGCAGCGGTGAGATCAGGGTCGCCTGTTCCGTGGGTACTAGTACAGCTTTGTTATACGGCAGGATCCGCGACCCGTCAAGGAAAATTTTCCACAAATTTTCCTACGCCGCAAGTGGATAATCCTGCGGGATTTAGGCGAGACACTCCCTGCAATATTCGCCGGGAGTCAATTCACTGCTTCTGGTGCACCAGGGTCTGGGTGGTCTCACCCTGCGACCCCGACCATTGCCGCGTGACCGTCAGCGTCTTGCCGTCCTCGGACAGCGCCCACTGATCTTTTACCGTCACCTCGCCCCAGCCGGCCTTGTGCTCCATCGTGAGAACGTTTCCATCCCACTTCACCACGCTTTTCAGCTCCACGTTGCCCACGAAATTGGTGCACTCTTTGCCGTCGGTCGTGAAGCTCAGCTCGTAGGTGCGCTCGCCGGAATCCCCCATCGTGATCGAAACCAGCTTGAAGGCGGGGTCCTTGTGCTCGATCTTCAGGGTCGAGCTTTGCGGCGCGGGCAGCGCCCCGAAGTTGCTTCGGGCATTGTCCAGCTTCCAGGTGCCGGAAAAATCGGGCTTGGATTGAGCCAGAGCCATCAGACCTACCAATGCAAGAAAGACACAAGCTGTCCACGGGCGGATCGTGCGCATGGTCGAAACCTCCGGAAACGCCAAGTTCGAACCTCGCTGCGAGTGTATCATAGCCCGCCCGTCAGCCGGTCAAGGTGCGCTACCGTGGGAAAGGAGCTCCCCAGCGGCATGCTCGTGCGCACGCTTTTCCTGTTTCTTTCCCGCCGGCCGCGCCTCCGACGCTGGGTGGAAACATCCCCCTGGGCGCGGCGTCTCACGTCGCGATTCGTCGCCGGCCTCGAGCTGGAGGACGCCATCGCCGTCTGCCGCCGCCTCAATCAGATGGGATACCTCGTCACGCTGGATTGCCTGGGTGAAAACGTCACTTCAGAGACCGAAGTCCGGGCGGCGCGCGACGCCTACCTGCGCGCCCTGGATCGCATCGAGGAGCTCGGTTTGGTCTCCACCGTATCGCTCAAGCTCAGCCAGTTCGGCCTGGACGTCTCCGAGTCCCTCTGCCGCCGGCACGTCGAGGCCGTGGTGCGCCGCGCGGCCACCGCCGGGACCTTCGTGGAAGTAGACATGGAGTCGCTGCCCTACGTGGACCGCACTCTGGCTTTGGTGGTCGGGATGCACGAAAAGTATCAGAACGTGCGCGGCGTAATCCAGGCTTATCTGCGCCGCAGCCGGCGGGACCTGGAGATGCTGTGCGACAGGGGCATCCCGGTTCGACTTTGCAAAGGCGCCTACCGCGAGCCCGCCGCGGTCGCCTGGCAGAGTCGTCGCCAGATCCGCGAGAGCTTTCTCGAGCTGGCGCGCATCCTGCTGGACCGCGGCGTCTATCCAGGATTCGCCACCCATGACGAGTTCCTGATCCGGCACATCGTGCACTACGCCCGGCAACAGGGGATCCCGTCCGACCGCTACGAGTTTCAGATGCTCTATGGCGTGCGCCGGGATCTGGAGCGCCGTTTTCTGGCGGATGGCCGCAGGCTCCGCCTCTACGTACCCTACGGGACCGCCTGGTTTCCCTACTTCATGCGGCGGCTGGGCGAGCATCCCTCGAACCTCCTGCTGTTGTTGAGAAATCTCTATCGCCGGTGAACCAGGGAACCATTGGCCCCCGGCGAGCGTCTTCCCTTGTAGCCATGAAGTACTGGGGGCTGATGGCCGCAAAACTGCTCTTCGTCGCGCTGGCCGTCCGCGGCCTCTGGCTGCTCATCCGATCCCTGCTGCCGCCGCCCAGACCCTTCCTCTATATGGGACAGCCCTTCGGGCGCGACCTGGTCTGGACCTTGGCCGCGGGCCTGTGTTTCCTCGTGGGTTGCGGATTGATCTACCTGGCCTGGCTGGATCAGCGCTACCGCTGCCGGGTGTGCTTGCGCCGTCTGCGCATGCCGGTCGAGACCGGCTCGTGGAGCTCGATGCTCCAATTCGGGCGACCGCGCATCGAGTACATCTGCCCGTACGGCCATGGCACCCTGCATGTGCCCGAGGTCCAGATCGCCGGCCCCGAGCACCCGGACTGGAAGGCGAACCGGGACATCTGGGAGGAGCTGGAATCGCTGGAGGCAGCTCGCCGATGAGCGGGCGATGGGTGCGCCGCGCCGCGGCCGCCATCGTGTTGCTGGCGGCCTGCGCCGTCTGTCTGCGCCTGGCGCCGGTGTATTGGGGCGCGTGGCAGTTTCGCCGGCACCTGGCTGCCGTGGCCCGGGATCCCGACGCTCGCCAACGCCCGGAGGAGTGGATCCGGGCGCACGTGGTCAGTCGTGCCGCCGAGCTGGGCCTGCCCGTGCGCAGCGATCAGGTGCGAGTCCACCGGATGGCGGACCGCCTCGAGCTGGAAGTTCGCTACGTCGCTCCTGTGAACTTTGCCCTTTATCAAGTGGATTTGCATTTTCGGCCCCGCGCCGGCGGGCGTTGAAAGCCGTGGCGCGGGAGAGGGGCCGGATGCGGCCGTGCGACAATAATACAGGAGCGGGCAGGTAACGGTGGCCGTTCGCATCCAGTTGTCGCGGAAATCGCTGGTGGCCCGGTTGCTCGTCCACCCGCTGGCGCGCGTGCTCGTGCTGCTGACGCTGCTGGGCGCGCTGGCCGGCATTTCGCTCTTCACTTACTACTACGTCAAGTTCTCGCATCTGGTGGATCGCAAGCTGCGCAGCGGTCCCTTTCCCAGCACTTCCATGATCTTCGCGGCGCCCCGGGCGGTGACCGTGGGCGACGCCCTCACTCCCGAGGAGATCGTGGCCCAACTGCGCCGCAGCGGCTACAGCGACTCGCGCCACAACCGCATGGGCTGGTTCCACCTGCGCGAGGATGCCGTCGAGATTTTCCCGGGACCGGATTCCTACTTCGACGAGGAACCCGGCGTGATCAAGTTCCAGGACGGGCGCGTGGCCGAAATCATTTCCCTGCGCGACAACTCCGCCCGCACCCAGTACCTGTTGGAGCCGGAACTGGTCACCAACCTCTTCGACCGCAATCGCGAGAAGCGACGCCTGGTGCGTTTCGCCGACCTGCCCAAGGTGCTGGTGGACGCCATCATTTCCGCCGAGGACAAGCGTTTCTTCCAGCACGCCGGCTTCGACCCCCTGCGCGTCATCAAGGCCGCCTACGTGGATCTGAAAGAACGCCGCATCCAGGAGGGCGCCTCCACCCTGAGCATGCAACTGGCCCGCAGCTTCTTCCTGGATTACAGGCGCACGTGGCGACGCAAGGCAGCCGAGGTCCTCATCACCCTCATCCTCGAACAGCGTCTCTCCAAGGAACAGATCTTCGAGTACTACGTCAACCAGATCCCCCTGGGTCGCCACGGCAGCTTCAACATCCACGGATTCGGCGAAGCCGCCCAGGCTTACCTGGGCAAGGACGTGCGCGAAATCACCTTGCCGGAAGCGGCTCTGCTGGCCGGCATGGTGCGCGGCCCCAGCTTCTACAATCCCTACCGCAACCCCGAGCGGGCGCGCCAGCGACGCAACGTGGTCCTGGCCCTGATGCGCGACAACGGCCTCATCACCGAAGCCCAGTACCGCGAAGCCACCCAGGCCCCGCTCACCCTGGCCCCGCCCGGCAGGGAATCTACCGACGCCCCCTACTTCGTGGACCTGGTCAACGATGAGTTGAACCGCCAGTTCCAGGAGCACGATTTCCAAAGCGAGGCCTTCCGCATCTACACCACCCTGGACATGGACTTGCAACGCGCCGCCGCGGAGGCCGTGCGCACCGGCCTGCAAGAGGTGGACGAACGCATCCGCCGCTGGCGCCGTCGCGAACCTGACCTGCCCGATCCTCAGGTGGCCCTGGTGGCGCTCGATCCCCAAACCGGCGCGGTCAAGGCCCTCATCGGCGGCCGCAACTACGGCGTCAGCCAGTTGAACCGGGCGCTCGCCCGCCGCCAACCTGGTTCGGCTTTCAAGCCTTTCGTCTATGCCGCCGCCCTGGAGACCGCCGTGCGCGGCGGATACCCCATCATCACCCCGGCCACCATGGTCAGCGATGAGCCCACCACCTTCTGGTACGACAATCGCCCGTACACGCCCAGTAACTACAAGAACGAATACCACGGAACCGTCACCTTGCGCGACGCGCTGGCACGATCCATGAACGTGGCCACGGTCCGGGTCGCGCAGATGGTGGGCTACGACACGGTGGAAGAATTGGCCGAACGCGCCGGGATGAACCTGCGCATCCAGCCCACCCCCGCCATCGCGCTGGGCGCCTACGAGGTCACCCCGCTGGAAATCGCCGGGGCCTACACCGTCTTCGCCAACCAGGGAATTTATTCCCGACCTTACTGGATCACCTCGGTCCGGGACCGGCTGGGCAATGTGATTTACAACCACCGCCCGGTGCAGCGTCCGGCGCTGGATCCGCGGGTGGCCTACCTGATGGTCAACCTGATGGAAGAAGTCATACGCAGCGGCACCGGCGCCGGCGTGCGGGCCCGCGGATTCAGCTTGCCGGCCGCAGGCAAGACCGGCACCTCGCACGACGGCTGGTTCGCCGGCTTCACCAGCCGCCTGATCTGCGTGGTATGGGTCGGCTTCGACGACAATCGCGAGTTGAGGCTGGAAGGCGCCCACTCGGCGCTTCCCATCTGGACCGAATTCATGAAGCGCGCCGCACAGCTCCGCGATTATCGCAATGCCACGCCGTTCGAGCCGCCCGACGGAGTGGTGAGCGTGGACGTGGATCCCATGAGCGGTCAGCTCGCCACGCCCTCCTGCCCGCTGCGACGCGCGGAAGTGTTCATTTCCGGGACCGAACCGGTGGAGTCGTGCCGGTTGCATGGCGGCGCCGTCCAGGTGGCCTCCTGGGAGACTCCGCCGCCCGGCCCGCCGGCCCCGACCGCTGAGCAGCCGCCGGCCCACCGTCCACCCAGACCGCCCCGGGCAGCCGCGCCCCCCGCCGTGGCCTCCGCCCAGCCCGCGCCTCCCGCCAAAGAGGAAAAGAAAGGTTTCTTCCGCCGATTACTGGATGTGTTTAAATGAAGGTAGCTGGATCCGTCGGCCCGGCTGCCGCCCGCAGGCCGCAGTTGCCGGGGCTGCGAGGAGGTGCTCATGAGCCCGCCGCTGTCTGGTTTGTTCCCGATTCTCCTGGCCTTTTTGGCCTCCGCCGCTCAACTGCCCCAGCCCGCTGCTTCGCCAAGTACGACCCAGGATGTTTCAACCCCCGCCCCCTCCGCGCCCGCCCCGGATCCTCTTACTCCGGAAAAACGGGCCGACATTTACATGGCTCGCAAGATGTACCGCGAAGCCATCGAAACCTTCCGCAAGGTCGAAGCGGAGCTTCGCGCGAAGCTGCCCGCACGCAGGCCGCGCAAGGACGACGGAACCTACCAGCAAACCGCCCAGCGCCTGGCCGTCATCCTCAACAAAATCGGCATCGCCTACCACCAGCTCCACGAACTCGACACCGCCAGGAGATACTATGAGCAGGCAGTAAAACTGAATCCGCGTTACGCCGAGGCCATCAACAATATCGGCACGGTTTACTACGCGCAGAAAAGTTACCGCCGCGCCATCAGCCAGTACAAAAAAGCTCTCAAAATTTCCCCCAATTCGGCCTCCATTTACAGCAACCTCGGCACCGCCTATTTCGCCCGCAAGAATTACAAGGAAGCGTCCATCGCTTACGCAAAAGCTCTGGAGCTGGATCCCGACGTCTTCGAACACCGCTCCAGCTTCGGCGTGCTCTTGCAGGAACGCAGCGTGGAGGAGCGCGCGCGCTTTCATTACTATCTGGCCAAGGTCTATGCCCAGGCGGGCATGAACGAACGCGCCCTCCTGTACATTCGCAAGGCGCTGGAGGAGGGATTCAAGGAGCGCCGCAAATTCTTCGAAGAGCCCGAGTTCGCCGGCCTGCAAGAGCTGCCTGAGTTCAAGGAACTGATGGCCATGGAGTTCCGTGCGCTGTAAACCGGCCGTCGTCCTCGTTCTGTTGCTGGCCGGTTGCCGGCCACCCGCGGACGAAGGTTTCCGCCGCCTCGCCGTCCCCGTCTTCCAGAATCTCACCGGCGACAGGAACCTGGACTGGTGGGGCCTGGCGCTCGCAGAACTGCTTGCCGCCGCCGCCACCGGATCGCCGCGCACCCACCCGATCCGCCTCGAAACCTGGTGGGATGCTCCCGCCGCCCGCGCCACCCACGTGCTTCACGCCTCGCTGCTCGAGCGCGGATCGCAATTGCGCCTCGAGGCGGTGCTCGAGGACCTGCGCCGCGGACGCATGGAGCGCAGCGTGGTGATCGAGGCGCCTGTGGAGGCGGGCCCCGCCGCCTGCGCCGATCGCTTGGCGGCCGCCTTGGGCCTCCGCGCCCGGCCTGTCGCCGCCTTCAAAACGGAAGCGGTTCGCGCATTCGCCCAGGCCTTCGGCAGCGCCGATCCCGCCGGCTTGCTCGAAACGGCCATTGCCGCGGATCCCGCTTTCGCCCCGCCCTACCTGCAACTGGTGCGCTGGCGCTTGAGCCGGGGCGATCGCTCCGGCGCCGAAGCGGTCCTGGCGATGGCGCGGCGCGCCGGCCTCGATCCGGTCGAGCGCAGCCGCCTGGATCTGATGGAGTCCGGCCTGCGGGGCGACGTGGGCGCCTATGGCCGCGCCCTGGACGCGCTGGCTCGCCTGACGCCCGCCGATCCCGAGGTCTGGCAAGCTCTGGCCCTTCGCTCGCTGGCCGCCCGGGATTACTCTCGCGCCGCACAAAGCTACCGCGAAGCCCTGGCGCGAGATCCTCGAAATCCTCTCCTCCTCAACCAGACGGCATACGCCCTGGCCTATGCCGGCGACTTCTCGCAGGCCGTGCAATTCCTGCTCCGGTACCGCGACTTACTAAGTTCCGACCCCAATCCGCCCGATTCTCTGGGCGACATTTACTTCCAGATGGGTAACTTCGCCCGGGCGGCGACTTACTACCGTGAGTCGGCCGAAAACTCGCCGGACTTCGCGGCCTCCGGCTCGCTGTTCAAGGAAGCCTGGGCCCACTGGTTGCGCGGCGATCGCCGCGCGGCGGATCAACGCATGGCCGACTACCTGGGCCGGCGCGAGGCGGCCCGCGATCCGCTCATCGAGCTGCGAAAAGGCCAGTGGGAGTACCTGACCGGGCGCTCCCGCCAGGCTCGCGAGCGCGTGCGTCAACTGGCGATGGCGGCGCCCTCGGGCGAGCTGCGCGCGCTGGCCTCCGGCTTTCTCGCCGCCTGGAGCCTCGAGCAGGGCGATCGCGAGCAGGCTCGCCGTCACGCCCTGGCCGGCGGCGGCGGGGCCTCGCCCCAGGCGCGGGATCTGGCGCGAATCTGCCTGTTTCTGAGCCGGCCCCCGGCGTCGCCTGAACAATGGGCCTCGCTCGCCGGCCAGGAGTTTGCGCGGCCGGAGGAAGCCGGCCTGCGCCGGACCGCCCTGGCCTACGCGCTCCTCATGGATGGGCGCGTCCGCGATGCTTTGCCCGTGCTCGGAGAACTGCTCACCAACAGTCCGCCCTCCCCCTGGGAGACT